>Ga0070692_10000365_pt1 | contig 13286 bp, 15 predicted proteins | sample KBSK1102metaG_FD_64675 | JGI IMG/M metagenome (GOLD analysis project Ga0070692, IMG submission 64675) | Corn, switchgrass and miscanthus rhizosphere microbial communities from Kellogg Biological Station, Michigan, USA - KBS K1-10-2 metaG | ecosystem: Host-associated > Plants > Roots >...
AGTTCCGCGTCTACCGCAAGGAGCGCATGTCGTGGTCGGTGCCGTTCTCGACGTGGATGCCGTTCGCGAGCTACTTCGTCGGGGGCATCGCGTTCCACGCGTATCCCTCGGTGCCCGCGTATCCGGCCTCGCACGGTTGTGTCCGGATGATGGCGCGCGACGCGCCGCTGATGTACGCCTTCGCGACGTACGGGACTCCGGTCGACGTCGTCCGGGAGACGCTCGCATGAGGCTGGTCGCCGCCGTGCTCGTCGTCACGGGGCTCGCGCTGCCCGCGGGCCTGGCGCGTGCCGACGACGCGCCCGCGCCCGCGCCGACCCGACCCGGCGCACTCGTCGTCGCGCTCGGTCTCCAGAGCCCCCTCCTCCAGGCAGGTGTCGTCCGCGGACGCGAGGTGATCCTCGCGCGCGGCTTCGAGGTCGAGCTCGCACGAACGCTCGCGCGACGGCTCGGCGGGCGCGTGAGTCGGTTCGTGTACGTGCCGTCGCAGGCCCGGCTGCTCGCGTCGAGCGGCGGCGGCTGGCAGCTCGCGCTCGGCGGCATCGACCTGTCGCGCGGCAGGCGGGCCGGAGCAGACCTGAGCGTTCCGTATCTCACGACCGACATCGCGGTCGTCGCGCGTCGCGGCCTCGAGCGGCCCCGAAGGCTTGCCGACCTGCGTGCGTCGCTGCTCTGCGCCGTTCGCGGCGGCGACGGCGCCCGTGCGATGCCCGCCGTGAATCCCCGGCAGCATCCCGTTCTCGTGACCGGCACCGAGCGGCTCCGGACGATGGTGCGTACCGGCGCCTGCGACGCGGCGCTCGTCCCCGCCGTCGAGGCCGGCCGCTTCGTCCAGGGACCGCGCGGCTCGTTCGGCCCCGTCGTCGGGCGCATCCCGCGCGGGAACGGGCTCGTGATCGCGGTGCCGCGCGGCGCCGGCGTCGACGTCGCAGCCGTCGACCGCGAGCTCGGCCGGCTTCGCCGCGACGGCACGCTCGGCCGCCTCGCGAAAGCGTGGCTCGGGCTCGACCCGGCGTCACTGCGCGTCCTCCGCTGACGTCACTCGGGGCGCTCGCCGTCACCCGGGCGCGCGCGGCCGAGCCAGAGGATCGTCGCGAGCGTCGCGAGCGGGAGGACGACGGCAGCGGTGATCCAGCCGACCGGCCCCAGGAGCGCGAGCCCGATGATCGCGAGGGGCAGGACGACGACGAGCGCGACGACGGCGACCAGCGCTCTCGCGAAGTCCATCGCCCGAGCGTACGCCGGACAGCGTGCGACGGGGTCGCGGCCGCAATCGGTGTGTGCGGGTCGCCGTAGACTCGGCTGATGCCCAACGGCATCACGTCTGCGCGACTCCTCGCCGCCGGAGCGCTCGCGGTGCTGCTGCTCGCCCTCGGCTGGGCCGTGGCGAACGGGCTGGACGAGGACGACGCGGCGTCGCAAGCGCCGCCGACACGCGAGACGGTCGCCACCACGACCCGGCCGAAGCCGGCGAAGCCGCCCGCCGCGCGTTCCCGCTTCGTCAAGCTCACGGCCGCGGGCGCCTTCGATCCGGAGGGCGACGGGCACGAGCGCGACGAGGAGGCCTCGCTCGCGGTCGACGGGAACCGGAGCACGTTCTGGCGCACCGAGCGGTACTCGCGGTTCTTCAAGACGGGCGTCGGCCTCGTGCTCGACGCCGGCCGTGCCGTTCGCGTCCGGCAGGTGGTCGTCGACAGCGGCACGCCGGGCGTGCGGGCGGAGATCCGGATCGGCAGCTCGCCCACCGGGCCGTTCACCCGCGTCTCTCCCGCGAAGACGCTCACTGCCCGCACCACCTTCCCCGTCGCGGGACGCACCGGACGGTACGTGGTGGTCTGGGTCACCGGGCTGCCGCCGGAGAGCGCCGGCGAGGTGGCCGAGGTACGCGTCCGCGCCACCTGAGACCCGTCGCGTAGCCTGCTGCCGTGGAGACGGCACGGCTCGGCAGCTCGGATCTCGACGTCTCGCGCGTCGGGCTCGGCTGCAACCAGTTCGGACGGAAGCTCGACCGGGACGCGACGCGCGCCGTGGTCGACGCGGCGCTCGAGGTCGGGGTGACGTTCTTCGACACGGCCGATGTCTACGGCTCCGGGGAGAGCGAGCGGTTCATCGGAGCGGCGCTCGGCGAGCGCCGCGCGGGCGTCGTGCTCGGGACGAAGTTCGGCCAGGACACGTCGGTCCCGGGCCCGGGCGGGTCGCGCGATCACATGCGCCGTGCGCTCGAGGCGTCGCTCGAGCGCCTCGGGACGGACGTGATCGACCTCTACACGTACCACCGTCCCGACGGCGTCACGCCGCTCGAGGAGACGCTCGCCGCGATGCAGGAGCTCGTCGACGAAGGACGCGTCCGCTGGCTCGGCCTCTCCAACGTCGACGCCGGCCAGGTCGCCGCCGCCGCGGCCAGCGGCGTCACCGTCGTCGCCGTCCAGAACCACTACAGCCTCCTCCACCGCGACGACGACACCGAGGTGCTTCCGCTCTGCCGGCGCCACGGCATCGGCTATGTCCCGTACTTCCCGCTTGCGAGCGGGCTTCTGACCGGCAAGTACCGCCGCGGCGAGCCTGCCCCGGCGGGCTCGCGGCTGGCCGGGCGAGACGTCGACGCGAGCGACCTCGAGGCGGTCGAGGCGCTCGAGCGTGTCGGCGCCGAGCGCGGTCGCGGCATCCTCGAGCTCGCGGTCGGCGGGCTCGCGTCGATCCCGGGCATCGCCTCGGTGATCGCGGGCGCGACGAGCCCCGAGCAGGTTCGGGCGAACGCCGCTGCGGGCGCGTGGCACGCCTCGGACGACGATCTCGACGCGATCGCGCGCGCCGTGCCGTGAGAGCGCTGCTCGTCCGCGTCGGCGCAGACCGCACCGACGCCGGCGGCCGATGGAACGGCCCGATCGATCGCGCGACCGGTGCGTTCGCGTACGTCCCGATCCCGGAGCCCGAGCCCGTCCGGCCGGGGATGGAGACCCCGTTCGTCCGCTGGGCGCCGGCGATCGAGCGCCTCGGCGTACGGTTGCCCGAGCGGCTCGCTGACCGGATCGCGCATGCCGACCCGGACTTCGGCCGCCTCACCTACGGCGACCGGCGCGAGCGGGGGAAGCAGATTCGCCAGAAGCTGAAGGGCGGCGACCTGCTCGTCTTCTACGCGGGGCTCCGCGACGTCGGGGACGGCCGGCTGGTCTACGCCCTGATCGGTCTCCTGGCGATCGGCTCGATCGTCGCCGCGCGAGATCTCCCATCCGAGAGGTGGGCCGAGAACGCCCACACGAGGAGACTCGAGATCGGCGAGACGGACGTCGTCGTTCGCGGTCGCGAGGGCGCGTCCGGCCGATTCGAGCGGGCGCTCGAGTTCGCCGGCTACCGCGCCGGCGCCTACCGTGTGTTCCCCGATCTGCTCGGGCGGTGGGGAGGTCTCGGCGTGCGGGACGGGTACGTCCAGCGGAGCGCGCGGCTCCCGGAAATCGGCGACCCGGAGCGGTTCCTCGACTGGCTCGTGGCACAGCGGGTCGGGCTCGTGGCCCGCGACAACTGAGCCGGCTATCCGGTCGGCTCGGGCGGTGCCGGGCGCTGCGCCAGGCGGTCGCGCAGCGTGCTCGCGAGCGAGGCCGATGACCGGTGCTCGGTCGCAGCCTGGATCGCCGCCGCCCTCTCGTTCCAGAGGTCTGCCTCGAGCCGGTCGATCTCCTCGATCAGCATCAGGATGGCGCGCCCGGAGGCCCGGAGCTCGTCCCGATCGCTGGTCTGGAGGCCCTCTCCCCAGCTTCGGAGCATCTCGATACGCTCCTCGTCGAGCCGCTCGACCACCGCTGGAGCCTATAACCATTCACCGGGTCGGCGAACTGGCCGAAGGGTTCGGCTTCGACTCGCGCTAGGTCCGGTCCCGCGCGGATCGCGGCTCAACCGCGCGGGGGCGGGCGGCCTCGGGCGGCCCGCCCCCGGGCGTCTCTCAGGCGAGCGCCTCCATGGAGCGGTCGTGGGTGCGCACGTCCTCGAGGGAGTGCACGACGCGCTCGGTGGAGAGCTCGTGCACGATCAAGCCGGCGGCGGCAACCGCGACGATTGCGGCGGCGGCGCCGAACGTCAGCCAGACCATCAGCATGCCCGAGAAGACGAGCGTCTCGACGATCGTCCATGCCGCGAGCACGCCTGCGACCGCGTCGAGCGTCCGCTGCACGTTGCCGCGGCCGGGCGCGAGCGCCGTGGCGACGATGAGCAGGAGGACGCCGACGCCGGTGACGCCGAACGCGATCCACGCAACGACGGGCGGCGCGAACGCCTGGGTGACGACGAGCACGACGCCGCCCGCGAGAGCGAGCAGCATGTTCGAGATGAAGCGGTGGGACACGGTGGTGCTCCTTTCGGGTCCGGGAACGCCGGCCGGACGCGGCGCCCCGTTCCTGCGTGCGAGGAGCTCGGTGGGGGGGAGCAGGGGCTCGACAGGGCCGCCGCCGTCTCGGGCAAGCGCCTGGAGAGCCGCGCCGGCGAGCACGAGCCCACCTGCGGCGACGATGGTCAACGTCAGCATCCGGCGCACCCCACGTCCTGCTCGACCGTGGCTCCGAAGCCGCTTGCGAGGAGGGGCAACCGCGTCCATGCCTGAAGCTTCGCTTCCCGCACCGCGCCGGACGATCCTCCGTGCGGCCGACCGATGATGCGATCCGACTGCGCTGCCGGGGATCCTCCGTGCGGCGGCGACGCGTCGGCCGATCGCAGGAGCCGGATTGCCGATCGCTCGCAGTGAGCCTGGTACGGCCCTACGTCGGCCCGGGTAGTGGCGACCGTACTACCGCGGGGTGGCCATCGGTGAGACGATCGGCCCATGGCAGCCCTCGAGCCCGTAACCGTGTTGATCGTCGACGACCACCCGTCGTTCCGTGCGATCGCGCAGGTCGTGCTCGAGAACGACGGCTTCGCCGTGGTCGGCACCGCGAGCGACGGGGAGACGGGCGTCGCCGCGGCGCTCGCGCTCGACCCCGACATCCTGCTCCTCGACGTCGAGCTGCCGGACATCGACGGGTTCGTCGTCGCCCGGCGCCTGCGCGAGGCTGGGTCCGAGACGGCGATCGTGCTGGCATCCAGCCGCGAAGGCTCGGACTTCGGCTCGCTGGTGGCCGAGTCCGGCGCCCGCGGCTTCGTCACGAAGGCAGAGCTCACCGGCGATGCGATCCGTGCGCTCGTCGCATGACGTCCCGGCCGGATATCCTCGATCGCCCGTGACCGACCTCGTCGTCGCCACCCCTGTCTTCCTCGACCTCACGTTCGTCGGCCTGGAGTCGCTCCCTGCGCTCGGCGAGGAGCGATTCGCCGCCGAGCTCGTGCGGTCGCCGGGCGGAGGCGCGATCACCGCCGTCGGCGCCGCGCGGCTCGGCCTGGACGCGGCGGTCGCGGCGCCGCTCGGCGACGACGTCGGGGGGGAACTCGTCCGCGCGATGCTCGCCGAGGAAGGCGTGCGCTACGCCGCCTCGCGCCCCGCACCGAGGACGCCGACCACGATGGTGATGCCCTTCGGCGGCGACCGGGCGATGGTCACGATCGATCCCGGCGCGCGCGCCGCGGCGGCGGACGTCGCCGCGCTCGAGCCCCGCGCGGTTGCCGCGAGCCTCGACCAGCTGTACGTCGTTCCCGACCTCGCCACCGCGTACGTCACGTGCGGCGACGACGACCTCCGCGCCTACGAGGGACGTCCGCCGGCGGCACTGGACGGCGCCCACGCGCTCTTCCTCAACCAGCGCGAAGCGCTCGGGCTGAGCGGCCTGGAGACGGTCGCGGACGCCGCGCGGTCTCTCGCCGAGCGGGTCGAGACCCTCGTCGTCACGCGGGCGGGCGAGGGCGCGATAGCCGTATCGGACGGCTCGACGCTGGAGGTTCCTGCCGAGACGATCGAGCGACCGATCGACACGACGGGCGCCGGAGACCTCCTGGCCGCCGCCTACATCTGGGCCGACCTGCGTGGCGCGGAGCTGGAAGACCGGCTGCGCTGGGCGGTGCTCTACGCGGGGCTGGCGGTCTGCACGCCGACCGGCGTCGGCGGCGCCGTCGACGTCGAGACGCTGCTGCACGAGGGCGCCTCGCGCGGGCTCACGGCCCCGCCGCTCGTCACCGCGGGCTGAGCGGCGCGCCGAGCCGCGCGAGAGCGGGGCATGCGCCGACGCGGTCGGCCGCGAGCAGCACGGCGCCCGCCACGGGCTCGACGTCCGGGTACACGGGCTCCCCGTCAGGAACGCGCGAGAGGAGGACGGAGCGCAGCAGCGGGGAGGGATGGCGCAGGACGCTGCCGCAGAGGACGAGCGGGAACGGCGCGCCGTCCTGGCCCGTGCGCGCGGCGCAGACCCGCGCGTAGTCACCCATCCGGCTCGCCACGGTCTCGACGATCTCGCGTGCGACGACGTCGCCGGCCTCCGCCTCGTCGAGCACGGCGTCGGCGAGGCGCCCCGCCTCCGGCTCCTCCGGACCGTCGATCCTCGTCAGCACGTGGAGCAGCTCCTCGGCGTCCTCGCAGCCCCAGCGCTCGAGTGCCCGGCCGAGGAGCGTGGTCTCCGGCCCGAGGCCGAGCATGTGCCGCCAGATCGCGGCAAGCGCCTGTGACCCGAGCCCGTGCGCGCCGGTCGAGTCCGGCCAGAAGCCGAAGTGGAACAGCGCCCCGGCGGTGTTCCGCCCGGCGAGCGCCGAGTATGTTCCGATCACGACCGCCACCCCGACCATGTCGTCCGTGCCGCTCCGGAGCCCACCGACCGCGTCGTTGACGATCTCTGGATCCTCCGGCAGGCCGAGCCGCTCCCGGAGCTCGCGGCGCAGGTAGTCGAAGTCTTCCGGCCAGTCGGCACCGGCGAGGCTGAACGCGGCGGCCGCGAGGTCGCCCGCCGCGGCGCGGGCCTCGTCGAGCGCCGCGCCGACCGCGCGCACGATCTCGGCAACGGCCGCCTCCGGGCCGGGCGCGGCATGAATGTCCCCGCAGCCCGTGCGGCCCGTGCCGAGCAGATCACCCTCGGCGGTCACGACGACGGCGACCGTCTTGGTGTTTCCGCCGTCGACGCCGAGGAGGAGCGAGCTCACGCGAGGAGCCTCTCGGGCAGGTGGTCGCGGTGGGCCTCGGCGAGCGCGTCGTAGACCCGCTCCGCGACGTCGACCTGGCGCACGAGCGGGTTGGCGCTCAGGGCTCGGATCCCGTCGGCGCGTGTCCCGCGCCAGGCGGTCTCGGCGGCAAGGGCCTGATACTCGCCGAGCATCTCGACGAGTCCGCGCACGTGGCGCGGCAGCGGCCTCGCGGGAATCACGTCGATCCCGCCGCCGTGGCACCGGCCGAGCACCTCGACGACGAGATCCTCGGGGAAGCCCGGGAGCGCGCCGCCCTCGTTCGGCATGTTGACCGGGTGGATCTCGTCCTTGTCGTTGAAGATCGCGTCCATCACGTCGATCGCGAGCTCGAGCTCGTGGATGCCGCCGCGTGAGCGGCCCGGGTCGAGCTGCGGGTCGTCCGTCTCCGCCTGCTCGGCGTAGTGGCTCCAGTAGTCGCCAGACCAGCCGAGGATGTCCTCCGCGCGGGTCGTGGCCTTGCCCCGGAGCTCCGCGAGGACGTCGTCGGTGAAGTAGTAGTACTGGAAGTAGTCCGCCGGGACGGCGCCCATTGCGGCGGCCAGGCGGAGCTGGCGGTGGAGGTGCGGCTCGAGCGTCGGATCGTCGCGGCGCCGCTCCCACGCCTGCTCGATCAGTGGCAGCGGGTCGCGGCCGCCGTAGTCGTGCTCGACGCCCCAGCACGCGTGGTTCAGGCCCACCATCGTCACCTGCAGGACGTCGGGGTCGAGCCCCGCCGACGAGGCGATCTCGTCCCGGAAGTAGATCGGCCCCTCGCAGAGCGACACGATCTTCACGGGCGAGTGGTGCGTGACCGCCTCGGCGACGATGTTGACCGGGTTCGTGTAGTTGAAGATCCACGCGTCCGGGCAGAGCTCCTCCATCTCGGCGCAGACGTCCTTCAGCACGGCGATCGCGCGGAGTGCCATGAAGAAACCGCCCGCGCCCTGTGTCTCCTGGCCGATCAACCCGTGCTCGAGCGGGATCCGCTCGTCGTGGACGCGCGCCGCAAACCCTCCCGGCCTGAAGGACGAGAGGACGGCGTCGCAATCCTCGAGCGCTGCGCGGCGGTCGGTCGTCGCGGTGACGGCGATGTCGAGCCCGCGCGCCCGCGCCATCTTCTCCGCCAGCGTGCGGATCAGCCCGAGCCGCTCCTCGTCGAGGTCGACGAGCACGACCTCCGAGCCGTCGAAGTCGGCGCCGTTCGCCATGAACGACGCCATCGTCCCGGCCGCCCGGGTCGAGCCCCCTCCGAGGTACACGAGCTTGATCCTTGCCATCTCGATTTACTCCTTGAGAGCCCCTGCGAGCATTCCGCGGACGAAGTGCCGCTGCAGGAAGAGGTACACGAGGAGGATCGGCAGCGCGACGAGGACCGCCGCTGCGGCGACCTTCGTGGGGTCGGACGCGCGCGACGCGCCCGCGAAGAAGCTGAGCCCGAGCGGTGCGGTCTGGTGGGACTCTGTGCCCGAGACGAGCACCAGCGCGAGGAGGAACTCGTTCCAGGTGTACGTGAAGACGAGCACCGACATGGTGAGCACGGCGGGCATCGCCTGCGGCATGAGGACGCGCCAGAGCACGCCGAAGCTCGAGGCGCCGTCGATCCGCGCCGCCTCGATCAGCGAGCGCGGCGTCGAGCGGAAGAACGCACGCATCCAGAACGTGCCGAACGCGACCGACTGCCCGATCTGCGGGAGGATCAGCGCCCAGTAGGTGTTGAGCAGGTTCCAGTGGAGGAGCGGGACGTCCTGGAAGTCGTAGTAGAGCGGGATCACCGTCGCCTCGTAGGGGAAGATGATCCCGAGCAGGATGATCGGGAAGACGATCCGGTCGCCCGTGAACCGCATCGTCCCGAACGCGTAGCCCGTCCCGATCGAGAGCACCGCCGAGGCGGCGGTCACGGCCCCGGCGACGATGAAGCTCGACTTGAAGCCGGTCGCGAAGTGGCCCTCAGTCCAGGCGGCCTCGAAGCTCGAGAGATCGATGCGGGTCGGGAAGGCGAACCCGCTGACGAGATCGGTCTTCTTGTGCAGCGCCAGGAACAGGATCGAGAGCACCGGGTAGAGCGCGAGCAGCGAGAACGTGCAGAGGATGAAGTACGTCCCCAGCCGGTCGAGACGGACGGCCGTCACTGGTGCTCGCCCCGGTCGCCGATGCGCAGCACGAGCGCCGCGAGCAGGAAGATCGCGATCGCGAGCACCGTCGAGATCGCCGCCGCGTAGCCCACGCGGTTGTACAGAAACGCGTTCTGGTACATGTACATCGAGGGGACGATCGTCGACCCCCCGGGCCCGCCGGCCGTCGTGTTGTAGACGATGTCGAAGCTCCGGAGCGCGTTGATCGTCGTCAGCACGAACGCGACGAGGATCTCGGCGCGGAGGCCCGGCAGCGTCACGGCGAAGAACTCGCGCACCGGGCCGGCGCCGTCCACACGCGCGGCGTCGTAGAGCGACGTGGGGATCTTCTGCACCCCCGCGATGAAGAGCACCATGCAGAGCCCGAACGTCACCCAGCTCCCGATCGCACCGATCGACGGCAGCGCCCACGTGAAGTCACCGAGCCAGGGCCGCGCGAGCGAGCCGAGGCCGATCAGCTCGAGGAAGCGGTTGAGCGGCCCCTCGCTGGCGTAGATCCACGTCCAGGCCTGCGCGATCACGACGCCTGCGATCAGCTGCGGCAGGAACAGGACGGTGCGGAAGAAGCGGAAGCCGCGGATCGCCGAGCGCGTGAGCGCCGCAGTGAGCCCGAGGCCGATGATCACGGGGAAGACCGCGTAGTAGACGATCAGGATCGCCGAGTGGACGAAGGAGTCGCGGAGCACGCTGTCGCGGAGCGCCTCGCTGTAGTTCGCGAGCCCGACCCACGTCTTCGGCGTGAGGCCGTCCCAGTCGAACAGCGAGTAGTAGACGGTGTGGAGGAGCGGCGCGAGCGTGAAGAGCACGTAGAACGCGAGCCCCGGCAGGACGTAGAGCCACCCGATGTTGCGCGGGTCGCCGGGGGCCCGCGTCGGCCCGCGCCGGCGCTTCCGCGGCGCGCCCGGGTCTAGCTCTCCCGGGCGCGCCGCGTCTGCTCCTTCATCCGCCACGCAGCGTGATCAGCGGAGTGTCTTGTCGAACTTCGCCCAGTCGTCCTGGACGGCCTTCGCCATGCCGGCCGGCGTCGTGCGTCCGGCGAGCAGGAGCTGGAACTGGTTCTGGAGCGTCGTGTACATCGACGGCGAGGCCCAGTCGGTGTAGAGCAGGAGCCCGTCGTCGTTCGCCACGAGCTGGAACGCCTTGCCCACCTGGGCGAGATAGGCGTCACCCTTGGGCGCCTTGGCGCGCCGGTCGGAAGGGATCTGCTGCTGCCCGTACATCAGGGCCTTCGCGCGCGACGAGGTGATCACGTAGTTCAGCCACTCCGCCCCGAGATCCGGATACTTCGTCTTCGCCGAGATGTGCCACGGGCCCGAGAGGCCGCCGATCGAGGCCCACTGGCCGCTCGGGCCGGGCGGGATCGGCATCACGCCGACGTTCGCGGCGCCGAGGCCGGTCTTGATGATCGTCGAGTCCCAGTCGCCCCCGATCCAGAACACGCCGTTCCCCTTCGCGAACTCCGTGGCGGAGGCGTCGTACCCGAGAGCGTTGAAGTCGTCGTTGAAGTACCCCGCCTTGCCCCACTGCTGGAGCTTCGCGAGCGCCTTGATCGTCCCCGGGGTGTCGTAGCGCGAGCCCGGCACGTGGTAGATCCAGTTCCGGACGGCGGTCGGCTTGACGCTCGCGCCCCAGATGCCGCCGAAGAGGTGGATGAAGCCGTATCCCTCCTTGTTGCCCTCCATGATCACCGGCTCGCCGTCCGGAAGCTTCGCGCGGAGCTGGCCGAGCAGCTTGTCGAACCCCGCAAAGGTCCCTGGCATCTTGTTGGGGTTGAACCCGGCCTGGCGGAGCTTCTTCTTGTTGTAGAACGCGACGACGTTCTGGCCGGTCTGCGCGATGCCCCACACGGGGCCCTTGCCGAACGACTTGCCGTCGGGCGTCCAGCGGAACATCCCCCACGTCGAGGGGGCGTAGAGCTTGTCCCAGCCGTACTTCTTGACGTACTTCGTGAGTGGCAGGATCAACTTCGCCTTCACGAGCTGCGCGTCGGTCTGGTAGCCCTGGTTCCCCTCGGTCACGTCAGGCCCGCTGCCCGAGGCGAGGGCGCGGGGCACCGTTCCGACGAGGCTGTTGAAGTCCTTGAAGACGAGGTTGATCTTGACCCCGGGGTGGCTCTTCTCGAAGTCCTTCGAGAGCTGCTTGAGCACCGGCTCGAGGCCAGGATCCTGGTTGTCGTAGGACCACATGGTCAACGTGGTGGTCGTCGCCTGCCTCCCCGCGTACGCGCCGGCCGTGACGGCGGCGAGCAGCGTGAAGGCGGCGAGGACGACCACTCCCAGCAGGCGCCTGTTCACATTCCCTCCTCGGACGACGGGGCCCGCCCCGGCGGCGGATACGAGACTATAGAGCGATGGCGGCGGCGGACCGAAACGCGTGGGTCGCAGCGGTCGGGATCGACGTGGGCGGGACGAAGATCGCCGCCGGGGTCGTCGACACGTCGTCGGGCGCGGTCGTCGAACGGCGCCGGATCCCGACCCGCCCCGAACGCGGCGGGGCGGCGGTCCTGGCCAATTGCGCGGCGCTCGCCTCCGACCTCGGGGGCGAGCGGCTGCCGGTCGGGATCGCGCTCTGCGAGCTCGTCGACCTCGAAGGACGGCCCGCGAGCGGCGACACGGTCGACTGGCGCGGGCTCGACATCGCGGCCCGGGTCGGCGCTCCGTCCGTCGTCGTCGAGTCGGACGTCCGCGCGGCGGCGCTCGCCGAGGCCCGCTTCGGGGCCGGGGTCGGGGTCTCGCCCTTCGTGTTCGTCGTCGTCGGCACCGGGGCGAGCGCGTGCCTCGTGCTCGACGGGCGTCCGTACGCCGGCGCGCACGGCGAGGCGCTCGTGCTCGGCGCGCCGCCGGTCGAGCTCATGGCGAGCGGGCCTGCGCTTGCCCGCGCCGCCGGGCTCGAGCGTGCGGAGGACGTCCTTGCGGACCCGGCGCACGCTGCCGCCCTCGACGACGCGGCGACGGCTCTGGGGAGCGTGCTTGCCGTGCTCGCCAACGCGCTCGACCCGGCGCTCGTCGTCCTCGGAGGGGGGCTGGGAACGGCGCCGGCCTTCCGGGAACGGGTCGAGCGGGCGCTCCAGGAGCGCGTGGCGTACCGGCGCGAGCCGCCGCTGCCTCTCGTCGGCTCCTCGCTCGGCGCCGACGGCGGAGTGGTCGGGGCGGCGCTCGTTGCGGTAGGCCTGCAGGGTTAGGCTGGCGCGGTGCTCGACGAGACGGGGCTCTGGCGGGACGTGGTGGAGATGCCGTCGACGCTTCGGGCGACGCTGGAGGAGGACGTCGAGGAGCTCGCCGCGCTCGTCGGCGCGGACGGCGTCCGGCGGGTCGTCGCGAGCGGGAACGGCGCCGCCTACTACGTCGCCGTGGCGCTCTGGCTTGCCTCGCTCGAGTCCGGGAAGGGCCCGGAGCTCGTGGCCGTGCCGAGCGGCCTGCTCGCGCGCGGCGCGTTCGCGTGGCGGCCGGGCGACGTCTTCCTCGCGGTCTCCTCCTCCGGTGAGTTCCGCGACCTCGTCGAGGCGGTCGACGGCGGCGCGCCGGCGCCGTACGGGGCCGTGACCGCCAACGCCGGCTCGACGCTCGGGGCGCGCGCCGGCGCCCGCGCGCTCGTCTCGGTGCCGAGCCAGCGCGCCGTCACGCACACGCAGGCGTTCTGCGGCGGCGTCGTCGCCGCGCTGCGCATGTGGGCGGCGGTCACCGCGGACAACGACCTCGACGCGGCGCTCCGCCGTCTCCCGGACGAGCTCGAGCGCACGGTCGGCCGGGCCCGCGCGTGGGCCGACGAGCTCGGTGCGCTTGAGCCGGAGACCGCGGTCGTCTTCGCCAGCGGACCCGGCTGGGCGGCCGCGCTGGAGGCGGCGCTGCTCCTGAAGGAGGTCGCCCTCGTCCCGGCCGAGGGCGTCGAGACCCGCGAGGGGGCAACCTCGGCGATGATGGCGCTCGCGCCCGGAGCGCTCGCGTTGAGCCTGCCGGCCGGCGCCGGCGACGATCCGCTCCTCGCGGAGGCCGAGGAGATCTGCGCAGGGCAGGGCGCACGTGTGCTGCGCGGCCCCGGCGGGGAGACCAGCGACCGCAGGCTCGCGGCGGTCTCGACGTTCCCCGCCGC
>Ga0070692_10000367_pt1 | contig 13280 bp, 11 predicted proteins | sample KBSK1102metaG_FD_64675 | JGI IMG/M metagenome (GOLD analysis project Ga0070692, IMG submission 64675) | Corn, switchgrass and miscanthus rhizosphere microbial communities from Kellogg Biological Station, Michigan, USA - KBS K1-10-2 metaG | ecosystem: Host-associated > Plants > Roots >...
GCGAGGACGAAGTCGACCAGGGCGGCGAACCCGCGGTTCCCGCCCCCGGCTAGGTCGTAGCGAAGGACGACGTGATCGGCGGTCTCGACTTCGAGCCGCCCCAGCGAGACGGCCATTCGGCACATGGTACGTTCGCGGCGTGACGATCGACCGCTTCATCGAGGACCGTCGGGCACGCTGGGCGCGGCTTGGTCAGCTCGTGAGCACGGCGCGCGGACGCGTGGCGCGCCTCAGCGCCGACGACGTCGTCGAACTGGGTCGTCTCTACCGCGTGACCACCAGCGATCTCGCGATCGCGCGCCGTGACTTCGGGCGGGACGTCGCCACCGAGCGGCTCAACGATCTCGTCGCCGCTGCGCACGCGCTCGTGTATAGCGAGGCGCCGACCAGCGGCAGGCGGCTTCGTCGTTTCCTTCTCCAGGAGCTGCCGGCGACGGTGCGCGCGAATCTTCCATGGACCGGCGCAGCGTTCGCGATCTTCAGCGTGTTTGCGCTCGTGCTCTATCTCCTCGGGTTGCTGCTGCCGGACGTCGCGGCGAACGCGCTGCCCGAGGAGACGCGCCAACAGCTCGCGCAGCGGCAGCTCTGGACCGACATCCCCGAGGGCTTCCGGCCCATCGCCGGTCCGCTGATCATCGTGAACAACGTTCGCGTCGCGATCGTGCTGTTCGCGGGTGGTCTCACCGCAGGCGCGCTGACGATCTACGGCCTCGCGACGAACGGCGCGATGCTCGGCACGCTGTTCGCCGTCGTGCAGGGATACGGTCTCGCCGGCGGCTTGCTCGCGTTCATCGCGGGCCACGGCGCGCTCGAGCTATCCGCGATCTTCCTCTCCGGCGGCGCGGGGCTGCGTCTCGCGTGGGCGATCCTTCGACCCGGCGAGCGCTCGCGCCGCGACGCGCTGCGCCTTGGGAGCGCGCAGGCATCGCGCGTGATGCTGCTCGTCATACCGGTGCTCGGCGTCGCCGGGCTCATCGAAGGCTTTCTGTCTCCCAGTGGAGTTAGCGATGCCGTAAAGGCCGGCGTCGGCGTCGTGACGGGAGCCATGCTCTGGGGATACGTGCTGTTGGTCGGACGACCACGCGCGCACGTATGACGGCGGCGAACGCGCGTCGCGCCGACATCGCGTTCTTTGCATCGCTTGCGGTCAGCGCGACGCTCGTCGTCCTCCTCCACTTCGCGCAGCTCCGCATCGACAAGCTCGGCGCCGATGACTTCTCGACAGCCTGGGCGGGCGCTCGCGCACTACTGATCGGAGCCGATCCATACGACGCGGCGACGTGGACCGACACGGTTCGGTCGCTCCTCGCGAATCCATTGCTCGACACGGCGGTGTACGCCTACCCACCGTGGGTGGCGCTGACCCTCCTGCCTCTCGCGGGGCTGTCGGCCAGCACCGCTGGGATCGTTTGGAGCATCGCCGGCATCACCGTCGCGATCGTCGCTGTTCGTGGACTGCTACGCGCCTACCTCCCGGGGTCTCCCTGGTCGCATGCGGTTGTTGGTGCCCTGCTTTTCACCTCAGCACCCGCTGTCGTCACGCTCGTGCTCGGCCAATGGCCGTTCCTATTCGTCGCGATGCTCGCGGCGATCGTGCTGCTGCTCCGCGCTGACCGGCCCGTCGCCGCGGGATTGGTCGCGGTCCTGATGCTCGCGAAGCCTCCGCTCTTCGTCTTCACAGCTCTGGCGCTCGTGGTGCGGGCTCTCTGGCCCGGCAACGAACGGTCAGGACGACCGTTCTTCGTCGCCGCGACCGCAGCGGGGATCGCCACGGTCGCGCTGTCGTGGCTGATCATCCCGAGCTGGTGGCCCGCATATCTGATCCACGTCGCGGCCCACCAGGTGACGATCGAGCCCGTGACCCTTCAGACGCTCTTCATCACTTTGCTGGGTCCGAATGGTGGTTGGCTCGCGGCACCGGTCCTGCTCGCGATGGTCGCTGCAGGACTGCAGTTCCACCCCTTGAGCGACGGATGGCTTCCGGTCTGGTTCGCGCTCTCGAGCGCGGGGGTCGTGTACAGCAACACATACGACGTTCTGATGCTGCTCGTCCCGATCGTGCTCGCGGCGGGAGCTCTGGCATCGCGACGGCGCGCCGCGCTCGTGCTCATCGCCGGCGCCGTGCTGCTGTTCGTGGTGATGTGGTACCTGCACACGATCTACGTGCGGGGCTATGCGGCAGGCGTCTCGCTGCTGATGTTCGTGATCATCACCGCCGCGCTCTGGCCGCAGCGACGCGAGCTCGGCGCCAGGCCAGCTAGCCCGGTCGGATCTTCCTCGCTATGAACGTCGCGACCGCCGCAATCTGCGTCGCGATCGCGACGACCAGGACGATGCGCGCCATCGCGAGCGGGTCGGTCGCGCTTGTCAGCAACAGGACCAGCTCCGCGGCCACCGCCGCCGCCAGGAGCAAGCCCACGCGCATCTCGCCCCGCCCAATGAAGTAAGAGATCCACTGACTAAGGAGAGCATTCGCCAGCGCGGCCACGCCGTACGTGCCGACGACCTTCGCCGTGTCGGGATACTGCGAGCCGACGACGAGCGGTACGAGGAACTCGGGCAGCAGGATGTAGGCGACGGCGACAAGTCCGCTGGTGGCGAGCACGAACGCGAGGGCGAGATACAGGGCGCGGTCCGTGTCTTCGCCGCGCGCGTGTGCTCGCGCGGTGCGCTCAAGGAGCAGGAAGCCGATCGCCATCGGCGCGAAGAGGACTATCTTCCCCATCGTGATCGCGCCTGCGTAGGCGCCGGCGTCCTCCGGCCGCAGCAGCGACCGCGCGAGCACCGCGTCGATGTTCGTGAGCGCCGCATAGGCGAGCAGCACGACCGCGGAGAGCGCGAAGAACCGCGTCTCCGCGAGGCCAAGCTCGTGCGTCACGCGGCTCCCACGGGCGGCACGGAATAGCGGAACCAGAGGCACCGCCACGACGACGAGGCTGATCGCGATCGCGCAGGTCGCACCCGTGAACGCGCCGTCAACACCAAGACCGGTGAGCACGAGCACCACGCCGACTGCCAGGCGGCTGCCGGCCTGGGCGATGAGGGCGCTGCCCATCCACACAAATCGGGCGAGCCCTTGGAGCAGGCCGAGCCCGAAGGTGAAGACGAGTGCGAGGAACAGCGTCAGACCCAGCAGCGCGACGGAGAGCACGGGCAGCTCGAGCGCACCCGCGATAACACCCGAGAGCAGGGCCACCAGCACGCCGACCGCAGCCGCCCCGCCCCCCACGCGTCCGGCCCAGCGCCGGACGAACGCATGCAGGGCCGCCTCCTCGTCGCGCGCGCGGTACTGCGCGGCGAGCTTGGCCGTGGCGGACTGGATGACCTGACTCGAGATCGACTCGAGGATCAGGATCCCGAACAGCGCGGTGAGCACCGCGTACTCCTCGGGTCGAAGGAGCCGGGCCATGACGATCTGGTAGCCGAACCCAAGGACGTTGGCGACGGAGGTCGCGACGAAGAGATACAGGCCGCCGGAATGCTGCCGCGCCCGTGCGAGCACCCGCGAAGGGTACCGACGACGCCGTTGGGGGGCCAGCAGTAGCGTAGGCACGCGTGACAGCGAGCTACCGCCGTCTCGAGCGATGCCGGATCTGCGGCTCGCGCGACATGGTCCCGTTCCTCGACCTCGGGGAGACGCCGCTTGCCAACGCGTTCGTCGCTCCGGAGCGTCGGGACGACCCGGAGGAGCGGTTTCCACTCGGGGTACTCCGCTGCGCGAGGTGCGGCCTTGTGCAGCTCAGCGTCGTCGTGCGGCCGGACATCCTCTTCGGCCACTACCTATACGCAACATCCGCGTCAGCGCCGATGGTCGAACACTTCGCGTCGCTCGCGCACGAGATCGTTCAGCGTTTCGCGCCGCGAGGTTCACTCGTGGTCGAGGTCGGCAGCAACGACGGCGTCCTGCTCCGACCACTGCGCAGGGGCGGGGCTGCCGTCCTCGGGATCGAGCCCGCGGCCAACCTCGCGGCGCAAGCGAACGCGGAAGGTCTTGAGACATGGCCCGAGTACTTCGCGACACCCGTCGCGCGTCGCGTCGTCGCCGAACGTGGCCGCGCGAAGGTCGTCCTCGCGAACAACGCGCTCGCACAGATCGACGATCTCCGCGACGTTGCGGCCTCGCTGAGCGTGCTGCTCGATGACGATGGCGTGTTCGTAGCCGAGGTGCCGTATCTTGCGCACCTTCTCGAGCGCGTCGAGTACGACACCATCTACCACGAGCATCTGTCGTACTTCGCCCTCGCGCCCCTTGAGACGCTGTTCTTGCAAGCCGGCCTCGAGCTGTTCGACCTGCGTCAGCTTCCGACGCACGGAGGATCGATACGGATATACGCCGGCCGTCGCGGCGTGCGTACGCCCACCGCGGAGCTCGCCGCCGCCCGCGCCGCTGAAAGTGCCGCGCACCTTGGCGAGACCGCGACGTACGCGCGCTTCGCGCAGCGCGTTGCGGAGTCGCGCGACGCGCTGCGAACGCTGCTCGGTGATCTTGTGCGCACCGGACACCGAGTGACGGGCCTCGGCGCGACGGCGAAGAGTTGCACGCTTCTGCACTACTGCGGCGTGGGACGAGAGTCGATCGACTTCATCGGCGACTCGACACCGCTCAAGCAGGGCCTCCTCACGCCGGGGACACACATCCCAGTGCGCGATGAAGCGGCGGTGTTCGAGGACGGGGCGGACCGCGTGCTTCTCCTCGCGTGGAACTACGCTGACGCGATCATGGGCGGGCACACCGACTTCATCGCGCACGGGGGACGCTTCATCCACCCGATCCCGCTCGCGCGGCTCGTGCCGTGAAAGGCATCGTGCTGGCCGGCGGCTTCGGTCGTCGCCTCGAGCCACTGACGCGCGTCACGAACAAGCATCTGCTGCCCGTGTACGACCGCCCGATGGTCTACTACGCCGTCGAGCAGCTCGTCGGGGCCGGGATCAACGAGATCATGATCGTTACGGGCGGCAACCACGCTGGCGAGTTCCTGCGCTTGCTCGGCAACGGTGCGGCGTTCGGCCTCAAGCACCTCGACTACGCCTATCAGGAGCAGGCCGGTGGGATCGCTCAGGCGCTGGGACTCGCCGAGCACTTCGCGGCGGGCGGGCCGGTCGCGGTGATCCTCGGCGACAACATCTTCGAGCGCTCCCTCGCGCCGATCGTCGATCGTTTCCGCGCGAAGCCGCGCGGCGGACGCATCGCGCTGGCGACGGTCGACAACCCAAGCTCCTACGGCGTCGCGGTCATGGAGAATGAAAAGCTCGTGCGGATCGTCGAGAAGCCCGCTGACCCGCCGTCACGTTTCGCGGTCACGGGCTTCTACCTCTACGACGCGCGCGTCTTTGACTTCGTAAAGCAGCTGCACCCATCGCAGCGCAGCGAGCTGGAGATCACCGACGTGAACAACCGGTATCTCCAGCTTGGCGAGCTCAGCCACGATGCGATCGAGGGCTACTGGGCCGATTGCGGGGAGTCCATCGACATGCTGCTTCGCGCGAGCAACCTCGTGGCGGCGCACGGCGCGAACCGACGGTCGTGATCGAGGGCGTGCGCGTGCGCCAGCTCGCACGCCACGGCGATGCACGCGGCTCGCTGACGGAGCTGCTCCGCTCCGACTGGGCGGAGTTCTCGCGCTTCGGACAGGCGATCTTCACCGTCAATCAGCCGGGCGTGATCCGCGGCTGGCACTGGCACCGTAGGCAGACCGACGTCATCGTGGTCGTCGCGGGCGCGGCGCTCGTACCCCTGTACGACGGGCGCGCCGCATCTCCGACGCACAGACAGCTCGAAGAGCATGTCCTCGACGAGCAGAACTTCGTAGCGGTGTTCGTTCCGCCCGGCGTCTATCACGGCTACCGCACGATCAGCGAGGCGCCGGCGTTGATCCTGAATTTCCCCGACGCGCTGTACGACGCGGCGCGGCCGGACGAGGAGCGCGTCCCGCACGACGACCCCGCGATCGGATACCGCTGGGAGGCGCCTGACCGCTAGGTCAGCGAGCCTCGGTTTCGCGCATGTCCTCGAGGGCGGCGACCGGATCAGCGAGGCTCCATCCGATCGCGGAGCGGAGCCGCTCTGTCGTAAGACCCGCATTCAGCGGACGGGGAGCCGCGAGACCGAGTTCGGCGGTCGGACGTTCATCGATCAGCGACTCGTCCAAGTCGAACGCGCGCGCCGCCAGGCGCGCGAGCTCGCCCCGAGGAAGCACGCGCGGCCCCGCGACGTGGAAGACGCCGACGTGCCCACCCTCGACGAGGTCGCGAACGGCCGCGGCGAGGCTTGGCGCGTATGACGCGGTGATCACCTGATCGCTCGGAACGACGAAGCGGCGGCCAGCACGCAGGTGGTCGATGATCTGGCACGCGAAGTTCTTGCGATCCGGGTCCCAGCCGAAGACACCAGAGGTGCGGCACACCAGATGGCGCGGCAGCTCGCGAGCGATCGCTTCGACCGCCACCTTCTGCCGCCCGTATTCGTTGATCGGGGCGGTCGGATGATCCTCGCGATACGGGCCGTCGCGTCCATCGAACACGTACTCGCTGGAGAAGACGACGAGGAGCGCGTCGACCGCGGCCGCCGCCCGTGCGACGGCGCGCGGGCCCTCCACGTTGACGCGGCGCGTGGCCTCCGGCTCACGCTCGCAGCGCTCGACGTACGGCTCGGCCGCGGCGAGGATCACTACGTCGGGCCGCGACCGCACGACGAGCGCTCTTGTCGCCGCGGCGTCGGTGATGTCGAGCGGTTCGGCGCCCGCGACGGTCTTCCGGTACTGCGTGGCGACGACGTCGCGACCACCGAATGCCGACCGAACGTGTCGCCCGACGAGGCCTGCCGCGCCGATGACGAGAACGGGTCGCGCGGTCACCGGCGCCAGGCGAACTCGTCGAGCTCGGTGCCGAGACGCTCTTTTTTCCGAGTCCACCAGTCGCGGTGCTCCGCATACCAGCGCACAGTCGCGGTGAGGCCCTCCGCGAAAGGTACCTCGGGACGCCAGCCAAGCTCTCGCTCGATCTTCGAATGGTCGAGGAGGTAGCGGCGGTCGTGGCCTGGGCGATCCTCGACGTACTTGACGAGCGCGCGTGGCTTGCCGAGCGCACCGAGCACCGCGTCGGCGATCTCCTCGATGCTGCGCTCATCACCGCTGCCGACGTTGTAGGTCTCACCTGGGCGACCTCGCTCGAGCACGAGCTCGATCGCGCGGCAGTGGTCATCGACATGTAACCACTCGCGCTTGTTCCCACTGCTCCGATAGACCGGGAGCGGTCTGTCGTCGAGCGCATTCGTCGTGAACAGCGGGATGGCCTTCTCGGGATGCTGGTACGGACCGTAGTTGTTGGAGCAGTTCGAGATCGTCACCGCCGTCCCGTAGGTCTCGTGATACGCGCGCACCAGCAGATCGGCCGCGGCCTTACTCGCGTTGTACGGCGTCCGAGGCCGGTACGCCGACGATTCGGTGAAGCGTTCTTCGCTGTCGAGCGCGAGGTCTCCGTAGACCTCGCACGTCGAGATGTGGTGGAAGCGCGGCACGCCCGCGAGCCGGGCGGCCTCCAACAGGGTGTGCGTTCCGATCACGTTCGTTCGCGTGAACGCCGTGGGATCGATCACGGCGCGGCTGTTGTGGCTCTCGGCCGCGAAATTGACGATGACATCCGGGTGGCCCTCGCGGATCACGCGCTCGACGAGCGAACGGTCGGCGATGTCGCCGTGCACGAAGCGGTAGCGAAGGTCGTGGTCGGCCTCGACATCGGCGAGGCTGCTCCGGTCGCCGGCATACGTGAGGGCGTCCAGGTTGGTGACCTCATCGTGCGTGTGGCCGCTGAGCCAGTGACGGATGAAGTTCGAGCCGATGAACCCGGCGCCGCCGGTGACGAGTAGCCGCACGTCAGGGATTCTGGCGCCCGGAACGCTTCATCAGTTGGGTATCGGTATGGAGTTCTGGCGTGGGCACACTCTATCGTCCCGCGGATGAGCGTCCGAGCGAAGAGCATTGCGATCGCCTTCCTCACGATGGCTTTCCTCTGGGCGAACCTCGAGGCGTATCCGCACCCCGACGGCATGAGCAACGTCCTGCTCGCATACCGATTCATCACCACCGGGACCGCTAATGTCGGCGGGTTCGAGGAGGTCCCATTCGGCTGGCGCAACTGGGACAGGACCGACGGCTTTCCCGATAACAACCGCTTCGGGCCGGCGACCGCGGTGGCGCTTGCCCCCGCGGTGGCCGTCGCAGTCATCGCGGGCGTGCGGCCTCAGGACGTCTTTGTTTGGGGATACATCGACAAGCTCGTCGCGACGCTCCTCATCACTGTTCTCGCGGTCGCCACGTACGCGGCCGCCCGTCGCCTCGCGGGCGATGGCCCCGCGCTGGTCGCCACGTTCGCGTCGGTCGCGGGCACGTCGCTCGCCACCGTCGCCGGTCAGCGGACCTGGCAGCACGCCGTGGGCGCCGCCGCATTCGCGATCGCGTGGCTCTGGTTCATACGCGGACGCGACGACGAGCGTTGGCTTGCGCGGGCCGGTCTCCCGCTCGCGATCGCGATCGTCGCGCGGTATCCACTCGCGATCGTTTGGCTCGTGGGCCTCGGCTACGTGGCATTCGTTCGCCGCCGGCAGGCGTTGCCCTACCTCCTGTGGAGCGCGGGCCCGCTCATCTTTCTCACGATCTACAACGCCGTGGCATTTGGTTCTCCAGTGGAGAATTCGTACGGTCCGCGACTCTGGCAGTGGGCAAGCCTCATCGGTCTTCCGGGCAGCCTGATCTCACCAAGCCGCGGTCTGCTCGTGTACTCGCCCTTTCTCATCGCCGGCCTCCTCGCCATCGGCCAGCGCGCCCTGCGGCGCGAGCCTTTGTGGCTGTTCGCGCTCGCGGTGTTCATCGGTATGTGGGCGGTGCATGGGACATACATCGGATGGACGGGGAGCTGGAGTTACGGCAACCGTTATCTGCTGGAGACCGTTCCGATCCTCGCCGCCGGCTTCGCCCTCGCGTGGGCCGGGGCCGGCGAGCGCATGCGCTGGGTCCTCGCCGCGGCCCTTCTGTTCGCAGTCATCGTCCAGGTCGCCGGACTGCTCGCCTATTACCACTTCTTCGATGGCTTCAACTGGGACGTCGCGCGCATGGACGATGCCGACCTGAGCGGCGCCGCGATGTGGGACCCCTTGGATACGCAGTGGTGGTGGACGATCCGGTCCGCCGTAACGCACGCGGATTTCCGCGCGGCGCTCGTCCTCCCGGTGACTCTCGCATTCGCGTATTTCTCGTTCCGCTCGGGCCTAGCGCGGCCGACCGCGGTCGCGGTCCGGTCACAAGTGGCATGACCGAGCGACCGAGCATCGCCATCGGCGTGATGGCCCACAACGAGGAGCGGAATATCGGCCGGCTCCTCGAGCGGCTTTGCGCGATGGAGCTCCCGAACGCGCGGGACGTCCGGATCGTGGTCGTCGCGTCGGGGTGCACCGACGGTACGGCCGGGATCGCGGAGCGGGCGGCGCAACGTGACGCGCGGATCTCCGTGGTTGTAGATCCCGAGCGGCGGGGAAAGGCCGTCGCGATCAACCAGTTCATCACGGCCGCCGACGGCGCGGAGATCCTCGTGATGGAGTCCGCCGACACGATCCCCGAGCCGGACGCCATCCCGGCGATGGTCGCCCGCTTCGCCGATCCACGCGTCGGTATGGTCGGCGCGCATCCGGTGCCCCAGGATGACGACCGCACGTTCGCCGGTTACGCGAGCCAGCTGCTGTGGCGGTTGCACCATGCCGTTGCGTCGGTCTCGCCGAAGCAGGGAGAGCTCGTCGCCTGGCGGAACGTCGTGAGTGGACTGCCGGACTACGCGGTCACGGATGAGGCGTACCTCGAGTCAGCGCTCACGAAACAGGGCTTCGTGCTCGCCTACGCGCCGGAGGCCATCGTTCACAACCATGGTCCCGCGGACGTGCATGGCTTCCTCACGCAGCGCCGCCGGCAGCACGCCGGGCACCGACTACTCGCGCAGCACGAGCGCTATCGGCCTAAGACACGCGATCACCTGCTGATCGCTCGGCTCGCGCTCGAAGAGCTGGTCCGGCGCCCTCGCCGCGCACATTGGCTATTCGCGATCGTGGTCCTGGAAATCTGGGCGTCGGCCCTGGGCTGGTGGGATCACCGCGTCCATCGCAGCCACGCGGTATGGAAGCTCGTCGAAGGGACGAAGGCGCTGCCGCTGACGCATCTTGAGGAGCTCCCAAGCATCACGGTGATCAGCGTGTCCTACGAGAATCCGATGAACGTCCTCGAGTGCCTCGACTCGGTGAAACGGAACGCGTACGAAGGACTGCGCGTGATCGTTGTCGACAACGGCAAGGCGGGCGCTTCGGCGGTCGTGCGCGACGCGTATCCCGATGTCGAGGTGATGCGGCTGCGGAACGACGGACTGGCCAGTGCCGTCAACACCGCCCTGCACGCGGCATTGTTGGGCGGCGCCGAGTACGTGATCCTGCTCAATGACGACGTCGTCATCGCACGTGATTTCATCGCCGAGGCGATCGGCGCCGCGGCGGCGGATCCACGAGCGGCCACAGTGACTGGTCCCGTCTACTACTACGACGACCCCGAGCGTCTCTGGTACGCGGGTGGCGAGATCCTGTGGTGGCTCGGAAAGACGTTCCATCGCGGCCGGCGGGTCGAGTGGGGCCCGGCATTCCGCGAGCCGAGGCACGTCGCCTACGGCACCGGCGCCGCGACGGTCTATCGCGCGGATGCGCTCCGCGCAGTGGGCGACTGGGACGACCGTTACTTCCTGATCTTCGAAGACACCGATTGGTGCGTGCGCGCCTCGCGCAGAGGGTGGCATCACCTTTACACGCCCGGACCGAAGGCCTGGCACAAGGTCTCCGCATCGTTTGGCGGCGAGAAGGCCGCGCCGTATCTGTACTTCCTGTTCCGGAACAATGTGCGCTTCATGCGCAAGTTCGCACGTCCCTGGCACTGGCCAACGTTCATCCTGTTCTTCATGCTCGAGTCACTCGTGCGCTATTCGGTCACGAGCCTCGTCTCCCCGGACCGCTGGCGACGCGAGCGCGCGATCTGGCTCGCGGTGCTCGATGCGCTGCGAGGACGTTATGGCCGTGGCTCGTGGCTGCCACCGGAGCCGGGTCCCGCCGAGCGACAGGTGGAGGCGTGAGCAGCCGTCGATCCGCGTCACTGCGCGAACGCGCGGGCCGTGCGGTGTTTGCGCTGCTGGGCCGCCGCCGCTTCCACCGGCTCATCGGGCTCGCGCAGTCCCTCAACGCCGTGCCACGCGATCCGGCCGAGCTCGCGGCGATAAACGACGCGGTCGAACGCTTCCACGTCGCCTCGTATGAGCGAGGCGTGCTCAATGACACGTACTGGTTCGGCGTGCCGATCCAGAAATCGCCGCTCGACTGCTGGACATACCAGGAAATCCTGTACGAGCAGCGTCCCGACCTGATCGTCGAAACGGGGACGTATCTCGGTGGATCGGCGCTGTTCTTCGCGCACCTGTTCGATCTCCTCGAGCACGGCCGCGTGCTGACGATCGACCTGCAGCTCCGTGGACGCGTCGATCATCCCCGCGTCACACAACTCGAGGGCGACGCGCTCTCGCCCGAGATCCTCGCCCAAGTGGAAACGGCCGTCGCCGCCGCGCGCCGCGTGCTCGTGGTGCTCGATGACGATCACAGCGCTGCGCACGTGCTCCGTGAGCTGCCGGTGTACGGGCGCTTCGTGACGCCCGGCAGCTATATGGTCGTCGAGGACACCAACGTCAATGGCCATCCCGTGTTTCCCGAGCATGGTCCCGGTCCGATGGAAGCGGTGCGCGACTTCCTCGCGACTGACACGTCGTTCGAGATCGATCGATCCCGGGAGAAGTTTCTGCTCACTTATTTCCCGGACGGCTGGCTGCGCAAACGCCGGTAAGCCTGCGACGCAGGAGCATTTCGCGGCTCAGAGGTAGCGCGACTTGAGCTCGAGGTAGCGCTGGATCGTCGCGACCGTGAGTCGCTCGGCGGGTACGTCGATGGTGTGCACCCCGCGGCGACGCAGGATCGCGAGGGCGCGAGCGCGCGCTTCCTGCACGTCCTCCGCGACGACGCGCTCGTACAGCTCGGTCGTGGATGACGGCACCTTCGCTGCGACCTCCGCGAGCTGCGGATCTGCGAGAAGGCAGCACAGCACGAGGTTGTTGCCTGCGAGACGCGTGACAGCGGCGACGAGGGCGCGGGACGCCTCGTCGTCGACGAGATCGGTGAACAGCACCACCAGCGCGCGCCGCGCGGTGCGCGCGCGGAGGAACTCGAAAGCCGCGCGGTAGTCCGGTTCGGTCGTCGTGACCTCGAGACGGCGCAGCTCTTCGGTGAGGCGGAGGAACTGCTTGCGCCCGCGCCGGGGCACCGCGTACGACCGAACGGTGTCGGCGAATCCGAGGAGTCCGACCTCGTCACCCTTCGCCGTTGCGACGTAGCTGAGCATGAGCGCGGTGTTCACCGCGTGATCGAGCTTTGTGAGTCCGCCGAGCGTGCTCGACATCATCCGGCCCGCGTCCAGCAGGATGAGGATGCGCTGCTGGCGCTCGGTCTCGTACTCGACCGTGATCGGCCTGCCCCGGCGCGCGGTCGCGGTCCACGAGATGGAGCGCGGATCGTCGTCGGGAAGGTACTCACGCAGGCGCTCGAACACCGTGCCCGCGCCCGGAACGCGCGCGCGGCGCTGACCCGCGTCGTACGCGAGACCGCGACGCAGCGTCACTTCGTACCGGCGGATCTCGTGAAGATCGGGGTAGACGTTCGCGGGCGCCGTCGCGGCGACGCGACCCTGTCGCTCGATGAGATCGAGCGGACCGCGCAGGCGCAGATGGATGTCGCCGAACGAGAAGCTGCCGCGGTGATGTGGCCGCGCGGCATACGCGACCTCGCCCTTGTCATGACCGGCGATCGTGAGCGGCGAGCGCCGGTGGTCGACGTCGAACGAGTCAGGGACCGAGTCGGCGAGCATGAGACGCAGCGGCCGCGCGAATGGATTCGTCACGCGCAGGGTGACGCGGTTCGGCACGCCGATCGAGAGCTGCGGATCGGCGACGCGAGCGACGGGGACGCCGCCGGGCGAAGGCGTCGCGCGAACATCGACGATCGCGAGCAGGACCGCGACCATGATGACCAACGCTCCGAGCAAGAGAAATGCGCCGGAGATGCCACCGAGCGCGAGAGGAAGGGCCGCGGCGAGCATCAGCGCGAGCAGCCGCGGGCGCGGCAGCGGGATCTGGCTCAGCGTGGGACGTCGAGGCGCGCGAGC
>Ga0070692_10000379_pt1 | contig 13140 bp, 9 predicted proteins | sample KBSK1102metaG_FD_64675 | JGI IMG/M metagenome (GOLD analysis project Ga0070692, IMG submission 64675) | Corn, switchgrass and miscanthus rhizosphere microbial communities from Kellogg Biological Station, Michigan, USA - KBS K1-10-2 metaG | ecosystem: Host-associated > Plants > Roots >...
GGTCAATCCCCACTGGAATATAGGTTTGAAGGGGGTCTTTGCAACCTCGGCCGGGCCCGACGGCCGGTCGATGACAGAATCGTATTCAAGAGTTGCCGGGAGGGTCGGATCGGCGTAGTTTTTCGACCGACGCCGACCGCTTACCGCAGACGTCCTACTCGCCGCAGGGGGGTCAAGATGACCAACTGTGCCCGCCGGCTCGTTCTGGCTTTGTCCCTTTTGCTCATGGCAAGCGCGCCCCTTTTGGCAGAGGAGCTCACCCCGGAAATGACGGTGGGGGAGGACCGGCTGCAGTGGACGCCCATCCCCGACGCGACCGGGTACGACGTCGTGCGCGGCGACCTGGGCACGCTCCTCGGGACGCGTGGGGATTTCACCGCCGCGACCGAGAAGTGCCTGGCCGACGACTACGCGCCCACCGTCCTCCCCTACACGGACGTCCCCCCGCGCGGCCGGGCCTCCTGGTTCCTGGTCCGCGGAGTCACCCCCTCCCAGGTCGGCACCTTCGACCTGGACGGGGCGGGACAGGTCGGTTTGCGTGACGCCGAGATCGAGGCCTCGCCCTTCGCCTGCCCGCCGGCGATTCGCTCCCATCTTCCGATCGTCATCAACGGCGACGCCGGCTTCACGGCGGCGAACGGGGTGATCCGCGGCACCGGGACTCCACAGGACCCGTACCTCATCGCCTGGTGGGACATTGCCGGCGCCGCCTCAGGGGCCGGGATCTCCATCAGCGGAACGAGCGCCTACTTCGTCATCCGCGGCGTCAAGGTCCACGGCGGCCACTACGGCGTTCACCTGGCATCCGTGGCCAATGGCCGCATCGAAGGGATCACGGCGACCGGCAACACGCACGGCATCCGGATCTTCTCGGGCGGCGACATCACGGTCGCCGACAGCATCCTGTCCTTCAACACCCAGGGATCGGGGCTCGACGTGCTGGGCGCCGCCAGGGTCCTCGCGAAAGGCAACACCCTGGCGGAGAACATGGTCGGGATCAACCTCGACGGTTCCTCCACGACCCTTGTGCATCACAACAACCTCCTCAACAATACCCTGCAGGCCGTCGATCAGCGCGGCGGGCCGAACGCCTGGGACGACGGGTACCCGTCGGGCGGCAACTACTGGACCAACTACCAGGGGGTCGACCGGTGCCAGGGTCCGAGCCAGGACCAGTGCACGGCGCCGGACGGCCTGGGGGACGCGCCTTACCCGATCGGGCCGGGGAGCAGCAGCGATCGGTATCCGCTCATGATCCTGCCGGGCTCCGGGTCCGACACCATCCCGCCGAGTGTGGCCATCTCGTCGCCGGCCGACGGCGCGGTCTTCACGACCGCGCCGATCCTGGTCCAGGGAGGGGCTTCCGACTCCGGGAGCGGCATCCGCAGGACGGAGGTCCAGCTCAACGGCGGGACGTGGGTCGTGGCGACCGGGGTGTCTTCATGGAGCCTGCCGGTGGTGCTGGCCCCCGGCCCGAACCTCATCGAGGCCCGGTCCTTTGACCACGCGGGGAATATCTCCGCGGTCGCCTCGGTCTCGGTCACATACGGGACCCCCTTGCTGGAGAGCGTCGTTCAGACCAGCAAGGGGACGTATGCCCCGGGCGAGCAGGTCCACATCGTCCTCCTGCTGACGAACCGGGGAACCGTCCCGGTGACCCTGCACTTCCCGTCCACCTGCGAGGCCTTCTTCAGCGTCGCGAACGGGGCGGGAACGATGGTCTACGACCTCCGCCAGCACGCCGGATGCCTGGACGTCCTGACCGAGAGAACCATTCAACCGAACGAGACGGTCACCTACAACTTCGACTGGAACCAGGTCGACGATTCGGGGGTGTCCGTCCCGTTCCCCGCCGACTACCGCATCCGGGGGTTCTTCGACAGCGACGAGCCGGCGCCGGACGCGTTCACGACGATCACGATCGCCCAGCAGCCTGTCTTGCTGGAGACCGCGATCGAGACCAACAGGGGGTCCTACTCCCCGGGCGAGCCGGTCCAGGTCCTCCTCTTCCTGACGAATCGCGGGGCCGCGCCGGTGACCCTGCACTTCCCGTCCGGATGCGAGGCCTTCTTCGCGGTCGTCGACAATACGGGGACGGTTCTCTACGACTTCAGGCAGCACGTCGGGTGCCCGGCCATCGTTACCCAGAGGACCATCCAGCCGAACGAGACGGTCACCTGGTTCTTCGACTGGAACCAGACCACGGACTCCGGCGCGCCGGTCCCGACGCCGGCGAGCTACACCATCCGGGGCTTCTTCGCCAGCGCGGAGCCGGTGCCGGACGCGTTCACGTTCATCACGGTCGGTCCGCAGCTCTCCCCGCTGGTCAGCGTGATCCAGACGAACAAGACGACGTACGCTCCCGGGGAGCGGGTGTTCATCACCCTGCGGGTCACGAACAAAGGGACCAGCACCGTGACGCTGAATTTCCCGACGAGCTGCCAGGCGTTTTTCGCCGTGGAGGACGCGTCGGACCACGTCGTGTACGACGACATCCGGCATGCCATCTGTTTCTTCGTTCTCACCCAGCGCGTCCTGCAGCCGGGACAGACAGCCACCTACAGTTTCGACTGGTTCCAGGCCGATGATGCCGGACAGCAGGTCCCGTTCCCGGCCAACTATCGCATCCGGGGCTATCTGGACAGCGCGGAGTCGGTCCCGGAGGCGTTCAGGACGATCGCCGTCCGCCCCTGAGGGTGACGACGAACCGAAGAGACGACGGAAGGAGACCGCCGAACGGGTAGCAGGTCAGCAGCGTCAACCGATCCTCGGGGGTGTCCGCGATCACCGCGACGTCGGTCGCAGCCACGACGCGAGTGCCGTCCACCACATAGTCCCGGACCGCCTCGGCCGTGCGCACGCTGAGGCGGTCACCCGGGCGCAGGTCCCGGAGAAACGCGAAGCCTCGATCGCGGTGGCCGGCGAGGACCGAATGGCCGCGGGCGTTCGGCAGGGCCGTTCCGTCCACGTGTCCCGCGCCGAAAGCCAGCGATTCCCCGGTCGCCCCCCGGAGGACCACGCGCCGCACGCCCAGTCGCTCCACCTCGAGGACGGCGATCGGGCGGGTGTCGGCCCAGGCCCACGGCCGGTGCGGCCGGCCGTCCCGGAGATGCGCCTCGAGGGCGCGATCGATCAGGTACTGTGCGAGGGCCGCCTTGGCCTCCACGCAGGCGCGCCGTCCCAGGAGCAGGCCCCCGGGGACGAGGAGCAGCAGCCCCGCCGCCAGAAGCCACGCCCGTCGCGACCTGTTCGCGCCCCCCGCGCCACCGGCCGGCGCGCTCACGCCCTCTTCCTTGCGCCGGCGAGGACGAGGCTTCCGAGCCCGACCAGAAGGATGCCGGCCAGGAAGAGGAGCGGCTCCATCGTCCCCCCCTGCGGCAGGTTCCCCATGATGGTCGACCCGAGGGGGAGACCCGAGGCGACCTGCACGGGCAGGGTGTTGCCGGTCGCCGTCGGAAACTCCTCGACCGCCACCAGGCTGGTGTAGCGCGTCACGATGCCGAAGGGAATGGCCACGCCGATGACCGCCCGACGCACCGATTCCGGATCGGCGTTCGCGTGCAGCGTGTCCATGAGCGATTCGACCCGGGCGCGGGCCCAGCGTGTCGCCACGCCGTCCCCGCCGCCGCTTTCCTCCGCCCTGAGATCGAAGGACAGGGGACCTTCGAGAGTGCGCCCGCGGAGCGTGACGCGGCGCACCGCCCGCCCGCCGTCGATCCGGGCCGAGACGTACAGCGGCTCGCCGGCGTAGAGATCGGGCAGGGGGGAGGGATAGGCGTCGGACGGCTCGACCCCGTCCCACTCCAGGCGGAGGTCGGACATCACCGGCCGGTCGAGGCGGGCCAGGAAGGCCTCCACCCGGTTCTCCGCGGAATCCGAGGTGGCGATGAACTCGCACGTCCCGCGCCCGGCCTCCGCCATCTTGCGCATCAGGTAGCGGTTCGGCGCCGAGCCGATCCCGAGCGCGTGCAGGCGGGCGCGGCCGAGGCGCGCGCGCACGTCGCGCAGGATCGCGTCCTCGTTGTCCACCGCGCCGTCGGTGAGGAAGATCAGCCGCCGCACCCGGTCGTCGCCGGGCGACCCCAGCTTCTCCAGGGCGCGATCGAGCGCGATGTCGATCCGGGTCCCGCCGGTCGCCCTCAGGTCGCGCACGAAGCGCCGCGCCTCGTCGAGTTCGGGTCCGCCCGCGGGGACGAACGCCGGACGGAACTCGCGCACGGCGTCGTTGAATGTCAGGATGTCGAACGTGTCGCCGGGCCGCAGCCGATCGAGCGCCGCCAGGAGGGCCGTCCGCGCCTGCTCGATGGACGGCCCGTCCATCGACGAGGAGACGTCGAGAACGAACAGCGTCTCCGTCGGCAGCCCGCGCCCGGCGCCGATCCCCTCGGCGGGCGGGAGGAGCATCATCAGGACGTACTTGCCGTCCTGCCGGTCTTCCGTGAACAGCGCCGCGAGCGGCGCGGGGCCGAGGAACGGTTCCCAGCGCAGCAGGAAGTCGCGATCGGCCGCGACCGTGTCTCCCGCCGGCTTCGCCACCAGGACCGCCCCGTCCCACCAGGTCTCGAGGGCATGCGATTCGCTCTCGACCTTCCTGAGCGGCACGCCGGCGTCCAGGCGGACGACGATCCGGGCACGCGGAGAGCCCGAGGTCTCCCGGGAGAAAACCCCCGCCGCCGGGCGGGAACCCTCCGCCGTCCCCCCGGTCGAGAACCGCGGTGTGAAGGTCAGAGGAAAGACCAGGCCGAACGTCCCGCCGTCGTAGGATGCCTCCTCGAGGTACTCGAGCCGGACCTCGACCGTTTCGCCCGGGTTGATGCCGGCCGCCGAGGTGGTGAACAGGTTCGGCCGCTCCTGGTCGACCAGGGCCGCCTTCCGTCCTTCCTCTCTGGCCTTGTCGTACACCTGCCTCGCCTCTTCGCGCTCCTTGATGACCGACACGATCCGCCGCGGGCCGATGCGCATCTCCATGTGCCGCACCGCCGCGCGCTCCGGAAGCGGGAAGACGTACAGGCACTCGATGACCTCGGAGGTCGGGTTCCGGAACGTCTGGGTCACGGTCCCGCGGACCAGGATGCCGGTGACTTCCAGATCGACCGAGATGTCGAGCACCGGCAGGCTGACGAGCCCGCCGGGGCTCTTCCAGAGAAGCTCGCCGGTCCCGGCTGTGTCGTTCTCCTGCGCCAGGGCCGGCACCAGCACGTTCCAGATGAGCGCCAGGATGATCAGGGTCTTCAGCAGGGTCCTGTGCATGCGCGTCTCCTCCTTGGATGACACCGGAAGAAAGGCAATCCCGATGCCATCGGGGGATGCGCGGAAGACGCCGGATCCGGCTCGGGAGATGCGCGCGGGCGTGTCCGTCCGGGCACGATCCGTGTCGGCCCGGCGACGGGGCGTGGCCGCGGGAGACCTCTCCTAGCGGGCCTGGTCCGCGGGAAGCCAGCCGTAGGTGATGAGGAAGCGCTGGAGGCGCGGGTCGTCGGCCGACAGCGGGGGGATCCAGGTGCCGAGGAGGGTGCGCTTCCACCAGGCGCCGCCGGGATCGCCGGGCGGCGCGAACTCGTAGCGGTAGTACTGGGCGCGGATGAAACGCGGTGGCGCATCGGGGAAGGGATCGTTCGCCAGGAGGCCCAGGGTCCCCGGATCGTTGTGCAGGAGCTTCCAGATCAGGTGCAGCGTCCAGGGATAGCGCTCCGGGCTCGACATGGCCGCGAACCAGATCTGCCAGTCGAGGCGCGGCTGGTAGGGGGCGATGACGCAGGGCCGCCGCATCGGGTCGCCCGGCTTGCACCAGAACTCGAATTCCCGCCACACCGAGCCGTCCCCCGGGGCCTCGTCGGTGGTCCCCTCGAAGACGATCTCGTGCCGTTGCTTCCCGACGCTGCCGAAGGCGCCGTAGGTGTTCACCAGCTGGAGGCGGTTGAAGGACGTGTTCATCGCCTGCCGGCTGGACAGGAGGTTGCGGACGGGGTACCAGCTCAGGAGGACCACTAGGCCGACCATCGCCCAGGCGCAAATCCGCTGCGCGCGCGACTCCTGGGCCCCCTCGGCGGCGGCCCGGGCGCGGGCGGCCAGGCGGCGCGGCAGGACCCGCGCGAGCAGCGAGTCGTCCAGGCAGGCGATCATCGGCACGATGGTCAGGTAGTTGAGGAACGACAGGTTGCCGCTCAGGATCAGGATCCCCTGGAAGGCGATCATCAGCGTCCCGGCGACATGGCGCGCCGTGCGCGGGCCGAACGAGAACCAGGGGAGGACCAGCTCGCAGAAATGATTGAAGAGCGCCCCCGCCTGGTGGAACCAGCGCGGCATGAAATGCAGGAAGGGGCTCAGCGGGTTCGGGATCGGCTGCGTCTCGTAGTGGTAGATCAGGCAGGTCAGGTCGCGCCAGCAGGCGTCCCCCCGGATCTTGATGAGGCCCGCGCCGAGCATGATCCGGAACGCCAGCCAGCGGAAGAGCCAGATGATGGGCGCGGGCGGCGGCCGTCGCGGGAACGGCCGCGGGTCGAGAAAAGGCACGAGGAAGGCGGCCAGGAACCCGGTCTCCAGGAGCTGGATCTCCCAGCCGTAACCGTACCAGTCCTGCCCGATGTGCACGAACGACATGTAGATCGCCCAGAGCGCCAGGAGCAGGATGGAGTTGGCGAACCCCAGGAGGACCAGGAGCGACAGGACCACGCCGGCCCAGGCGGCGGCCAGGAGCGTCGCGTCCGATGCGTCGATCCAGAAGAGGCTCGGCAGCTGCAGGAAGCCCTCGACCGGGGACCCGAAGTGCCTGGCGACGCGCTCGAGAAACAGGGGGATCGGAAGGAGCCCGTGGCTCCCGAGGAGCGGCAGGACCTGGGTGGCGAGCGACAGGAAGGCGAAGAAGTAGACGAGTCCCAGAAGGCGCAGCAGGACGAACCGCGTCAGCCAGTACGACGGCGCAGCCCGGGCTTGATGAGGACCCTCGGCAGAGGCATCCACGACGCCGCCCATCTTAGGGGGGCGATCGCCGCAGGGTCAATGTGCCCCGGTCTGCCGGACCGACCGTCCCGGAATTTCTTGCGCCGGCCGATCGGGCACGCGCAAAGTACCGCGTGTGGGGGAGCCCCGCCCCCGCCAGGGACGGCGATCCAGGGCCGCCCCGGCCCCCGGGTCCGTCCCGTGGATGGCACGCGCGTTGCTCCGTCTTGCTGAGACGGTGTCTCAATTGATCCGGGACGCCGGAAGGAGGAGCGACAACGTGACAACCAGCTGGCAGGTCATGGAGATCGTCCGGGCCTTCCTGATCGTCCTGGCAGGGCAGGGGTTCATCCCGGGGGCGGTCGCCGCGGGAGCGGCCGACGGTGCGGCCGGAGCGCCGGTCCCCATTCGGGACAACAGCTTCCTGATCGAAGAGGCCTACAATCAGGAAGCCGGCGTCATCCAGCACATCAGCGCCTTCACGCGCAACCGTGACACCCGCGAATGGGTCTACACCTTCACCGAGGAGTGGCCCGTGCGGGGAGAGAGGCACCAGGTCAGCTTGACGATCCCCGTCCAGGGGGAGGGGGCGGGCTCCGCGCGAGAAGCCGGAGTCGGCGACGCGGCGCTCAACTACCGCTGCCAGGCGCTCGGCGGCAGCGCCGGCCGGACGTCCTTCGCGCCCCGCGCCAGCCTCCTGCTGCCCAGCGGCGACGAGGGGGAGGGCAGGGGAGCGGGCGGGGCCGGTCTCCAGGTCAATCTGCCTCTGAGCGTGTCGATCTCCCGATCGTTCGTAGCGCATTCGAACCTGGGGGCCAGCTTCTTCCCGTCGGCCAGGAGCGGGCTCGGCGAGAAGGCGGCCGTGCGCGACTACTCGGCCGGCCAGAGCCTGATCTGGCTGGCCCGGCCCACGTTCAACGTGCTGCTGGAGGCGGCCTGGAGCCGCACGGAGGAGATCGCGGGATCGCACCGGACCGTGCGTTCGAGCAGCCTGTTCCTGGCCCCCGGCGTGCGCGGCGCCATCAATCTCAAGTCGGGGCTGCAGATCGTGCCAGGGGTGGCGGTGCCGTTCGGGATCGGGGCCAGTCGCCGCGAGAACGCCCTCTTTCTCTACCTGAGCTTCGAGCATCCGCTGCGCCGCTCAGGGACCTGATCTGCCGCTCCGGCGAGGTTATCGGGACGGGCGGATGAGCCCGATGCCGCGCTCGATGACAAGGTCGGTCCCGTACGGGCGGGACAGGAGCTGCAGCCGCTCCAGGATGGCGCGGCCGGTCGCGGGGGAGGCGAGGCGCGGGACGCCGCTCCTGGTGAGGCGCATGCCGTATCCCAGGTCGACCGGGTGGAGCCTGACTTCGGCCAGCTCCCCCTTCTCGAAGCGGCTGACCGCGATCACGGTCTGGAAGACCAGCGCGTCGTCGAACCCCGAAGCGTTCAGGAGCGCCGTGAGATCGGCGTCGGTCGCCCTGGCCGGATCGCCGAACGCCCTGGCCAGCAGTTCGCGGTTCCGCTCGTGGAGGCCGGCCGGCATCGGCTCCTGCATGTCGCTCCAGAAGAAGTTGGCGAGGCCGTAGAAGATCGGCCGCCTCTTGTAGATCTCGATCGGCCCGAGCGCGTGCACGCCGTGGGCGATGAAGGCGTCGGCCCCCGCGTCGATGGCCGCGCGGGCCAGGTCCGGCAGGAAATCGCCCGGCTCGGCGCACCCGCCCCCTTCCTCGTGCGCATGGATCGTGGCGATGAGGAGGTCGGAATGCTGCTTCCCCTGCCGGATGCTCTTGAGGTTCTCCTCGCGGTCGAGGGGATCCACCAGGTAGCTGTAACCGGGTCGATCCCCGACGACGAAGCGCGTTTCGAAGAGCTCGAGGTCGCGCGGCGTCGAGGCGGCGGGGGGCCCTGCCGGCCCCTCCCCGGCCGCGCGGCCGGCGCCCGCCGGCGGGCAATCGCGACGCAGCGATCCGAACCCCTCCCGGATCGCCGCCAGGTGCCGCATCATCTCTTCGGTCACGACGGTCAGCCGGGTGGTCCTGACCGCATTGACTCCCGGCCGGCCCGGCGCCTGCCCGGCCGGCGGCAGCGCATCGCTCATCGGCGTGTAGCTCGAGGCCATCGACACCAGGCCGATCCGTCCCCGCTCCGTCTCGAGGTATCGCGGGGCGCGCGCCAGGGCCCGGTTCTCGCCGGACCCCGCGTGCACCAGGCCGGCCTCGTCGAGATGGCGGCCCGTCTCCCTCATCCCCTCGATTCCCCAGTCGAGCGCGTGGTTGTTGGCGCGCGACAGGAGATCGAATCCCAGGCTTTTCAGATCGGCCGCCACGTCCGGGGTCGAGATCAGGGCCCAGTCGTCGACCGCCCCATGCGGGTATCCCCTGAACTCCCGGATGTCGATGGCCGATCCCTCGAAGTTGCCGAAGGTCACGGAGGCGTCGCGCAGGATCCGCACGACGCCGGCGAGCCCCCGATCGCCCGCGAGCATCGGCGAGACCGGACGCGAGATGATGCAGTCTCCGACCGCGGCCAGGGTGAACCCGTCGGCGATGTCGGTCACGAGCTCCCGCCCGGGCGGCCGCCGTGGATCGAAGAGGGGCGGGGGATCCCCGGGCGCGGCGGCCGCAGCGGCCGCGGCGGGTGCAGCGGGCACGGCGGGTGCAGCGGCCGCGGAACCTGCCAGCGCGAGGGCCAGGACGGCGATCGGGACTCCCGGGAAGGCGCCCGGCCGAATGCCCCGGAACAACGCGGGCCGGCGGCTCATTCCTCGTGGCCCGGGTAGGTCGCGTGCTGGGGCAGCCCGTCCCGGATCTCGAACCAGGGGACCTTGCTCCGCACGAAGATGTGGGTCGCCGCGGACCGCTTGAGGGGCGTGTCGAGCGTGGCGGCGGTCACGTAGACCGAGTCCGGCTCACTGGTGATCGTGCCCGAGACGTTCGAGCCGCAACGGCCGCAGAAGCTCCGTCTCGTGCCGGTCTTCGCCTCGTAGGTCACGAGCAGGCCCTCGCCGCCCACCAGCTTGAAATGTCCGCGGTCCACCTGCACCGACGACGAGAAGACCGCGCCGTGGCTCTTGCGGCAGTCGGTGCAGTGGCAATGCCACATCTCCCCCGGCATCCCGGCGATGCGGTAGCGCACGCCGCCGCACAGACAGGACCCCTCGAACACCTGGTCGCGTGCAGTCATCGGACCTCGTCCTCCCGCGGGTCGCTCCCGCTGTTCAGGCCGTCCGCGCCCGGCCTCGTCGTGTGTCCTTGAGAATCTCGCGCGCGGCGTTCCTGCCGGGCGCCCCCATGACGCCCCCCCCAGGGTGGGTGCCGGAGCCGCACATATAAAGGTTACGAACGGGCGTCCGGTACCGGGCCCAGCCCCACAGCGGCCGCATCGAGAAGAGCTGGTCGAGGGCCATGTCGCCATGGCAGATGTTCCCTCCGGTCAGGCCGTAGATCTCCTCGAGGTCCAGGGGGGTCAGGACCTGCCGGTGGAGGACCGCCCGCCGTATGTTGGGGGCGTACTCCGCCAGGGTGTCCACGGCGAGGTCCCCCAGCTCCTCCCTTCGCGACTTCCAGTCCCCCTCGGCCGGCTTGTACGGGACGAACTTCAGGGAGATCGACATGACGTGCCGGCCGGGCGGGGCCAGCGAGTCGTCCACCGTCGAGGGGATCGTGACCTCGAGGTACGGCCGGCGCGACGGGCGCCCGATCCGGTAGTCCTCCCATGCGTCCTCCAGGTACGCTGGCGCGGCGCCGGTCACCTGGATGCTGCCGCGCCGGTGCGGGCCGTCTCCCGGCAGCGCCGTGAAGTCGGGGGCCTCCGAGAGGGCCAGGTTGATCTTGGCCGAGTTGCCGTTGCAGCGGAGGTTCTCGATGCCGCGCGCGAACTCCTCCGGGAGATCGGAGCGCTGCATGAGCCGCAGGAAGGTCCGCTTCGGATCGGCGTTGGAGACGACCGCCCGGGAGCGGATCTCCTCTCCCCCCTCGAGGACCACGCCGAACGCCGCTCCGTCCTTCACCAGGATGCGCGACACCGCGGCCCCGGTCCGGATCGCGACCCCGCGGGAGCGGGCGCTCGACGCCAGGGCCTCGGCGACACCCCCCATGCCGCCGCGCACGAAGGCCCATGCTCCGGCGATGCCGTTCACCTCGCCGAGGTAGTAGTGCAGGAAGACGAAGGCCGTCCCGGGAGTGCGCGGGCTGCCGTAGGTCCCGATCGTCCCTGTGGCGGCCATGCTGGCCTTCAGCTCTCCCGATTCGAACCACTCGTCCAGGAGGGCCGCGCAGCTCATCGTCATCGTCTTGATCAGGAACGCCTGCTCGGCGCGCGGCAGTTTCCTGAACCCGTTGCCGAGCTTCAGGAGGCCCAGGAGATCGGAGATCCCCGCGGACGGATCGGGCGGGGGGGCCGACAGGGTCGGCCGGATGAAATCGGCAAGACGGGCGATCGCCGCGTCGAAGGCCGGGTAGGCGGCGGCGTCCCTCTTCGAGAACCGGGCGATCTGGCCCGCGTCCTCCCGGCGCCCGAGCCCCATGAGCAGGGAGCGCCCGTCCGGAAACGGCGTGAACGTGGTGCGGCACGGGAAGACCTCCAGGCCGTGCTCCTTCAGGCGGAGATCGCGGATGATCTCCGGACGCAGAAGGGACAGGACGTACGAGGTCGTCGAGAAGCGAAAGCCCGGAACGATTTCCTCGGTGACGCACGCTCCGCCGACGATCGGCCGGCGCTCGAGGACCAGGGTCTTCAGCCCGCCCGACGCGAGATACGCCGCGGCGACCAGGCCGTTGTGGCCGCCGCCGACCACGATGACGTCGTGTGCTGCGCTCACGGATCTCCACCAGGGCGATCGGGGGAGGGGAGAGGCTACGCCTTCGGCGCGCCTCCGGTCAAGGAACCGCCGGGATCCGCGCCGCCGGGAGGGCCGTCCAGCCAGAGCGATCGGCCGGCCAGCTCGCGATGATCCATCCCCGCGGCGCGATCGAGCAGGCGGAGCCGTTCGGGAAGGTCGGCCTGGAAGCGCCACTGGTCGCTGCGGCCGCCCGCGGCGAGGAAGGCGTCGGCCCAGCCGTCCCACCAGGGGAACGGACGCCGGGCGATAGGCTCGACGACGAGAATCCGCGCCTGGCGCCGGCCGGCGGCCAGGAGCCGATCCAGGAGGCGCCGTCGCGTCTCGTCGTCGAGCTCGTTGACCGTGAAGGCCGCCACGATCCCGCTGCGGCGGCCCGGCAGCCTGAACGCCTCGAGGTCGCCGCGGACGGCGCGGCCGCGCACTCCCAGCTGGCGGTAGTTCCAGCGCGCCTCGTCGACGGCCCAGCCGCTGCGATCGACGCCTCTCACCTGGCAGGGGCCGGCCGCGAGCGCGGCCCAGGCTGCGCCGGCGGCGCCGGTGCCGCAGCCGAGATCCAGGATGGCATCGGGCGCGGGGTCGGCGGCCCCGAGGGCGCGCACGACCTCGCGCACCAGCAGAAAATGCAACGGCGTGTAGAAGAGCGCGAAGGCGGCCCGTTTCCCGGCCCCCTCCAGGGCGCTCCCGGTGGCGAGGCCCCGCGGACGCTCGACGTACAGCAGGGACAGCGCCTGCAGCCCGCGCCGCACCTCGGCGAAGGTGAGCCGCGACAGCTGGCGGGACTCGAGGGTCGCGAACCAGGATCGGAACAGGGCGTCGGAGGGAATCACGCCCGCGAGGGGCGCGGTCGGCGGCCGTCGGCCCCCGGCGTTCAGAGAGGCTCGGCGCGTCGGGCGCCGGCCACCTGCGGCAGACTGGGGAACCCGTGCTCGCCGTGGGCCAGGGCATCCGCCGTCGCGGTCGCATCCAACCCGACGGCCTTCGTGCCCTTCCGCTTGATGGCGTGGGCCGTCTTGTTCATGCCGTACCGGCTGACCATGTAGTTGCGGACGAAGTGCGAGGAGGCCTGGCCCAGGTCGTACGACGGGCCCCGGTAGCGACGGAGGATCCCCTTGAGCGAGTACGCCTCGCGGAGGAAGTAGTAATACCCCTCCTGCAGCTGGTCGACGGTCATTCCCTTGGGGCGAATCAGGACGTGGGCCCCGTCGAACAGGGGCCAGTTGTAGTCCATCGCGATGTCGGAGGTCGGAGGGCAGTGGGCCCACGGAAGAAAATCATTCCCTGCGACCGCGTCCTTGAACGTCCCGGTGCCGGGGTAGGGCTGGATGATGTTGGCGACGAGAAAATCGATCCCGGTCTGGTAGATGAACTCGAGCGTC
>Ga0070692_10000381_pt1 | contig 13128 bp, 14 predicted proteins | sample KBSK1102metaG_FD_64675 | JGI IMG/M metagenome (GOLD analysis project Ga0070692, IMG submission 64675) | Corn, switchgrass and miscanthus rhizosphere microbial communities from Kellogg Biological Station, Michigan, USA - KBS K1-10-2 metaG | ecosystem: Host-associated > Plants > Roots >...
CGGTGCGCACGTGCACACTCACGGTGTAGCAACGCTCCCCCACCGGTGCGCACGTGCGCACTCACCGAGTTGCACTGATGCACGACGGGGACGTGCCCGTCCCGGCTTCGGTTGGATCGTCGCGGAGGTAGCGGAGGACAGGTGAGAGCGAGGTGGCCCCTGCTGTCATCCAGAGCCGCCGAAGGACGGCGAAGGAACTCAAAATGCGCGACTCCGGCTGAAACCCGCTTCCTCTTTACTTGTGACGCACCGCTTAGTGGAGACTCCCTCCGGCGGCTCTGGATGACAAACAACTACGCGTCGCCAGCCAGCTAAACTGTCGTCATGTTCACCCTCACGCTGAAAGACTTCGAGGAAGTGCGCGCGCGCATCGCGCCTCACATCAAACACACGCCGCTGCTGACGTCGCGGCAACTCAGCGAGCTGACCGGATACGAAGTCCGGTTGAAGGCGGAGATGTTTCAGCGCGTCGGGTCGTACAAGATCCGCGGGCCGCTGAACAAATTCGCGCTGATGCCTGACGATCAGAAGGCGCGCGGCGTGGTCTGCTCCTCGGCCGGCAATCACGCGCAGGGCGTGGCGCTGGCGGCGAAGATCCACGGCATCCGCGCCGTCGTCTGCATGGCCGAAAACGCCACGCCTGCCAAGATCGCCGCCACGCGCGGCTACGGCGCCGAGGTCGTGCTGCACGGAACGATCTGGGATGAGGCGAACGAAAAAGCGAAAGAGCTGGTGCGCGATGAGGGCCTCACTTACGTCCACCCGTTCGACGACGAGCAGCTCATCGCCGGCCAGGGAACGCTCGGGCTGGAGATCGTGCAGGACTGGCCCGAGCTCGATGCCGTCGTCGTCCCGATCGGCGGCGGCGGCCTCATCTCCGGCGTCTCGATGGCGATGAAAAGCCACAACCCGAACATCAAGGTCATCGGCGTCGAATCCTCCGACGGGCCGGCGATGAAAGCGAGCATCGAGGCGGGACACCTCGAGACGATCGACTGCAAAACGATCATCGACGGCCTGCGCGTCCGCCGCGCCGGCGAGATCAACTTCTCCGTCGTGCAGCGCTTCGTCGACGAGATCGTGGCCCTCCCCGACCGCGAGATCTTCGACGCCATGATCTGGATCATGGAACGCTGCAAGCTCGTCGTCGAAGGCGCCGCCGCCGCTCCGGTCGCCGCGCTGCTGCACGGCCTGATCAAACTCCCGCCCGGCTCGCGCGTGGCCGTCGTCCTCTCCGGCGGCAACGTGAACCTCGATCAGTTGCGATCCCTGAAGTGGAATTAGGCGAGGGCGCCGCTAGCGAATAAGACGGCGTCAGTCCAGTCTAGAATGATTTACAGGCTATTCTCATAGAATGCCGTGGTGATAGGAGGCAATCCGTGAACGGGCTGATTTCGGCGGCCACGCTGATCAACTATTTCCTCATACTCGGCGGAACATTCGCGCTGTCCACCATCCTCGCCAAGCTTTTTATTCGTGCCGACCCGCGAACCATCAAGATAGTGGGCATCGATCTTCCGCTGAACCACGCCTGGGCCGCGATGGCACTTCTGACACTGGCCCACGCCTATTTTTCTTGGTCTCTGTTGGTAGAAATCGAGAGTGTTCTTAGCTGCAGTAAAGCAGACGTCTCGCTGACCGCTTGGAAGAACCTTACCAGCGAAGACGCAGTCAAGCTACCGATTATGTTCCATATGGCGGAGCGGCATCCAATCCATTGGTCACGACAAGGTCCGGTCCAGATAGTGCTGCGCGTGTTCTCGAATCCGTTCGCTGTGAACCTGCGTGATACTCTTCTGGGTATGCATATCTTGCTTGTGGCAGGCGTATTTGCCGCGAGCGTTCGATGGTTTCGAACCACCTGGCGACTGCGGATTCTGACGACGTTGCTAGGACTCTTGCTGGTGATAGCCAATTGGTTTGTCGGATCGCAGTGGGCGCTGCTTGCCTCCGACTTGCTTCGCACTGGTCGCGGTGACTCTCGCGAGATGATCAGCCTTGCGAATTTCGTCGCCTCCAATTCCGATGCGCAGTGCACGGTCTCTGGAAGGGAACATTAATGACGATACAGAAACTCTGCGTGGTGGTAACGGTTGCTTGGTGGCTCGTAGGAGCGCAACGGCTGTTTGCGGCAATGCCTAAAGATCAGTGCGCTCAGTGTGTGTGCAAAGGCGAGAAGGAAGCCTTCGAGCTGTTTAAGGCTGGAGCAGGCGAGTTTGACTCAAAATACTTGCCACCATCGGACATAAACTCAGTGTCTTACGTCACAAGTGATGGCACGACCTTGTCCGGTTATATGGCAAAGGCTAGAGACCAAAAGAACACTCTGCTCAAGGCACAAGGATACATACTGTTACTACCAGGGAATGCAGTATACGCACAGCGGCTGGTCTCGATAATACGCGAGCTATCGCGACTGGGATACGACGTGTACATTTACGACTACAGAGGATATAGGCCATCTGATGCTCCGCCAGATGTAAAGACGATTATCGCGGACACCAGCGAGCTAGTTACCGAATTGAATCGTTCTGTCCTTGACGGTGCCCTTAGGTACAAGAGCCATGTAGTTTATGGAATATCCGCCGGCGGCGCCATTGCTTTGAACGCGCTCGACGCCAGTTCGAAAATTGACCGGTTCATTCTTGACGGTCTACCCGCGACGATGTCGATGAAGGTGGACGTGCCATTCTTGTTTCGATGGCTGATCCACCCTGTAGATCTCAAGTGCCCTGAGGCTCTGGACCCGCTGAACCGCAAGCTTTTCGCTCCGAAACAAACCTTACTGATCAATGGAGCGCAGGACGAAGTTTTGAGACACACCCAAGACAAGCGCCTCCAGGGGTTGCTTCTGGAGAGAGCTAAAGTAGCAGGTGTTTGTGTGAGCAGCCAGCCGGCGTTTCATCACCCCCTTATGGATAACTTTACCAGCAAGAGAATCGAGATAATCGAACGATTTCTGAGGACCGACCTCTCAAAAGGCTGCCCAACTCTTCCGGTCTACTAGCAACGACTCCTATCTGACTTTGATAGCCGCATTGAATGACATCGAACTAACCGAAGACCCGCGCTTCCTCCGCGGCATCGCCCTCTTCAACGACGGCGACTACCTCGAAGCCAGCGATTGCTTCGAGGAACTGTTCTTCGAAGGCGTCCGCGACGAGCCCGACTTCATCCGCATCTTCCTGCAATTCAGCGTCGGCATTTTTCACGCGCAGACAGGCCAGTGGCGTCCGGCGGTGGAGAGGATCGAGGAGGGGTTACGGCTGGTGACTACCAATCAGAACGATCGACACTTCGATCTTGTCGCGCTTGCCATTGCGATGAAGGCCGGAGCAAAGGCGCTGCGGGAGAAGAGCACGCCTTCGTGGCCGGCGATTGGGGTTCGTGAACGATAGATTTTTCACGCGGAGCCGCGGAGGCGCGGGGAAGGGTACGGATTCCCTCCAGTCTCCGCGTGCGATACTTTCCGCTCAAATGAACATCGGTAAAGAGCTGCGCTGGTTCTGCGGATTCTTCCTCCTGCCGATGGTGGTCCTGATCAGCATCGATCTCGCCTTCAGCCACTCGCCGCTTCCGCTGTGGAGGCGCGTGACGTCGCTGGAAGATACCTGCTCCTACGGCATCTGCTTCATCGTGCCGGCGATTCTTTATCTCGGGACACTTGTCATCCGAATTTCGATGAAGGCATTTCGGCGATCATGATCCGCCGAACGTTCCTGATGCTGGCGGGTCTCATCGCCGTAACGGCAGCAGCCGGCACGCGACGGGTCGAATTTCGAGCGTGCGGCGCGGCCTTCACGATCCCGGCGTCGTGGTCCGCGCAACTCATGCCCGCGAAAAAGACCGACGACAGCATGCAGTGCGGGATTGCGCTTCGGCCGCACGGCTGGACGAGGCTGGCGAAGCGTTCCCGATGGGGTGCGCCGGCCGTTCCGCTATGGCTGTTCGTGTTCAAAGGCGACACGTCGTATGTCGAAGCGCTCGATCAGATGGGGTTCGAGACGAACGAAGAGAGCGGCCGCGGGTTCGGCATTCCGGGATACAAGACGTTCGCCGAGGCGCAGCCCTACAGAGTTGGCAAATCGAGGGGGCTGGCCGCATACACGGCCTATCGCGGATTCATCAGCGACGACGCCCTTCTGCGCAAGGACGAATCGAGAATTTTCGGCGGTGAGACCGGACACATCGTGCTGCAGATGCCGTCCGGACGATCGATCGGCTTTCAATGCGAACCCAGCACGCCGGATGAGCCGGTGCACTGCGAGCCGGTCATTCAGATGATCGGCCGGAGCATCGTGATCAAAACTCCGCGCTGACGCAGACGTATCCTCAGATGCCGATGAACTCCCGAACGCGAAGAGCGCAACGAACCGGCACCGCGGCGCGCGTGGTGGTGTGCTTTTTCGCGGCCGCCATCGCGCTCTATGCGATCGCGTATCTCGTGCTTCGGGACAGGATCTTTCCGCCGAATCTTGCGGATTCCTTTCGCGCGCGGCCATGGGGAATCTATCCGCACGCTCTGTTCGGCGGGATCGCGCTGGCCGTCGGATCGGTTCAGTTCTGGCGCAACCTCCCCTTCTCGCATCCGCGGCTTCATCGCAACCTCGGCAAGGTGTACGTCGCCGCGGTGATGCTCACCGGCACCGCTGGCTTCTACATGTCGTTCTTCGCCAACGGCGGCGCGTTTACGCGGCTCGGATTCGGACTGCTCGCGGTATCGGTCCTGACCGCGACGTCGATCGCCTGGCAAACGATCCGGCAGCGGAACATCGCCGCGCATCGGCGCTGGATGCTGCGAAGCTACGCACTCATCTTCGCGGCGGTGACGTTGCGGATCGAGCTGCCGATTCTGATCGCGGTCTTCCACGATTTCGCTCCCGCGTACGCGGCGGTGGCGTGGCTTTGCTGGATTCCCAACCTCGTCGTGATCGAGGCGTATATCCGGCTCCGCGCGGCGGATTACCGCGTCGTGGCGCTGACCACGACCCACACCTGATCGCTGCGCAGCGAGGCCAGGTACATGCGGAAGCGGCCGTCCGGCAGGCGCACGACGACCGGATCGTTGAGCGACGTCAGCGTTGCTTCCTTGAAGCTCGCGCGTTCGAGGCGGATGCCGGGATCGCGGACGAACGAGTAGCCGTCGTCGTTGCTGACGAAACTGTAGATCGTGTTCTGGCGCATGGTGAAGAGGCGGATGCGGCCGTCGGGAAGCCGGATGGATTTCTCGTCGACGAAGCTGTTCGCGCCGCCGCCGGCATTGTCGTCGCCGAGGATGTTGCCGCGGTCGAAGGTGAAGGTGAGGCCGTTATCGCGCGAGTAGGCGCGGCGGACGTTGTTCAATCCCGGCAGATCGCCGAGGTAGAGGAGGACGACGCCGCCCTGGCGGTCGGAGAAGGCATCGTAAACGCCGAGCGTCCCCTTGTCGGCCGGCTGCAATGTGTAGCGAACGCCGTTTTCAGGAGTGAAGGTGATGCCGTCGGCGGAAAAAAGACTGCCGATCTGGCTGGTGCCGAAGTTCCATTGAAAGCGGCGCCAGGTGCCGTCGGGCAGGAGCGTGTTCCGCGCGTCGTTGCGGAAGACGCCCGCGGCCGAGGACCCGGCGGGAAAGGTCAGGCCATCGGTGGAGACGGCGACGCGCTGCTGATTCGTGGCGTGATCGACGTAGTAAAGATGGACCTGCCCCGTCACCGGATCGACGCCCGGCTGCGGATTCGTCGCGCCGATGACGCGGAATCCCGCGTCGAAGGTGAAGTCGAGGGAAACTTCCGGCGGCGCGGGAAGGACGGCCCGTTTCCGCCCGGCCGCATCGGCGTGAAGAGAGGCGAGCAGCGCGGCGAGGAGCACGATCCTGCGGTGCATAGGGCGGATGCTATCCTCTTCGCGATCCCATGTTCGAGCGGAACGGAGCGCATCAGAGCTTTCTCGAATCGCTGATCGCACAGGTCGGCGGCGTCGCGGGCACCGTGCACGAGCAGCGCGGCGACGATCTCTATCTCACCGCGGCGCACAACATCCCGCCGCCCGTCGTGGCCATCGTCGCGCATGTGCCGCACGGCAAAGGGATGGCAGGCGTGGCGCAGGTTCAGAAAAAGCCGGTCCAGACCTGCAACCTGCAGACGGACGCCAGCGGCACGATCAAGCCCGGCGCGAAAGCGGTCGATGCGCAGGCGGCGATCGCGGTACCGGTGCTCGATGATGCGGGCGAGGTACGCGCGGTCGTCGGCGTGGCGTGGGCGGACGAGCGCGAGCTGAGCGCGCAGTTCGAGCATTCGATGATGCTGATGGCGGCGCTTCTGCCGGATAGGTAAGGATCGCGTAGCGTCGGCGTCGGCGTCCGGCTTCAAAGCGAATGTTGAATGTTCAATGTTGAATGTTCAATGTTGAATGTTAAATGTTGAATGGAGAACCGTTGGACCCTCATTCAACATTCAACATTGAACATTCAACATTTCGCTTTTGAGGGCTCCCAGCGCTACTTCGGCTGCACCTTTCTGCACCACGCCTGCAACAGCGTCCTGCGGCTGGACGACATGTCGCGCGTCCGCGGCATGTAGTGGATCGACATCCAGATCGATGGATCGGTGCGCGCGATGATCGCGCCGGCCTTGTCCCGGACGGCCTGTTCGGAATTCAGCGGGAACCGCTTGTTCATGATCGGGTAGAGCAGGTAGTACGTACGCAACACCTTCGCGTAGACGATGTCGAAGGTGAGCTTGTCGTTACCGACCGGCTCCGGCGCCGTGGGATCGACGTAGTACTGCGAGAAATCCTCGTCGTTCGGCAGGATGCGCATGCAGATCTGCGGCGCGTTGGTCAGCGTGGTGAACGGCGGGTTGAGGAAGGCCGCGTAGCTCGACGGCGGCGGAGGCTGATTGCCGACCGTGAAGGTGAAGGTGAAATTGCCCGGCAGCGACGTATCGACGGTGAGCGGATCGCCCGGCTTGAAGTTCTGCGCCACCAGCACGAGCGCGCCGGGCGCCTGCAGCGGCACGGTGCTGTAGCTCCAGACCGTGATCGGCGGACAGACGCCGGCCGGCAGCAGTTTGCCGTACTGGTAGACGCTGATCGTGGCCGGTTCCGCCGTTCCCTGATTGGTGAACGAATTGTTGGGACCGAACTGCTCGCCGTAGATGGCCTGCTGATTGGAGACGATGTAGTAGTCGCTTTCGGTGAGGACGTCGGTGTGAAAGTGCGTGCCGGTGAGGCGGAAGGTGGCCTGCGGATCGGTCAGCACGTTCTGCGCGTCGGGGTTGTCGGAGATGTCGAAATCGAAGATCCAGCCGCGCTGATTGCCGGCGGCGGTATCGGTGTAGTCGACCGGGCCGATCGCGGCCGAGGTCCCGTTGCCGTCGGCCATGAGTCTCAGCGCGCCGAATGCGTATTTGTCGTTGCTGGCGTGCTGCTTGTTATCGGGAAACGTGCCGACGAAGTCGGCGGAGATGCGATTGCCGTTCTGCTGCAGCACCGCCGGCGCGAGCGCGACCGTTCCGCCGCCATTGTTCCTCGTCAGCGGCAGCGTGGAGATCGAAGGCGGCGGCGCGACGAGAAGCCGTCCGACCGGCCCGGTGGTGATCGCTTCATCCTTACGAAGAGGCGCGATCGTGGCCACGAACTGCAGCGTCGCCTTGTTCTGCCCCTTCTTCTCGTACATCTTCTCGATCGCCGCGTTTCCTTTCACCGGCTGGTCGATGTTGTAGAGGTAGTAGCGCAGGATCGCGCCGGCGATCGACGGATCTTCGAAGCCGGGGATGTTGAAGTTCCCGCCGCACGTCGACTTCAGAATGACGTGGTACATGTAGCCGCCGGCGCCGGCGTCCGCGACCTGGTTCACGTTGCGATAGAAGTTGATCCACTGGCAGGCGCCCTTCGACGCCGGTCCCTTCAGCACGCTCCCCAGCGTCAACTCCTCGATGAAAAACTGAGTGGCCGGAGGCGAGCCTTCGGAGTTCACGTCGGTGATGCCGCCGTAGTAGGTCAGCGGCGCGCCGATCAGCGAGGTGGCCGGCACGGCGGAATCAACAGCCGTATGGATCTGATCGGGGCCGGTCTGGACGCCGATCACCGATGCCTCGCAGCTCGCGCTCATGTCGCCGTAGTAGTTCCACTCGGCGGGGATGATCATCTGCGGCTTTCCGTTGACCGGCGGATTGAACGGATGCTCCCTCTGCACCCAGGCGATGAACTCGTCATCCGCCATCCCGTACGTGCGCGGCTGCACGAGCTTCGAATCGATCAGCGCCAGCGTCTGCCCTTTGTTCGGCCCGTCAGGAAACGTGACCGAGCCGGCGTAGTCGTCGTTGTTCGCCGTGCCGGGAACGAGCGTGAGGATTCCGGAGATGTTGATGCGCGGGAAGTCGAAGAGACTCATGGCGTCCTCCCTTTCTCAGCGTCGATTGTCCGTGGGGATGTGCGGACATTATGACGGAACGACGCCGCAGGAGGAAACGCCGAAAGTCTACTTGCGATCGCCGCGGTCGCCCTGCCCCGGCTTGGCGGCCTTGGAGGCTTTGCGCCGGACGTCCTGCGACAACGAGCGGCTTACGTCGTCGGACTCTTTGAATTGCCCCTTCGCATCGCGGCGGACGTAGCGTTTGTCACCCGCGTGCGGCTCGATCAATTCGCGTTTTCTGGCTGGCATTTTCGTTGGTCTCCGATGATGGATAGAGCAAGGAAAATGCCGAGGTTGGCGGACGGGCTTCAGCCGTCGTGGATGGTCATGTCGTCGAACAGCTTCACGTACGGATAGCTGCGAATTTTCTGGTCAGCGGTCAACAGCGATATGTCGTAGACACGCGCCGTGGCGACGATGAGCTGATCGGCCGGATCGCGATGAAACTTGCCCGGAAGATTGCATGCCTCCACAGCGATTTGCGGCGTCAGGTGAAGCAGCGTGATGCCGGACGGACCTAACGCGCTCGCGAGCCAGGCTCCAACGTCCCTATTGAGATCGAGCCTTCTCCTCTCTACGAGCTTGGCCACCTCCCAGCAGGAGATGGCGCTCACGGCCAGTTCCTCCCCTTCCTTGCGGTCCTCGAGAGTATCCATGATCTCCCACGGCATCGTGGCGTCGTGAACCCACCAGATCCAGACGTGCGTATCGAGCAGGATCACTTCAGCGCGTCCCACTCGGACGGCTTGACGGCGGGTTCGAACGGATCGTCGTACCGGAGTGGAACGCCGTGCAACGGATAGGTCACCGGGCACGGATCAAGGATCTTGATCGTGACTTCGACTTCGTCACCTTCGACAACAGGAAGGCCTTCGAGGACGATCTTCCCGTCCTTGAGCACCACGACTTTGATCTTGTGCGCCTTCATGATCAGCCTCGCCACCGAGGGTACCTCGGCGGTTTGCAAAAGAAAACCGACAATCGTGTCCGGTGTTCCCTTGAAGGAACCTATAGCGTGCTGCGCAATGCTGTCAGCTTCTGCACGAAGCGCGACGGTTCGTATCGCTCGCGGTTCTTGATCTCCTCGAACAGCGCGTCGATCGCCTCGGTCATCGGACTCTTGAGAAGGCGCGGGTTGCTGCGCGTTAACGCCGAGGCGAGGCTTTGCAGGGCCAGCGCGGTCTGTTCGGCGGAGTGGACGTCCGAGGTGAGGAGGAAGTCGGTGTCGCCGGCGATGGTGCGCATCAGGGAGCGGACGTCGTCGTCGCGCCAGCTGAGGGCGGCGATCTGCGGGGTAACGCCGTTGATGATTCGTTTCGCGTCGGTAGCGGCTTGCGCGACGCCATTCGTGTCGTTCATGCGCGCCACGCGCGCGGCGATCGACTGCACGTCGCTGTCGAGCTGTGCGCGCGCCGAGGGGTTGGCGCGGCCGACGAGGAGGCGGAGAACGGCCCAGTGCTGCGGGCTCCACGACGGCAGACCGGCGCGGCCAGGCCAGCCGCGTTCCTGGCGCCAGCCGCTCGTCTCGAGCGAATGGTGGCAGTTGATGCAGCTCATGTCGGAGAACTCGGGCCATTTGTCGCCGCGCGCGTGACGGGCGAGATTGTCGAGCGACTGGCTGAAGGCCGCGGACTGGCCGACGGCGAAGGCGCGCGCGCCATGCGTTTCGGTGGTCTGCGCATCCTTCCCTCGGCGCCAGTGCGGCGGCATCGTCTCGGTGTAGTTGTCCAATTCAAACGCGAGGATCGGATGGCCGGAGGCGATCAGCTCGTGATCGACTTCCTTGCTGTTGTTGCCGAGGTGGCAGGAGAGACAGTTGGAGGCGCGCGTGGGGATGTTGCGCAGATCGGTCATTCCGCGGGCGACCGACTGCTCGTGCGTCCAGCCGGCCTGCGTGTGCTCGGCGCGCCAGCCGCTGGCGGGTCCGTGGCAGGCCTCGCATTGCACGCCGTCTTCGGGATCGACTTTTCCAGTGACCAGACGCGCGGGAACGTTGGTGGTGTGGCAATCGAGGCAGACGGGTTCCTGATACGCCTTCCCCTTGAGATGCATGTTGCGGGCGACGCGCGCGGAGCGGTCGTTGAAGAGGATGTTGTAGGCCTGCGCGTGACGATCGGTGCTGAGCCAGGTGTAGTACTCGTTCTGCAGGATGCGAGTCGTGTTGAGCGGTTGCGTGGAGCCGTGGCAGCCGGAGTTGGCGCAGGAGGCGACGCCCTCGTAGTGGCCGGTGACGGATGCCGGTTGCGGCGTTGGGGCGGTGCTGGGTTGCTGAGTGGGTTGCTGCGCTGTTGCAACGACAGCGGCCATCAACATCAGAATTGTGATCGTTCGTTTCATCGTCATCACCTCGTGACCGGCTTCGTCGTCGGCGTCTCGCTGACGGTGTAGAGCTTGCCGTCGCGGAGGTAGAGCCGCTGCATCTCGGGGAGCGTCATCGGGCGCGCGCCGATGCGGTTGAAGATCGAGACCTGGTTGCCGCCTTCGTCGACGGCGCGATCGCGGTCGAGTCCCTTCGACACCGCGAGCGCGGGACCGTGCGTGTGGCGCGTGGCGACGAGACGCGGCGCGGGACGCGGGCTGAAGCCGGCGTATCCCGGCGTCCATTCGGGCGAGAGGAGCTGGTAGATCTTGAGCCCGTACTTGCCGTCGGCGACGTAGGCGAAGGTGGAGGCGTTCGTCGACGCGACTTTGACGTCGTTCGCATCGTGCGGGCCGTCGTCATTCCACGGGAGGATGGCCGGCTTCTCGGGACGTTCGACGTCGACGATGACCATCCCCTTCGCGCCGCCGGCGACGTAGGCATATGTTCGCGCGACGTAGACGCTGCGCGCGTCGGGGATGGCGACGCGTGCGGCGATGCGCGGATGGTTCGGATCGGTGATGTCGACGGTCGACAATCCATCGGCGGTCGTCACGAAGGCGTAGCGGAACTGCACGGCGATTCCGGTGGCGTCCTTCAACTCGGGGATCGTGGCGACCACGCGCGGCGCGAGCGGCTTGTCGACGTCGACGATCACCACGCCGCTGTCGGCACCGATGAAGACCCAGCGGCCGGCGACGTAGATCGATCGCGCGCCGTTGAGCGCGCCGCCGGGATTGAAGGTGACGGCGCGCGTCAGGAAGTTGTTCGACGGATTCGCGTCGGCCAGCGTCGTCACGTCGATGAGGATCAATCCCTCTTCGCGGTCGGCAACGTAGACGTACTTGTAGAGCGGATGAATCGGCTGTTCTTCGTTTTCCGTAATGAACTGCGTCTGGCGATTCGGATCGATCGGCATCGTCGTCGGCAATGCGACGGCCGAGGCGAATTTGGTCTTCACGAAGGTGCGCTGGCCGATCGGCGAGACCGGCTGCGAAACGATGCGCTCGGAGAAGTCCTTGTTGTCGATGTTGGCGATGTCGTAAACGCTGAAGCCTTCCTCGCCGTTGGCGCTGTAGATGAACTCCCCGCGCATCTGCAGCGAGCGGGAGTCGCCGTGATGCTCGTGCGCGGTCTGCAACTCCATTTTGTTGGCCTGGTGCTTGGCGTAGTAATCGGGATAGACGATCTTGTGCAGCGACGATCCGATCACCGCCTGCGGCTCATCCCACTCGGTGACGCAGACGCCTTCGAATCCGCCCTTCCCTTCCGCGACGTAGGCATAGCGCCCGACGAAGTTGACGAAGTTCGTTCCCTGCAACAGGAGCTGCGCGAGCCAGGCGTTATTATCGTTTTCCTTCGTGACGTGGCAGCTTCCGCATCCCTGCGTCTCGCGCGAGCGGACGGTGTGCGGCACGTGCGCGTTGAAGGCCTGGCTCGAATAGCCGGCCGACGAGATCGGCGGCTGCTGGATGTAGATGCGGTCGCGCAGCGCATTCGTAGAACTGATGACGAGCGCCGACGACGAGCGCACCGGCGCGAGGCGATGTCCTTTCGTCGTGCCATTGACGCCGAGCATGAAGGCGTCGGTGCGGATCACCTGCGGGTTGTACGAGGCGTAGTTCCTCGTCTCGCCCCCCTCATAGTGATGGACCTCGGCCTTGACGTTCTGCTCCTGCGGCAGATGGCAGCCGGAGCACGATGTCATCCACGAGGTGTGGCAGGCGTAGCAGGTCATCTTCGAATCGGCGTGCGCGAAGTTCGCGCTCGATGACGCGCCCCACGTCGTGCCGTCGCGCTGGATGGTCTTGGCATAGGCGGAGCGCTCGTTGTAGTGCGCGTTGCCGGGCGTGATCGAGTCTTTGACCTGGATGACTTCCCACTGCATCCCGCGATTCAGCATCGATCGCTGCCACAGCTTGCCGTTGATCCAGATGAAGCGGCGCTGGCCGAATGGAGTCGTGCCGAGGCGAAGGTCGGTACCGCCCGGAGGCGCGGCCGGACCGGAGGTGCGCAGGTTCGTGTACGCGTCGGTGTTGCCGTGGCAGTCCTGGCACTCGATCTCGATGTTGTTGCCGTACTCGGCGTAGAGCTGGCCGTTGCCATGTTCGTCCTGCGAGAAATGGCAGTCGGCGCAGTGCATCCCTTTCTCGAGATGGATGTCCTGCAGGTGCACGGCCTTCTTGAATTTCGCGGGATCGTCGAACGGAACGATGTTGCCTTCTGCGTCGAGCAGGTTGCCTTTGTGATCGCGTTTGTAGACGGCCATGAAGTTCCAGCCATGGCCGTGATAGTCGGCGAACTGCGTGTTCTTCGCTTGCGAGTTCAGAGTCGAAACGTTTTCGAGGAACTTCTCATCGCTCCACAATCCGCGCGG
>Ga0070692_10000385_pt1 | contig 13101 bp, 14 predicted proteins | sample KBSK1102metaG_FD_64675 | JGI IMG/M metagenome (GOLD analysis project Ga0070692, IMG submission 64675) | Corn, switchgrass and miscanthus rhizosphere microbial communities from Kellogg Biological Station, Michigan, USA - KBS K1-10-2 metaG | ecosystem: Host-associated > Plants > Roots >...
GAGCCCGGCCAAGAAGGGGAACTAGGCCCGATACCCGGACGGGCCCCTAGGCGGCCGGCAGGACGGACCCTGAGGTCGCGACCGTCTCTCCGTCCGGCCCGAGATACCGGGCCATCAGGACCTGCGCCTCGGCCACGTGCGCCGCGAGCCGTTCGCGGGAGCAGGAGGACGGGGCGAAGATCACCATCGCCAGCGCGCGCGTGCCCGGTGTCACCGACGTCCTGAGCGAGTCGGAGGTCGGGTTCCCGAACGGCCCCTCGGCGTCGGCCAGGGTCGGGCGGCCGTCCAGGTGCACGTCGTCCTTGCGGATGCCGGGATACGACTCGCCGGGCCGTCCGCGCCGCAGGACCACCTCGCCCCGCACGCATCCCGCGTCGTACAGGCCGATCGGCAGCAGGAAGCGCAGCGAGCACAAGGTGCAGACGTCGACCGCGTTCAGGATGCGCGGCAGCCCCTTGCCCTGAAGGACGCGGCGCAGCAGGGCCTCCGAGGACGGCCGCGTGCGCGTCGGATCGATCCCGAAGGCGCGGTACAGCTCGCGGGCCGGCGCGAGGCCGTCGATCTCGCCCGGCGCGCGGCCCGCGTGCTCCGCTCCCAGGGCGGACGCGACCCGGTCCATCTCGGCGAGCAGGTCGGCGCCGGCCGGCCCGACGGCGACGGGCGCCGCGTGGACCAGGCCGGCGCGCAGCAGACGGCGCGCCCCCTCGTCGATCGTGAGTCCCGTCCCGGGCTCCCACACGTCCAGGACCTCCTCCGTCGGGGCCGGCCGGCGCTCAGCGCAAGGGCGTCCGGCGGTTGACGACGCTGATCGGCGCCGGCAGGCTCCCGACGTAGAGCAGATCGTAGTCCACGCTGGCCCGGATCGAGGCGTACCCCTCGAAATAACCGGCGATGCCGGCGACGTTCACCAGGAAGTCCGGATCGAGCCGCGACAGGTCCACCGAGACCATCGCGCCGGGGATGCGCTCGAACGTGACTCCGCCGACGTGCCTGCTGACCCGGAGATTCATCCTCTTCTGCGCCGCGATGCAGTGGAACTGGCAGAGGAGCGGCACGTCGGCGGGCAGCGTCACCTCGGCCGAGGCGAAGGCGAAATTGAAGAAGGCGTTGTTCTGGACGTTCCCGCCGAAGACGCCGGGCGACAGGAACGGACCGCCGAACTCTCCGACGTTCGGAAAGTAGTCGAACCCGACCAGGTCGAAGGTGTCCGAGGGGAAGCCGGCGCGGTTCATCCCCGTGGTGTGGGCGTTCCACAGGCCGAAGGCGACCTGGGAGAAGCCGTTCGGATCGGCGAACAGGCCCTCCGAGCGGATCGTGAGAATCGCCCCGAACTCGAACTCGTCGCCGGACGTAAGCGTCCGGCCGATCGGCGTCGAGATGCGGCCCGCGGGGAGGGTCGTGTCGTAGAGCACCCGCAGCGTTCCCGGGCGATCGGTGGGGAAGTGCGGCCCGTCCATCACGTAGTCGAACCGGGCCGCCACGTCCCCCTCCTGGTAGAACACGATCCCGTCCGCGCGCTCCAGCGGGTCGGAGCCGAAGCGCTCCACCAGCTGCGCGCCCGCGGGGGACACGGCGCCCCCCATGGCGAGGGCCGCCCCGAAGGCGGCGGTCACGAGCGTTCTCTTCACGGCGGCGGTCGTCATCATGGCAGGCTCCTTGTGAGGATGGCGAAAGAGAACGGCGGCAGCCGGGCGGGCAGGGCCGCGACCGGTGCGCCGCTCTCGGCGTTGAAAATCAGGATGCGCGGCTCGAAGAAACTCGTGTCGGCGACCAGGAGATAGCCGTCCCCGTCCGTCTCGATGGAGGCGATCTGGCCGGCGCTCTCGAAGACCGTTCCGAGGACGGCGCCGGTCGTCGGATCGAACGCCTTGACGAAGTTGTGGAACGAGGCGTCCGACACGACGCAGTACCCGCGGCCGGCGGACTGGATCGCGACGGCCGAGACGTTCCCGCCCAGCGCGTCGTCGTCCACCAGGAGGCCCCGGGCGGTGCGGGTCACGGGGTCCACCGTCTCGATCCCGCCGCTCAGGACCGGCGTCGGGCCGGCCAGTCCGGGGAACAGGCCGGCCAGGCCGACATAGATCAGGCCGGTCGCCTCGGAGAACGACAGCGACTCGAACGGGTTCTGGCCGGACAGGTCGAGGACGTCGGTCACCTGCCTCAGGACCGGGTCGATCACCGCCAGTCGTCCGTTCAGGAACTCGGTGAAGCCCGCGTTCGCGTCCTGGAGCGTCACGTAGATCAGGCCGTCGTGCAGGAGCGCCTGGTCGGCGCGCGGCAGGCGATCGCGGTTGCGGGCGAAGGGGACGAGGTCGATCCGATCGGCCAGCGCGCCGTCCTTCAGATCGACGACGGCGACGTCGTTGAAGGCCGCGCCGTAGCGGGTCACGAAGGCGAGGCCGGCGTCGCCCGAAGTGCCGCCTCCCCCTGCGCCGGCTGCCCCGGGCGGCAGGATCACCAGGTCGTGCGGGTTCGAGAGGCTCCCGGTCGAGTGCTCGAAGAGCGTCGTGAACGACCCGAGCGGGTCGAGCCCCTGCAGGTTGTCGAAGGTGAACCGGTTGACGATCACCGGCCGGCCGTCCTCGACCCGCGCGACCGCGTCGCTGCTCGTCACCTCGAGATCCGGCAGCAGGGTGATGCGCGAGTCGTAGCGCACCTCGACGACCGCCGCCTTGCCGATCGGCCCCTGCGCGTCGGACCCCGCCACCAGGTAGCGGCGGCGCTTCACCGCCACAAAGGTTCCGGGGTCCGGGATCCCGTACAGCGACGCCTCGCCCGCGATCCGGCGGGAGCCGTCCTGCGGGGGCCCGGTCAGATCGAGCAGCAGCGCGACGTTCCCGACGTGGATCGGCCCGAAGAAGCCGGTCGCCAGGACGCCGCCGGCCAGGGTGCCGCGGATGGCCAGGGGCTGCGGCGCCTCGAACGCCTGCGGCACTCCACCCGCCAGGATCGAGCCGATGCGCACCTGCGCCTCGAATCCCTCGTCGTCGTCGCGCAGCGAGGGGTCGTCGAAGGTCACTTCCAGATCGAGCTCGAGCCCGCGGTGGGGAAGCCCCGCGACGAGGATCGTCGTGTCGGGATAGGTCGCCGTGAAGTCGTAGATCGGCTGCAGGCGGGCGGTCCCGGCCCCGGGGAGGGGGCGCACCGCCTGGACCCCCGGGCCGCAGGCCAGAAGCCCGGCCACGAGCGCGAGACCCATCACTCTCGCGAGGCCAGCGGCCATCGCGCCGGCCGCCGGCGCTGGCGCGCGGCTCAGAAGCTCCACCACAGCCTCCCGTGGATGCTCCGGCCCGGCAGGGGATAGCGGGCGACATCGAAGGTCAGATCGTCGGCGAGGTTCTTGATCTCGAGGGTGCCCTGCAGGCCGCGGCGCAGGCGGACGCGGTACCCCAGGTCGTGCAGATAGCGCGCCGGCAGCGCCTCGCCGGGCGTGTTCGGGGTGTCGATGAAGTTCCGGCCGACGTAGGTGAACACGTAGAACAGGCGCCCGGGGCCGAGATCGAGCGCCGCCGAGGCGCCGGCCTCGTCCTGCGGGCGGAGCGGAAGGACCTTGCCGTCGGTGTACCGTCCGCTGATGTCGATCGGCTCCTGGTGCGTGGCGTTCAGCGAGCCGGTGAAGCGCGGCCCCAGCGCCAGCGCCAGGCTCACCTCGATGCCGCGGATGCGCGCCCGGTTGAAATTGAGCGCCCTCACGGTCCCCTGGGAGTTGGCGATGAACTGGATGAGGTCGTCGGCCCGGGTCTCGAACAGCGTCGCCTCGACGCGCGCCTGCCGCAGCAAGGCGCCCGCGGGGCGGCGCGCCTCGAACGCCAGCCCGACGTCCATGCTGCGGCCGCTCTCGGGACGCAGGGCGGCGTTGCCCTGGACCGAGCCGCGATTGCCGAACATCTCGATGAAGTCCGGCAGGCGCAGGAAGCGACCGACGTTTCCCTTGACGGTCCACGCGGGCCCCGCCTTCCAGCGGAATCCCACCTTGCCGGTGGTGCGTCGATCGGCGTCAAGATCGAGGACCACGCCCCCGCCGGAACCGGGCCGAAAGTCGCTGTCGTAGCGCTCGTGCCGCAGCGAGGGGTTGATCACCAGGCGGTCGGAGGCGAACGCGATCTGGTCCTCCAGCGTCACGGTGATCGTCCGGCGCGACGCCGTGCCCCGGTCGTTCGGGCCGGGCTGCTCCAGGTCCTCGAGATCGGCGGACTCGGAGCGCCGCGACGCCAGGAACGAGATCGCCTGCCGGGACGAGGCGGCGAGGACGAGCCCCGCCTCCGCCCCGAACGACTCGGTCTGGGCGATGTCGTCGACATTCCGGCCGAAGAGGCTGATGAGTCCCCGAGGGTCGTCGAACTCCTCGCGGTACCGGGTGAAGTCGGCGGCGACCCGCGCCAGGAGCCGGCCCCCGGCCAACCCCGGCACTTCCAGCTCGGGCCGGACGAGCCAGCGCGTCGTCGTGAACCGGGCCCAGGGGGACAGGCCGAAGTCGAGGCCGGGCACCCCCTCCTCGCGCGCGAACAGGTCGGTGGCGACCTGGAAACGCGCGCGGGGGCCCGCCTTCAGCGAGAGCCGCCCGGTCAGGTGGCCACGGCGGAAGTCGTTGTTGTCCCTGCGGAGCCTGCGGTCGTCCCCCGGCTCGTGCATCGTGCCGTTGTGGTTCAGGTACTCGTAATCCCCCTGGCTCCGGGCGGCGTCGAAGCCCACCGTGTAGTCGCCGCGCCCCCGCGTCCCGGAGACCGAGGCGATCGCCTCTCCCGAAAGGAACGAGCCGAGGGAGATCGAGGCGTCGCGGGCCGCCGGGCCCCCTGTCCGCCGCGTGTGGATCAGGATCGCGCCGCCGATCGAGGCGGCGGACAGGCCGGCCGGCGTGAAGCCGCGGTACACCTCGATCGTCTCGACCTGGCCCAGCGGGAGATCGGCCAGGTTGACGCCCCCTCCGATGGCCCGGTTGAGCGGCACGCCGTCGAGATAGACGACCACCTGCTCGGCCGTGGACCCGCGGATCGACACGGTGGCGAACTCCCCGCCCAGTCCGCGGACCTGCACGCCGACGGTCTCGCGCAGCAACTCCGTCACCGACGTGACGCGTCCGGCGAAGTCCTCGGCGCGGATGACCGTGGCGAACGCCGTCGTGTCGAGGGCGGCCTCTCCGTCGCTGTTCCCGCGGACCTCGACCCGCTCGATTGGCCGCTCGGGAGCGACATTGCCATCCGGCGGAACAGGGGCCGCCGGCGCGGGGGCCTCGTCCGCCGCCTCAGAAACGTGACTCGCCGCAGCGGTCGCCGCGACGAACAGCCCGATCGCCAGAAGGCAGGGGGCGAATCGCCTCACAGGCAGTCACCCGCCGCCGGCCGCCGCGCATCGTGCGCCGACGAGAAGCCGTAGCCGAGGCCGCTCCCCGCCGGGTTCTGGCGCACCAGGTAGAAGAACGCCGCTCCCCCCGGCGGGACCGCCGCGTCGGGGACGGTGCGGGTCGTCAGGTCGGTCGAGTCGTTCTCGATGCAGGCGACGACCCCGAGATCGACGAGCCCTCCGGTCGCGTGGAGCGCCCCGACGCCGCCGCGGATGACGTCGTAGGTCGTCCCGGTGCCGAGGAAGTTCCAGCGGACCACCGTCGGCGACGCCTCGGCCAGCTCGAGATCCAGGACCGGGACGAAGACGGGGCCGTCGGCGGCACTGGCCGGGTTGCGGCACGAGGCGGCCTCCTCGCCGTCCGGCACGCCGTCGCCGTCGCTGTCGGGTCGCGCCGGGTCGGTCAGGTAGTAGTTGCTTTCGTCCTCGTCGGGCAGCCCGTCGCCGTCGCCGTCGGGCGCCGTGCCGGCCGGCAGCGGGCGCGCGTGGATCGCCACGACCGCATCCAGGTCGAGCCCGTCGGACGGCCCGGGGACGCCGATCGGCAGGTCCGGATCGGTGATCCGCACGAATCGCGCGCGGGCCAGCCCGACGGCGGCGAGGTCGAAGGCGTCACCGCCGTGTCCCGTGACCCCGCCCGGCGCCGCCGGGTCGAAGACCAGCGGGTCGTCGGGGACCAGGTAGTTGCCGGTAAAGCTCGGCGTGACGCCGGCGAGCCCGATCAGGCGCGGCAGCAGGCTCTTGTCGGTGCAGATCGACACCACCTGGGACAGGGCCGCCGCATCGTACGGGAACGTCCGGAAGTCGATCCCGTCGGCGCTTGCCTCCACGATCCCGGGCTCGGCGAAGACGCTGTACGGGTCGGCCGCGGTCGGAGGAACGGCGGTGCAGAAGAACGGGTTCTCGAAGACGATGAAATCGGGGCCGGGGGAGTCGACGATCTCGTTGTCGGTGAACTCGAGCGTGATCCGGCCGCCGTGTCCCAGCGACAGGACCGACAGGGACCCGTTCGTCGGCGTGGTGTTCCCCGGAGGGCCCAGGACGATCCCCGGCTGCCAGCTGTTGGTCGCGGGCGGAGACGCGATCGATCCGACGAGGTAGGCGACGATCCGATCGGCGAAGCAGTCGGTGGTGGACTGGGCCCGGGCCCCGGTGACCGGAGCCGCGGCCAGGATCGCGACGAGCGCGACGGCGGCGAAACGGCGCATGGCAACCCCCCTCGAGGCATGACGTCCTTCCGGGGAGTGGTCGGTGGGATGCGCCGAGAACCCTCTCCCGCGAGAGGTCCGTCATGACATCCATCGCGGGCAGGTTTCCTGGCTCGCGGCTGTCTACTCGCCGGCCCTTCCCAGGAGCGCGTGGCTCCCAGTGGGACTTTCCGGCTTTCGGTACCGCTCACAGTTGCGGGGCAGCGGGGGCTTTGCACCCCCCTTCCCTCGCCCACGATGCGAAATCACAAAGAGCGAACGCCTCCCTTGTATACGCCGGGCGCGCGGGGTTGTCAATCCGAAGAATCACTGCGGGGCGGGACGCTCGTAGATTTCGACGGCCCAGAAAAAGGCCTGTGCCGATTTGCGACGCCTCAGCCCGGCCCGCTCGAGAATGCCGGCCATCTTCGCCGGCGAGTGGAGGTGGGCCTGGAACGCGCGGCCCCTGAGGCGGTTCGAGACATTGAAGAGGCCGATGACGAGACGGACGAACCAGCGCACCCGGGGGTAGCTGAACGCCAGGGCCTGCCTCGCGCGCCCCGCGGCGGCGCCGAGCAGGCGGGCGCAGTCCGGGTCGCAGCAGACCACCCGATCGAGGGTCACCACGTCGGCCATCGGGAGACTCGACGCCACCGCCGGGAAATCGGCCCGCCGGAATTCGACGCGGTCGGCGTGGCCGCGCTTTCGCGCTTCCGCCGCCGCGACTTCCAGATACGCCGACGAGGCATCCACCTGGAGGGCGCGGGCGAACCCTTGATCCAGAAGCGTGTGGTGGATCGTCCCGATGCCGCCGCCGACGTCCAGCAGGGCGGCCGCCGGCGGCAGCGAGAGCTCGCGGACCAGCGTCAGGATGTGCCGCGTCGTGACGTCGGGGCCGCGGCGCTCGAAGCGTTTCAGATCGCGCCGCGCGGTGCGGGCGTCGAACTCCTGGTCGGTGGCCTCGCAGTGGCAGCAGGTCATCGGTTCACAGACGGATCACCATCGGGAGGTCGGGCCGAAGGTCTCTCGTCGCCCCCTGCCTGCCGTGGTCGAGCGTCACCTCGAGCAGCCACTCCTTGCCCACGTCGAACTTCATGAGCCCCTGCCCGGCAATCCAGGATGCGGCCGGCGGAAGGAGATCCGCGCCGGGCGCCGTGACGCGCATTCCCGTCAGGCGTCGCGCGCCGTTGGGATGCAGGAACATCCTCCCCTTGACCGGATCGCGCGCCAGCGCCTCGTTCTCCTTCTCGTTCGTGCTGGAGGCATGGGACGAGATCGACAGCGACACCGCCCTGGGCAGCTCCCTGGGTGTCATCATCTCGATGAAGGTCCCCTTGTCCATCCAGTCGGCGGAGACCGTCCAGGTCGGGAAGGGGAGCGGCTTCGGCGTGGCGGGCGTCCGGTCGAAGACGATGCCGATCGGAGAGTAGCCCGACTCGCGCCACGCCGATTTCAATCGGAACTTTTCGGCGCCGGCTTTCCGCTCCGGCGCGACCGGCACGTCCGGGTCGGGATACATCAGCTCGAGAAAGCCGTTCAGCAGCTCCACCGTGATCGACGCCGTCCCCTGGCCTTCGTGACGGTTGACCGTGGGGGCGATTCGGAACCCCGCCCTCTCCAGCGAGGCGCGCTCCGGCGCGCCCGTCCTGACCACGATCCAGGCGTGGGTCAGATGGAGCGGCGGCGCGTCCGCCGCGACGGCCATGCCCCACGCCGCCGAGAGGAAACCGACAAGGAAAAACGCCCGTGCCATGCATCCACCTCCTGTGCGCGACCGGCTACAGTCAGCCGACGATTTCGACCTCGACCCCCGGCTCGACCAGGTCGAAGAGCTCGACCACGTCGGCGTTTCCCATCCGGATGCAGCCGTGAGAGGCCGGCGTGCCGAGGGCCGCCTCGTGCGGCGTGCCATGGATGTAGATGTACCGCCGCATGCTGTCCACATTCCCGAACCGGTTCCTGCCGGGCTCGAGGCCGCGCAGCCAGAGGATCCGCGTCAGGATCCAGTCCCGCGCCGGCTCGGCGCGGAGCGTCTCGGGCGTGCAGACCTCGCCCGTCGGACGGCGTCCGGCGAAGACCGTGCCTGTCGGGGCGCCCGCCCCGATCATGGCCCGGATCTCGTGGAGCCCCCGCGGCGTCTTCTCGCTGCCTTCCTGCTCCCCCGCTCCCTTCGCCGCCGTGGACACGGGATAGGACGCCAGGCCCCGGTCTCCCTCGAAGAGATCGAGCCTTTGGGACTTCAGATCGATGCGAATCCGCCGCTTGCCCACGCCGCCCACATTCTAGGGCTTCCGCGTTGCTTTTTCGCCTTCACCTGGTCTCCGGCCGTCCCTGCAGGCTCCAGGCTTTCATCGAACCCAGCACGCCTCCAAGAACCAGGAAATTAGGCGGAGGCATCGGACGGTGATTGAGAAAACGGGATATCGAGAACATCGCCGACAACATCAGAACCGCCGCCGCCACGAAGAAGATCAACCCGCAGGCGGAACGAAGCGTCGGAATGGAAACATGATTGAACTGCAGGCAGACGTAGAGAATCCCGTACGTCGCGTAATAGCCTACCGGAATCAACAGCATGGCGATCGCCATGAAGGGAACATTGCTCAACAGCGGGCGCGGGCCCCGTGCCAGCCACAGGAGGACCGTGACGCACACAAGGGATATCAAGCCGGCCGCCACCACCCGCCGTTGATCGGTCATCAGGCGCTCGAGCATGTCCACGGGCGGCTAAGGGACGAGCGTCTTGACGGCCTGGTCGGCCTGGTCCGCGAACTGATTCAGCATCCGGCTCAAGGAGCGCGCCTCGAGGGCGGCCGCCTTCGCCGAGTCCTGGAACTCCTGCGTGGTGACGTTGCGACCGCCGGGGTTGCTGGTCGTCGCGAGGCAGTGGTCGTACAGCTTGTCCATGCATTGATCCACGGTGTCGCTTCCGGTGCAACCGACGGCCCTTTGATCCTGCACCGAGTAGGCCTGGCCGGCGCACTGCCTGGCGATCCTGGTCCGCGCCGTCGCGCCGTACTCGTAGCCCGTTGCCTTGCGGGAAAACTCGGTGAACCTCTGGTTGAGCCCATCCAGCGTGATCGGCATGCTGATGGGGCGCAGCTTCCCCGGGCTCATGCGGATCTCGCCCTTGAGCGGCTCGGCCGCGCTGCCCGGGGCGCCGGAGACGCCGGGGCGCGCGGGGTCGACCGCGGCCAGGCCGGCGGCCGCGAGGGCAACGAGGAGGACGAGCAGACAGATGGCCCGGCGGGGCGATGCGTCCGTCATGACGGGCCTCCCTGATTCTCGGCTGACACGCGCTTCGTGTCCATCATGCTTTCTCCTCCTCTGGATCGCCAATGATCAAGCCCCCTCGTGTCACTGACCCGCTGGTGGCTGCCAGAGCTCGACCTTGTTTCCCTCTGGATCAATGACCCAGCCGAACTTGCCGTACTCGGAGTCGTCCGTCTTGTCCATGACCTGGCCCCCTTCGGCCCGGAGCGCCTGGAGCAGGCTCTGAAGGTCAACGACCCGATAGTTGACCATGAAGGGGGACTTGCTTGGGGCAAAGTACTCATTGGGGCTGCCGGCAATGGACCAGACTGTCGTGCCTCCGACTGGGGTCCCGGCATCATCGACCCAACGGAACGCCGTGCCTCCCCAATCCTGTACGTCAATTCCGAGATGCCTCTTGTACCAGGCACGAAGAGCGCCGGGATCCTTTGCCGTAAGGAAAATGCCACCGATGCCTGTGACCCTCTTCATCGTGCTCCTCCGCTCGTTGCGCGACCGTGACTCAGATGTCCTTTCCACACGCTGGGCAGAAATCTGCCGTGTCGGGCGCTGCCGCACCACAGTAAGGGCAATGGCTGCCAGGATAGCGTCTCACAGGTGTCGGCTTCCCTTCAGCAGCACGACCCTCATAGCCCAGTGCACTCGCAAAAGGGTCCGGCTCCTGTTGCGGAGACACCACATCGTGCTCACTGAACCGATTGCGTGCAAACGCATTGTAAGCATTGTAGAAAAGCCCGGAGACAGCAATGACGCAGAACACAATCAAGAAGAGTATCTGATACCAGTCGTCTTCCTTGATCACCTTGAACAGCATGACGACTCCGATGAGGCTCATCCCGAGCGAAGCAACAACCCCCAGGAAGGAGGACGCCCGGCCGGGTTTGACGAGGACAGGCTCCCCCAGTCTGACGGGGACCGCTTCCCCCGGGTGTGTCTCGCGACCGGCCTCGAGTCCACGTCGAGAAATCTCCAGGTCCACCGCGGCGGCGCGTGCCGGATACGCCTGACGGTCGACGCGCTGCTGGACGTCGAGCAGCTCCTCGAGAGTGCATTGCGTGTAATCCGGGTCCTTCTCCATACCCGCGGTCACTGCAGGACTGCTTTCAGGAACCGTTCGGAGTCCGAGACCCAGCCCAGTAACACCTCGACGCTCAGCAGCGATGCGTCATGATTGCTTCTAGGCAATCCATTGCCGATTGGCTCGCTCATGCAATCGGCCAGCAGGACCGCCAGGTAGTCTCTGAACATCGCGTCCCGAACGGTCGATTCCACGCAGATACTCGTGGTACAGCCCGTGATGATCAGATGCGTGACCCCCGATTTCCGCAGGCGCATATCGAGGTCGGTCTCAAAGAACCCGCTGAACCGGGTCTTGTAGATGACGTCGTCGCCAGCCTGTGGCTTGAGTTCGGGAACAATGTCCGTGTTCCAGGTGTCACGGATCAGGATTCGGCTCTCCCTCCCATCGGGAGCGACGACCTTCTGTCCGACCCCAAGCCGCAGGTGCCGCACGCGGTTCACGGAGTTGGGCGCTCCCAGGTCCGAAAGGTCGGGGTTGAACCCCATCTTGAGATAAATGACCTTGATGCCCGCCTTGCGGGCCGCGGAAAGAACCCTGGACGTTGGGCCGACGGCTCTCTGGATACCGGAGATGTCGATCCCGGCGCGGTCGAACATGCCGCCCTTGGAACCGAAGTCGTTCTGCATGTCCACGACAATCACTGCGGTCTTCGCAGGGTCGAACGCGATCGCTTCGGGCTTGGCGTCGAGAGTCATGAGACGGCCTTTCGCCTCATGGGGCTTGCCTGTGTCGGTCCCGACAGCCCGTTCGGCGTTCGCTTCGGTCGCCAGGCCGCAAACAGCATTCCGGGGGGTGGCCAGCAGCAGGCCCACGAGGCTCACGGACAATAACCAACGCATCAAATCCCCTCCTGGTCAGCACGGCCGAACGCCGTAGTTGGGGAGCCCGACACTACTTCTTCGCCGGTGCTTCAACAGCGGTGAAATCACGTTCAAGAACCATGCGCTGCTTGGACACACGGTCCAGGATGTCAGCCTTGACCTTGTAGACTCCGAGCGAATCGCCGGGGTCAATGATGACTCCAAGGTTGCCCTTGCTCAGTTGGAGCTGATCCTTGCCCGGGGGCGGCAGGTTGACCCACAGATCGGCTTCGATCGAATCGCCCCAGGGCTTGCCTTCTGGCGTCTTGGTTGTGAAGCGAGCCGCGAGCTCACAGTTGCCTTCCGCATTTGCTGCGCACCCGGTAAAGTAGATGATGCCAACGATCGGGAGACCGCGGACTGCCGTGGACGTCTCACTGAGGTGAACGCCCGGAGCAGGCTTTTCCCAGGCTGCGAACAACTCATCCGGCTTGTCCGTGAACACCAACGTGGCGCCAAATCCCTTCTCGGACTTTGACCACGGCTTGTTGGGAACCACCTTGCCGTTCTCTCGCCACTGCGAGGAGGCGACCCCAACTGAGATAACGATCAGCAACGCCAGGCACAAGGTACGGCGAGTCATGTCATTCCCTCCTCTTGGGCCAAACGCCCCGGCAAAGCTGCGGCGCCCGTGCGCCGTTGCTGCTCACCACAAAGAGCCGTGAACCAACACATAGAACGTGGCTGCCGTAGACAGCAAGGCCAGGATCACCAGGCGCGCTGGCCACCTGGGCTCCTGAAGCACGCCAGCTACAGGCTCGCTGGATTTCGCCCGCGCATCCCAAGCCAAGGACCACAGCAATGCGCTGACCGTCGCGACCCCCCATGCCGGATGAATGCGGACCGGCGCGCTCGACATGCGTCCCAGGCGAGCGAAGCCGACATAGCCGATGGAAGCCGCAAGTAGAAGCCGCGTCAATGCGGACATGCCAGCGAACGGATCCTTCCGGGTGGACTGGGCCGTGGACAAACCTTGGTGCAGGGCGTCAGGCAGCGAAGCAGGCCCACCAGCATCAGGGATAGGCACGTTGCGACGCGCGAGCTCTTGTCGAGCAAACTCGAGTGCGTCAGGACGATACTCGGATGAATCGACCCCCACCATTCTCAGGAGTTCGCTATCGGGCAACTGTGAAATGGTTGAGCGCAATTCATCGACACTGACTTCCACGCCTTCCCCCTCGCCCCGCATCAGGCGCGGCGGGCGCACGCGCGTCGCGATGCCCAGCACCTATAGTTTCTTCGTAGCAGTGAACTTGCCCGGGGAGAGCTCCACCGTGTCCGCCCATTCCGCGAGCACCTGGAAGAAGTCGCGGTGCTGGCCCTCGGCGCTGCGAATGGCGTCACGCAGTTCAGTCGACGT
>Ga0070692_10000386_pt1 | contig 13098 bp, 23 predicted proteins | sample KBSK1102metaG_FD_64675 | JGI IMG/M metagenome (GOLD analysis project Ga0070692, IMG submission 64675) | Corn, switchgrass and miscanthus rhizosphere microbial communities from Kellogg Biological Station, Michigan, USA - KBS K1-10-2 metaG | ecosystem: Host-associated > Plants > Roots >...
TGGAATTTTACAAACAAAGTCTGGCACTGTAGAGTATGTGGTAATGTAGTAATTGAAGATTTCGAATAAAGATAGAATAGGTATAGTACACGAACAAGAAGATAACCAGGCTATAGCGTATTGTAGACTATGTGAAAGAAACTTTAGTAGAAGAATACCACTTGGTCCAAGACAGAACTATAATGAACGTGATGCTGACAAGTGGAGAGAATGTCCATGGTGCAGACGTATATTCCCTATTTATGAAATTAAACATGAAGGTAAACTGGTTGGCCTATTGGAACCAGAAGTTAATCCATTCAAATCAACTGGTGAAGTAACTGGACTTGACAACAAGAACTTTGATAGACAGGCAATAAGAAAGGAAGAAATAAAGAAACGTATTAGAGAAGAAAAGGATCCAGAAATCAAAGCGTTATTAAAGCAAGGGTTTGATGTTACATTCTATGAGGAAGAGAAAATTGATTAAAAATATAAAAAACTTGGATTATATTAAGGATGGATGTTTCCAAGAAGCCGTGATAGATGGAGAGAGATTCACTGTAGAGAACTTTAATGTAACAATTAATAGAAATCTACAATATGTGTGGCAATTAGGTGAATCATTTCCAACAGTTATAGATCCATGTGAAATACGAGAACCACCGAAATATCCCAGATTACACGACTATTGTAAGTGTGGAAACAGTAGAGAAGATCATTTTCATGGATATGGAAAGTGTAAAGGTAATGATTGGGCCGTTGGACCAGATGGTGATGACTATCCAATAGATTGTGAATGTGAGGAGTTTAGATATACCCATTAAAAAACTACATGCAATATCAGTATATGATTATATAGATATGTTATGTGAAGAGATTGGTTGTGAATGGAATAACGATAATGATTTATTCCTAACAAAGCAACATTTATATAACCAACAAGATAATACTAAGTATATTGCAAAAAATAAAAGGAAGAACTAAAAGTTCTAAATCAATTCTATGTCTGTCAGACGTACATGCTGGTTCAATATATGCACCGTGTTCATCTGAACCTACAATAACTGGTAACGACAAACGATTAACCACTACATGGAATCCTAATAAACTACAGAAACAGATGACGGGATTCTGGGAATGGTCCAGAGATCAATTAATACAGAAACCATTTCTAACATTGATTAATGGTGAACCTATAGATGGTGATAATCCTAAAGAATTAGGTGGTCCAACATGGTCAAGCAATGTTCAAGATCAGATTAATGACTTTCTGAAACTCATGAAAATGTATCCTAAACCACAAACATTTACCATGACTAGAGGATCTGGATACCACATATTGAAAGGAAATACAAGTTTTGAAGATCAGGTAGCAAAATTACTTGGTGTAGAACCCTATGAATCAAGACGTAGTGTAGAAAAGAAAAGATTATGGAATGAATCAAGGAACGCAGAGATAATAATAGATGATGTGATAAACTTTGAAATAAACGGCGTTATATTCAACGCTACACACCATATAGGGTATAACAGATCTTATCATAATAAAAGTCAGGCTGTTACAGCAATGTTAGCAGAATTAGAGTTCGCTAGAGGTAAATACTGGGAACCTGGAGAATTTCCAGATATATTCATAAGAGGCCATGTACATTACTTTGTTCATGTTCAGTTCGCTAGAGTTCGTGGATTAACTCTACCATGCTATAAACTAAGTGCAGATAGATTCATGACTAGAAAAGGAGTACCGGATCCTGCATCAATAGGGAATGTAGAAATCATAGTAGAACCAAATGGGCATATATCATTAGAACCACATACAATTACAAATGACATGTACCCAAAATATGACATCCAGAGATACGGATGAATATGTTGAATGGAGTGACCAGGAACTGAAATATATATACAGGTTATACAAATGAAAATATACATAGTATTAGAACAAATAACTAACAAGTTTATAGGTGTAAGAACCAACCATAGAAATGCCCAGAGATTAATGAATAGTGGTAATTCTTTGAACATGATAATACAGAGGACAATAAAATGAAAATACCATCAGATATAAGACAGGAAGATGCCCAAACATTCTGGGTAAAGAAATCAAAGAAACCAAATGATGAATACATGGTTTACCAGGATGATGAAGGTAGATGGTTATGTGATTGTACAGACTTCTGGATTCACCTACCAGATCAAGGTAAGACAATAACCCATAAATGCAAACATGTTCTACGATGTATGCTGTTAGTGGGAGATGAAAAATGAGTCAAATAGAAACATATATTAAGGTGTATGTTGTTAGTATAGATATCCTACTGTCACCAGGGTAGTAGATAGCCGGACGAGGTGTCATGGCGAACCTTGCAAATATGTCGGGATGATGATAAGGGGACTGTTGAAAAACACAGCCAGGTAACATAGATCTGACCGACATTAGGTGGGGCATCCTGTAATACAGGAAAACATGGTAGGTTTGAAATAGTTGGTTTGGGGCGCACAGGTCAACTTACCTACCCCCTACCTCCATTATATAGTTTCTATTATCCACCTCACTATATTATATGTAACAAATGTCTGATGTCGGACTTATCATAGCAGGTATCATAATAGCAGTCATAGGCTACTTGGTAGAGAGATTTACCACAGGATTGCTAAGCACATTGGGTAAGATCGTACTGATCGTAGGTGTAGTCATCGTAATTATAGGATTTATCCTATTGGCTATACATTTAGTCGGTGCTGAACTATTAATCTTACCGCAAACAATTCAGGCTTTAGCCTAACTTTTTTTTATTCTTATCTAATATCAACCCATTTACCATGTATTGCCTATTAAAAGTCAACTAACAGACGATGAATCGGGCCAAAATGACGTTGATTCGACCATATTTGGTAACCATAACAGGGTATCTTGGAACCACAACGTAGATGATAGTAGACGTACTTTATCCGCAGCAACTATACAGAATGTTCGTACATTATTAACTACAGAGCAATTAAAAGACTGCGCTGAAGCGTATTCTAATTGTGGATTTCTTAGAAGTGTTATCGATAAAAACATATTCTTTATGATTGGTGAACGCACCAGATTTATGATTGAGCCTAACAACGAATTAGTTGAAGGTCGTGATGATAAAGAAGTCAGGGAAATAGAAAAGGAAGTAGCAGATAATCCAAAATATCAGGCACTTAGAACTGATCTTCTCAGACTAAATAAAAGAGTAGAACTACAAGATAGACTCAATAAATTACTAACTGGTGTATGGGTATTCGGAAGAGCGTTCATGCAGATAGAAAGACTCAAACCAGATGACCCAGAATCAAAATTATCTACAATAGGTGGTAAAAGTAGAATATACGGTGAACCAATAGCACTTAAACCATTAACTCCATTCCGTATAGAAAAGACTCTAGTAGACGAGAAGAAGTATACGTTTGAAGGGATATTATATAATTATGGTGTTAACGCTAATAAGAGAGTAGCAGGAGACAAAGGTAAGAAAGTAATCAAACCAGAGAATCTTATTTGTGCCTGGTATGATGATAATAACGTATTTGATAACACTTATTTCAGTGGAATTAGTCCTACATGGTCTGTATTATCTGCAGCACAAACAATAGAGATAGCATTGGATAAAAATATTCCAGAATTCTTAATGGCCGTAGCACAGGGTTTCGGTAATATATATACCGGTTCTAACAAGAAATCAGTATCAGAAGATATCAAGAACACTATTCAACACTCTACATGGTTTATTCACAACTATAAAGATCTCAAAATGGAAGCGATTAACCTAGCAAGGAACCCAGAAGAACTTACAGGAATCATAACAGGTCTATCAAGATATATATGTCAATCATTAAACTTACCTATATTCCTGGCCTTTGAGGATACAACGAACTTTGCTACCGCAAACCAGGTCATGCAGGCCTACAAGGTATCAACACTACAAAGAAATAGAACATGGCTACAGGGAATACTAGAAAAATACTGGTATGACCCAATACTAGCAGACTTTTTCGGTGTAGAAATAGAAGATGTAGTATCACAACCAATCAAGATTAAACCAGTATTCGATGATATAAACTTTGAAACAAGATTAGAAGTTATACAGGGAGAAGATATATTAATACGAAACACAGTACATAATCCAATGGATGCAGCAAAAGCAATTAACGATAAACAAGCACAACGCAGATTAGAGATGGAAGATGCAGTAGTCCAACAACAAGAGAGAATGGCAATAGAAAAGACAGAAGCAGGAACTAAAGAAGTACCAACCGGGCAACCAAGCAATCCTAATCCTAACTTCATGAGTAGAAAAGTAGATGCCAAGTCAACTTAGTCAAAGTAGAAAGATAACCCAGGAACTTGACAAACTACAACGTGAAATAACAACCAAACTGGAGCGATTCTACAAACAGAAAGTAAAAGGAAAACAAGTACCAGTAGACTTTCTCAGACAAAATGATAAGGAAATAAAAGGTATAATCAGAGATACAGTTCAAGCATCATGGTTATTCGCTCATGGTATAATATCAGATACTATAGCAGACAGAGTAGATTTAACAGCACGTGATATAGAAGGTATAGAACTTACTACAAATAATATGGAAAATTACTTTTGGGCATTATCACATGATCTGGTTACCAGAGAAACAGCATTCAAGAGAAATGAGAATAATCAACTTGTACCACTAGATGAATTCGATATTCATGCAGCATTTGTAGGACTTGGTGGATGGATTGCATATTTCGGATATAACTACGCCATTGAAAGTAAATCAGGAGAATTCGGTAATTTAAAACTAAAGTTTGTAACCAGAGAAAATTGTATAGATACTAAGGTCTGTTTGCCACTAAATGGAAAAATATTTGATATTGGTACAGCAGGTCCATATCAACCACCACTTCACAAACACTGTAAATGTAGACTTATTCCTGTGAAAGTTTAATTTTTTCCCAACACTGATGACATATAATACTGCCATGTATTAGAGTAAACCGCAGTGGGTATGTACTATAAAACTTTCCTTCTTCTATTGATGCGGGATCTATTCGCTGACTGCTTGCACCACATTCAGAGCAAAAACTATATTCCATGTTGTTTTCTCTTTTCCAACCACTCTTTGAATAATGCTTTATCTGTAGCATCTTCTGACATATCTGTCATTCTATTCATATATTTCTCCATACGCTCTTCATGGGCATTATGTCTCAATATGAATATTAAAAATATACCCAGCAGTACAGATACTAGACCGTATGGTAATAACGCTATACCTGCTAGGATCATAAGCACAGACCAAACATATCCTACGTTTCTCCAAAATCCCATTATCCAATCAAATCCAGAATAATATGGACTGCAACCATCACTAAAGCACCGACAAGATAACCCTTCCAAAATTCACTCATGGTAATACTAATATAGAAAGGATAATATAAATCTATCTATGAATCTACCATTAGTATTGCTTGTCACCGTAACAATAGGTTTATTAGGTGGATTCATGCTTAATGTATTATTGGAGCCTAGATATGAACTGTCCTAACTGCAAATGTGATACACTAATAATATTAATACAAGGAAATGTTTATGATTTATTGGGATGTCGTAATTGTGATTATAAAGGAGCGTTTAAAATAAAATGAATTGCCCGAATTGCCGTAGTGATAGAGTATTATGGGAATCAGTAAATTATAAATACACATGTTTTAGTTGTGGTATAAAATGGTAGAAACAGATCAATGTCCGCGTTGTTTTGGAACAGTAGAAATAAAGAACGGATGTAAATCTAGATGTCTTAATTGTGGTTATCATATACGTGATTGCAGTGACTTAGCATAATTGCCCTATTGTCCTAACTGTCAAAAGTATTTCAGGCCAAATCAATATGTTTGTAAATGTGGCGCTACAATGTATGAAGAGGATAGCAATTAATGTCAGATCATGAACACGTATTAATAAAGAAATTTGTTTATGATGAGTTCGCACATAAAACTATAGAATTAGATAGTTGTGTTTGTGGTTACGCTAAGAACGCTAGAATCCATCATTAACCAAACATTTATATAACCGTCAGTATATACTATAACTAACGAAATCGGACATCTTGATTGTTTACCACAAAACGGAGTCCGAAATGATCGTTGAATCTTCATTCAAAATGGCAGGGGTTTTTGGTTCATGGGAATTGTCCCTCACATGAGCCTGTTTTTCCCCCTGCCAGATTTTATTATAATGTTTTAATACATAGCCATCTCACCTACGTTGTGTCGGAGTTTGTACCTTTAGAAGAAGTACAGGGGCCATCATATTATGTACACGAGCAAGAAGAGAAAAAGAAAAAGAAAAACTAGGAAGAATTGGTAATGACAGAGTTTACAGAACGTATGCCCCAGACTATAATAGATGATTCGGATAAAGACCTATTCAAAATGATGAAGGCCGAAGCAGACAATCTATTCGAAGGTGATGTTAATGACATGCTTATACTATACTTAATAAGGAAGAAGAAATTAATCAGATTCACTCATGACTTTGAAGACGAGAAGTTATATATAGATTTTCCAGATAAGAAATAGATGTAGGCACTCGTGCTGCCGTGATTTTTCCTACACGAGTTTACTGTCCTTCACGGATGATACGCCTACACATTTAATTCACAAGTACTATATTTAAGCATTTCTGTTATTGCAAATACTGGAGCAGCCTAAACTTATCACTGAACAGGAAGATGTTCATTTAATTGAATCATTTCTAATAGGTACCAAACCAAACGACGCTGGTTGGAAAATAAACAACGGTAATAACATTCAAGACTGGGTAGGAAAGGACTTTGTTATGATACCAGAAAAGATTTTTGACCCTAATGAAAGTCAACCAGGACATGTATCAGGTGATTCATATGAAGAAGAAATGGCTGAAATTAACAAACATAGCCATGGTAAAATTGTAAAGGTTAAAGGTCCATTCAGTTATGAAGATGGTTCTAATGATTATTATTATAAAGCAGTTATAAAACTTAAAGATAGTTTATCTGCTAACGCTTTAGTAGATAACGGTAACAGAACATGGGTACCATTCGCTGTTTCTCCTCAGATATGGAGAGAAGAAGGACCTAGAGAAAACGTAACCAAGTATACACCAATGGGATTATTCCTAGTAATTAAAGGTGCATATGGTGAAAGTGCAGTAGTAGAAAAGATGTGTACTGGTTCTGCTCTAAAATGTGGAACGTCATTGAGTGCAGCAATACATCAATTAAATCATGATACAACTGATCAACATCTCTCAGAAGTGCTTACTTCCTATATCTCCGTTATCGATAAAAATAAAGTAACAATGAGCGCTCAGCAAGAAGTTGTACAGCCAACTGTACCAAATTATACGAAGCCCGAAATAGTTAATCAACCAGTTAATCAACCAGTTGAACTAAAGAAGGACGAAAAAATTACATTAACAAAAGAAGAATATGATAATCTTCAAAACCAGATTAATGCAGAATCCAAACTTAAATTAGAAGTAGAAGAATTAAAGAAAGAAAGGAATGAAAGCATTCTAAATAACATATTTGGATCAATTGAAGATCAAGAAGTAAAGACCAAAATCTTTGCGAAATATATAAACAATGCGAGTATAGTAAAGTCAGCATTCGATGATTTTAATACTCATATTTTACCAAAAGCGATAGAAGCAAAATTAAAGGAATCGAAGAATGTCAAGGAAGAGGTTAAATCAGAAAAAGCATCTGTATTGAAACCAGAACCAAAAATAGACAAAAATGAATCTCTATCTGCTTCAATCGACTCAGATGATTTATCAATCTCCGCATGTAGGAGCATTCTGGGGTTATAGTTATGGCATTAGCCTTAGCAGATTTATTAGGAACTCCGGCAGAAGGTACCGATCTTAACCGAAATATAGAAATCGGTAATAAGGCTACTGGTGCAAGTTCCGCAATCGCCGCAGGTCGAGTGGTAGTTTTAGACGAATCCAACGGTTTGTGGGGAATAGCAGGCACTACTTCTAGTGGAAGGTTTGGTATAGTACCAAAATTACATCCATTGAATGTAGATGCAGACGACGCAATTCAAGTAGCCACAGGAAAGAATTCAGAATGGTATGTCGAAGCAGCCAGCACAATCAAGCCAGGCGCAAGATGTGGACCATATACTGGTGGAAAAGTAATCCAATTTGCCGCAGGGGATGTTACAGCAACACCAACTGAAGCAACTATTGAGGCTGCTATAAAAGACTTTGAGCAGGCACCATTCGTTTATACAGGACATTACGGTGAAGGTAGTGGATTATTCAATAACCCAACCGATGCATCATCCGGACAGGCGGTACGAGTGAGGATCGCTTAAATAGGTGAATAATGATGACAGAAATATTTAAGAAAATTAACAATCCAATTGTGTTAGACCCAGAGACCAAAATGGTTTCAAAGTTGAATGAATCACAATTCAAAATAGCACAAAGTAATGTATTTGATCTAGACTGGCACGAACTAGAACCAGTATTGAATGCAGGACAATGGGCACGAGGATCATTAAGCGCTTCAACTAAAAACGATGAACTGAGCATTACTGATGCATTCGCACCAGAATACCAAGAGAAAGCAAAAGAGATGTTCGCTGGCTTTAAAGAAGCACGCAGAACAGGCAGTTTGAAAGCAGCCGTTATAACTTCCGCAGATTACGCACTGTTGCAAGATACAGTAGTTATCGCTGAAAACGTAGAAGTTATAAGAGTCGGTGTGTTATCACAACAGTTCGAAGAAATCGCAACCAGAACACTTTCCGGAAAATGGAGAGACTATGCACATGACCTGAAATGGTTTAGAAATATTCCAGAAGGCAAATCACCAGAACCCAGTTTTGGTAAAGTAAGTGAAACACCATTTACAGTACTGAAGAATGGTGGAGCAGTAGCAATTACTGACCGTGCAAGAGACGTGATCACTGGAGCCAACATATTCCAACGACTAGTCGGACAACTACAAGACGTACGACTCCAAGATGAGAATTTGATGGTATCAGAAGAGATCGAATCCAACGTATCCAACACAGAAGCAGGTGTTGACTTTGGTGCAAGATCAGGTACGCCTCCGGCATCTACACAAAACCCATTGCCTTTGATTAATGAAATCAACAATGACTTTGGTGGAACGCAAAGACCAGATATCAGATGGGATCTTTTCATAAGTCGAGGATTCATATATAACGAATATATATCCAACGATATTGTAAGAAACCTCTATACATCACCATTGCCACAACAGACACCACAAGATCTTAATGTATCAAGTGGAATTCCGGGATTCCCAAGTTATGTAACGTGGGTAAGAGATGATACGATTACCAACACTACAGACGCATGGGCCTTGAACAGAAGTGCAATCAAGAAGTTCCGTGGACCAACTGTACAATATACAGTAACTGATCCAGAAGCAGAGTTCACCAAATACACTACAAAGACTCACCTGTCAGTCGAGACAGTGAAACCAGAATTAGTCTACCTCGTAACTGATGTAGCAGCCTAAAATGCGACCCGGTCGACTTATTTAGACCAGACGTAACTTTTATTTCTTTTTATTATTATATTACATATCTACCGTATGGTCAAAAAAGAACCAGAAAATACGAAGACGGTAGAAGAAGTTAAACAAATATACGCACCAAATCAGGAACCACAAGAATTTATAAAACTACAGGATAAATCAATTAATGAACCCGAACCTATAAAGATTACTGCAGATGAAGAGAATGAGATATCAAAAGTATGTCCGCATTATTATACACTCAAAAACAGGTATGCAGAATACAAGAACTTTGATAATGAAGGAAAGAATCCATTACCATTAAAAATAGATAGAATACATGAACTATCATCTTTCGAAGCAACATTAGCACAAGCAGATCTATCAAAAGGATTAACAGTTAGTCCAACAAGACTTATCAAACTATTCGATTATACAAAGTCTAATGAAAGACAACCATTTCTTATCATAGATAAAAGAGTAGTAGGTATAGACAAGTTAGGTAGAAGTACTAATATCAGTAGTGTTAGAACCGGTAGATTTAAATACCCAACACAGTTCGAACAGGATGGAGACGGAGATTGGGCACCAGTAACAAGCCAGTTACAAACACATCATACAATACCATTCAAGAAAGAAACAGTATTAGAGTTCGCACAAATAGGAAACCCATACACAAAGAAATATGTAGTATGGCATCCAGACGGTTTACGCAGAGGTCATTTCACATTAGATGAGTTTATAAACTTATCGGATCAAGAACAGATAAGTTTAATAGAGAAAGGCGAACGATAGATAGTGTATGAAACTGACACCCAAGTTAGAGTCATATCTAACTAAACAATTCATTTTTTATTGTAAGAAAATGGGATTAGAAGTACCTATGATATTATTGAGAGATGAAGAACTAGGTGGTATGGTAACTAATTATAAACAATTCTATGATTTAAAAAAAGGTGTATTAGGAGAATCCTGGCACCACAAATCTACAGGAAATGATTTTGACGTTGTATATATTAATGTAGATGTAACTGACTGTGTAGCACAAATATTAGATACAGTTGTTCATGAACTGGTACATTTAAAATATCCTAACCTAAGACATGGTAATAAGTTTCAGCAAAAGATAAATACTATAATGATGGAGAGTATATAATGACTAAATTTTATTGCTGTGAAGATTTTAAAGACCTAGGACAATGCGACCCTCAAGAAACATGTATTGATGGTTTTAAATTCTGTCCGTATTGTGGAAATAAATTACGATGAAATGTAAAGTATGCGGTGATGATTTTGGTGATGAAAAATATAATGGTATGTGTCCCGATTGTTTTGAACATGCTGATTGTTGTGGACTAGAGAAACTATGAATATATGTCCTTTTTGTAATAAACATAAGAAGACAATTAATGATATCAAGGTACATATAAGAGAACAGCATTATTGGCATGATCATTGGGCTAGATGGATAACAACCGAAGGAACAATGGATTGGGATTATCATGACTGAAATCACATTTGATGATATATGTTTTGGTATATCTGGGTTCCAATGTATCCATGAACTACCAAGACTTATGGACTCGCTGCCTAAAGAAGTACTAAAGATATATGTTGATGGTAGATATGCTCTATTTGACTGGCCCGAAGACTATTCTACTGATGGATCAATAGAGTATATGATGTCACAACCAAACACAGATGTTCACGCATTCACTGGTTTTCAACCAGATAAAAGGCAGGTGTATTTGGATGAAGCAGGAAGGAGAGGCAAAAAGTTTCTTATAGTGATAGACACTGATGAATACATCCATAAAGATTATGCTGACTGGAACAAGTTCTTGAAAAGTCTAACAAGGATATCAAATAAATATCCAGACGAACAGATATTCAGAATGAAAGTATTCTTAGATAAGAAGTGGACCAGAGCATGGAATGTAGGTGTACAACGTGGTCGTTTCAGAAAATATGTAAGGATTCATAAGAATCCTGGACAACAGAAGTATGTAGGTGATTGTCATTATATGTGGGCTAATAAGGATTATACTGATGAGATGTTGATAACTGATACAAAGAACTATGGAGTTTATACAGCACCACATACTATAGATTATGTAAGACTGGGAACAGATTCAGAACTAAGAAATGAACAGTTCTTGAAGGCAAGAGAGAAATGGGCCTTCCATAACATACATGAAGAAAGAAGAAGACTATATAACAAGATAGCAATATATAAATACAAGGTACCACCAAACCAATCAACCGTACAGGATAACGTTTACTGGCTGTATGATAAAGATGGTGTGCCATTACGAGACAAACAAGGTAATCCTATACTAAGTAAGTAGAACTCTAATATAATAAACGCAAAATCCATCTATGGCTGAGAAGGAATTAAAGCATAATGATAAAGGTAATTTTGATGATCTTAAAGTAAACGCAGTAGATCCATCTGATATAGAAGATAAACCACAGGATCCTAGATTAGGACAACCAAGATTTCTGAGTTGGACGTTAAAGAAAGATGCAGAGATTGGAGAATTCTGGGAGGCAAAAGGCAAAGATGGAAAGATATATCGTGTAGTTGATGATACTCCTAAACCAGTTAAACCAGGTAAAGTAGTGATAACATAATGGTAGATTATATAAGTAATACAACAGACGTTAGAGAACTGGCAGGTTCAGTAGTTCCAGCACAGTTTCCTGATGATGAAATCAAAGAAGAACAAAAGGCAGCATATAACTATATATCAATTTATACTCATAAATATGACTGGGATGAAGATGATGCAGAATTTCTAGCAATACAGAAACTAGAAGCACAGTTAGCCAAATGTTTTATTCTAGAACATTATGGAGGTCCTGCATATGCACAGATGATAGATGCCCAGATGAACAAGATAAACAAAGCATTAGACGCTATCAAAGATAATATGGTTACAGTATCTCCTGATGAAGGCGAAACTATAACTAGAACCGATTATAAAAGTTGGGTACTTAATCCAGATATCCCATATGAAAGTAAACTAGATCAATCACTTAGAGCAGATTCGGTAGGCACTCTAGATTGAGAGATTCAGATTCTATAATGCTAACTGCTTTAGGAATAACTGTTATAGCAGTAATATTAGGCTTAGGATGGTTGCTTCTTAGATGACCGAAGTATGGGTAGTTCCAGAACTACAAACTAATTTTACTACTAATTTTGCACAAATGCTAATAGATTATATCTACAGTCAGTGGTCCTATACTGGACTCACTGGAGCAGAGGCAGGACTTAATAAACCCGGTACTCCTACAGGGCAATCAAATTATATAGAATTCAGACCAGGAATAAGAGATGATTTTAAAACTCTACAGGTATTAGCACTACAAGGTAGGACAGTAGTTGTACAACATGAACAAACTGGTTGGAAACGAGAATCAATGACTACTCAAGTATGGGTAACTACATTAACAAAGGTAATAGGTAAAGATGATACAAGTTCTCTATTGAGAAAAATGGATCAGGAAATAGGCCGAATATGCGGTACCTATAGACAGTCTAATCAATCCAGTGGTGAT
>Ga0070692_10000392_pt1 | contig 13053 bp, 15 predicted proteins | sample KBSK1102metaG_FD_64675 | JGI IMG/M metagenome (GOLD analysis project Ga0070692, IMG submission 64675) | Corn, switchgrass and miscanthus rhizosphere microbial communities from Kellogg Biological Station, Michigan, USA - KBS K1-10-2 metaG | ecosystem: Host-associated > Plants > Roots >...
AAGGGGGACTGCGCGAGATCGAGATTCGAGTGCCGTGGGACGAGGCGCAGTTCGTCGCCGTCATGCGCGAGCTGATCGCGCGCACGGCCTTCGATGACGGCATCGTCTACATCCAGGTCACGCGCGGCGAATCGGAGCGGAAGCATTTCTATCCCGACGATCTCGAGCCGACGGTCGTTGCGTACTCGCGATCCTTCACCTTTCCCGATGCCGCGAAAAAAGAACGCGGCATTGCACTCGTCACCACGGCCGACCTGCGCTGGAAGCATTGCAACGTCAAGTCGGTGAACCTGCTCGCGAACGCGCTGGCGAAAAAGAAAGCGCAGCGCGCCGGCGCCGACGAGGTGCTCCTGCTCGATGACGGCATCGTGCGCGAGGCGGCCAGCTCCAGTTTCTTCGCCGTTCGCAGGGGAGGGGTCATCACGCATCCGCTCGATGAGCACATCCTGCCCGGCGTCGTGCGCGATCGCGTGGTGAGGCTCGCGCTCGCGGCGAAGATCCGCGTCGACGAACGGCCGCTTCGCGAGCGCGAGCTGTTCGACATGGACGAGGCCTTCATCACCAGCACGACCATGGGCGTCATGCCGGTGGCGGCGATCGACGGACGTCCGATCCGCCGCGGCGAGGTCACGGAGATCCTGCGGCGTCTGCTCGACGAAGACGAAGCACGCGATGCGGCGTCGGTCTAGAAGTCCGCGGACAGAAGCGTTGCCGCGCCCGTTAATGACGGCGGAGCGTCAGGCGCGGGCGCATGCCGAGGTTCTGCGAGGCGACGTGCAGGAAGAACGCGCCGGCGAATGCCGAGGCGATCAACGCCAGCTGCAGCACACGATCGACGATCGACGCGCCGGCCCAGCTTGTGATCACGAAAAACGAGAGCGTCACAAGAGCCGCCAGGAAGTACAGCATGCCGGCCAGCGCCAACGCCATGTTGCCCGAACGCGACCGAATCGTTATCTGTTTGAGCATAACGCCTCCTCTCCGCCGTCCATTTGAATGGGGACGCAAATGATAGACGAAGGTTTACGTCGCATGCAAATCGGCAGTTATGGCGTCCGCGAGGCTGAAACCCAGCGGCCTAATCCGTTCCGGCTCAGCAGTTTAGCCATATCGTGGGCATCTCCGTTGCACTATGACAGTGGCGGGCGAAAGCCCGAAAAAGGAGACGCAAATGGAAAACCGTGAACGCGACAAGATGAGCAGGAACACAGAGTCAACTTCGGCTGGCGACGTCAACCGCAACACTTCTTCGCAGATCGGAAAAAACAAGAGCGACTCGTCGGCGGACTTCGGCCAGAACATCGGCCGCTCCGAGAACCTGAACGAACCGGGCAGCCGCGGCCGCAACAGCAGCGGATCGTCCGGCTACGACAGTTCGAGCTCGAGCCGTTCGTCCGGCAGCAGCTCGATGGGCAGCGAACCGCGCAACAGCAACAGCGACAAGTGGTCGGATGACAGCTCCTCCAAGGGCAGCCGCCACTGACGACGACGTCTCGTAGTAACGGAAAGGCCGCGCGCTCGCGCGGCCTTTTTCATTGGTTGACGTTTGCCCGCCGGAGCTTCGCCTTCACCTGATCGCGCGCGATCGAGGCCCGGCCGCGCACGCCATTCCAGAGCCACCCTCCGCCCGAATGCGATGCCACCACCTGCCGCGCCGCATCCATCTTCGTGAAGGCGGGAGTCATCAGGCGCGGGTCGTTGAAATTCTCCACGAACGCGTTGGCGATGCGCTGCTGCGCCGAGTCGTTCTCCAGCCGTCCATCGCTACCGTACTGCGCGATCAGGAGCTCCTTGGCCGGCGCGGTGATCGGTTCGAGCAGCAGATTGCTGAACCGGAATGCATCCCGTGCATGCTCGGCGAAATACTCCTCGAACGTTGCCGTAATCCATTCGCTGTCGAACTTTTCGTCCCCTCGGGCGACGATGCTTTGCACGAGATGGCGCGCCTGTTTGATGCCGCTGTTCGCCCCCTGCGCCGCGATCGGATCGAACGAGATGGCCGTATCGCCGAGCGCCGCGACGAAGCCGCCTGACGGCAGGCGCGCGGCCGGTACCCGTACGGTCGGCGTCACGCGGCCGGCGAGCCAGCCGAGAGGATCGGCGAGCTGCATGTTCCGGACGAACGGCTCATCCCAAGGAAACAGCTCGCCGACGACCTCCTTCATCAGCGTCACCGCCGCCTCCCCATTCGCGATGTCCCCGAAGCGGTCCATGCGTGAGCCGGGCTTTGCCTCGACCAGGATGTTCCAGCATGGCCCGGCATCCTTGTGGTGATAGGGGACGAAGAAGATCTCGCCGTCCGTTCCGAGAAAATCGAATTTGACCGGCAGCAGCGGCACGCCGTCGATGCGCGGCGGCCCGCCGGTGACGATGACCATGGCCAGATTGCGCTGCGGCTGTTCGTAGACGCTGCGATTTGCGTCGCGCTCGAAAACGCGGCAGAGATCCGCGCGTCCCGTGGCCACGATCGTCAGCGCATGCGACGCGGCGATCTCGCTGAGGCGCTCGGGTGTTACCTGCTCGATGACGATGCGGCCGCCGCGCGATTCGAATTCATTCATCCAGCGATACGACTGCAGGCGCACGTCGACCGCCTGGAACGGCGCATGGAACCGTCCCACCAGCCGGATCAGCGGATTGTGCAGCGTGGGACAGAAGGTGAGAAAAACGCCTTCCCCTTTCGGAGCGGCATCGTCCCAGTAATTGAGGCCGAGTTCGCGTTCATAAGAAAGCGCCAGATCGAATCGCGCCGCGGTACCGGTGGGGCGGCTTTCCTCGAGCCACTGTTGCGCATTGCGATCCGAATAAAGATCGACCTGAAATCCGGCGCGAAGAAGGCCGTGCCCGGCCGCCAGGCCGCTGATTCCCGAACCGACGATGGCAATGGTTCGCATGACGTTACTGATGTACGCACGTTCTTATGTAAATGGTGTGAATAAAAGCGAACTCTTCCGTGACAGCGCCAGTGCTCATTGCTATCCTCGGCACTTATGACCGAGGGAGAGGTCGTCATCAGCGGCGCCACCGCGGCCGACGTTCCGATCATCAAGCAACTGCTCGTGGCCAATAAACTGCCGACGAGCGGGATCGATGATCACTGGAGGACGTTCATCGTCGCGCGCGACTGTGACCGCATCATCGGATGCGGCGGTTCCGAGGCGTACGAATTCGCCGCGCTGATCCGTTCGGTGGCGGTGGCCGACTCCCACCGCGGCCTCGGCATCGGCCGGCGCATCGTCCGCCAGCTCATCGATCGCCTCGCCTCGCGCGGCATCCGCGAGTTCTACCTTCTGACGACGACCGCGCAACCCTACTTCGCCAAACGCGGCTTCAAACCGATCGACCGCGACGAAATCCACCCGCAGCTGCTGGCCTCGACGGAGCTGCAGGGCGCGTGTCCCGACAGCGCGGTGTGCATGCGATTGGTAATGGGTTGAGCGCTACTATCAGGCATGCGCGTTTTCGATGTTCACGTTCACATCCAGCCGTGGGAGATGCTCAAGCCGGAGGTGTTGTCGATGCTCTCCGATCCTTCGCATGCGAACGCGAAGGACGTGCTGGCGTCGGCCGATGACGTGGTGCGGTTTCTCGATCGGGAAGGGGTCGAGCGGATCTGCTGCATCAACTACGTTTCGCCCGACGTCATGGGCTTCACGCGCGCCACGAACGACTGGATCGCGAATTTCACCCGCGATCATCGCGACCGGTTGCTGCCGGTCGGGTCGGTGAATCCGCTGCACGAGATGAACGTGCGCGACGAAATCCGGCGCGTGCTCGACCTCGGCATCCGCATGATCAAGATCCATCCGCCGCACCAGCTCTTCTCGCCGAATGCGTATCACGGCGAGCTGTGGCAGCTCGCGGAGATCTATCGCGAGTGCGAGGAGCGCCAGGTGCCGGTGATGTTTCATACGGGGACCTCGGTGTTCCCGCGCGCGCGCAACGTCTTCGCCGATCCGATGCCGATCGACGACGTGGCGAACGACTTTCCGCGGCTGCCGATCATCCTCGCGCACGCCGGTCGTCCGCTGTACGGCGAGACGGCGTTCTTCCTCGCGCGCCGTCATCCCAACGTGCGGCTCGACATCTCCGGCATCCCGCCGAAAGCGCTGCTGCGTTACGTCCCGCGCGTCGCCGATCTCGCCGACAAAGTGCTGTGGGGCACCGACTGGCCGTCGCCCGGCGTCGTCTCGCCGCGAAAGAACATCGACGAATTTCTCGCGCTCGGACTCGGCGAGAAGGTCGAGCAAAAGATCCTGTGGGACAACGCGGCGCGGCTGTTCCCCCAGAGTGCCTGACTGGAACGCCGGCGTCTCGCCGGCTGGATCGGCGGCGTCCGCGCCGCCGAATGGGATGCTTGCGCCGGCGTCGAGTTATAACCGAATGTCGGGGGTTGGGCGGCTCGGCGGCGAGACGCCGCCGGGCCAGCCGGCGGGACGCCAGCGTTCCCGCCCTCTCCTCTACTTACCGCCTGCTATCATCGGAACCGATGCCGGATCCGCAGAATCAGCCGATGGGACGCCTCGACGCGTTCGACGTCGGCCCGAAAAAGCTCACCGTCCAGACAGAGTTTTTCGCCAATCCGAACTGGCGCATCGAAACGAAGGTCTACCTCGCCGGCGCGCTGAAAAAGGTCTACACCGAGGACCTCTCGGCGACGGACGAAGAGGCGCTGCAGCGGACGATCGATGGGTTTCATCGCGCCAAAATCGACGAGATCGTGGCTGGCTTGCGGAAGCTGCAGCAATGAGCGGAATCCGCGTCGAAGCGCTGACCAAGGCGTATCGCCCGTTCGGCGTCGTGCGCCCGGTGCTGAAAGGCATCGACCTCACCATCGCGCCGGGCGAAGTGGTCGGCCTGATCGGTCCCAACGGAGCGGGGAAGACCACGCTGATGTCGTGCATCGTCGGATTTCTCAATGCCGACACCGGCTCGATCACCATCGACGGCCGCTCGAACGACGATCTCGACGTTCGCCGCCGCACCGGGTTCGTGCCGGAGCGGATGAACTTCGATCGGCGCGCCAGCGGCGGTGCGTTTCTGCGCTACATGGCGCGGCTCGCCGGCGTTCCGAGCGAGCGCGTGGACGATCGCGTCGAAGAGCTCCTCACGCGCCTCGGGCTTGCCGACGCCGAGGGGAAGCGGCTCTCGCAATATTCGCGCGGCATGCTGCAGCGCATCGGCATGGCGCAGGCGCTGATGCTCGATCCCGATTTTCTTTTTCTCGACGAGCCGACCTCGGGACTCGATCCGAACGGCGTCTTCCTCGTCCGCGATCTCATCGCCGAGGAGAAAGCGCGCGGCGCGGCGGTGCTCCTCAACTCGCATCAACTGGCCGAGGTCGAGAAAGTTTGCGACCGCGTGCTGTTCCTGAAAGACGGCGTGATCGCGCGCGACGAAGCGCTCCGCGAACTGGTGAAAATCACGATCGCCGTGACGCTGCTGGCGGGCTCGTACGATCTGGCGACGGTCGCAGCGGCAGCCGGCGGAGTGATGCCGAAAGACGACGTGATCACGGTGAATGTCGCGACCGAGGGAGACATCGCGCAACTGGTGTCGCGGATCGTCGCCACCGGGGCGGGAGTCATCGACGTTCGCCGGCGGACGACTGATCTCGAGTCCATCTTCCGAGGTGAGGCATGAGTCTCGTCGTCGTCGCCGAGGCGCTTCGCCGGCATTTCGCGCACCTCGGCTACATCTCCGCGCTGCTGATCCTCATCCTCATCAGCGCCACCATGGCTGCCGTCGGCGCGCCGCAGACGCCGTACGAGATGATCGGCCTCTTCGCGCTCATCGCCGGCTGCCAGCTCATCGGTCCGGAGTTTTCGAAAGGGACGCTGCAACTCATCCTCAGCAAACCGGTGGCGCGATCGACGTACCTGGTCTCGCGCGTCATTGGCGTGGTGCTGGCGATCTGGGTGGCGATCATCATCATGTTCGCCGGCGATATCGTCGGCCGCCTCATCGCCGGCACGCCGATCAACTGGCGCAGCGCGCTCGCGGCGGCGCTGGTGTCGGCGCTGAAGGTGCTGCTGGTCTGTTGTCTGCTCGCGTTCCTGGGGAGTTTCTCGCGCTCGTATGTGAATGTCGGCATCTACCTCGGCGCGCAGATTCTGCTGTCGATGGTCGCCGGCATGCTGGGGATGATGAAGAATGCGGTGAGCGGGGAGATGGGGGCGATCGGCGCGTTTCTGCGCGCGAATCCCGAGGTGCTTCGCGCGCTGAACGCGATTACGAACAACCTGTTTCCCGATGGGCCGGCGATTCCGTTCGACCGCAACTGGATCCTGATGATGGTCTGCAACGCCTCGGCCGCGCTGCTGCTGGCCTGCGTCATATTCTCGCGCCGGGAGGTCCCGTACGGTGCCGACTAGCCTGACGTTCGACCGGAAGAAACAGCGCGCGCTGCCGCTGTGGCTCGTGATCCTGACGGTGCTGCTGATCGTGGCGCGCATCGTCTCGTTGAAGTATCCGGTGCAGGCCGATTCCGACCTGGTGAACTGGACGCCGATCAGCATGGCCTCGGCCGCCGCGGCGCGATCGCACCGGCCGATCCTTTACGAGTTCTCCGCGGACTGGTGCGGACCGTGCCACATCCTGGAGCGCGAGGTGTTCATGGATACCGCGCTCGCCGAAAAGATCAACGAGCGCTACATCGCGGTGAGGGTCGTCGACCGCCAGCGCGAAGAGGGGAGCAATATCCCCGAGGTGCAGCAACTCATGGATCGCTACGGCATCCGCGCGTTTCCAACCATCGTCATCGCCGGATCGGACGGACAAGTGCGCGACAAGGTGCTCGGCTATACGGGCCGCGACAAATTCGCCGCATTCATCGACCGCGTGCACTGATGCGGCTCGAACACCTGACCCAGGACGAGGAAGATTTCTGGCGCGGCGAGTTCGCCCAGGAGAACTGGATCTTCGGCGCCCTCGGCCTGAGCGTGACGCTTCCCGAGTTCGCCGGCGGCGTCCCCGCTCTGCGCACGATGCACTTCGGCTACTACCTCCAGCCGCTGCACCTGAACGCGGACGACCGCGAAGACCTCCCGCGCAAACTCGTCTTCGTCCTGGCCCGCCGCAAGCCGCCGCTGGACTTTTTGGAACTGAGCGGAGCCGGCATCCGCATCCCGCACTGCTTCCCCCAAGGCTTCACCCTCGGCAGCGTCCTCCGGATCACGTTGCAGGAGATGAAGAAGCTTCCGTTGAAGGACGAGGGCGGGCGGGTGCGGGAGGAGGATGACGCGCCTTAGGCCGTCGTCGTTTTCCAGCCGCGGAGCGGCGAAATCTACGTAGCCCAAGGCGTAAGCCTTGGGAAAACGAGCGTTACGAGTATCGAGCCGCGGAGCGGCGACATCTCGAAATGCCGCCGCTCCGCGGCTCCGCGTGAGACCGTTCTCTGCTGTAGAGTTCGCAATCAAAAGGAGTCTGCGATGCGATTCGTCAGCAAGGTCCTCCTCGCCCTTCTCTTCATCCCCCTCATCGCCAACGCCGCCACGCCGCAATCCGGCGTCGAAGCGTTCAACAAGGCGATGGAATCTGCCACACGCGGCATGAGCAACGCCGGCATCGTGGCGCTGTGGGAGGACGATGGCGTCAGCCTGCTGCCGTCGACGGCTCCGGTCGTCGGGAAACGAGCCATCGCCAAGATGCTCGATGACGTCGTGGCGATGTATCCCGGCGGGAAGATGAAGAAGTTCGAGATGCAGTGCCATGACATCAACGTCTCCGGCGACTGGGCCTCGGAATGGTGCGGCGAGCATCAGATCGTGCAGTATCCAGGCGGCAAGCCGCCGTTCGACAGCTGGGGCAAGATCCTGCTCGTCCTCCATCGCGGCGCCGACGGCAAGTGGCGCGTCAAACAGGAGATGTGGAATCAGGCCGTGGCCGGCGCGCTCTAGGCGGATCGCCGTCTCCATCCTCATTGCGGACGACGTACGTCACCGCGGGCTGCGACATCTTCATGATTTCCTCGATCTGTTCGGGGCGAATCGCGGCGCCGCAGAGCGCACCGACTTCCAGAAACCCAAGCAGCAACAGCTTTCCCAGACGGTTCTTCAGCGACATTGCTTCCTCCAGCGGGTGGGAAGAGCAGAGGGGCGCTTAGAAACGGGAGGGAAGGGCGGCGCGGGCGAGATGGCGGGACGACGCGAGCACGCGCAGGACGGGCGCCGCAGCCGGCTGGAGAGCGAGGACGCGCGAATCGGAAGCGGGAAGCGCGGCATCGAGTACACCCCACTCCCCGGGGAGATACACGAGCACGGCCGTCACCGGAATCGCCACCGCGAAAAGCAGCGTGGCGAGACAGAGAACGGCGATCGATCTGCGGCCCATGAGTCGCGGATGAGTATAACGGCGGCGCAGGAATGAGCAACCGCCTGCCGCACTTCTCTCCCCCGTTAGAATGCCCTCCCCGATGTCTCCTCTCCGCCGCCTCCTCGGATACTTCGCCCGCCACAAGAAAGCGCTGACGCTGGGCGGACTGTGCGTCGCCGCATCCGCGGCCTTCTCGCTGCTCAAGCCGCTCATCGTCGGCAGCGCGGTGAACGAACTGGCAAAGGCGGTCACGCGCGGCGCGCTGATCCGCTACGGCCTCATGCTCGTCGGCGCGGCGGCGATGGAAGGGCTCTTCCTCTTTCTACAGCGGCGCATCCTGATCGGCGAATCGCGGCACATCGAATACGAGATGCGCAACGACTTCTACGGCCACCTGCAGTCGCTGCCGGTGTCGTATTACCAGGAACAGCGCACGGGCGATCTGCTGTCGCGCGCCACGAACGATCTGGCCTCGGTGCGGATGCTGATCGGGCCGGCGGTCATGCACGCGCTCTCCTCCCTGATCGTGGTCGTCGGCGCCTTCGTGATGATGCTGCGCATCAACCGCGAGATGGCGCTGCTGTCGCTGACCTCGGTGCCGGTGATCATCTGGATGGTGCAGTACTTCGGCCAGCGCATCCACGTGAAGTACAAGTCGGTGCAGGACTACTTCGGCGACATCTCGGCGCGCGTGCAGGAGAACCTGGCGGGCGTGCGCGTGGTGCGCGCGTTCGGGCGCGAGCGCGAGGAGACCGAGACGTTTTCGCGGATGAACCGCGAATACGTCGGCCGCAATCGCACGGTGATCAAGCTGACGGCGATGTTCTACCCCGGGCTGCACGCGATGATCGGGCTCCTCTTCGGACTGATCTTCTTCATCGGCAGCCGGGAGATGATCCGAGGAACGCTTTCGATCGGAAGCTTCATCGCATTCCAGCTCTACCTCGGGCGCATGGTGTGGCCGCTGATCGCGCTCGGCTGGGTGACGAATCTCTTTCAGCGCGGGATGGCTTCGATGGTCCGCCTGCACGAGGTGTGGTCGATCGAGCCGGACGTCCGCGCCGATTCGGGCGAGCATCTGGATCAGCCGCTTCGCGGGGAGATCGAGATCCGCGACCTGACCTTCACCTATCCCGGAGCCACGCGGGCAACGCTACGCGATATCAATCTGCAGATCGATCCCGGCCAGACCGTCGGAATCGTCGGGCGTACCGGAAGCGGCAAGTCGACGCTGCTGGCGCTGGTTACGCGGACGTTCGAACCGCCGCCGGGGACGATCTTCGTCGACGGCCGGCCGATCGAATCGTTCCCGCCGGCGCAACTGAGGCAATGGATCGGCGCCGTGCCGCAGGAGACGTTCCTCTTCTCCGAATCGATCGCGGAGAACATCCGCTTCGGGCGCCGCGATGCGCCGGACGAGAAGGTGAAAGAGTCGGCGGAGCTGGCAGGCCTCTCCGGCGACGTCGCCGCGTTCTCATCCGGATTGGAGACTCTGATCGGCGAACGCGGCATCACGCTCTCCGGCGGCCAGAAGCAGCGGACGGCGATCGCGCGTGCGCTGGTGCGCGATCCCGCCATCCTGATCCTCGACGACGCGCTGAGCGCGGTCGACACGAACACGGAAGAGCAGATCCTGCGCTCGCTGCGCGACATCCGCAAAGGACGCACGGCGCTGATCGTGTCGCACCGCGTTTCGTCGGTGAAGGACGCGGACAAGATCATCGTCATCGACGACGGCCGCATCGTCGAGCAGGGGACGCACGACGCGCTCCTCGCCCGCGACGGCTACTACGCCGATCTGTACCGGAGACAGACGCTGGAGGAGGAGATCGCGGAAATCGCGTGAGGGTTGCTGAGTTGCTGGGTTGCTCGGTTGCTGAGTAGAGGCGGCCGCGTCAACCCAACCCAGCAACTCAGCAACCTAGCAACTCAGCAACCATGGACATCGAACGACACGAAGACGAAGGCGCGAAGGCATTCGACCCGCATCTTGCGCGGCGGCTGCTGCGTTATCTGAGGCCGTATCGCCTGCGCGCCACGATCTCGGTCGGGCTGGTGATCCTTTCGTCGCTGCTCGAGATCGCCGGACCGGCCATCGTCGCCGTGGCCATCGATCTGTACGTGAAGCCGTCGCAGGGAGCGCACGTGGCGGGCGTCAGCCAGCGCATCGGCGCGTGGCTCGTGGCGCATGGCTGGGCGCTCGATCCGATGAGCGGCATCAACCTCGCCGCGGCGATCTATTTCATCGTCCTCATCGGCGGTTTCGCCGTGCTCTACACGCAGATGGTGCTGATGAATCTGATGGGGCAGTACATCATGTACGACCTCCGCAAACAGATCTTCGGGCATCTGCAGAAACTCGACATCCAGTTCTTCGACCGCAACCCGGTCGGCCGCCTGATGACGCGCGTGACCACCGACGTCGATGCGCTGAACGAGATGTTCACCGCCGGCTTCGTCTCGATCTTCGGAGACATCTTCGTCCTCCTCGGCATCGTGGGGATGCTCTTCTGGATGAACTGGCGGATGGCGCTGGTGCTCTTCTCCATCATTCCGCTGATCGTGCTCGTCTCGGCGTGGTTCCGCCGCGGCGCGCGCATCACCTACCGGCAGACGCGCGCCCGCATCGCCGCCATCAACGCGTTCCTGCAGGAGCACATCTCCGGGATGTCGACGGTGCAGCTTTTCAATCGCGAGGCGGACGAGGCGCAGAAGTTCGAAGGCCTCAACGCGCGGCACCGCGACGCGAACATCGATTCGGTCTTCTACTACTCGATCTTCTATCCGGTGGTTGAGCTGATCGAGACGATCGGCCTGGCGCTCATCGTCTGGTACGGCGGCGGGCAGGTTATCCGCGGCATGCTCTCCATCGGCACGCTGATCGCGTTTTTCCAGTACGCGCAGCGCTTCTACGAGCCGATCTCCGACCTCTCCGAGAAGTACAACATCCTGCAGGCGGCGATGGCGGCGAGCGAGCGGATTTTCAAGACCCTCGACACCCCGCCACGCATCCTCGACGAGGGAACGCTGGAGGTCGACCACTTCGAATCGATCGAGTTCCGCGACGTCTGCTTCGCCTACCACGAGCCGGAGTGGGTGCTGAAGAACGTCTCCTTCACCGTGAACCGCGGCGACCGCGTCGCGCTCGTCGGCCACACGGGCGCCGGGAAGACGACGGTCACCGCGCTGCTGCTGCGCTTCTACGAGCCGCAGCGGGGAGAGATTCTGGTCAACGGCATCGACATCCGGCGCTACTCGGTGGCTTCGCTGCGTTCCCTCTTCGCCATCGTGCAGCAGGACTTTTTCCTCTTCACCGGCACGATCGCGCAGAACATCGCCCTCGGCGATGAACGGATTACGGCCGAGCGCGTGCGCGAGGCGGCGCGGCGCGTTCAGGCCGATCGTTTCATCCAGCGCCTCCCGGACGGCTATGACTCCGAGGTTCGCGAGCGCGGCGCGGGACTCTCGGTGGGGGAGAAGCAGCTCCTCTCCTTCGCCCGCGCGCTCGCGTTCAATCCGCCGGTGCTCGTGCTCGACGAGGCAACGTCGTCGATCGATACGGAGACCGAGGTGCTGATCCAGGAAGCGATCCAGACGCTGATGATCGGCCGCACGTCGATCGTCATTGCCCACCGCCTCTCCACGATCCGCTCCGCCGACACGATCCTGGTCTTCCACCACGGCGAGATCCGCGAACGCGGCACCCACGAAGAGCTGATGCAGCACGACGGGCTTTACCGGAAGCTGTACGAGATTCAGTACCGCGAGGCGGTCGTGGCGTAAGGCGAGCCGTTGCGCTCCTGCGAATGTCGCCGTATCCTCGGAGAGACCCGGCGGCTTGTATGGCAGACATACGAACGATCGTTCACTCTGATCCTCAGATCCATAGCGGAACCCCTGTTTTCGTCGGCACGCGCGTTCCGGCTCGAACGCTTCTCGACTACCTCGAGGGTGGCGATTCGCTGGAGGAGTTTCTCGACAACTATCCCAGCGTGGCGCGCTAGCAAGCCATCGCGTTCCTGGAGGAAGCGGGCCGCGCTGCGCTCGCCATGATCGCGTGAGGCGGGTTCTCTTTGACGAGGACATGCCTCGGCAACTCAGGCGCGATCTCCCTGAGTTCGAGATTCGAACAGTTCAGGAAGAAGGATGGTCGGCGGTTCAGAACGGCGAGTTGCTCCGCCGCGCATCGGAATCGTTCGAGGTGATGGTCACCGCCGATCAACGGCTTCAATTTCAACAGAACATCGCCGCAGTCAACCTTGGCGTCGTCGTGATCGTAACGGTGGATACGCGGTTGCCGAATCTACGAACGCTCCTCCCGCAATTGCGACAAGCGATCGCGAACGTTGCTCCCGGCACGTTTTCGATTGTCAGGTCGGGGTAACGCCTACACCGCGTGATCGAGGCGGGAGGCGACGTCGTTTCGCCGATCCACGGCGAGCACGACGAGTTGATGCAGCACGATGGGCTGTACCGGAAGTTGTACGAGATTCAGTACCGGGAGGCGGTGGTGGCGTAAGACCAGCAAACCTCTGTCGAGGAGTGGCGCCGAGGTAGAATCAGCCGCGATGCACAACGAATTTACAGCGATCATTGAGCAGGATGGCGAGTGGTTCATCGCTTTCTGCCCGGAGATTCCGGGAGCAAACGGTCAAGGTCGCACGCGCGATGAGGCGAGAAGCAACCTGGGCGAAGCGATCACGCTGATTCTCGAAGATCGCCGGGAAGACGCTCTCCGAG
>Ga0070692_10000397_pt1 | contig 13001 bp, 7 predicted proteins | sample KBSK1102metaG_FD_64675 | JGI IMG/M metagenome (GOLD analysis project Ga0070692, IMG submission 64675) | Corn, switchgrass and miscanthus rhizosphere microbial communities from Kellogg Biological Station, Michigan, USA - KBS K1-10-2 metaG | ecosystem: Host-associated > Plants > Roots >...
GGCACCCAGATGCGGCCGTCGTTGCGCAGCGACTCCGACATCAGCGTGAGCTTCGACTGGAAGTCGCCGCTCTGCGGAATGCACGTGGGATGGATCTGCGTGTAGCAGGGATTGGCGAAGTAGGCGCCGCGGCGATACGCGCGCCAGATGGCGGTGGCGTTCGACGCTTTCGCATTCGTGGAGAGATAGAAGACGTTCGCGTAGCCGCCGGTGGCGAGGACGACGGCATCGGCGGCATAGGAGGTGATCGTGCCGGTGACGAGGTTGCGGGTGACGATGCCTTTGGCTTGGCCGTCGACGAGGACGACGTCGAGCATCTCGTGGCGCGGATACATCTTGACGCGCCCAAGTCCGATCTGGCGCTCGAGCGCCTGGAACGCGCCGAGGAGGAGCTGCTGTCCGGTCTGGCCGCGCGCGTAGAACGTTCGCGAGACCTGCACGCCGCCGAAGGAGCGGTTCTCCAGCGTTCCGCCGTACTCGCGGGCGAACGGCACGCCCTGCGCGACCGCCTGATCGATGATGTTGACGCTCAATTCCGCGAGGCGATAGACGTTCGCTTCGCGCGAGCGGTAGTCGCCGCCTTTGACCGTGTCGTAGAAGAGGCGGTAGATGCTGTCGCCGTCGTTCTGATAATTCTTCGCGGCGTTGATGCCGCCCTGCGCGGCGATCGAGTGCGCGCGCCGCGGCGAGTCGTGGTAGACGAAGCACTGCACGTTGTAGCCGAGCTCCGCCATCGATGCCGCGGCGGCCGCGCCGGCCAGCCCCGCGCCGACCACGATGACGTCGTACTTCCGTTTGTTGGCCGGATTGACGAGCTTGTAGTGGGCCTTGGCGTACTCCCACTTCTTGTCGATCGGTCCGGGCGGGATCTTGCTGTCCAGAGTCATCGAGTCTTCACCTTCTGTGTGGTCCCTGGAACGCGCGCGATCAATGGAGAACGCCCGTCAGGACTGCGATCGGAAAGGAGATGTTGGCGAGCGTGACGATCAGCGCGAATGCCGTCGCGAAGGCGCGCTTCCACGGATTGAACCGCGCATGATTGAGTCCGAGCGAATTGAACATGCTCCAGAGGCCGTGGTAGAGGTGCATGCCCAGCGCGAGGTTGGCGATGATGTAGATCGCGCTGGCCCACCACACCTGAAATCCGGTGACGAAGTTGTGGTAGACGTCGCCCTCGACGAAGTCGGGATGGAACTTGCCGAACGTCAGATGCCCGATGTGGTAGATGACGAAGAGCAGGATGATGATGCCGCCCCAGCGCATCGTCCGCGCGGCGTACGTGCCGGCGACGTAATCGCGCTGGCCATACCCGATCGGCCGCGCCTTCTGGTTCATGAGCGTGAGCTGCGTGGCGGCCTGGATGTGCAGCCAGACGGCGATGAGCAGCAGCGTGCGCACGGCGATCAGCGCGCCTTTGTTCGGCAGCAGCGGCGCGCCCATGGTGATCAGGAACTGCGCGTAGGCGTTGTAGTGCTCCGCCCCGGTATAGACCTTCAGGTTGCCGGCCATGTGCAGGAAGATCCAGCCGAAAAGGAAGACGCCGGTGATGGCCATGACGGCCTTCTTGCCGATGGCCGAACGGTAGAAGCTGAGAAGCCAGGAAGCGCGAACGTGCGGGGTCGCCGGTGCGGCAGCGGTCATGGGTTGCATCATATCGATGGTAGGCAGCGGGTCAAGAAGCAGCGCTCACAACGGCGGGTATTTACTGTCATCCTGAGCCGCCGAAGGACGGTCGAAGGACCCCGTTCCTGGTAACCCTGCTTCACAGGGCAAGCATGCGGGAGATCCTTCGACCGTCCTGCGCTGCTCCGCAGCTCCGGCGGCTCAGGATGACAGTTACTCGCTCGCGATTCGTTTCCGCAATTCATCGCGCACATGCAACCCCGGCATCTCCGGATTCAATCCGGCGAAGAAGTCGCGATACCCGGGCGCGTTCTTCGCTAGATAGTCAGTCGTCGCCACGCGATACGTTCGCGCCGGATCGATCGCCTTCGGCGCGGCGACGATGGCGAATGAGTCGCTTCCCTGCCGCGAGTTGCCGTAGGCCAGCAGCTTCTCCACGACGTCGCCGCGCAGCGGGTAGACGAGGATCTCGTTGTCGTACGGCAGCGCGGCGCGCAAGGCTTCGAGCGTGACCACGCCGCGTGGGAGCGCCTGCCGGAAGCTGCTGGCGGTAGACAGCGCGACGTCGGCGTTCGCGGCATCGCGCATGATCTCGACGGTCTTTGCCGACAACGCTTCGACCGGCAACGGCGCCGAGAGCGTTCCGATCTTCGCGAACAATGCGGCGTATTGCGGATCGCGTTCGAGGTCGCGCTGCATTGTCGCGACGCGGCGGGCAATCGTCTTATCCGCGGTCATGCGCGCGTCGACCGGCACGAGACGGCCGGCCACTCCTGTTAATTTGTGACCATCGAACGTCAGCACCACACGGCTGATGTACGTCAGGTACTGAAACGGTGAAATGAACCAGGTGTTCGTGCCGTCGATTCGCGTCAGCTCGCGCTTGAGGTGACTATGCGTGCCGAAGATCAGGTCGATCCCGGGGACGGCGCGCGCCAGGGCGAAATCATCGTCGAGATGTTCATGTCCGATCATCACGACGACGTCGGCATGCTGCCGTTCGCGAAGATCGTTCACGGCGTCCCGCGCCGCAACGACCGGATCGCCGAAATGCAGCGCCGGCTCTTTGACGAGAGTCTTGAAGTCGCTGCCGGCGATCGCAAAGGCGCCGATGCGGATCCCTTTGACCACGAATACGCGCGATCCTTTGAAACCGTTCGCGTTCGCGCTGAGCACGGGATAACGAATCGCATCGATGCATCGCTGAAACTCGGCGATCCCGTAGTCCGGATCGTGATTGCCCAGCGCCATCGCATCGATGATTCCGTTGAACCACGGCCATTCGGCGCAACGGTACTTGTCCGACCAGGCAGGCGAGCCTTTATTGACCATATCGCCGCCGGAAAAGACGAGCGCACCGCCCCGCTTCTGCGCGCGCAGATACGCAACCGCCCTCGCAATCCCTCCCTGCTCTTCCCGCCCCTCGGAGTAGAACGGCAACGCGTGCGAGTGATAGTCGGAGAAATGCAGGAGGGTTACGCGCGCCGTCCGGGCATACGCGGAGCCGCTGAAGAAAAGCAGCAGAAACAACAAAGGGCGCCATGAGCGCCCTTTGTCACGAACATTCGAAATCTGGATCACCGGCCGACGGAGGACTTCATCGCATTGATCGCCGCTTCACGTCCCTGATCCTTGGCGATCTTCTGATACTGAGCGCGGCGGTTCGCCGGAATCTGGCGGATCAGGCCGAGGTAGCGGCCCTGAAGCTGACGCGACGCGAGCTGCTCGGGGGTGATGCGCGCGCGACGGCGGCGTTTGCCGCCACCAGAGGCCTCGCCAGCGGCCGGAGCTGCTGCTGCCGACGACGCGACGTTCTTGCTTCCGGGCGGACGGCCGCGGCGCTTGCCGCTTGCGGTGACGCCGCTTCCGGGCGGACGGCCGGGAGGACGTCCGCGGCGCGCGCCGGTCGTACTACCGCTCGTCGTACCGCTTCCGCTGCCGGAAGATGCGCCGGCATGCGTGCGCAACATCTGCAGACGGGATTCGAGATCACTGATCTCGCGATGCATATCGCTTACGTAGCGACTCACTTCACCAGGCGAAATCCTGCGGTCGGCAATGAGTTTCTCCAACACGTAGGCGGCCTGTCCGGCGGACAACTGGGGCGCAGGGGCATTCAGTCTGGGTCTAGGCACTTGTCACTCCTTCTTGTGCGTGATCGCACATCAGTTTGGGCATGGTAGCAGAAATCAAATGGGAGGGCGCAATGGCACCTGAACGTCGTATAAGGGAATCAGGTGTGCGTGATCTTTAATGCGTACCCGTCAGGATCGGATGGCGATAAATGAAGCCCGGCTCGAGCGCAACTGCGCCCGAGCCGGCTAAGCAATTGTTTAGTAGCGATAGTGATCGGTTTTATACGGTCCCTCGACAGGCGTGCCGAGGTACTTCGACTGATCCGCGGTCAACTTCGTCAGTTCCACGCCGAGGTGCGCGAGGTGGAGACGGGCCACTTCCTCATCGAGCTTCTTGGGAAGGACGTAAACCTGCTTCTGATACTCGCCTTTGTTCTGCCAGAGAGCGAGCTGCGCAAGGACCTGGTTCGTAAACGAAGCCGACATCACGAACGACGGATGCCCCGTTGCGCATCCGAGGTTCATCAGCCTTCCCTCGGCGAGGATCAGAACGCTGTGACCGTCCGGGAAAACCCACTCGTCGTATTGCGGCTTGATGTTCACGCGGTTCACACCGGGGAACTTCTTCAGTCCCGCCATGTCGATCTCATTGTCGAAATGGCCGATGTTGCTGACGATGGCCTTGTTCTTCATCCGCGCCATGTCGTCGGCGGTGATGACGTTCTTGTTGCCGGTCGCGGTGACGAAAATGTCCGCGCGCTCGACCACGGAGTCCAGCGTGCGCACTTCGAATCCTTCCATCGCCGCCTGCAGCGCACAGATCGGATCGATCTCGGTCACGACGACGCGCGCGCCCTGCCCGCGCAACGCCTGCGCGCACCCTTTGCCGACTTCGCCATAGCCCGCGACGACGGCCAGCTTGCCGGCGATCATGACGTCCGTGGCGCGATTGAGGCCGTCGACGACGGAGTGGCGGCAGCCATAGATGTTGTCGAATTTCGATTTGGTGACCGAGTCGTTGACGTTGATGGCGGGGAAGAGCAGCTCGCCCGCCTCCATCATCTGGTACAGGCGATGAACGCCCGTGGTGGTCTCCTCGGAAACCCCTTTGAGATCCGCGGCCACGCGCGTCCAGCGTTTCGCGTTGCCTTTCAATTCGGCGCGCAGCAGATCGAGGATGACGCCCCACTCCTCCGGCTCAGCATTCTCATCAAACTGCGGAACGTGTCCCTTCCCTTCGAACTCGACGCCTTTGTGCACCAGCAGCGTGGCATCGCCGCCATCGTCGACGATGAGGTTCGGTCCTGCTCCATCCGGCCATTGCAGCGCCTCGGACGTGCACCACCAATACTCCTCGAGCGTCTCGCCCTTCCAGGCAAAGACGGGGATGCCTTTCGGATCCTCCGGCGTACCGCCGGTCTCCGGCCGTCCGACGACGACCGCAGCCGCGGCGTGGTCCTGCGTCGAAAAGATGTTGCAGCTCACCCAGCGAACGTCCGCGCCGAGGTGGGCCAGCGTCTCGATGAGTACGCCGGTCTGCACGGTCATGTGCAGCGATCCCATGACGCGCGCGCCGGTCAGCGGCTTCGACTTGCCGTACTTTTCGCGAACGGCCATCAGGCCCGGCATCTCGTGTTCAGCGAGACGCATTTCGTTCCGTCCGAGAGCAGCAAGGCTCAGATCGCGAACCTTGAACGGCTCGCGGCCCGCGGCCCGGGCGGCATCAAATGAATGTGTGACTTCGAGTGTAGCGGTCATGCGATTTGGTTTTGCTCCTTCGAGAAATGCGAGGCTCAACCCGAAGGCCGGCCGCGGTGGGAAGGAGATTGTAACGCAAAGCGCAAAGAGGCCGCAGGCGAGTACGCCGCCGAATTCGATGACGAGACCGGCGCTCTTACCGAGGCAAGAGCGCCGGTCATGAATTACTGGCCGTTGGTGGATGGCTTGGGCCGGCTGATCCAGGAGCTGGGAAGAAGCGGTCCGTATGTCCCCGTAAGGGCTGTGCCGTTCATGATCCAGATCGCTGTACGGCTGTCGGACGAACGCCACATCAGATCGGCCTTGCCGTCTCCGTTGAAATCGCCGGTGGCCACGGCTGCCCAACTCGGATCCACGAACGTGGTGTAAGCGCCCTGCCGGATGACCGCGCCATCCATGAACCAGATGGCATTCGTCCCGGACGCATTGCGCCAGAAAACGTCTGCCTTTCCGTCCCCATCGAAGTCGCCGGTCGCGACCAACGTCCACGCGCTTTCAAGTGTGTTGACGTACGCACCGGTCGTCCTGACCGCGCCGTCCATCAGCCACACCGCGTTGATCCCCGACGTGTGACGCCAGAGGATGTCGGCCTTATGGTCGCCGTTGAAGTCGCCCACCGCGGCCGCTGTCCAATCCGAGCTGAGGAAAGTTGTGTAGAGCCCGGTCGAGATGCCGATCCCGTTCATGAACCAGATCGCGTTGGTCCCGGACGAATGGCGCCACAGAATGTCATCCCTGCCGTCGCCGTTGAAATCGCCGACCCCGGCAACAGTCCACGTGCTGTCGAGCGGGTTGACATAGCCCGAGGAAATGATCGAAGCGCCATTCATCAGCCAGACCGCTACCAACCCGGAAGTGTTCCGCCACAGCAGGTCCGTCTTGCCATCGCCGTTGAAGTCGCCGGCGCCCGCCACCGTCCAGCTCAAATCGGCGACGGAAGTGTAAGCACCCGACCCGAAGAGCCCGCCGTTCATGAACCACACGGCATTGGTCCCGGACGTATTGCGCCAGAAGACGTCCGCCTTGCCGTCGCCATCGAAGTCGTTGCGGATGTGGGTGGTGATAACCGTTGTGAATGACGCCGAGACGCTCTTATTGGCGTTCATCGTGATACCGCAGCCGCCTGTCCCCGAGCACGCGCCACCCCAGCCACTGAAGGTCGAATTGCCGGTGGGAGTCGCGGCGAGGGTAACCGACGATCCCGACGCATAGATCGCGCTGCATGTACCACTGGCGCTACCCGCACTGATCGTACAGTTGATCCCGGTTCCGGTGACCGTGCCTTGACCTGTTCCGCCGCCGGTTACCGACAATGTGTAGTTGTTTATCGGGCCGGTGAACGTCGCCGACACACTCTTGTTAGCGTTCATCGTCAGGCCGCAGCCGCCAGTTCCTGAACACGCGCCACCCCAACCAGTGAAGGTCGAACCACCCGTCGGCGTCGCGCTGAGCGATACCGCCGATCCCGATGCGTACGTAGCACTGCACGTCCCGCTCGCGCTTCCAGCGCTGATCGTGCAGTTGATCCCCGGCGCCGTCACGGTGCCCTGACCAGTTCCACCGCCCGTGACAGACAACGTATAGCTTGTACCGGTGAACGACGCTGACACGCTCGTGTTCCCGTTCATCGTGACGCTACATCCGCCGCTTCCCGCACAGGCTCCCCCCCAGCCACTGAACGTTGAACCGCTGGTGGCGGTCGCTGTCAACGACACCCCCGTGCCGGCAGAATAACTCGCGCTGCAGGTGCCGCTCGTACTGCCGTTGTTGATCGAGCAGTTGATGCCACTACCGGTGACCGTGCCCTGACCAGATCCGCCGCCGGTTATCGACAATGCATAGGTGACGGGCACACCGGTAACGCAGATCTGAAAATTCGCGTCCGTACCAACCGGCTCGACGACACCATAATCATAGACTCTTACATAATACGTAGACCCGACGGTTAATCCTGACAGTGGCAATGTTTCCGTCACACCTCCACCGCCACTATCACTGCATCCAATCTGGCTTCCGCCGCAGGAGCTATAAACCGCCACCACGGGATCTCCGACAGCCGTCGCCGGCACAACCGTCACCGTCTGAGACGTACTCACAGCCGTAAATTTGTACCAGACGTCAAACATATTGGGCGACGCGGCACCGTCGCACGACGGCTTCGCAGGTCCGGATGCTGTAGCACCGAGCACGCTGCCCGACGTAAAGCTACAAGACGTCCCCGACGACAGCGTCGTGGCGCTCGCGCAATTATCATTCGATGGGGGCGGCACGCCGCCACACACGGCGTTCAGAGCTGAGTCCACCTTGATCCGCGGCTTGACCAGCCCGTTCGTGTCCGTAATCCCGACGCCACTACTACTCAAAGCAGCCAGTAACTGCGTTACGGTCGCCGATGAGCACTTTTGCCGAAGTACGGCTAGTGCTCCAGTCACATGGGGCGTCGCCATCGAGGTACCCGATAGGTTTGCAAACGTATTCCCCGGCACTGACGACGTAATGACTTGACCCGGGGCGAGCAGATTCAGAAACGTCGCGCTGTTCGAAAAGCCAGATACCGTATCGACCGCGCTGCCCGCGTCAACGGTTGAACCTACGCTGATCGCTGTCGAGATGCACCCAGGCGAGCCTAGCGAATCCTTGAATCCGTCGTTGCCGGCGGCGATTACTGTCGCGATCCCCACCGAGCGGAGATTGTCGATCGATGCCTTTTCCGCCGAATTCGCGGCGTCGCACGAACTGCTACTGAAATAGCGGCCGCCGCCGATACTCATGTTCACGGATGAAATCGTGAACGTTGATCGTAGTGCATAGACCCGGTCCAGAGCCGCGATCTGATCCGAAGTGTAGGTGAGAACGCAGGGCGCACTTGCCGGACTGCAACTGGTCGCGCTGCTGAAACGAGAGAAGATCTGAATCGCGATTATCTTTGCGCCCTTCGCGACACCGGAAAAGCTGGTTCCGCTGCCTGCAGCGATTCCGGCAACATGTGTGCCGTGCTCACAACCGCTGACGGTACACGGAGCGCCTGAGCCGCTCGCCGTGGACGCCGCCACGCCGCCGGGACACACCGATGTGGACTGTTGGGCGGTCGACGTCGTTGAATAACACGCCTCAGACACGACTTTGCCCGTCAGAAAGGAGTGCGAGCTACTGACGCCGGTATCCAGGATCGCTACCGTCTGCCCCGATCCCGTATAACCGGACGCCCATGCATTGGTGGCATGAATGAGCGGAGTGCTCTCTGCCAGGGCAGCCGGAACGACTCGGTCCTCGGCAATCTCTGAAATCCCGGAGTTCTGTTCCAACTCGCTCAGACCGACCGGATCGACCGTCAGCGCGAGAAATGGAATGAACTCGAATTTGCGAACGGAGGAGGCGTCAAAGCCGATCACATTGTTCGCGAGTGACTCGATGACGGCTTCCTGCGCTGCAGCGATGGCGCGGCGTTGATCATCAACGGCGTCCACGTCAGGCAGCTCGCCTTCCGGCAGTGCGCTCACATTGAGCTTGATAATCACCCGAACGCTGCCTTCGGACTGGACCCTTGCGACCAGGCCCAGCGGGGCGATGATATGAGGCGGCTGGCTGCGCGCACCGATCGTCATAGGAAGTGCGGCAGGTGTGGCGCTTGCAGCAATTAGGAGGCTAGGCATCCACATGCCTGCCATAATGACCTTCGCAATGCTTCTGATATTCATAACGGCTCCTGTTCAGGCGCTGGGCATTTTGTCGCCTGTTTGCTGACATAACAATTGCCTACTACATATCCTTCAGAATCTCAGCCCTTTTCTTGTCGTACTCCGCTTTCGTGATCAGCCCCTTCTTCAGCAGGTCGTCCAGCTTCCGAAGGCGTTCCTCGGCGGATTCTGCGGAATGAGCGCTGGTCGAGGCGGAGGCGGAGCCGGAGATCCAGGCTTTTTGCAGGACCGGATCGGCCAGTACGTTTGCGTAGGCTTCCTTCAGCGCGTCGCTGAGGACTTCGTTGATGTTTTCGGGGCTGTGGGCGTGGCCGTAGCGGTGGGCGGTGCCGGTGCCGCTGCCTTCGGCGAGCGTTCGGCCGCGGGCGTCTTTGAGGGTGAACGCGAATTTCACCTCGGTGCCGTAAATGGAGCCGAGGGCTTTGTTGCTTTCGTCGACGTAGAAGCGGGTGACCTGGAGAATCAGCGTTCTGGCGGCGGGGTGTTCCTGTGTAAGAGACCACTCTTTGCCGATGCCGCTGATCATTTCCTGGATGAAAGCAATTGGGTCGTGGTCGGCGCGGATGGGAAATAGTTTGTCGTCGCCGCCGGTGCCCTGGCCAATGACCAGTGGATCGTCGAGTTTTCTCGCGTCTTCTACGCGAACTTCGACCGACTCTTTTAATAGCGCCGGCGGGATGTCGGCGGACGTCTGATGGACGCCTTCCTGCGGAATGTATTTCAGCGGGACCGTCAGTTCCTTGAGGTTGCCGCGGCCATAGGCGGTGGCTGCGAGCGATACAGCAACGAAAGCGCACACGAAGCGCCGAAGGGGCTTCATCAACATCGTCGTTCCTCTCTCTCTGAAGAACTGCTCGATTTCGGGATTTCCTGGCGGAGCTATCGCAACCGGCTTGCCATCCTCCGCCGCGAGAGCGCGCGCCTACCAGACGCGCAGAAGTGTCAAGAGAGGTTGACGGTCGCGTCAACCGGCGTTGTCACTTCGCCGGCTTGCGTCGCTTCAGTTTTTCGTGCAGCGCCTGACGGCTGATGCCGAGGAATGAGGCCGCTTTCTGCTTGTTTCCTTTGGCGCGATCGAGAGCCTCCGCAATCGCGCTGTCCTCGGTCGATGCCTTGCGCGTTTTGAGCGAGGCGCCGTGCGGCGAAAGCGATTGGATCGGCAGGTCTAGATGAGAGCTTTCGAGAGTGCCGCCACTGGGGCACCGCACAATGGCCTGTTCGATAATGTTTTCCAGTTCCCGGACATTGCCGGGCCATCGATACGCACTCAATTGTGATAATGCCTTGCGGCTGACGCCGCGAAGCCGCTTTGAAGCACGTTTCGCGGCGCGCGCCGCGAAGGCGACTGCCAGCGAAGGAATGTCATCGCGCCGCTCCCGCAATGGCGGAATGACAATCTGAATGCCGCGAAGCCTGTAATAGAGGTCGCTGCGAAACAGGCCGTCGTTGATCAGCGCCTCCAGATTGCGATTGGTCGACGCTACAACGCGCACGTTGATCTTGACCGGTGTGGACGCACCCACCGGCAGCACTTCCCGTTCCTGAAGGACGCGCAGCAGTTTCGCCTGTGCGGCCTGCGACAGGTCGCCGACCTCGTCCAGAAATACCGTTCCACCCTCGGCTTCAATGAAATGCCCCTTGCGCTTTTCGACACCGGTAGCGACGCCGGAGCGGATTCCGAACATTTCCGCTTCGAACAGGTCATTCGGAACCGCCGCGCAGTTGATTGCGCGAAAAGGGCCGGTGCGGCGGGCCGAGGCATGAATGGCCCGCGCGATCAACTCCTTCCCTGTTCCACTTTCGCCGCGGAGCAGGACATTGAAATCGCTCTGGACCGCCAGCCCGACGCGCTCGCGCACCTCGGTCATCGCCGACGAACTGCCGAGCACCATGACCTCGGGGAAGATGACATTCTCCTCGGCCCTGGGGACGAAACGGTCGCTCACCTGCTGCGGGAAAAGCGTCGTGCCGACATGCTCGATAAATTCGCGCTGCCAGACGGAAAACGACGCGGCCTCTCTGGGATGCGCGGCCAGCATCTTCCCTTTCCCCAATGGAACGGTAAACCAACGGTTGGACGCGGAAGAAAGAGTATCCATGTCTTCGTCGGCGAACGTTCCGACGATTTCACTGACTGCAAATTCGCCATCCTTCGTACAGACGAGGAGAGTGCGCGTGCCGGCGATTGCGGCGGCCGATTCGAGAAGCGCACGGCGACGATCGGCGGACATTAATTGAGTGGCAGCCGCCGCTTCGCGCACCCATCGCATCGCTGCCGCCACAACGCGCTCGTCATCCCCTCCCGAGGCGGTTCGCGTGTCGTGCGCGCCGTGCGACGACGATTGCTCGCCGAAGGCGACGGCAACCTCGGCGTCCGACGTCGAAATCTCCTCCACGTGAAGCGACGCGCGGCCGATCGCGGCGGTATCGCCGGGACGGAGGTGCACACGATCCTGACGCTCGCCGGCCATGACGATCCCGTTTTTCGAGCCGTTGTCCTTGACCATGATCCAATCCCCGACGCGCTCGACGGTGGCGTGATGCTTTGAGACGCCCGGCCAGGCAACGACGAAATCGTTGTCGTCAGCCGAACCGAGCGTTCGTTTCGCGTTCACGGGAACATTGAATCGGTGCTGACTGTCCCCGAACGACACGATAAGGCGAATCATCAACGTTTTCCTCCGGCGATCCGCGCAAACCGTTCCTGAATGACGGCCGCGTGTCCGCGCGCGATGATCGCGGTCGTCTGTTCGATCTTCAATGCATCCATCGCGCGCGAGGCTTCGGCTTCCGCGTCGCCCTTTCGGCCGAGGCGCCAGAGTAGTTCCGCGCGGAGCGAGCGCCAGACGCACTGCGGTTGCGAGCCGATGTTGATTTCGGTTTCGACCATCGGAAGCAGCAATGCCGGCGACTGACCATTCGCGGCGCGAAACTCCAGCAGCCAGTAACGATTGACGTCGGTGGCGTTCCAGGGGAGTTGAATCTCGTCAACGCGAGGAATCCCGCCGCGGCGCCAGCGAAGATATTCGTCATACATGATGCCGTTCACGCCGGTATTGGAGTACGCGGCGCGATATCTCTCGACGGCTCCCGCCGCCTCGTTCCACCGGCCACCCTCGGCGAGCGCAAGAACGATCGCCTGAATGAATTCATGTTTGCTTTTGCCGGCTGACAGCGATGCGCCGCGGCCGAGGCCGCGTTCATACCAGGTGACCGCTCGATCGAGATCGCCGTTCAAATGATTGGCGACACCGGCGTCATAGGCCACCTCCGATTCATTCTCCGAGGTCTGCCACAGGTTCTGGAACAGCGCCTCCCCTTCCGCCGCATGTCCCGCGCGAATCAGCATTGCGGCCTGCGCGCGCTGCATGACCTCGCCGAGAATCGCTTCCTGCGCGCTCGACGCGAAGTCCGCCGCTCTTTTCATTTCCGCAAGAGCCTCGTCGACGGCGCCGACGGCGAACAGGCGCCTGGCCTCGCGAAACGCGGCATAGGCATTGTGTCGGCGTGCATTGCGCAGCCGCGGATCGACTGTGGATCGTTCGCTGGTGAGAAACCCGTCCATCGACACCTCGATCCGCCGTCCCGGCGTGTTGACCGTGATCCGCCGTTGCCGGTCGTCGAACGAAAGCGCCTCGGTCGCCGCGGTCGGCGGAGACGATCGCGGGAGCAGCGCGTACCAGACCAGATTGATCTCTTCATGAGGCGTGATGACCATATCGGGCGAGGAGGTGATGGGCGGATCGGGCGAAAGTTCTCCAATGCCCGGCGCGATGCGGACGGCAGCAAGGGTATTGATCCAATCGAAGGCGTTATTGATGCCGACAAAGAGCGCTTCCGGACGCCC
>Ga0070692_10000398_pt1 | contig 12999 bp, 10 predicted proteins | sample KBSK1102metaG_FD_64675 | JGI IMG/M metagenome (GOLD analysis project Ga0070692, IMG submission 64675) | Corn, switchgrass and miscanthus rhizosphere microbial communities from Kellogg Biological Station, Michigan, USA - KBS K1-10-2 metaG | ecosystem: Host-associated > Plants > Roots >...
TGCAGGGCCCGCACCAGGTCGCCCAGTGGTTGATCACCACCACCTTGCCCTTGAGGTCGGCGAGGCTGACCTTGCGCTTGTCGAAGGTGACGAGGTTGAATGCGGGCGCGGGCTGCCCGACCTTGGCCTTCGTCCCGCCGCTGCCGCCCGCCGCCGCGCCGGTCGCCATCCCGAACGCCGCCGCCGCGGCGACCAGTCTTACCACGATATGCATGTGCGCCCCTTGTCGTCGTGACGGCGAAAGTTGCTGGCGACCGGCCGCTGTGTCAATCGGGCTGGAGCGGAAAGAAGGGGGCGGCGATGGCCTATGAGCATGTCCGGCTGGAGATCGGCGCCAACGCCGTCGCCGCGCTGACGATCGCGCGGCCGGAGCGGCTGAACGCCCTTTCCGGCCAGACGGTCGACGAGCTGCGCGCGGCGGTGGAGGAAGCCGGCCGCTCCGGGGCGCGCTGCCTGCTGCTCGCGGGCGATGGACGCGGCTTCTCCTCCGGCGCCGACCTTGGCGGAGACGGCGGCGGGCTTCCCGGGGATGCCGGAGCCGCGCTCGAGAAGCATTTCAATCCGCTGGTCGAGGCGCTGTTCGCCCTCGACATTCCCGTCGTGGCGGCGGTGCAGGGTCCGTGCGCGGGCGCCGGCTGCTCGCTCGCGCTGGCCGCCGACATCGTGATCGCCGCGCGGTCCGCTTATTTCCTCCAGGCCTTCGTCAATATCGGGCTGATCCCCGATGCCGGGGCAACCTGGCTGCTGCCGCGGCTCGCCGGGCGGGCGCGGGCGCTGGAGATGATGATGCTGGGCGAGCGCATTCCCGCCGCGCGGGCGCTGGAATGGGGGATGATCTCCCGGGTCGTGGAGGACGAGCATCTCGCTTCGGAATCGGTCGCGCTGGCGACGCGGCTGGCGCAGGGGCCGACCCGTGCGCTCGGCCTCATCCGCAAGCTCGCGCGGAGCGCGCAGGACGTGCCGCTGACCGAGGCGCTGGCCGCCGAGCGCGCGGCGCAGCGCGAGGCGGGCGCCACCGAGGACTTCCGGGGCGGCGTCGTCGCCTTCCTCCAGAAGCGCCAGCCGCGGTTCGACGGGCGCTGATTGCCTCCCCTGCCCCGCCGCCGTAAAGCGCCGGCATGGCCACCACGATCGAAGAACTGGAAGCCCGCCGCGCGGCCGCGAAGCTGGGCGGCGGCGAGAAGCGCATTGCGGCGCAGCATGCCAAGGGGCGCCTGACCGCGCGCGAGCGGCTCTCGGTGCTGCTCGACGAGGGCTCGTTCGAAGAATATGACATGTTCGTCGAGCATAATTGCGCCGATTTCGGCATGGAGACCCAGAAATTCCCCGGCGACGGAGTCGTCACCGGCTCGGGCACGATCAACGGCCGCCTCGTCTTCGTCTTCGCGCAGGATTTCACCGTGTTCGGCGGCTCGCTGTCGGAGCGCCACGCGCAGAAGATCTGCAAGGTCATGGACATGGCGATGAAGGCCGGCGCGCCGGTCATCGGCCTGAACGACAGCGGCGGCGCCCGAATCCAGGAAGGCGTGGCCAGCCTCGCCGGCTATGCCGAGGTGTTCCAGCGGAACGTGCTGGCGTCGGGCGTCGTGCCCCAGCTCAGCCTGATCATGGGCCCCTGCGCCGGCGGCGCGGTCTACTCGCCGGCGATGACCGACTTCATCTTCATGGTGAAGGACTCGTCCTACATGTTCGTCACCGGCCCTGACGTGGTGAAGACGGTGACCAACGAGGTGGTGACCCAGGAGGAGCTGGGCGGCGCCGTCACCCACACGACGAAGAGCGGGGTGGCCGACGTCGCGTTCGAGAACGACATCGACGCGCTCCTCGCCACCCGCGACTTCTTCGACTTCCTGCCGCTGTCCAACCGCCACGATCTGCCCGAGCGGCCGTGCCACGACCCGTGGGACCGGGTGGAGGACAGCCTCGACACCTTGATCCCCGACAGCTCGAACAAGCCCTACGACATGCACGAGCTGATCCGGAAGGTCGTCGACGAAGGCGACTTCTTCGAGATCCAGCCGGGCCATGCCGCCAACATCATCATTGGCTTCGGCCGCATCGAGGGCCGCACCGTCGGCATCGTCGCCAACCAGCCGATGGTGCTGGCCGGCGTGCTCGACATCAACTCGTCGAAGAAGGCCGGCCGCTTCGTCCGCTTCTGCGACGCGTTTGACATCCCGATCCTGACCTTCGTCGACGTCCCCGGTTTCCTCCCCGGCGTCGCGCAGGAGCATAACGGCATCATCAAGAACGGCGCCAAACTGCTCTTCGCCTATGCGGAGGCGACGGTGCCGAAGATCACCGTCATCACCCGCAAGGCCTATGGCGGCGCCTACGACGTCATGGCGTCCAAGCATTTGCGCGGCGACTTGAACTACGCCTGGCCCTCCGCGGAGATCGCCGTGATGGGCGCCAAGGGCGCGGTCGAGATCATCTTCAGGAAGGACATCGGCGACGCGGACAAGATCGCCGCCCGCACGGCCGAGTACGAGGCCCGCTTCGCCAACCCGTTTGTGGCGGCCTCCAAGGGCTTCATCGACGAGGTGATCATGCCCCATTCCACCCGCCGCCGCATCGCGCTGGGCCTGCGGAAGCTGCGCGACAAGCAGCTCGAAAACCCCTGGAAGAAGCACGACAACATTCCGCTCTGAGGTGGAAGAATGAGCCAGCGCTACGACGAACTGGAGAGGCTGCAGCGGCTGCGCGAGAGCGGGGCGCTGACCGACGAGGAGTTCCAGGCGGAGAAAAGGCGGCTGCTCGGCCATGCCATGCCGCCCGTCCAGGAGCGGGTGACGGAGATCGACGCTGGCGCGCCGCCGCGTTCGCGGACTCCCCTTTACGTCGCGCTCGCTGCCGGCGGGCTGGCCATCGCCGTCGCGGCGGGGCTGCTGATCGGCCGCACCGCCGGCGGCAGCCATGACGACGGGATCGTCAACCTGTCGATGCCGGCGCCCGCCGAGGCCCCCGCCGACGCCAATCTGCTGAACGCGGCGCCGCCCGCGCAGGACGTGCGTGCGCTTCCCAAGGCGGAGCAGCTCGGGCGCGCCTTCGCGGCGGCGTTTGGCGGAGCGGCGGGCGAGGCGAAGGCGCAGGTCAACGGCCAGACGATGGTCTATCGCCCAGCCGACCTGTTCTGGGTCGGCGACAGGGCCGTGCTGATCAGCCCGGCCAAATCCACCGACGACTGTCACGCCTGCGCGGGCACGCTTGCCGTCCACTATCTCAAGGCCGCGGGCGACAGGTTCGAGGTGACCGGCTCCTGGCCCGACGCGGTGAGCGGGGCCGGCTGGGGCGCAGCGCCCAAGTGGAAGCTCACCAGCGCCTTCACCAGCTTCCCCGCCATCTTCGAGGAAGGGGGCGGCATGGGCCAGGGCTATGTCTGCTCGAGCGCCACCATCACGGAGCTGACGCCGTCGGGGCCGGTCAAATCGGGTCCGATCCCGCTCCACTACGACAATGAGGGCGCCGTCACCGACGATGGCGCGAAGGTGACGATCGACGGCAAGATCGCGAACGTGCGGAAGGATGCCTCCTTCGACGTCGTCTACACGGCCGCCGAGCCTTTCACCGAAAGCTGGGTCAAGCGCGCGGGACGGTTCGTGCTTCAAGGCGGGCAGACGAGGGTGACGCAATGCTGAGGGGAATAAAGGAATGAAGCTCGGCCGCCTCAACCATGTCGGAATCGCGACGCCCTCGATCGAGCGCTCGGTCGCCTTCTATCGCGACGTGATGGGCGCCGAGGTGATCCGCGAAGCGTTCGACCTGCCGGCGCAGGGGGTGAAGGTGTGCTTCGTCGATACGCCCAACAGCCAGATCGAGCTGATCGAGCCGCTCGGCGAGGGCTCGCCCCTCCACGCCTTCCTCGCCAAGAACCCGGCCGGCGGCCAGCATCATCTCTGCTACGAGGTGCCCGACATCCACGAGGCGAAGGCGTGGTTCGAGGCGAAGGGCGCCAGGGTGCTCGGCGAGCCCCGCATCGGGGCCCACGACACGCCGATCTTCTTCGTCCACCCCAGGGACATGGGCGGGGTGCTGACCGAGATCATGGAGAGCCCGAGGGGCAGCCACTGATCCGGCCGGGGTGGAGCTTTGCGCGCGGCGGAGCTAGGGGCTCGTGCCATGGCTGACAGACCGACCCGCGCCGACTGGGACGCCGCCGCCGCGAAGGAGGTGAAGGGCAAGAACCTCACCTGGCAGACGCCGGAGGGGATCGCCGTCAAGCCGCTCTACACACCAGAGGATACCGCCGGGATCGACCCGGGCCTTCCCGGCTTCGCGCCGTTCACGCGCGGGCCCTACGCCTCGATGTACACGGGCCGGCCCTGGACGATCCGCCAATATGCCGGCTTCTCCACCGCCGAGGATTCGAACGCCTTCTACCGGCGCAACCTCGCCGCCGGGCAGAAGGGCCTTTCCGTCGCCTTCGATCTCGCCACCCACCGCGGTTACGACAGCGACCATCCGCGCGTCACCGGCGACGTCGGCAAGGCGGGGGTCGCGATCGACACGATCGACGACATGAAGATCCTGTTCGACGGCATCCCCCTCGACACGATGAGCGTGTCGATGACGATGAACGGCGCGGTCCTCCCGGTCATGGCCTTCTACATCGTCGCCGCCGAGGAGCAGGGCGTGCGGCAGGACCAGCTCTCCGGCACGATCCAGAACGACATTTTGAAGGAGTTCGCGGTCCGCAACACCTACATCTACCCGCCCGAGCCTTCGATGCGGATCGTCGCGGACATCATCGCCTACACGTCCGAGCACATGCCGCGGTTCAACTCGATCTCGATCTCGGGCTACCACATGCTCGAGGCGGGGGCGACGGCGGTGCAGGAGCTCGCCTTCACGCTCGCGGACGGGATGGAATATGTCCGCGCCGCCCGCGCCCAAGGACTCGACGTGGATGCCTTCGCGCCGCGGCTGAGCTTCTTCTTCGGCATCGGCATGAACTTCTTCATGGAGATCGCGAAGCTGCGCGCGGCCCGGACCCTGTGGCACCGGATCATGTCGGATTTCGGCGCGAAGAACCCCAAGTCGCTGATGCTGCGCACGCATTGCCAGACGTCGGGCGTGTCGCTGACCGAGCAGGACCCCTGGAACAACATCGTGCGCACCACCATCGAGGCGATGGCGGCGGTGCTCGGCGGCACCCAGTCGCTCCACACCAACAGCTTCGACGAGGCGATCGCGCTGCCCACCGATTTCTCCGCGCGCATCGCCCGCAACACCCAGCTCATTCTCGCCGAGGAGAGCGGCATCCCCAACGTCGCCGATCCCTTGGGCGGGTCGTGGTTCGTTGAGACCCTGACGAAGGAGCTGGCCGACAAGGCCTGGGCGCTGATCGAGGAGGTGGAGGGCCTCGGCGGCATGACCGCCGCGGTGCGCGAGGGCATGCCCAAGCGCCGCATCGAGGAAGCCTCGGCGGAGCGCGCCGCCAAGGTCGACCGCGGCGAGACCGTCATCGTCGGCGTCAACCGCTACCGCCTCCAGGACGAGGCGCCGATCGATATCCTCGAGGTCGACAACGACAAGGTCCGCACCGGCCAGATCGCCCGCATCGAAAAGGTGCGCTCCGGCCGGGACGAGGCGAAGTGCAGCGCTGCGCTCGACGCTCTTCGCAACGGCGCCGAGGGCGACGCCAACCTCCTCGCCCTTGCCGTGGACGCCGCCCGGGCGCGGGCTACGCTCGGCGAGATCAGCGCCGCCCTCGAGGCGGTCTGGGGGCGCTACGACACCGTGCCTACTCCAGTGCGCGGCATCTACGGGGCCGCGTACGAAGGCGATCCCCGCTGGCAGCAGACCGAAGCCGGCGTCGGCGCCGTCGAGCGCCGTCTCGGCCGCAAGCCGCGCCTGCTCGTCGCCAAGATGGGGCAGGACGGCCACGACCGCGGCGCCAACCTCGTGGCCTCCGCATTCGCCGATCTCGGCTTCGAGGTCGTCTCAGGCCCCCTGTTCCAGACTCCGCAGGAAAGCGCCCGTCTCGCCGTGGACACGGATGTCGACGTCGTCGGCGCGTCCAGCCTCGCCGCCGGCCACAAGACGTTGGTGCCGGAGCTGATCGGCCACCTTCGCGACCTCGGCCGCGCCGACATCAAGGTCGTCGTCGGAGGTGTCATCCCGGCGCAGGACTACGACATGCTCCGTGAGGCGGGCGTGCAGGCAATCTTCGGCCCCGGCACCAACCTGGTGGATGCCGCCGGCGAGGTGCTGAAGCTGCTGGGCCACAACATGCCCCCGATCGAGGAAGCCGCGGAATGAGGGAGACGATCACATCCCCCTCACCGCCAAGTGAGGGGAGGAACGACTGGACGCGCGAGGAACTCCGCTCGCTGTTCGATCTTCCCTTCCCCGACCTGCTCTTCACGGCCCAGACGGTGCACCGCCGCCATCATGCGGCGAACGAGGTTCAGCTCTCCACGCTGCTCTCCATCAAGACCGGCGGCTGCCCCGAGGATTGCGGCTATTGCAGCCAGTCGGCGCACGCCAAGACCGGGCTCAAGGCCGAGAAGCTGATGGACGTCGATGCCGTCCTCGCGGCCGCGGCCGAGGCGAAGGCGAACGGTTCCGGTCGCTTCTGCATGGGCGCGGCGTGGCGGGAGCCCAAGGATCGCGACATGGACGCGCTCTGCACGATGGTGGCCGGCGTCAAGACGATGGGTCTCGAGACCTGCATGACGCTCGGCATGCTGACGGCGGAGCAGGCGGACCGGCTCGCCGACGCCGGGCTCGATTATTACAACCACAATCTCGACACCTCGCCCGGACATTATGGCGCGGTGATCACCACCCGCACCTGGCAGGAGCGGCTCGACACGCTGGCCAACGTCCGCGCGTCCGGGATGGCGGTATGCTGCGGCGGGATCGTCGGCATGGGCGAGAGCCGCGAGGACCGGGTCGGCTTCCTCCATGCCTTGGCGACGCTGCCGGAGCACCCGGAGAGCGTGCCGATCAACGCTCTGGTGCCGGTGAAGGGGACGGTCCTGGGGGACATGCTCGCCGGCACGCCGCTCGCCAAGATCGACGACATCGAGTTCGTCCGCACCGTTGCCGTCGCCCGCATCGTCATGCCGCGATCGATGGTCCGGCTCTCGGCCGGCCGCGAGAGCATGGGAGAAGCGACGCAGGCGCTTTGCTTCCTTGCCGGCGCGAACAGCATCTTCACCGGCGACAAGTTGCTGACGACCGGCAATGCGGGGGCAGGCGCCGATTCGGCGTTGTTCGAGAAGCTGGGCCTCAGGGCCATGGAAGCGCCGGAGCCTGCTCGAGTGGCTGCGGAATGATCCCTGCCGCTCGTCACCCCGGACTTGATCCGGGGTCGACCTCATCTACGACGTTGAGCAAGACAACAGGTGGATGCCGGATCAAGTCCGGCATGACGATCTAGGGGATGCCGGTGTTCAAGAAGATCCTGATCGCGAACCGGGGCGAGATCGCCTGCCGGGTTATCCGCACGGCGAAGAAGATGGGGATCAAGACGGTCGCCGTTTACTCCGACGCGGACGCTCGCGCGCCGCATGTGCGGATGGCCGACGAGAGCGTGCGGCTCGGGCCGCCACCGGCGAGCGAGAGCTACCTCAACGCCGAGCTGATCATTACCGCCTGCAAGGAGACGGGCGCCGAGGCCGTGCATCCCGGCTACGGTTTCCTGTCCGAGCGGGAGAGCTTCGCGCGGGCGCTGGCGGAGGCGGGGATCGCCTTCATCGGGCCGCCGCCCAACGCCATCGCCGCGATGGGCGACAAGATCGAGTCGAAGAAGCTCGCCAAGGCCGCCGGCGTCAACGTCGTGCCCGGCTTCCTCGGCGACATCGCCACCACCGAGGACGCGGTGCGGATCGCTGGCGAGATCGGCTATCCGGTGATGATGAAGGCCTCGGCCGGCGGCGGCGGCAAGGGGATGCGTCTCGCCTGGTCCGAGACGGACGTGCGCGAAGGCTTCGAAGCGACCAAGCGCGAGGGGCTGGCGAGCTTCGGCGACGACCGCGTGTTCATCGAGAAGTTCATCGAGAGCCCTCGGCACATCGAGATCCAGCTGATCGGCGACCAGCACGGCAACATCCTCTATCTGGGCGAGCGCGAATGCTCGGTGCAGCGCCGCCACCAGAAGGTGGTCGAGGAGGCGCCGTCGCCGTTCGTCACGCCCGAGATGCGCAAGGCGATGGGCGAGCAGGCCGTCGCCCTCGCCCGCGCGGTCGGCTATTACAGCGCCGGCACCGTCGAGCTGATCGTCTCCGGCGCCGACACGAGCGGCAAGAGCTTCTACTTCCTGGAGATGAACACCCGGCTCCAGGTGGAGCATCCGGTAACCGAGGAGGTGACCGGCCTCGACCTCGTCGAGCTGATGATCCGCGTGGCCGCCGGCGAGAAGCTGCCGTTCGGACAGGACGACGTGACGCTCAACGGCTGGGCGATCGAGAACCGGGTCTATGCCGAGGATCCCTATCGCGGCTTCCTGCCCTCGACCGGGCGGCTCGTCCGCTACAGCCCGCCGCGCGAGCGCCGGAGCGCGGAGGATGTCGTCCGGGTCGACGACGGCGTCTTCGAGGGCGGCGAGGTCAGCATGTTCTACGACCCGATGATTGCCAAGCTGGTCACTTGGGCACCGACCCGCGAGGCGGCCGTCGACGCGCAGGTCGAGGCGCTCGATGCCTTCCAGATCGAGGGCATCGGCCACAATGTCGATTTCCTTTCGGCGCTGATGCAGCATCCGCGCTTCCGGGCCGGCAGCCTCACCACCGGCTTCATCGCGGAGGAATATCCGGAAGGCTTTCACGGCGCCCCGGCGGACCGGCGGCTCCTCGAGGACATCGCCGTCCTTGCCGCTTTCGCCGCCGTCGAGACGGACGCCCGCGCCGGCGAAATCAGCCACCAGCTCGGCGACCATTACCCGCCGCCGCCCATCCGCATCGTGCGGATCGGCGACGAGAGCTTCCACATCCAGTTCGACGGGTTCGAGGGCGGGCTCATCGCCTATGTCGACGAAGGCGAGGGCCGCGAGCTGATCGGGGGGTGGCGGCCCGGCCAGCGGCTGCTCAAGGCGAGCATCGACGGTCGCCGGCGCATCGTCCAGGTCGCCCGCGGCGGGCGGCAGTGGCGGCTCACCACCCACGGCGCCGCGCACCGGGTCGACGTCTTCCCGCCGCATGTCGCCGAGCTCAGCCGGCACATGATCGAGAAGGTGCCGCCGGACCTTTCGAAGTTCCTCATCTGCCCGATGCCCGGCCTGCTGACCGCGCTCCATGTCGGCGAAGGCGACAAGGTGGAGGCGGGCCAGCCGCTCGCCGTCGTCGAGGCGATGAAGATGGAGAACATCCTGCGCGCCGAGAAATCGGGCACGGTGAAGAAGGTCGACGCGACGCCCGGCGAAAGCCTGGCGGTCGACGCGGTGATCCTCGAATTCGAGTGAGCCTCAGAGCGTCGCGGCGGTCGCGATGAGCTGGGTGACCGCGGCCGCGGCCGCCGCCACCGAGCGGATGCGGTCCGCGATCCCCTTCCCGTCCGCATAGGCCTTCTGAACCGCATCGGCTGCCGTCCTCGCCGACTGATAAGCCGACTCGACCGCGGCGCCGGTCGCCTGCAGGGCTTCCGCCGCGGTGTCGAGGAAGGCGCCTTCCAGCGTCCTCAGATTGTCGACGATCTGCTGATATTGCTCGTCGTTCTGCGCATCCGCAATGTCCTGGGCGCGATGCTCGTTCGCCTCGTTATAGGCGGCGGCGACGACGGCGAGGCGCTGCTGGGGAGTGCTGGGCTGGGGCGTGCCGGGCGGAGGTGTGCTGGCCATCACGGATTACCTTTGGCGGGTGCGGGAGGCGGGGCGAGCGAGGCGTTGAGCTGCTGCAGGATGCGGGTGACGTCGTCGATCGAAACCGCCTGCTGCTTCTCGAGCGCCGCGTGCTGGCGAAGCATCGCGTCGAGCGCCGCGATCGCCGTCCGGTAGCGGCCCTGCGCGGCGATGACGTCGAGCCGGGCCGAGGCGCGGAGGCTCGCCTCGAGGCTCGCCGTCAGCGCCGGCGAGCCCCGCACCACCGAGTCGGCGTTCGGCACCAGCGTCACCCCCAGCTGGTCCGCGAGGGGCGTCAGCACGTCCATGCTGGAGGTGAGGCCGCTTTGGAAGAGGACGAGCCGCGCGTCGGCGCGCTTGCCCACCAGATATTCGGCGAGGCTGTCGAATATCGTCTGCTCGTCGGCAAGGCCGTTGCGGAGCTGGAGCACGGCCTCGGCGATGCGGCGGTTGCCCTGGAGGAGGCGCTTGCGCTGCAGCTGCTCGCCCAGCATCCGGAAGCCGAAGTCGGCGAGCCCGGAAATCTTGGGCGAGAGAGGGTTCGGCGCCGTTCCGCCGGTCAGCTTCGCCGCGGCGGCCGCGAAGCCGGTGGCGCTGTCGAGCGCCGCCTGGCCGGCGCCCGCCATGTCCGCCGAGCCGTCATAGGCCGCCTCCTGGCCGAACGCCGTGTAGGCGGCGCCGAGCTGGTCGATGGCGCGCCCACGCAGCGCGACGAGGTTGGCGAGCGCAACCCGCTTCCCCGACAGGCTGGCGGGCTCGACGTCGGCCTTGCAGGTGAGCTTCGGATTGCTGCAGCGCTGGAAGGTCAGGGAGAATGCCTCGTCGACGCCCGCATAGCGCAGGTCCGCTTCTACCTGCTGGACCTGCGCCGAGAAGGCGGACGTCGCCTGCTGCCCGGCGCTGGCGAGGCTCGCCGCCGGCGCGCGCGGCGCGGCCGCGCAGCCCGCGACCAGCGCGTAGGCCCCGGCCACGGCGATGAGAGCCCGATGACGCACGATGATCCCCCAGTCCTTGTCCGACGATCCCGGCAACGATGCCCCGTCGAAACCTGGTCGCATCGTATCGGGCCGGCGCGAATGGTCAATCTTGCCGTGACGGCAGCTGAATCTGGAAGACGGCTCCCCGCGAGGATGGCCGGCTGACGATGGTGCCGCCGCACGCGGCGAGCAGCGAACGAGCGATCGAGAGGCCGAGGCCCGAGCCGCCTTCGCTGCGGCGGCTGGTGTGGAAAGGGAGGAAGATGCGATCCTGGTCGGCCGCCGCGATGCCGGGGCCGTCGTCTTCGACGAGGATGGCGATACTCGCCGCCGCCCCGCGGCCGGAGATACGGACCGAGCGCGCCCCGGCCTGCCGGCTGTTTTCGACAAGCGTCTCGAGGACCGACTCGAGGAGCTCGGCGGGCGCGGCGGCCGCCGGCAGGTTCGGGAGGTCGACGGCAACGGCGAAGTCGGTGTGGCGATAAGCGTCGGCAACCGCGCGCGCGGCCGCGGCGACGTCGCCCGCCGCATCCTCCGGCGCGGCGGCCATGTCGGCGCGGGCAAGGTCGAGGAGGCGACGCAGCAGGTGGGAGAGCCGGTCGGCGTCGGCGCGGGCGTTGGCGAGGAAGCGAGCGCGCTCATCCTCGCGCATCTCGGGATGGTCGTCGATCAGCTCGAGCACGCCCTTGATCCCGGCGATCGGGGTCTTGAGCTCGTGGCTGACGGCGGCGGCGAAGTCGCGCAGATAGCGGGAGCGCCGCTCGATCCGCTCGGCCATCGCAGCGAAGTTGACGTAGAGGCTGCGGATCTCGACCGCGGCGGTGGGCGGCGGATCGAGCGGCGTCAGCCGGCCCCGCGCGACATTGTCGGTCGCTTCGGCGAGCGCGGCGATGGGGCGCGAAATGCCGCGCGAGAGCAGGCCGGCGAGCACCACCAGGGTCAGGAAGATGAGTGCGACGCCAAGCGCGATCTTGCCGCGGTCCTGGTAGAGGCCGACGAACAGGCCGCGCGGGCTCCGCGACAGCATCAGCACGCCGATCACCCGCCCTCCGGCCAGGACCGGCCGCGTGTAGTGGACGCGGATGCTGGACGCCCGGCTCAGCCATTCGAGCGCGTAGCGCGGCGCGTAGTCGGCGCGGCGACGCAGCACCGTCGTCGTCCGTCCGGCGAGCGCGTCGCGGACCTCCGGCACCTGCGCGTAGGAACGGCCGAAATCCGTGCCGCCGAGGACGACGATGCCCTGCGCGTCGAGCACCCGCGTCGCCGCCAGGGTAGTGCGGGATGTTTCCCTCACCACCGGCGCCAGCTTCACCGCCGCCGCGAGGGCCTCCGGCGCCGCCCGAGTCGCGGTGGGCACCGCCGCCGGCTGGGCGGGCAGGGTCGGCATCGACTTAAGGTCGATGGTCGGCGGTTGCGGATCGATGCCGTCGGAGGGTGGCGGCAGCGGCGCTGGCCAGTCCGCCCGCCACGCGCCGGCGAGCACCGCCCCTTCGGCGATCAGCTCCGCCTCGGTCTGCTGGACAAGCGTGTTCTCGTAGACCCGCAGGAACACCGCGCCGACCCCCGGCAAGGCGGCGACGAACAGCAGGCTGAGGAACAGGATGGTGCGAAGATGGAGCGCCGGCCAGTGCCGCTTCGCGACCTCCTTGAGCGCGCGGATCAACCGCCCGGCCCGCCCTGGCAGCGGCCGATCCGGTAGCCGACGCCCGGCCTCGTCTCGATGAGGTCGCTCGCGCCCAGCGCGGCGAACTTGTGGCGCAGGTTGCGGATATGGCTGTCGATGGTGCGGTCGGTGATGGCGAAGCCGGGACCGTGGAGCCGGTCGATGATCGCATCGCGGGTGAAGACCTTCGACGGCAGGCTGGCGAGGAGCAGGAGCAACTGGAACTCGGTGACCGTCACCGGCACTTCCGCCCCCTCCCATCGCGCCTCCCAGGCTTCCGGGTCGAGCCGCAGCCGGTTGTGCACCACCGGCGCCTTGCTTCCCGCCTCCGCCAGCGCCCGCCCCCCGCGCTTGAGGATCGCGGAGACGCGGGCGACGACTTCGCGGGGGCTGAACGGTTTGACGACATAGTCGTCGGCGCCAAGCTCGAGCCCGACGACTCGATCGATCTCGTCGTCGCGAGAGGAGAGAAAAAGCACGGGAAGATCGCCTTCGGCGCGCAACCGGCGACACACTTCCAGCCCGTCCATGCGCGGCATGTTGATGTCGAGGACGACGAGGTCCGGCCGCGCCCGCCC
>Ga0070692_10000400_pt1 | contig 12981 bp, 8 predicted proteins | sample KBSK1102metaG_FD_64675 | JGI IMG/M metagenome (GOLD analysis project Ga0070692, IMG submission 64675) | Corn, switchgrass and miscanthus rhizosphere microbial communities from Kellogg Biological Station, Michigan, USA - KBS K1-10-2 metaG | ecosystem: Host-associated > Plants > Roots >...
AGAACGATCGCGAGCGTGACGAGAAATCGATCCATGGGAATGGTTAGAGTGTAGCGAACTCGGCGCCCATCCGCGAAATCGTGTCCGCGTACACTGTTCTCCCATGCACATTCCGGTGTTGTGGCGCAGCAACACGATCATCGCTGGCCAAGCTCTCGCGCTTGCCGTGCTCCTCGCGTCCTGTGGCCGATCGCCATCGTCCAACGTTTCCAACGATCTCCTTACTCGGCACGGATTTGTGGAAGGCACCCGCCACCGAGCGCTCCTCGCCCGCGCAATCACGATCGTTGATTCCGTCGTCGATGACGCGAGTGCGAGGCAACTTCGTCCTTCGTGGAGTGACAAGCAATCTGGTATTCCGGTCTACCTCGTCGGCGGTGAGATGCTCGGCGCGACGGAATATGCGTTCGTCCCGAGTGACAATACGTGCATCTTCGTAAACGATGATCGCGTTGATGCCGCACTCGCGCTGTTTGCCGGCAATCCCGTTGGCGCGCTCGCTGTTCGACCGGAAGATGCGCTCGCACTCATGCTGCTCCACGAATCCGGCCACATCGCGAACGGCGACGCCGGCAGCTACACTCCATCCGTTCGTGTCTCGCTCGACGAACTCACCGCGACCCTAAATGACTCTAAGAGTCGCGAGCTGCGCGCAGACGCATTTGCGATCGATGCAATTCGCGCCGCGGCAGTCCCCGGACGACCGATGCCACGGTTCCTTGCAGGGAATGCGCTCACTCTCGCTCTTACGAATATTTCATGGAATCTCGCGACCCGTCGCTTGCTCGACGCATTCGCAGCGAATGCGCTTCGTGAGCGTCGCCTGTTCCTCGATCGGGGCTATAGCCATCCGAATTTCGAACTCCGGTTCCTGATCATGAACTACCAACTCCACCCAACCGAGACATCGCTTGCGCTACTCACGGACTTTCTTGAGGGACGGCAGCCGAAACCCAGAAACCTCCTCGGCGTGTCGACGACTTTCTAATCGAAAATATCCAACCGTCGTCGGGCTTGGGGTTGACCGGCTTTCACACGTTGCGGAGAGACACCGTGTCGACGCCTTACTTGAGCGCGTCATCACTCCGTCGCTCGCGCCCTTGGGCTACGACGTCTTTCGCGCCGAACAAATCCCCGCTGATCTTGCAATCGCAGACCCGAGCGGCTACTGACATTGCCCAACGGACACCTCTAGCGGAGGCGGGACCTCGTACTGGAGGAATGAGAACAGCCGGGACGGATGCCGAATGACGAATTGGTACACGTGGTGGCTTCCGGGTAGAACATCACGATCCAGAATCCGTCCGCTCTCCGCGTATGTCATGGTCATCTGGCTCTTCGGGTCGCCCAAGTCGTACGGCGATGGCGCAATGTGTGGAGAAACAGTCATCTCGACATCACGGAACGGTGCGCCATCCCGCACAATGGAGTAGCGCAGCCGCGCATCCGTCGTGATGCCGCGAATAAGGACCGTCTCCTTCCCGTGATCGCATACTGTCGTTCCGGCGAACACCGTCGCTGCAGCTTGGGTCTGTGCGGCGACGCGGCCGGCAACGAAGACGCCGAGGGAGTAGATGAGCAGCGCAACGACGGCAACGAGGAGCCCGATGCGGGCGAAGCCGGCCAAGCGGCTCTTTGCACGGTTACCTTCAACTACAACTGTCGCGATCGTTTCTTTGAACGTGTCGACGCCGGCCGTCAGGAAGGCGTCGGCAAAGATGCGCGCGGACCGACGGAGATTTGCCGTTTTCGAGACTTCGGGAAGCCGAATGTTCTCATCCGAGAGGTCCGGCATGCAGAACGCGGGCAGCCCGGTGAGAGTATCAACGCGTGCAGATACGTGAAGCTCCTCATCATCGGCGGCGATGGTCCACGTCACGGTCTCGGGCTGCTCTCTTGCCGACAGCTCTACACGCTCGGTGAACGAAAAGCCGTTCGGTGCCGGCGTGAACCTGAATCCCCCTGACGGGAAGGGCTTGAGGAGCGGATCTTTGCGTTTGGCGGCGCCCGCGATCCCAAACTCCCGCACGAGATCATGGCGCAACGCATCGGGCCGGACGACCTGGTCGCGCCAGTACTTCACGAGCGGTAGCGGGGCCATCGTGACCGGCTCATTGCGCTTCACGACTTTCTCGCGCCACTCGTCGTACCAGACGTCGTATGCAAAGGCTTGGATGGCCGGTTCGGAGCCGATGAGGGCCGGATTGCCAAACCACCGAGCGTGGTCTTCGAGGCGACGCAAGAAGGCGAAGAGGATCGCCGTCCGCTGATCGTCGTTTCCGTATCCCTTCTTCGGGAACCACCAGAAGGATCGCTCGAATTGCTCGCGGGCGGCAGCGAGGACGGTCGCCGTCTCGCTTCGCCGCTCCTGGTCACTTTTTGTCACGTCCAACGGCAACTTCGTCGTCCTCACTTTTTCCCGGAACGGGCATTACGCCACAGTCCCTTCTTGAACCTCGCCTGTGCCCATTCCAGGTACGGGAGCCTCGTAAGCATGCACTGACCTCTCGAAAGGAGAGGTCAATGCCCCGTTCCATTTTCGCTCCGACTGTACCTACCACGCCTGTCGTCGCTGCGTAACGCACAACCTTCGGGAACCGCGACGTCGGCGCTCATTTAAAACCCCCAAGGCAGGCACGCCGAGAGGGTTCGGAGGAGCGAACAAGCCGCGCCGCCGGCTCCCGCAAACCATGGAGAAGACCCATGTCTGCGAAAGCACCATCAGTAAATACAGACGAGACGCGTCTCGTCAAGTTCGAAGCCCTTACAACCCGCCAAAAACTCACAACGACCGGCAAGACGCCTTATCTCTCCGGCTATGGCACCGCTGCCGCGCTTCTCCGCGAATTCCGGGCACCCTATTCGACAAAGGAGTCGCTGAAGTCCATCTGCTCGAAGATCCGCTGCGGCACGCGTATCGTCCGGTACTTCCCGCTGCCGGTGGTCGAGGGTAAGACCATTCTCTTCGACCGCCGCCGTCTCATCGCGTGGGCGCTCTGGCGGAGCGGCGGTCCCGAACCCGTCGCGATCTTCCGCAACATCGACCTCGAGGAAGCGCGCATCATGGTGGCCCTCCGGCATGCCACCGGCAAGGCGGAGCGTGAACTGAAAATGCTCCTCGCGGTCCTCGCCGGCACCGACCGCGACGCGGCAGTCCGCCTCTCGACGAAGCAACTGCGGGCGCTTGTCCGGCGTTTCAAGGACCTGCTCTTCGAATACGACTGGGATTTTGACCGCAATCAGCCGAGGAGCACATGGTGATGGCAGACCGGCTCATCCCTGCGCACGAACTCGCTGTGCGACTCGGCGTTCTGACCTCGACGCTCGCAAAGTGGCGAAGAAGCGGTCGAGGCCCGAAACGGTGGGTCTACACCGGCAAGAATCGCGTCGCGTATCCCGAGTCCGCGGTCGAGGAGTACATCGCGACACTCGTCATCCGTGAACTCCACATGCGGTAGAAATTATCGACGCCCTGCTACAACCATCGCATGCCGAGGAAGATCAAAACGAATCGCCAGAAGCATTGGCCGAGGGGAGTGCTCGCCTGGTATCCGAAGAGCGGGCGAGCACTCCTCGAAGTCATCGTTCCCGATTCGGACGGGAGAACGCGCCGTCGGAAGGAAGTCATCGCCGCGTCGTACCTGCATCTCAGCGAAGCGGTGTTGCAGTTCCGAAAGGAAGTAGCGGAGGTATACCCGGCGGCAGCCTGGGAATTCGCGGTCGAGAAAACGAACGCACCGAAGACGTTTCGCGCGTTCGTAGCTGCGAATCGCGCGCTTCTGCTGGCGAACCTTTCCGAAGCGCGGAAGGATCTCGAAGCGCACATCCTTCACGAGCACGTGCTGCCGTTCTTCGGTGATGTGAAGCTGCACGATCTCACCGACCGACATCTCGACCAGTTCCTCGTCGCGTTGAAGGCGAAGACCTACGAGCGAAGGGGCGAGCAGCGGAAGTACAGCCAGGCGTACATCAACACCGTTCTGCGCGTGCTCCGCAAGGTCGTTCATCGCGCGGTGCAGTACCGCGAAATCAACGCCTTTCCGTTTCTCGCGAAAGGCAAGTGGGCGGACGAGAAGCTCGTGAAGAACGAACTCTCCGACGATGAACGTCGCGCCTTTCTTGCGGCGTTCGATGATCGTGCCGGTTTCAAAGCGGCTCTTGAATCGGAGGGCATCAACACACGTTGCATATGGGGTGGGTTCGACGCCTACTACCGGCGCTTCGCCGCGATGAAACCATTCTTCGTCTGCGCAATTCATACCGGCCTGCGACGGGGTGACCTCCTCGATCTGCGCTGGGCCGACATTCGCGGCGACTTTATCAAGCGCGTGATGAACAAAGAGAAGGAGAGGACCGCAGACATTCCGATGTCGACGACGTTGAAGAAGATGCTCGCATCGTTTCCTCGGCGTGGCGCGTACGTTTTCCAGCTCGATGGCCGCCGACTTTCGCTCTCCACCGTGAAGCGCTACTTCGAACTGGCGGTGAAGATCGCGCAGATCGATCACGCGTTTCGGTTTCACGACCTGAGACACACATGCGGCAGTACCCTCGCGTCGAATGGCGCGTCGCTTCCGATGATCAGCCGGATTCTCGGCCACGCATCGACGCGCACGACGGAGCGATACGCGAAGCCTTCCGAGGAAGCGCTGAAGTTGATGGCCGTGTTCGACTAACACCTCGATCCTGGCTGCGAGGCGGTCGGCGGTTGGCGCATTTCGGTCCCTCTGTGCGAATCCTGACGCTCGCGGATGTGTTCCGTCACGCATGCAGACTACCGAACGCAGAATCCGAAGGCTGACGGCTCGCGAGATAGAGACTTTTGAGAGTTCCGCCACAGGCGTTGAGACGCTTGAGACGGAATACATGGACAGTCCCGTTTGCGATCTATCGTTGAAAGCCGCGTCCGACGGCGAGGAGGAACTCGCCGGGACATACCGCTTTCTCGCCGGCGTTTTGCGGCCCAGCGTTGAGGCGATGAACAAGATCCACTCCTCAACCAACCAATTCTGGGTGACACCGGCCAGTCTCTCGGATGAAGAGGTCGAGTTTCTTGGCGAGCTGGCGACCGCGGTGAGCGATCCGGAGCTTCGCGCTCGTTTCGCCGACTTTCTCTGGCTTCGGACGAAGGATCGCAGATTCGGCGAGATCGCCGTCGATGACTATCTCATGTCGGCATTGCGACTCCGCGATCCCGAAAAGTGGCCCGGATGTGCCGGCCGCTACGAGCGCGCCGCGACTCTCGCTGCTTCCTTGGGAAAGAAGAACGAGCGTTTCACGCGAACCATACGGGTCATTGAAGAGTATCTGGCGGAGTTGAACGGCGAGGATCCGCTGTTCCTCAGCGAGCACTTGATGTCCACGTTGCTTGAGCACAAAGAAGGTGATCGTCGGCGATACGCTGCGCTTGCGGAAAAGTGCGCCCGCGCGGCCGAACAGCGCAGCAACTTCTATCTTGCCCTTCACTACTGGAACCTGAAGGTGCGCTGGCACGCGGCCTTAAACGATCCCGACGGTGAACAGAACGCGCGAATCGCGGCCGCGGAAAGCGTAGTTAAGGATGGTGAAAGTCGCCTCGTCGGTGATCAGCCGAATTACCTCGCTGCGGCGGACTTTGTTCAGCGTGGCGTGGCGATGCTTCAGAAGGCGGGCGCCGCCGAAGAGCGGATCAACGAACTTGCCGCGCGTTTGAGAGAGTACCAAGAGAAGAGTCTCGATGAGCTAAAGCCACTCGGCACGAAGTTCGACGCGACCGAGATGGTCAACGAAGCGCGCGCCGCCGTTGCCGACAAGAATCTACAGGACGCAATCGCTGCATTTGTCGAGCTGCCGCACTTGCCAAAACGCGAGGCGACACGACGTGAGGTGCTGAAGCGGGCAAAGCGATTCGTGTTTAGCCATCTCTTCGGTGAGGTTCACCTGAATCGCGAAGGCGCAGCAATCGCCGGACGAGGCTCGGTGAGCGGCGATGAAGGGGAAGAGACAGACAACGTACTCGCGCTGATGTACCAAGACGTCGTTCAAGGTTTCAGCATCCAAGCGCAAACCACGATCGAGCCCGCGTGGCGGCAGATCCAAGATGAACACTACATCCACGAACAAGACATGTCGGTCATCGTTCACCAATCGTGGTTCGTTCCACCGGAGCGCGAAGGCGTTTTTGCTCGCGGCCTTACCGCAGGGTTCAACGGCGACCTGCTAACGGCAATTCATCTCCTCGTCCCACAGATCGAACCTGCGATCCGCTGGCAGCTCCGGCGTCGCGGCGTCAACACGGTGAAGTTGAATCGTGACGGCTACCAGGAGGAGCGAGACCTGAACCAGCTTCTCGCGATGTCAGAGACGAAGAAGTTCCTTAGCGATCGAGTGCACTTTGCACTCACCGCAATCCTCACGAGCCGATTCGGCTACAACCTTCGGAACAACCTCGCACACGGCCTCATCGAGCCGCGAGATTGCTATTCAGTGATCTGCTTGTTCTTCTGGGCGCTTGTGCTTCTGATCTGCGTGCGCACGATGCCGAAGCAGCCAGCGGCGGGCGAGTAGCCTCGCTCATCGACCACTTGATGCGCGCGCCTACTGACCGGGATCAAGATTCGGACTGGCAGCACCAGAGGCGAGCCGGTGCGCTTCTTCAAGAACGCTCGCAGGGAGACCCTCGATGCCGTCAAAAGCGATCAGGGCCGCTCGACCGTATTCCATCGCATGGACAGCATCTCCCCGCACCGAAGCGAGCTTCCCGAGCAGCAACGCGACTCGCCCTTTCCACGATGCGTCAAGGGGAGATCCGAACGCCCGTAGCTCGGCGTGAAATTGGCCGATCGCTGGTGTGACCGGCCGCCGCTCAGGTGGCAACGACTGCATGTGGCCCATCAGGCCAGCCGCGCTGAAATAGAAATATGACGAATGAAGCAGGAACATTCTGATACGGCCTTTCGCGGCGTCATCTTCGGGGTCGATCGCTAGCAGCATGCGCCCCGCTTCATCCCATAGCGACAGCGCGCGATCCTGATCTCCGTTCAAGAGGAGCGCGACAGCAAGTTCGGCGCGTGCGGAGAATTGCCCTGCGCGACCGACCAGGTCATTTGAAGCATCGGCGACCGTCACAGCACGTTCGAGATACGCGATCGATGTCGCCAACGAGACCTCTTGTTCTGCATTCGCGCCCCCTATCAACGCGTCAAACTCAAGCTGCTCGATGGTGCTCGCGGGCCGACTCAGCGCGCGGGTGTACCAGGTGCGCGCGTCGGTCCACCGGTTCGTGAGATTGAGTTGCCGCGCGATGGTTGCCTCGATAAGCCCGCGCGACTGCGGGTCGGTCGTCTCTTCGATCTTCGCGGTTCCTATTAGCACAACTTGCTCAACGTCGTGCAGGTACTCACCGATGACGACCAGCATGATGCGTATTGCGTGCGCGTAGAGAAGTGGCCAGTGCTCTTGCAGCGCCCACGTGGCAAGCCTGCCCATCGTGTCGACGAGTTCCTGCCAGTTCTGGGCGCCGGGCGGCAGTCGGTACATCGCGAGAAAGAAGTTGCCCGGAATGGACACGAACATCTGTTCAAGTTCGTCGAGTGCATCGAGCGCCGCTCGGCGTGGTACCGATAACGTTTCAATCGTACGTTGCAACTCGAGCAGCCCGGTCTCGTCGCCGACGCTGTAGCCGGCAAGGAAGATCGACTGCACCCAAACGTCGTCTGGAATTGGAACGACGGGAAGCGCGGCGGCAAGACCTTCGTCGTGCGCCGTCATCGCGTGCCGCAGAAGTGGCAAGGCCTTCCATGCGTCGGCCGGATCAGCGGTGAGGAGCTTGCCAGCCGGGATGATCACGCCGCTCCGCTCGAACGGGTTATCGGTGGAAGCGAGGATGGCGTCGATATCCGTGAGGAGGAATGACGTATCCTTTTTCCATTTCATCCGCATGCCGAGCTGTGTTCCGCGCACGAGCAACTTGACGCCCGCTGGCATGCCGTCGGGCAGCTTCCACATGTACCAATCTGACAGCCCGGCGTCCGGAATCGGGCCCAAGCGTTCCAACTCCATAAAGCCTTGAGCCGCTGCGAGGCCGGCTTGGTAGTGCATTTCAGCGCTCGTGAAGTAGGTGATCACCGTGATCACGTCAAGAGGAGAAAGACTCCCGCGCTGCATCCGCAGAAACGCGAGGTATCCGTAGCAGATCTCCCGGACGCCGGGCGGAAGGTCTTCCGGCTGGAGGAGTCGGACAAGCGGCGGAACACGGATGTGCTCTTCATTGTCGATCTGAATCCAGAGGCCCTCCAATTGCGAGAGCCGTTCGCGCGGTACATCGATCGGCGGGGGTGCGCTCGCGAGGGTTGTCACTTCCGCGATAGTGAGTTCACCCACCGCGAGTAACATCCGATAGAGAAGCTGCCGCGTTTGTTGATCGATGACAGAAGTGATCAGGCGCGCGAGGAGTTCTCGCCGTGTCCCGGCGGCGTGTTCGCCCGTCAGCAATTGCACGAGGCCTTGCACTGTGATCGACCAGTTGTTCCGCTTGAGATGCTGCGCAATGCCGGCAACAAGTGCTGTGTGACCCTCGCCAATCGTCTGAATCAGCGGCGCCAGAAGACGCGCGGTTTCTGGTGGCGCATCCGCGGCGATGAGCATCTCCTCGACTTCAGCATCTGAAAGAGATGGCGACGCCATTTCGTGGAGCGTCGCACCCAAGGCATCTGCAGTCACGCCCGGCAGCAGGTGCAGACTCGTTGAAATCACGAGCGCGCCCAAGGCACTTGCGGACCTCGCGATCGCGACAAGATCGTCGACAAAGGGGGACCGGCCGTCAAGCCTTGGCAAGTCATCCAGGATGATCGTACCCACGGAACGTTGCTCGAAGAGAGCGTCGGCAAGATCACGCGTCGGAGCGGGTTGATGATTCGTGATCTCGGCAAGGTAACGGCGCAAGGCCACCGCGGCGATGAACGGAGGCACATCAGTGAAGCGGAGCCACACCACCGAGCTGTTCTGTTGCGCCAGGAGATCAGCGAGCTGGGTCTTTCCAGATCCCACGTCGCCGTGAAGCGCGAGCCATCCGCAAGGCAGCTCGCTGCGCAGCCGTTGCACGAGAGCGTCGCGGGAAATGCGATACGCAGGGATGGCAGGCGCATCGGTCGAGAGCGCGACCGGCACCACTCCCATGCTCGGAAGCTGCGCTGCAATGGCGGTTGCCATCCCATCGAAGGCGACCGACAGCCTTTGTTGCGCACCTACGACGTTCGATAGCCGCTCTTCGCTGGCGACCATGCGCGCTTCCAACGAAGCCACGCGGTTGAGGAGTGCAACGACCTGCGTGTGTGTGCTTGGATCTGGCTGAACAGCCAGTGCGTTTTCAAGCTCTGATCGCGTGAGCACCTTCTCGCCATCGACGGCGAGTAGCCGGAAGACGTGGACAAACAGCCGCTCATGCTTCTGGACAACATCGTTCGCGCTCGCCAGTCCCGAGGCGATGAGGGCCGATTGCACGTTGGCAGGAAGCGTCGCCAGGGCATCGCTCTCAACGGACCATTCGAAGCCGGCGATAAAACCGAGCCAGGTACGATCGTCAGCCGAGACGACGCGTTCCAGTGCACTCCACGATTCTTCGCTGATGCCGCTCGGGCGCTGCATCTGGCGATAGAAGTCTCGAAGTGCGTGAGCAATCGCGGCTTCTTCGGATTCGCCTGCTGCGCGTAACTGCACGCGTCGCCAGGCAACGATACCTGGCAGAGACGCGGGGAACTCTGCGCCCTGCTCGGTGCCGGCTCGCGCGTTGGTGGTGAATCGGAACAGAAGAGTGAGACCAGGATTCCGCTCACGATGCAGCGCGAAGTTCGCCACCGACTGGACAGCTGCCGCCGAACGGAGTGTCAGATTCTCTTCCCGGCTCTTCACCTGCTCCGTGATGCGCCGCTCATCTTCATTTCCCGCGATACCGCGGGCAATAGAGTCGATGTCCTCGCCGCGTTCGAGCTCAAGGCGTTCGTTGAGTTCGAGCTCGATCCATCGCTGGATCGTGACGTCAACCTGATACACGAAGCCCCGGATGACCGCAGAGGCGTCGCGATGAGGATCGGAGACAAAGGCGTCCGTCATCGTTCACAAAGGTTACGCTGGACTGCGCCGCGCCGAAATCTGCGGACGACACCTCGGCTCGGCTGCCCGTGGGCGAACCGGCAGCGGTGACCTTTTGCGCAGCGTGTCTATGCCGCCAAGGATGGCCGCTTCCGTTTTAGTGATCGGCTCCGAGGTCGCGCGTAAGATCGTAGGCCATGCCGACATATGAAGCACTCGCGCACGTCCTATGGGAACTGCCGTTCCCCCTGCGGCTCGCCCCTGAAGTCATCCCTGTTTGGGAGCCTGCCGAAGGGGTCGCGTTTTTCGATCCGCGTTCCGAGGTCGGGGAACTCTCATGGCGTCGCTCGCCGACCGTTCTGCAGCGGTCGGATGTGCTGCCGGACGTAGGACCAGACAACGATTGGTATCCGCAATACGACTATCGATACCTCGCTCATCGACCGGGCGACGAGCGACTCGTCATCGCGCACCTTACTCGAGGAGCGGAGGGCGGCTTCGTCGAGGCGCGGCAATACACAGTGGCGAACATCATTCTCTGTTTGCGAGATCGCAGGGATGCGGCATCCGGCGCAGCAGTAGCGCGCGCCGCAGAAGCGCTCAACAATCTGTTGGCGGTGTATCGCTTCATCACACTCGATCCACCTGTCAGGCAACTCCGCGCCGACCTCGACACCTACTACACGATCGTTTCGGTCGCCGACCTTCCTCGGCTCGGAGACGTGGACGCGCTCACGGCGTTGCGAGCCATCGACCGAGTGCGATTCGGGAGAGAACTCGGCGTGAATCGTTTTCACACGATGGGTGTCAACAGCTTCTCCGATCTGTTCGCACCGGATACGTTGCCTTGCGACTTGGTTTCGATTTTCGATGATCTCGTCCAGCATCCACACGAGCTTGAGCTTTTCCATCAGCTCATGCTGTCCGCGCTACGCCGGCTCAAGCGTCACGAACACGCGCTCGCGATCTTCGACGCTCAATCAGCGCTGGAGACACTCGTCGCGGCGATCCTCGTCGAACGTCTGCGAGCGAGCGGCAAGTCCGATGGAGAGATCGAACAATTGCTCGCGCCTGGCGGTGACCACCACACTCTGCAGCGGCGCTTTCAGAGGCTCGATCGTTTTGCCAGAGAGGAGTCCAGCGCGAAGCGGTTCATTGGCTCACCCGAAGAACTGCGATGGCGGGCAACGCTTTACAGGCTCCGCAACCAAATTGCACACGCTGGCCGTCGCGACGTGGACTTTGCGGAAGCGAAGGAAGCCATCGTCGCGGGCATGCATGCGATCTTCGTAATTCAAGACTTGGCTCCCACGTTCGCGCGGCCGCTATCGTGGGGCGGCGGCGTGCTCGATCTTCCGCATATCGTCGAATCTCGCGGGCGTCTCGCGCGCCTTTTTGAGACCTGAGAGGACCGGTTCCCACGAGCCCGCGATTGATCGGTCGCCTAAACACCCTCGACGCGAAGGGTCTCTGATACCTCCACGAAGATCACGGGGTGTTTCGAGATCCTCGGTCGACGACAGGCTGAGATTCCATGAACTCCTTCGTGAACTCCCGGCGCTCCCAAAAGCCGAAAAACACGAACGCCGCGAGCGGTGAAACTCGCGGCGTTTGAGGGATTTGCGATTTGGTAGGCGCTAGCGGACTCGAACCGCTGACCCCCACCGTGTGAAGGTGATGCTCTACCGACTGAGCTAAGCGCCTGCTTGGGGTCTCTTCAACGAAGCTATGGGCCTCGCCATTTCCAGGGAGGGAGCGGCAGCATAGTTGGTCGGCGGGGCTGGCGTCAACGGCGTGCCGCGCTCCATAATTCGCGCCCGATGAAGAAGCGGATGTTGCTCATGCTGGCTGTCGTGGTCGCGTTCATCGCGATCATCGGCGGGTTCAAGTATCTCCAGATCAAGAAGGCGATGGCGGGGATGTCGTATCAGCCGCCACCCGAGGCGGTCACGACCGTGGTGGCGCGGCAGGAGGAGTGGAACTCCACGCTCAAGGCCATCGGCACCGTCGCGGCCGTTCAGGGCGTCACGGTCAGCGCCGATCTGCCCGGCGTCGTCGAGCGGATCACGTTCGACTCCGGGCGGCCGGTGAGCAGGGGCGACGTGCTCGTCGTGCTCGACGCGAAGCAGGAGCGGGCGCAGCTCGCCTCGGCTGCCGCGCAGCAGGAGTTGAATCGCGTCAACCTCGAGCGGATGCGCGGGATGATGGCGGCAAAGATCATCCCGCAGGCGCAATACGACACCGCGGCTGCTGAAGCGAAGCAGGCCGAGGCGAGGGTGGCTGAGTTGCGCGCCACGATCGAGCGGAAGGTCATCCGCGCGCCGTTCGACGGCGTTCTCGGACTGCGCGAAATCAACCTCGGGCAATACCTCGCCGGCGGCGCGCCGATCGTCTCGCTGCAATCGCTGCGGCCGGTGTATGTCAACTTCAGCGTCCCGCAGCAGGAGATGGCGCGGCTGGCCGTCGGCTCCGATGTCGAAGTCACGCCTGATGCCGGCGGCGCTCCGGAGAGCGGCAAAGTCACCGCGTTCGGCGCCGTCATCGACGAAGCGACGCGCAACGGACAGGTGCAGGCATCGTTCGCCAATCGCGACGGCAGGCTGCGGCCGGGCATGTTCGTCGAGGCGCGGTTCGCGCGCGGCGCGAAGACCTCCGCCATCACCCTTCCCGTTTCCGCCATCAGCTACGCCCCGTTCGGCGACTCCGTCTTCATCGTCGACGACGAGAAAGGTCCGGACGGCAAGACGTATCGCGGCGTGCGGCAGCAATTCGTGAAGCTCGGCGAATCGCGCGGCGACCAGGTCGCGGTGCTCACCGGCGTCAAGCCGGGCGAAGAGGTCGTCACCTCGGGCGTCTTCAAGCTGCGTCCCGGCGCGGCCGTGCAGGTCAACAACAGCGTGCAGCCGGGCAACA
>Ga0070692_10000401_pt1 | contig 12955 bp, 10 predicted proteins | sample KBSK1102metaG_FD_64675 | JGI IMG/M metagenome (GOLD analysis project Ga0070692, IMG submission 64675) | Corn, switchgrass and miscanthus rhizosphere microbial communities from Kellogg Biological Station, Michigan, USA - KBS K1-10-2 metaG | ecosystem: Host-associated > Plants > Roots >...
ATCCGAACCTGGAAGGGCTGGGGGCGCTGGTGACCCAGTTCGCACCCCAGTCCCCCGCCGCCGAGGCGTTCCGATCGCTGCGCACGAACATCGAGTTCTCGCGCATCGGCAAGGCGGGACGCACCTTCCTGTTCACCTCGGCGTCCCCCAGCGAAGGGAAGTCGACCACGGTCGCGAACCTGGGCGTGGCCATGGCGCAGATGGGGATGAAGACGCTGGTGTGGGACTGCGACCTGCGAAGCCCGTCGATCAACCGCATCTTCGGCGTGCCGCGCGAGCCGGGTTTCACCCACGTCGCGCTCGGCATGAACCGCCTGGACGACGTCCTGCACCGCTTCTCGGAGGTCTTCCTGGGGCGCGTCGACATGCAGTCGATGCTGACGTCGGCCGGGCTCGAGAACCTGCGCATCCTGACCGCCGGGGCGCTGCCTCCCAACCCCTCGGAGCTTCTGGCCTCTCCCCTGTTCACCGATTTCGTCGTCGAGGTCGCCTCGCGCTTCGACGTGATCCTCATCGACGCGCCGCCGATCCTGCCGGTCACGGACGCGGTCGTGCTGTCGACCCGCGTCGACGGCGTCGTGCTCGTCTACCAGCTCGGGCGAATCGGCCGCGCCGTCCTGAAGCGCGCCAAGACCCACCTGGACAACGTCCACGCCGCCATCCGCGGCATCGTGCTGAACGACGTGAAGGCGGAGGTCAGCACCTACAGCCCGGAGATGCAGTACATCTACCACCGTTACGCAGGCAAGCCGGTCGACGCCGCCCCGGCCCCCACCGAGGACACCGGCCCGCGGTCCGGGATCCGAGCCGCCGGCGGAAAGCGTTAGATTTCTATGAACGCCTCCCCGGGGACGGCCGGCGTCCTTCCGGCACGGAGTGCGGCCCTGCTTGCCGCCCTCGCCCTGGTCCTCGTCCTGCTCGCCCTCTGGATCACCAGCGCTCCGCTTCAGGTTCCCATCGTGGCGACCGCGGCCGCCATCCTGTTCCTCGCCATCATCCTGCGGGCCGAGGCGGGCCTGATCATCCTGATCCTGTCGATGCTGCTGTCGCCCGAGATCTCCCTCGGAGGGGCGGGCGGGTCGGGCCTCGAGGGAAGCCGCTCGGTGATCCTGAGGACCGAGGATTTCCTCCTGCTCCTGGTCGGCTTCGCCTGGATTGCCCGCATGGCGATCCACAAGGACCTCGGCGCCATAAGGCGCAACCGGCTGAACACCTGCATCCTCGCGTACGCGGCGTGCTGCCTGTTCTCCACCCTGATCGGCATCGAGGCCGGGCGCGTGCGGCCGGTGGTCGGCCTGTGCTTCGTGGCCAAGTACGTCGAGTACTTCATCATCTTCTTCATCACGCTGAACTACGTCCGCACGGAAGACCGGTTCCGGCGCCTCCTCGCCGCCACGCTGATCACGGCCGCGCTGATCGCGGTCTACGGCTGGTGGCAGATCCCATCGGGAACGCGCCCCTCGGCCCCGTTCGAGGGAGCCGAGGGGGAGCCGAACACCCTGGGCGGATACCTGGTCCTGGTGTTCAGCGTCTCCTGCGCCATCGCCCTGACGCTCCCCGAGGGATGGAGGCGGTGGAAACGGGCCTGCGGAGCGCTGGCGGTCTTCGTGATCCCGCCGCTCCTGGCGACCCTGTCGCGCAGCTCGTGGATCGGCCTGTCCGCCTCGCTGGCGGCGCTCATGGTCCTCTCCCCCGCGCGCCGTCGCCTGTTCGCGGCCGCTGCCCTCGCGTCGGTGATCCTGTTCTTCGTCCACCCGGCGAGCGTCGAGAACCGGATCCTCTACACCTTCCAGGGAGAAGACGACTCGGTGCAGGTCGGCCGCGTGAAGCTCGATTCCTCCTCGTCCGCCCGGCTGACGTCCTGGGGGGAGGCGCTGCAGGCGTGGGTGAAGCACCCGATCGCCGGCTGGGGCGTCACGGGATATGGATTCCTGGATGCCCAGTACTTCCGCATCCTGGTCGAGATCGGAACCCTCGGCTTCGTCGCCTTCGCCCTGCTCGCGGGGAGCGCCGGCACGCTGTTCTACCGGGCGGCCACGAGCCCCGGCGATCCCCTGGTGCGCGGGCTCGGCCTGGGAATGACCGCCGGGCTCGCCGGCCTCCTGGCGCACGCGGTCGGCACCAACACCTTCATGCTGATTCGCGTGATGGAGCCGTTCTGGCTCCTGACCGGGCTGGTCGTGGCCGCCACGGCCTTCCCCGAGGAGGCCCCCGCGTGACGCGACGCGTCGATCCCGCCACCGCCGCGCTCGACGCCCGCGGCGAGAAGACCGCCGCGGCCCGGGGGGTCGCGTGGGGCGGGATCGAGTCGGCGACCTCGGCGCTCGTCGGGCTCCTGCTGACCCCGTTCGTCGTGAAGACCTGCGGCATCGAGGGGCTCGGGCTCTGGGGAGCCTCGTGGTCCCTGGCGCACGCCACCCATCTCCTGGATCTCGGCGTGGGGGCGTCCTACACCCGGTTCACCTCGAAGTCGATCGCCGTGTCCGACACGGCGGGACTCAACAGGATCCTGGGAGCCGGCATGGGCTTCCACCTGGCCCTCGGTGCCCTCCTCTCGGCCGCGGCGATCCTGTTCGGGCCGCGCGCGCTGGGGCTGGTCTCGTCGGGCGGCCCGCTGGCGGAGCAGGCGGCGGGGATCTTCGGCTGCACGCTGGCCACGGTGGTCCTGCGCACGGTCCTGTCCGGATACCGCGGCGTGGTCGCCGGCGCGCAGCGTCTGGATCGCCTCGGGCGGATCGGATCGATCGTCTCGATCATCGAGGGATGCGGCGCGGCGCTGGCGCTCGCCGGCGGATTCGGGCTCGGGGGGATGGCGGTCAACTCGCTCGCCGCCGCCGCCCTGGCCTCCCTCCTCGAGGCGAGGGCGGCGCACCGGCTCGTGCCGGGGCTGAGGCCCGTGCCGTTCGTCTCGGGGCGCGCGGAATGGCGCGAGCTCCTGTCGTTCGGAATGCGCATCCAGATCGTGCGCGCCTCGGAGATCCTGGGGGCGCACGTCCCGCGCCTCCTCCTGGCGGGGGCGGCCGGGCTCGCGGCCGCGGGGGTCTACGATCTGGCGGCGAAGATCGCCGGGGTCCTGCAGGTCGCCGCCCTTCCCCTGCCCGTAATCCAGCCGCTCGCCGGCCGGCTGGACGCGCGAGACGAGGCGCAGAAGCTCAGGACCCTCGCCGGGCGCGCCACCCGGTACGTGGCGCTTCTGGCCGCTCCATGCCTCGCCCTCGTCCTGCTCGATGCGGAGGCGATTCTCAAGGCGTGGACCGGGCGGGACCTGCCGCAGGCCGCAGCCACCGCGGCGCGGCTCCTGGCGCTGTCCGCAACCCTGGGATTCATCGCGTCACCCGTGCGCCTGGTCCTTCGCGGGATGGGGCGGCCGGACCCCGAGGCTCGTGCCGCGCTCCTCGGCTCGCTCGGGCACGTCGGCCTGGCGGCCGCCCTGGCGGCACCCTTCGCCGCTCCGGGAGTGGCCGCCGCGGCGCTCGCGGCGGCGGTGCTCGCAACGGCGAGCCTCGGGTGGGACGCGTTCCGGATCGCCCCCTCGCTGGTTCGCGACGCGGGTCTCGCCGTTCCCGCTCCGCTTCTGGCCGGCCTGGGAGGACTCCTCGCCGGCGGCGCGCTGCGCCTGTCGGTCCTCGGCCTCCACCTGCCCGTCATGACCCGGACCTCCGCGCTGGCGCGCCTCGTCCCCGAGGGGATCGCGCTGCTGTCCGCAACGCTCCTCCTGTCGGTGTGGCTGCGGGCCGTCACCCGGGACGATCTCAGTGCGCTGTCCGGCGCATGGCCCGGCGTCGGCCGCGCGGGGGGCCCGGCGGCCTCGCACGCGGCCGTGAGCGCCACGGGACGCACATGAAGACCATCCTGTCCGGCGCGCACAACCCGCACTTCGAGGCCCTGCCGGAGTACCTGGCGGCTGCACTGGCGCGCCTCGGGCACGAGGTGACCCGTTTCGATCACCGCGATTTTCTCCTGCCGGGCCGGCTGCGGCAGCGCCTTGGCGTCCTGGACCGCCTCGATCGCGAGGGCCTGAACGCGCGTCTCCTCCGGCTCGCCCGGCGCGTGCGCCCCGATCTGCTGATCGTCAATCAGGGGACCGTCCTGTCCCGGACGACTCTGGATCGGCTGCGCGATCAGGGCGTCCGCTGCGTCAACTGGTTCTCGGACTACCCGGCGGAATTCGATGCCGGGCTGCGCCTCGCGGACGCCTACGACTCCTTCTTCCTCGGCTCGTCGTACGCCGCCGCAAGGCACCGCGAGGCCGGACGAGCGCGCTCCTTCTGGCTGCCGTTCGGCTGCGACCCGAAGGCGCACCACCCGGATTCCGCCGACGCCCCCACGGCCCGGCGGGGCCCGGTGGACATGCCGGCCGTCGTGTTCGTCGGATCGCACTATCCGGAGCGCCAGGTTCTCCTCAGGTTCCTGCGCGGGCTTCCGGTCGGCATCTGGGGCCCCGGCTGGGAACGGGCGGCGGACGATCCGGCGCTCCGCCCGATGATCCGGGGCGGCTCCCTGCGTCCCGGCGCCTGGCGCCGCCTGTACGCCCGCGCCCGCGTCGTCGTCAACATCCACTACGGAGCCTTCGGGCCGATCGAGACGTCGGGCGATCTGGCCAGCACCCGCGTCTTCGAGATCCTGGCCTGCGGCGCCTTCCAGGTCGTCAACCGCCAGGGGGACGTCCTGCGGCTGTTCCGGGACGGCGAGCACCTCGCGGTCTTCTCCGACGGCGACGACCTGCGCGACCGCGTCGAGCGGGCGCTGGCGGACGACGCCGGCCGCATGGCCATCGCGCGCGCCGGCCTGGCCGAGGTGCTGGCGCGTCACACCTACGAGCACCGGGCGCGGGTTCTCCTCGACCCGGCGGCCCGGGACTTCGTCCCGGCGTCGGGCGCCCGGCCCGAGGCGCGCAAGGAAGCGGCGGGGTCGTCGCGATGAGACCCTTGCGCGTGGTCCATCTGGTGGAAGCCCTGGGTACCGGGGGCCTGGAGCGCGTCGTGCAGGCCCTGGTGCGCCACGCGGACGTGCGTCGTTTCGCGGTCGAGGTGCTGTGCGCCGTGAAAGGGGGCGCGGTGGCGCGTGAGATCGAAATGGCCGGCGCGCGGGTGCGGATCCTGGGCGTGTCGACCTATGGCCCGCGGGGCGTCCTGGCGGCCGCCCGGGCGATCCGCGAGACGGAGGCCGACCTCGTGCACACTCACGGCCACTTCGCCGGTGTCGTGGGCCGGGCCGCGGCATGGTGGACAGGCCGGGCGGTCGCGGTCCACCACCTGCACACGGTCGATCCCACCCTCGAGCCGAGGCATCTGAGGCGCGAGCGCTTCCTTCTTCGAGTGACCCGACGCGTTCTCTGCTGCTCCCAGGCGGTGGCCCGGCACGCGGCCCGGGACCTAGGCGCTCCGCCGCACCTCCTGGCGGTCATTCCCAACGGCATCGATCCCCCTCCGCCGGCCGGCCGCGCCGAGGCGCTCGATCGGCTCGGATTGAAACCGGACGACGGACCGATCGTCGGATGCGTCGGCGGACTCTCGCGCCACAAAGGACAGTCGGCCCTGATGCACGCGATGGGACAGCTGGATGGACGGCCGCCGCGGCCGACCCTGGTCCTGGTCGGCGACGGCCCCGATCGCCCGGGTCTCGAGTCCGAGGCCGCGACGCTCCAGGGGAGGGTCCGGATTCGCTTCATGGGAGAGCGCCCCGACGCGCGCTCGCTCCTGCCCGCCTTCGACGTGCTGGTCGTCCCGTCCATCGAGCGCGAAGGGTTCGGGCTGGCGGCGCTGGAGGGGATGGACGCCGGCCTGCCGGTGGTCGCCAGCCGGCTGGGCGGCCTGCCCGAGGTCGTGGAGGACGGGCGGACCGGCCTCCTAGTCCCCCCCGGAGACGTCCGGGCCATGGCGCTGGCGATCGCCCGCCTGCTCGCGAACCCGGAAGAGCGACGCGCGATGGGAACGGAAGGCAGGAGGCGGGTCGAGTCGCGGTTCCGCGCCGCACCCATGGCCCGGCGGGTGGAGAGCGTGTACGAGGAGGTCCTCGGTGAGCGACGGGCGGCCTGACAGGACGATCCTGTTCCTGAGCGAGCGTTCCGATCTCTTCGGAGGCGGGCAGCGGAGCCTGTGCGATCTCGCGCACGGGCTCGGCCGCCGCGGCCTGAATCCGCGGGTCGTCGTGCCCGGACCCGGGCCCATGACCGATCTCCTGAAGAACCTGGGGATCGCGTGGACCGCCCTCCCCCTTCCGCCGATCGTCTCGGGAGCGGGGCTCGGATCCCTGCTTGCGCTCCTGCGCCTGGTCGGCCTGGCACGGCGCGAGAACGCCGATCTGCTGCACAGCGATTCGCCCCGCACCGCGCTGTACGGCGGCCTGGCCGCGCGGATCCTCCGCCGCCCGCACGTCTGGCACCTGCGCGCCTCGCGTCCGTCCTCCCATCTGGCCGATCGGGTCCTGGTGGCCCTCTCCGACCGGATCGTCTCGGTCTCCCGGGCGGCCGCCGAGCGGAGTCCGGCCGTGCGGGGCTTCGCAGGCACGCGCGTCGTGCGCACCGGGCTTCCGGACATCCCATTCCTGACGCGCGCCGAGGCCCGCGCCGCCCTCGACCTCCCTCCCCAGCCGTTCGTCTGCGGGGTCGTCGGCAGGGTGGAAGAGGACAAGGGACGGGACGAGGCGCTGGCCGCTCTGTTCGCGCTGCGTCGTGTCGCCCCGTCGGCCCTGCTGGTCTTCCTCGGCCCGGTGGACGGCGAGTCGCGCTGGGCCCAAACCGCCGCGCTCCGGGCCGCGGCCGCAGGGGCGGCGGGCGCCGTGCGCCTCGCGGGAAGCCGTCCCGACGCCCCGCGCCTGCTGCGGGCCTTCGACCTCGTGCTGCATCCCTCGCGCCACGAGGCGCTGCCCCGCGCCGTGATCGAGGCGATGCTCGCCGGCGTTCCGGTCGTCGCCTCGGCGGTCGGAGGGATCCCGGAGATCGTCGAGCCCGGCGTCAGCGGCCTGCTCGTGCCGCCGGGACACGCGGACGCGCTCGGGCGCGCCGCGGCGCGGATCGCCTCGGACCCGGAGCTCGGCCGCCGCCTGGCCGAGGCCGGGGCGTGGCGCGCCCGCGAACAGTTCTGCGTCGATCGAATGATCGAGGGGATCGCGGGGGTCTACGACGAGCTGCTGCGTCCGGGCCGGACACCGGCCCTCCAGGCGCGCGGGACGGTCAAGGAGCATCCCCGGGAGGCGAGGCCATGAGCGAAGCCGATCGGAGCCGGAACCCAGGCGCTCCAGGCCGCGCCGGCGCGGAGACAGGCGTCCCCGCCACGGGGGTCCGTCCCTGCCCCGCCTGCGGTGCGCGAGGCACAGTCTCCCCCGCGCCCGGTGTCGCGCCGGGAGCATCGAGCCGGGCGGTCCGCTGCCTGGCCTGTCGGCTGGTCTACATCGATCCCGTCCCGCCCGAGGCCACGGCGCACGAATCGTACGGCCCCGAATACTACGAGCCGTGGCAGGGGCGCGAGGAGCGCTCCCGCTTGCGGCTCTGGAGGCGGCGACTGCGGCTCATCGAGGCCCGCTCGCGCCGCGGGATCCTGCTCGACGTCGGCTGCGGCGACGGGCTCTTCCTGAGCGTGGCGCGCGAGGCGGGCTGGCGCGTCGAGGGGATCGAATTCTCTCCCGAGGGGGCGCGGCGGTCCTCCCTGCGTCTCGGTCGTCCCGTGGCGGTCGGGGACCTGGCGCGCGAACGTGTGCTCAAGGGTCCGTTCGACGTCATCACGCTGTGGCACGTGCTCGAGCACCTGGTCGAGCCGGGGCCCATGATCGACGCGTGTGGAGCCCGCCTGCGCCCGGGCGGGCTGCTCGTCGTTGCGGTGCCGAACCTCGACAACCTGCCGATGCAGGCGGCGTACCGGGTGGCGCGCGGCCGGCCGCTGCCGCTCTACGAGACCGGCGCGCGAGAGCCGCACATCAGCCACTTCGACCCGCCCACCCTGTCCGCTTTCCTCGCGCGCCGGGGATTCACCACCGTGGAGCTGCGGCCGGATCGCTGCGCCTTGACCCTTCCCAAGCGGGCGGTCGATGCCTGCGCGGCCTTGCTGTCCTTCGCGTCGCGCCGTCTCATGACCGACGCCATGGTCGCCTTCTGCCGGAGGTCCGCATGATCCCGTCGGAGGCCCGCGTGCGCCTCGAGCCCAGGCTCCCCCGCGACCGGATGATCGCCGATCGCCTGCGGTACTCTGCCCGCCTCGCCTGGCTGGGCGTGCGCGCGTTCGTCCTTTTGACCCTGGGACTCCTGCGGCGGCGGGTGCGCCGCCTTCCCGCGCCGTCCCGGATCTCCCGCATCCTGGCGATCCGCTGCGATCGGCTGGGGGACATGGCGCTGACCACGCCGGCGCTCTCGGATCTTAAAGAGCATTTCCGCCGTGCCCGGATCACCGTGCTGGCCCCGGCCGCTCCTCTGGCGCTGCTCGAAGGGCATCCGGCTGTCGACCACCGCGTGGCGCTTTCCGGCCGGGGCCTGCCCGCCGGCCTCGCCGGCCGGTTCGACCTGGTCATCGATTTCACGCCCGATGAGGATCTGCGGGGAGCGCGCCTGGCGCGTGCCACCCGTTCGCCGCTGCGCGCCGGATTCCGCGCCTTCGGGCGGCAGGCCTTCTTCAGCCTGCGCGGCCCCAGGGCCCACGGGCGCCGGCACGTGGTGGACCTGAACCGGGACCTCATGGAAGCGCTCGGCATCAAGCCGGGGGATCGGCGGCCGGAGCTGCACGTCACGCCGGAGGAGCGCGGGCACGCGCAGGCCAGGCTGTCGGCTCTCGGGGCGGCGGCGCCGCGTGTCGCCGTCCACCCCGGGGGGCACTACCCCAGCCAGCGCTGGCCGGCCGAGCGCTTCGCCGAGCTGGTGACCGCCCTGACCGGGCAGATGGGAGCGGCGTGCATCGTGGTGGCGGGACCGGACGAGCAGGACCTCGTGGAGCGCATCTGCGCCGCCACGCCCGACGCCCTGGCCATGGGGCCGCTCGGCGTGCGCGAGATGATGGCCGTCTTCTCGGCCTGCGACCTGTTCGTCGGAAACAACTCCGGGCCCCTCCATATCGCGTCGGCGCTCGGGCTGCCGACCGTCTCGGTGATGGGCCCGACCGATCCGCTGCGCTTCGCGCCGCGGGGACCGGCCGACCGCGTGGTGCGGCGGGACCTGCCGTGCTCTCCCTGCCAGAGGGGGCGCTGCTGGCATCACACCTGCCTCCGCTCGATCGAGCCGGGGGAGATCGTGGCCCAGGCGGAGGCCGTCGTGGCGGCCCTGCTGCCGCAGCAGGAGGCCCGGTGAGCGCCCTCGCCTCCCACCCGGCTGCCGCGAGCGACAGGGTCGCCGGGGCGGCCTTCCAGACTGCCCGCCCTCGGGCCGCCCCGCGCCGTCTCGCCATCCTGCACGTCATCACGCGGCTCGATCGGGGAGGTTCCGCCGACTGCACGCTGCTGCAGGCGATGGGGGCGGCGCGGCGCGGACACCGGGTGACCCTGGCCTTTGGACCGTCCGCGACCCCGAGCCCGCTCCTCCCTGCCGCCCTGGCCGAGCGCGGGATCAGGTTCCTCGAGATCCCGTCCCTGGTGCGCGAGCCGGCGCCGCTCCAGGATCTGCGGTCCCTCGCGGCCCTCGTCCGGATCGTGCGCCGCGGCCGCTTCGACATCGTGCACACGCACACCTCGAAGGCCGGGGCCCTCGGGCGCGTCGCCGCCTTCCTGGGCGGCCGCCCGCCGGTGGTGCACCAGCCGCACGGACATCTGTTCTACGGCTATCACGGACCGATCGGCACCTGGCTGGTGGTCCAGGCGGAGAGACTCCTGGCCCCCCTGGCCAGCCGCCAGATCGCCCTCTCGTGGCGCGGCGCGGAGGAGCACCTGTGCCGCCGCATCGGCCGGCCCGGCGACTTCACCGTGGTGCGATCCGGGATCGATCTGCGCCCCTGCCGGCTGGCGCGCGCGCGCCGCGGCGAATGCCGCCGCCGATGGAAGCTGTCCCCCGGGGATTTCGTCGTCGGGACGCTCTGCCGTCTCGAGCCGGTGAAGGGGGCCGGGGAGCTCCTGGAGGCGTTCATCCTGGCGGCCGCAACACAGCCCCGGCTGCGCCTGGTCGTCGGCGGCGACGGTCCCCTGCGCGGCCGGCTCCTGGACCGGGCGCGCGAAGCGGGCGTCGCGGATCGCGTCACGATCGATGGGTCGTGGCTCCGGCCCGAGGACCTGCTGCCGGCCCTGGACCTCTTCGTGCTCGCCTCGCGGAACGAGGGGATGGGAAGGGCCCTGGTCGAGGCGATGGCGGTCGGCGTGCCGGTCGTCGGCACCGCGGTCGGCGGCATTCCCGAGGTCCTGGAGGAGGGAGGGGCCGGCATCCTCGTCCCGCCGGGCGATCCGGAGGGATTGGCCGCGGCGATGGTCCGGCTGGCGGCGGACGAGGGCCTGTCGGCCCGCTTCGCGCGCCGCGCCAGGGCCCGCGCCGTGACGTTCGGCGCCGGCAGGATGAACCACTCCCTGTTGAACCTCTACCGGAGGGTGATCCGGTGAGCGGAGCGTTCCGGAGGCGCTCCCCGGGCCCGGTTCGCGCCGCGCTCTGCCTGGCGCTGGCCGCGCTTCCCGCGCGGGCCGCGCTCGGAGCGGCGGCGAACGAAGGGCCGTCCGCTCCCGCCGCCCCCCCGGCCTTCTCGGACCTCGTGTCCGTCGTGCACCTGCACACGACGCTCAGCGACGGGCTCGCCACCCCGCTCGAGATGGCACGCGCCGCGCGCCGCGCGGGGGTCGACGCCCTCGTCGTCACCGATCATTTTCTCGAGAGGGTGGAGTACGCGCCGTGGCCGCTCGGAAACGTCATGGGGATCGGGATGTCCCGTCCCTCGGTGATGTCGAACGGCATTGCGACCTACCTGCGCACCCTCGCCGCGGCCGAAGCGGAGACCGGCATCCTGGTCCTGCCGGGGATCGAGGTCAGCCCCTACGCCCGGTGGAGCGGCTCGCTCCTGACCCGCACGCTCCTACTGGAGGGCTGGCACCGCCACGCCCTGGTCGTCGGAGTCGAGGACCCCTCCGCCCTGAGGGGTCTGCCGGTCGCCGGCAACCGCGCCGGCGGCGGGTACGCCGCCTGGTCGTCCGTCTATCTCCTCCCGGCGGCGGCGTTCGGATGGGCGGTCTTGCGCGCCCTGCGTCCGTCGTACCGCGAGACCCGGATGAAGAACTTTGTCCTGAGGCGGAGACGCGCGCCGATCGGGGAGGTCCTCCTGGCGTCGGCGGCGCTCCTCGTGCTGGTCCTCGGCTTCCCGTTCAAGGTGGAGGCGTACAGCCCGGTGGCCGACGACCCCGGCGAGGCGCCGTTCCGCCTCCTGGTGGAACGCGTCCACGATCTCGGCGGCTTCGTCGCCTGGGCCCACCCGGAAGCGGCGGCCGAGAAGGAAGTCCATGGCGTGCGGCTGGCGACGGAGCCCTACGGTGACCTCGTCGTCAAGACGGAGGCGGACGGCTTCGGCGCCATGCCGGAGGGGGTGAAGTCGCTTGCGCCGATCGGGGGGCTCTGGGACGGGGCGCTCCGCGATCACGTCCTGGGCCGGCGCAGGACCGCGCCGTTCGCGCTGGCGGAGCTCGACGAGCACCGCGCGATCGGAGAGATCGACCTCGTCATCCTGCAAACGGTCCTGCAGGTGCGCGCGCGCACGCATGCCGGGGTGCTGGAGGCGATGAGGGCGGGGCGGATGTACGGCCGCTGGACGCCCGATCGAAAAACGCCGCTCAGCCTGACGGCGTGGAGCGCGGGCCACGGTGACGCGTCCGCCGTCGCCGGAGAGACGCTGCGCTGCCGCGGACCGGTCACCCTCCGCCTGGCGGTGGCGGGCGGCGACGGGGCGCCCGTCACGGCGCGCCTGGTGCGCGGCGGCAGCGTGATCTGGTCGAGCCGGGCGTCCCCTCCGTTCTCCTCGACGGTCGAGGACGACGCCACGGGCGGGACGTCGTACCGGCTGGACGTCGAGGGGGCGTATCCCTATCGCCTGATCAGCAATCCGATCTTCGTCGTGCGGCCCGCCGGCGCGGAGGAGGGGGCATGAGGCTCGCGGCGCACCAGCCGCAATACCTGCCGTGGCTGGGGTACTTCGACAAGATGGACCGGGTCGACCGGTTCGTCCTGCTCGACGTGGTGCAGTACAAGAAGAACGAGTGGCAGAACCGCAACCGGATCAGGACCCGCGACGGCTGGCAGTGGCTGACCGTCCCGGTCCACTACCGCTTCCCGATGTCGATCCGCGAGGTCACGCTCGACGACCAGGGGACGACGTGGCGCCGCAAGCACCGCGAGGCGCTGAGGACCCACTATGCCCGGTCCCCGCATCGGTCCGCCGCCATGCCGGGGCTCGAGGCGATCCTGGACGAGACCCACCCCAGCCTGGCCCATCTCAACGCGCGAACGGTGCGGTTTCTCGCCGAGCTCCTCGGGGTGCGCACGCCGATCGTCCTCGCGTCCGAGGTGCCGGGGCTCCCGGAAGGGGCGGACCAGAGGCTCATCGCGCTCTGCCGGCATTTCGGCTGCTCGGAATACCTGGCCGGCGCGGGCGGGGCGGACTACATGAACCTCGAAGCCTACAGGGCGGCGGGGATCGCGGTCGAGTTCCAGGACTTCCGTCATCCGGTGTACCCGCAGTCCTATCCCGGCTTCGAGCCGCACCTCTCGGCCCTCGATCTCGTCTGCAATTGCGGGCCCGGCAGCATCGCGCGGCTTCGCGCCACGCGGGAGGCGGCATGAACATCCTGGCGATCGGCGCCCATCCGGACGACATCGAGTTCGGCTGCGGCGGCACGCTCATGAAGTACGCGGGGAAGGGGGCCCGCATCGACCTGCTGGTGATGACAGACGGCTCGCGGGGCGGAGACGCCCGCACCCGCCGGCGCGAGCAGCTGGCCGCGGCCCGGGTCCTGGGCGCGCGGCGGGTCCACTGGGGCGGCTACCGGGACACGCTGCTTCCGACGGTGCGCCACC
>Ga0070692_10000404_pt1 | contig 12912 bp, 15 predicted proteins | sample KBSK1102metaG_FD_64675 | JGI IMG/M metagenome (GOLD analysis project Ga0070692, IMG submission 64675) | Corn, switchgrass and miscanthus rhizosphere microbial communities from Kellogg Biological Station, Michigan, USA - KBS K1-10-2 metaG | ecosystem: Host-associated > Plants > Roots >...
GGCGCAGTGGCGGGAGCTCAACTGGTCGCGCGAATGGACCGCCATCCACCTGCTCCAGAACGGCCGGCGCGTGGAGCGCAACGCGCGCCATTGCCCGAAGACGCTGGCCCTGCTTTCGCAAGCGACGCAGCCCGACGTGCCGGGCCGCTGCCCGAACGCGATGTTCTCGCTGCTCGCGCCGCGCACGCGCATCCCGCCCCATACCGGCGTCGCCAACACCCGCCTCGTCTGCCACCTGCCGCTGATCGTGCCGCCGGGATGCGCCTTTCGCGTCGGGGCCGAGACTCGCGAATGGGCGCCTGGCCGTGCCTTCGTGTTCGACGACACGATCGAGCACGAAGCCTGGAACGACAGCGACGAGCTGAGGGTGGTCTTGATCTTCGACGTCTGGGCCTGGGCGCTGAGCGCGGCCGAGCGGCAGGCGGTCGCGGCGGTGATGGCCGCGAGCGACGCCCCCACTTCGGACGGGCTCTGAGCGGGAATGAGCGCACAATCCCGGCGCAAGGCACTGGCGGCGCTGACGGCGACGCGGCCGCAGGATGCCACCGGCACGTTCAACGCCGCGATCGATGCGCTGCAGGCCGGGCTCGAGGACGAGGCCCTGCCCCGCATCGAGGCCGCGCTGCGGCTCTCCCCCGGCGACCCGCGCCTGTGGCAGATTGCCGGCCTCCTTCACCGCCAGATCGACGATCTCGCGCCAGCGATCGAGGCGTTCAAGCGCGCCGCGGCGCTGGCCCCCGCCGATCCGCGCATCGCGCACAGCCTCGCGCGCGTCCACCTCGAGGCCGGCCTGCCCGCCGTCGACCTGTTCCAGGCGGCGTGGCGGCTCGCGCCCAACGATGGGGACCTCATCCTCGGCCTGCTCGCCGCGATCCGCGGTGAAGCCGGCATCGCCGCGTCGCTCGAAGCGCTCGAGCGGGTGCTAGCGCAGCATCCGCTGTGGATGCCGGGCCACGATCTGGCGGCGCGGCTGCGCTGGGAGATGGGCGAGCGCGACGGCTTCACCATCAGCCTCGAGCGGGCGCTCGATGCGCAGCCGGGCAATCTCGACCTCTGGTCCGCCTATATCCTCGTCCTGATCAACGGCGATCTCTACGACCGGGTGCTGGACGCCGTGGCCCGCGGCCGCGCCGCAGCGGGCCCGGCGCCGGTGTTCGAAGTCAACGAGGCGGTGGCGCGGTCCGAGCTCGGCGAGGGGACGGCGATCGACCCGCTGTTCGCGCGGCTGGAGCGGCACGACGATGCGGCGGTCAGGGTCCGCCACGTCCGCCACCTGCTGCGCACGGGGCGGCCGGAGGAGGCGGCGTTGCTCGCCTGGCGGATGCGCGACACGCCCTCCGCCTTCATGTTCTGGCCCTATCTGGCGACGGCGTGGCGGATCACCGGCGATCCGCGCTGGGCCTGGCTCGAGGGCGACGCGAGCTTCGTGGGAGTCTACGATCTCGCCGAACGGCTGCCGTCGCTGGAGGCGCTCGCGCAGAGGCTGCGGTCGCTCCACCAGACCACCCACCAGCCGCTCGAACAATCGGTCCGCGGCGGCACCCAGACCGACGGCGCCCTGTTCTCCCGTCTGGAGCCGGAGATCCGCCAGCTCCGCCAGGTCGTTGCCGAAACGGTGGCGGAGCATGTGGCGCGGCTGCCGCCGGCGGACCCCTCCCACCCGCTGCTGTCGCTTCGGCGCGGCGAGCGGGTGCGCTTTTCGGGTTCCTGGTCGGTACGGCTGAGCGGCGGCGGTCACCATGCCAACCACATCCACCCGTTCGGCTGGTTCAGCTCGGCCCTCTACGTGGCGTTGCCGCCGCCCGAGGCGCGGGGGCCGGAGCCCGCCGGGTGGCTGACGCTGGGCGAGCCGCAGGCGCAGCTCGGCCTCGCGGTCGAGCCGTTCCGCCTGGTGGAGCCGAAGCCCGGGCGCCTCGTCCTGTTTCCATCGACCATGTGGCACGGCACTCGGCCGTTCGCCCAGGGCGAGCGGCTCACCGTCGCCTTCGACGTGGCGCCGCCGCCGGAAGGCTGATCATTCGGCGGCTTCGGCGAAGCCCGAGAGGTCGAGGCTGTCCCGTACCTGCGCGAGATAGTCTTCGAGCGCGTCGTCGAACGGGCGCAGCATGGTACCGTGATTGCTCGCAAGGGCGGTGACCGTCGGCGCCGCCGTCTCGACGGGCTCGACGAGGCCGGGGTCGAAACCCACGCCCTCGGCGAGGCGCCGGGCGAAGGCGAACCAGCTCACGCTCCCCGGGTTGGCGAGGTGCCAGATACCCTTTTCTCCGTCGATCAGCAGGTCGAGCGTCGCATGGCAAAGGTCCGGGACGTAGGTGGGCGACACCTTCGTGCGCGCACAGGCCTCCACGGTCTCGCCGGCGGCGAGGCGGGCGAGCACGTGCCAGGCGAAATTGTAGCGGTCCCACGGGCCGAAGAAGGCGCTGGTGCGCACGACGAGCGCCTCCGGGAGGGCGGCGAGCACGCGGCGTTCGGCTTCCGCCTTGCTCTCGCCGTAGACGCAGGCGGGGCTGACCGCGTCGTCCTCGGTGTAGGCGCGGCCCACAGTCCCGTCGAAGACGAGGTCGGAGGAGAAGGTGACAAGGGGAATGCCGGCCTCGGCGCAGCCGCGCGCCAGCTTTTCGGCGCCGTCCGCATTCGCCGCCATGCAGGCCTCGCGCTCGCGTTCCGCATCGGCGACGCGGACGAAGCCTGCCGTGTTGATCACCGCCCAGGGCCGGTGGGCCGCGATCGCCGTCCGGATCGAGCGATCGTCGCAAATGTCGAGCTCGTCGCGCGCGGTGAGGCAGAAGGGAAGGGCGCGCTCCTCGCAGATGCGCGCGAAGGCGTTGCCGAGCGTCCCGGTCGCGCCGGTGATCAGCAGCTTCCGGCCGCTCCGGTCGAGCGACTTGCAGCGGCCGTTCCACGGGTAGAGGCGCGGCGGCCGGCGCCACCAGCCCGGGCTGTCGAGCACCGGATGGTCGAAGCTCTCGCCGGCGGAATAGGCCCTCGCAGCCGCGGCGATGACGGTGGGCCGGGGGGTGCCGGTCCGCACGTCGAAGACGCCGACATCGTAGAAGCCGGTGCGCCGGGTCAGCAGGAAGCGCCAGTCGACGTTGCCGAACATCGACCAAAGGGTGACCGCCCGCAGGTCCACGCCCTCCTCGCGCAGGGCCCGGGCCGTCTCCCACACCTCCGCGAACCAGCGCAATTGCTCGTCGCGGTGGGAGCCGTGGTGGACCTCGGTGATCGCCATCGGGATGCCGTAGCGCTCCCACGCCTCGCGCAGCCGCGGGCCGATGCCGGTGTCGGGCTCGAGCCGCTTCACCCGCACCGCCTCGGCGTCGACATAGCGGTCGCGGCGGTTCCCGCTGCTGTCGTGGCCGGGGTAGAGGTCGACCCGGTGGTCAAGGAAGCGCTCGCTGGTGAGGTAGTGGTTGATGCCGAGCAAATCGGGCCTCGCCTCGCCGCCTTCGAACCGCGCCATCTCCTCCCGGCTGATCCCCGCGCCGATCAGGATGTCGTGGAACGCATGGCCCTTCCCGACGCGGCCGCAGAGCAGGTCGAGGCTGAGCCAGCGCCGCTCGTTCTCGTGCGCCGCCTGGTAGCGCAGCGGCTGGGTCGAGAAGGTCTTGCCGAGATCCTCGGTCTGGATCAGCTGCGCGCCCGGAACCTGGCGGCGGATCGCCCGCATCGCCTCGAGCGTGCCGGTGCATTCGTTGACCAGCGCGCGCAGGAAAGCGGGATAGTCCCGGCGGTGGGGATACCAATGGCCGTAGAGACCGGAGAAGCGCGCCGTCGTCAGCGGCTCGTTGACCGGCGTCCAGCGCCGGATCCACGGATAGCGCTCGGCCGCGCGGGCCGCGAAGTCGGCGAGCTTCGGAGGGAAGTCCGGGTCGAGCAGGTCGGTGTAGCGCGGACCGGATCCGTGGTGGAGGAGGCCGCCGATCACGTCGATGCCGCGCTCGCGCAGCATGGCGAGGCGCTCGTCGGTCCATGCCCAGTCGCACGCCTCCGGCCGCTCGGGCGCGATGGCCTCCCACAGGATCGGGTAGCGCACGGTGCGGATGCCGAGCTCCGCGATCAGGTCGAGGTCCCGCGGCCGTTCGGCGTGACCCGTTTCGACAGTCTGGTCGCGATAGTCGTCCCCGAGGCGGACGATGGTGCATTCGACGCCGCCCCAGAGTTCCAGGCCAAGCGTCTTCCGCGTCTCGTTCGTCATTCCACCCAAGGTCTCGTTGTGGCGGGTCTGTAACGAACACCCGGCGCTCGAAGGCGGTTCCTGACAATCGCTCCCACTTTGCTGCAGATCAGGAGATTTTCGGCGCGCTAGGGAAATTGCAACTTATCGGTGCGAACCTCCCTCTCACGAACTTGGGAGAGGCCGATGGGCGTTCAGCAGGCGGCGGAGCCGGTACGCTGGGAGGACCGGCGCTGCGAGCCGCGGCACGAGGGACTGGTCGACAGCGCGATCATCTACTTCCGCGGAACGCCCAAGCTGGTGCCGGTGCTCAACATCTCTTCGCGCGGCACGATGGTCGAAAGCGACATCGTCCCGCGGCTCGGCGAGACGATCCTCGTCGAATTTCCCGAATGCAGCCGCATCCACGCCTTCGTGCGCTGGGCCCGCGAGGGCCGCATCGGCCTCAACTTCGGCCACGAGATCGTGCTCGGCGGCTGAGGCCGCCTAGCGAACCGCCCGCATCACCAGCGGCGCCACCCCGCGCGCCATCCGCGCGATTCCCTCGGCATTCGGGTGGACCCGGTCAGGGAGGTTGAGCTTCGCCTGTCCCGCCACGCCGGCGAGCAGGAAGGGGTAGAAGGGCAGTCCGTATTTCGCCGCCAGCGCCGGGAAGATCGCGTTGAAGGCGCGCGTGTAACGCGGGCCGAGGAACGGCGGGGCGAGCATGCCGGCGAGGATCACCGGGATGCCGCGGCGGGCGAATTCGTCCAGCACCGCCTCCATGTCCTCGTGCGTCTCCTCCGGCGGCACCGCGCGCAGGATGTCGTTGCCGCCGAACGAGACGATGGCGAGGTCCGGCGGCGGCCGTAGCGCGTCGAGCGTCCAGCGCACCCGGCTGCGGGCATGGCCGGCGGTGTTGCCGGAAACGCCGGCGCCGATCACCTCCGCCTCCAGCCCCTGCTCGCGAAGCAGCGCCTCGAGCTGCGGCGCGAAGCCCTCGCCCTTGCGGACGCCGTAGCCGGCCATCAGGCTGTCGCCGAAGGCGAGGATGCGCACGGGTGCAGCGGCGGGAGCGGGACTGGCGGCTGGCATCCCGCACAAAAGCGATCGGAGGCCAAAGGGTTGCGGGGAATCGGCGAAAAGCGCCGAGGCGCCGCCATTGCCGGGAGCCGCCCCGCCGCCTATCTCGCCGCCATGATCGATCTCTACACCGCCGCCACGCCGAACGGCTGGAAGGTCTCGATCGCGCTGGAGGAGCTGGCGCTGCCCTACGAGACGCACGTCATCGACCTTCGCGCCGGCGAGCAGAAGTTGCCATGGTTCACCAACATCAACCCGAATGGCCGGATTCCGGCTATCGTCGATCGGGAGAACGCCAACTTTCCGATCTTCGAGAGCGGCGCGATCCTGCTCTATCTCGCCGAGAAGACCGGCCGCCTGATGCCCCTCGACCGAGAGGGCCGCAGCCGGGTCGTCCAGTGGCTGATGTTCCAGATGGGCGGGGTCGGCCCGATGATGGGACAGGCAAACGTCTTTACGCGCTACTTTCCCGAACAATTGTCCAGCGTCATCGAACGCTACCGCCGCGAGAGCCGGCGCCTGTTCGAGGTGCTCGACGGCCACCTCGCCGACCATGAGTGGCTCGCCGGCGACTATTCGATCGCCGATATCGCCAACTGGTCCTGGGTCCACACTCACGAATGGCCGGGCGTTCCGGTGGACGGCCTGCCGCACCTCCAGCGCTGGCTCGACGCCATCGCCGCCCGCCCCGCCGTGCAGAAGGGGGTCGTGACGCCGCCGCGCGCCGATCCTGCCCAGTCGATCGAAGCCGCCCGCACGATGCTCGCCTGACCCGAGAAGGAATATCCATGAACGAGATGACCAGCATCGCGGCTCAGCCCGCTTATTCCGACGCCGTCCGAAAGGCGCTGGCGCGCGAGCCGGCCCTGTTCATCGACGGCGGCTGGATTCCCTCGACCCACGGCAAGCGAATCGCCGTCTTCGATCCGTCGACCGGCAAGGAGATCGCGCAGGTGGTCGACGCCTCGGATGCCGACGTCGACAAGGCGGTGGCGGCCGCGCGGCGGGCGTTCGACGACGGGCGCTGGACGGGCCTGCCGCCTTATCAGCGGCAGCGCTTGATCGAGAAGCTCGCCGACCTGCTCGAAACCGCGACGGCGGAGATCGCGGAGATCGAGTCGATCGACAATGGCAAGCCGCGCGCGGCGAGCCAGGGCTACGACATACCGCGCTCGGTCCAGACGCTGCGCTACGTCGCCGGCTGGGCGACCCGCATGTCGGGCGAGCAGGTGGATCCCGCCGGGATGCCCACGGGAAGTGTCCATGCCTATATCCGGCGGGAGCCGGTCGGGGTCGCGGCGCAGATCGTGCCCTGGAACTTCCCGCTGATGATGGCGGTGCAGAAGATCGCGCCGGCGCTGGCGGCGGGCTGCACCCTGGTGCTGAAGCCCGCCGAGCAGACCCCGCTTTCGGTCCTGCGGTTTGCCGACCTGGTCGCCGAAGCGGGAATCCCGGCGGGAGTCGTCAACATCGTCACGGGACTCGGGGAGACGGCCGGGGACCGGCTGGTCCGGCATCCGGACGTCGACAAGGTCGCCTTCACCGGGTCGACCGAGGTTGGCAAGATCATCAACCGGGCCGCGACCGACACGCTGAAGCGGGTGACGCTGGAGCTCGGCGGCAAGTCGCCGGTGATCGTCCTCCCCGACGTCGACGTGAAACGCACGGCGGCGGGCGCAGCGCGCTCGATCTTCGCCAATTCGGGGCAGGTCTGCATCGCCGGCTCGCGCCTGTTCGCCCACCGCGACATCTTCGACCAGCTGCTCGAGGCGGTCGCCGCCAATGCCTCCGGATTGAAGGTCGGGCCGAGCCTCGCGCCCGATACGACCATGGGCCCGCTCGTCTCTGACGAGCAGCATGCGCGCGTGCTCGGCTATATCGAGGCTGGGAAGAAGGAAGGCGCGTCGGTGCTCTGCGGCGGCGATACGCCCGGCGGGGAGGGCTGGTTCGTCAATCCGACCATCCTCGTCGACGTGAAGCCCGAGATGAAGGTGGTGCGCGAGGAAATTTTCGGTCCGGTGCTCGCGGCGCAACGCTACGATGATTTGGACGAGGTTGCGAAGGCGGCGAACGACACGACCTACGGCCTCGCCGCGACGATCTGGACCCGCGACGTTTCCGCCATGCACAAGCTGGCCGCCAAGCTGAAGGCCGGCATGGTCTGGGGCAACGCCCCATCCCTCGCCGACGTGGCGCTCCCCTTCGGCGGCTACAAGCAATCGGGCTTCGGCCGGGAGAGCGGCCGATACGGCGTTGAAGCCTATACGGAGCTGAAGACGGTCGCGATCGCGCTCTAGGGCGCTTCGCCGCAGCGCGCCTGGTCCACCGGACGGTGGTCCTTGGCGGCCTTGCGCTCCTCCTTGCCGAGGCATTCCTCATACTTGCGCAGCGCACGCCCACGCTTCTGGTCGCGCTTCTTCTGGCTGGGGAGGGCGGCGCTGACGCCCTTGCCGACCACCTTCACCGGCAAGGTGACGATGTCGACCGCCGTCTTGGCCAGGCAGCCGGGGAGGAGGAGCAGCGCGCCGAGCGCGGCCAGGCGGAGGGGAAGCGAACAGGCCATGCCGCCATGGTAACCCAAAGCCTGAAGATGCCGCATGAAAAATCGCCGCGTCCACGATTCGCTTCGTCGCCTGTTGCGGAACCGCACCGAATTCGGTGGCGTTCGTCTCGCCGACCCAATCATAGGAGATACGCCATGTCCGACGACAAGACCGACCGCGGCGCCCAGGATCGCGCCCGCGTCTCGGGAGACGAGCCCTACGAGGTCGAGTATTTCGCCCGCAAGCACGGCATTACCGCCGAGCAGGCGCGGCAGCTGATCCGGGAGGTCGGCAACAGCCGCGAGAAGCTCGACGCGGCGGCGGAGCGGTTGAAGCAGAACGCCTGACGCGCGGCTCAGCTCGGGTTCGGCGGCTCCGGATTCGGAGCCGCCGGACGCGGCGGGTCCATCTCGTCGGCGCCGCGCTCATATTCCTCGGCGAGCGCCTTCAGCGATCGCTCGACGTCGCGCGAGTCGATACCGCGGGCGAGGCGGCGGCATTTCGCGGCGCGGGCGCGCAGCGCCTGGGCTCCCTCGGCGCTCACAGGCTGCACGCCTGCCGAACGGCGTCGATGACGACCATTGCTCCGCTATCCCCTGCCGGATCGTGGGAAGCGCCCACGAACGCCTAGAGCGAACGCATGCGGCGGCACAGGCAGGGCTAAAGCCCCGCGCCGCCAAGAGTAGAGCGACTTAACCTGGATCAAAGTTCCAGTGTAACTGCAAATAGCGCTCCCGACAGGCCTACTACCCCGCATCAGGGCCGCACCGGCTCGGCGATGTGGAGGTAATTGGGGTTGAATCCCGACGCTTCCTCGAGCCGGCGATAGTCGTGGATGGTGAGCGCGCCGCGGTCGAGGCTGATGAGGCCGTCGGCGCGCATGCGCTGGAGGATACGGTTGACGTGGACCGGGGTGAGGCCGAGCGCGTCGCCCAATTCCTCCTGGGTGAGCGGCAGGCGATAGCTGTGGTCGGTGGTGAGCCCGACGGCGCGGAGCCTGAGGTACAGCTCGCACATCAGGTGGCCGATCGCCTCGTAGGCGCCGCGGCGGCCGATGTTGACGATCCACGCGCGGAGCACCGCTTCGTCGATGAGGGTGGCCCACCAGAAGGCGCGGGCGAGGTGGGGCCGCGCGGCCAGCGCCTCCATGCGCCCCCGCGGGATGAAGGCGACGCGGGCGCGGGTGATGGTGGCGATGGAATGGTCCATAACCTCCAATAGTGTGACGTGAAGGTCGCAGAAGTCCCCCGGAATCAGGAATGCGGTGATCTGTCGTGCACCATCCGGCAGCAATTTGTAGCGCGCCGCCCAGCCGTCGAGGATGAGGTGGACATGATCGGGCCGGTCGCCTTCGCGGATGATGGTCCTGCGCGCGTCGAGCTCACGGGCATCGCGGGCAAGCTCGGCGAGGGCGCTCCGGTCGGCGTCCGCCAGGGGCGCCACCCTCTCCAGCTTCCTGACCAGCGCGCCGTCCTTCATCGGCCATGGAGGCGCGCTTTTTCGGGATGCGTCCACTCCAATCGTACTTAGTATCTAACATAGGTTGCGCACGATCACTCAATCCTGAGTGAATTCGCCGCCGCTTGGCTTCCGTTACAGCCAAGCCCTGCCGGCAGCAGTGCCGGTGCGGCCGTTGCGGACCCGCTTCCGTTCCCGCCCGTCCTCACGCGGAGAGCGACCATGGTTCATGATGGCATCGAGCGGGCCGTGCGCCGCCTCGAACGACGCGCGCCGATAAGCGAGGCGGACCGCGCCGCCGTCCGCGCCCTGCCCTACACGCTGCGCAGCCTCGACCCCGCCTCCTACCTGCTGCGCGAAGGCGAGCCGCCGTCGCATTGCGGGCTGCTGCTGAGCGGCCTCGCCTACCGCCACAAGCTGACCGGCGACGGTGCGCGCCAGATCCTCTCCGTGCACATGGCCGGCGAGTTCCTCGACCTCCAGAACAGCTTCCTCGGAGTCGCCGACCACAATGTGCAGGCACTGACCAGGGTCGAGGTGGCGAGCGTCCCCGTCGCCGCGCTGCAGGCGCTAGTCCGGGAGCATTCCGACGTCGCCCGGGCGATGTGGATCGACACGTTGATCGACGCTGCGATCTTCCGCGAATGGATGGTCAATGTCGGCCGCCGCCACTCGTTGAGCCGCGTCGCCCACCTGCTCTGCGAGTTCGCGACCCGGCTGCAGGAAAGCGGCCTCGCCGAGGACGGGCGCTACGAGCTGCCGATGACCCAGGAGCAACTCGCCGACGCTACCGCGCTCACGCCCGTGCACATCAACCGCGTGCTGAAGGAGCTCGGGCGGCGCGGCTTGATCGTACGCAACAAGCGGTCGATCGCGATCGCCGACTGGGATGCGCTGCGCTATGTCGGCGACTTCAGCACCCGTTACCTGCACCTGCACGACGGGCCCACCCCCCCCCCGGAGCGCTCAGCCCTCGCGGCTGATCCGGCCTGAAAGGCCGCAAGCTCTGGAAAAGGCGCGTGAAAGAGGTACATCTAACCTTGATCAACGCGGCCCATTTTTACGATGGTTATGCATGACACCACAAATGCGGGGGGCACCGGCGCGTCGTCGCGGCGAGGAGGTGCTTCGCCCCTGATGCGTGGAGAAGCCGTGCCGGACTTGCATGCGACCTGGGATTTGATGCTGCGCCGCCTCGAGCGCCGGACGTCCTTGGGCGAGAGCGGGCGGCGGGCCCTCCTCTCGCTGCCCCGAACCACCCGCCGCGTCGGTCCCGGCGGCCATGTCGTGCGCGACGGCGACATGCCGGATTGCTGCGCTCTGCTCCTCTCGGGCTTCGCCTACCGCTATAAGCTGACCGGGGAGGGCGGCCGCCAGATCATCTCGCTGCACATGCCAGGCGAGTGGCTCGACCTCCAGCACATGTTCCTCGGAGTCGCCGACACCAGCGTCCAGACGCTGACCGAGGCGGAGGTCGACTTCGTCCCGCGTTCCGCGATGGAGGAGCTGGCCCTGGCCAATGCCGAGGTGGCGCGCGCGCTGTGGATCGACACGCTGATCGATTCCTCGATCTTCCGCGAATGGGTGGTCAATGTCGGCCGGCGCGACAGCCGCGCGCGGGTCGCCCACATTTTATGCGAATTCTCGCTGCGGCTCGAAGCTGCGGGGCTCGCCAAAGACCATGTCTACGAGCTGCCGATGACCCAAGAGCAGCTCGCCGACGCGGTCGGCCTCACCTCGGTCCACGTAAACCGGGTGCTGCGGCAGCTCGGCGAGGATGGGTTGATCTCGCGCAATCGCCGCACCGTTACCATCGTAGACTGGAAGGGGTTGCGCGAGGTGGGAGACTTCAATGAGCGCTACCTGCACCACAACGCGGACGCGATCCGCGCCGCCTAATCCATTTTGTGGCAATCCGGCGCGAATTGAGTCAGCATCGTTCCTTCGCCGCGTAGAGTCCCACCCGCCGAGTCGGGGAGCCGGGCAGTGAGCAGGAAAGACCGCATCCGTCACCACGCGCACCGCGCGATGGAGGAGCTCGACCGCGCCCGCGCGGCGCGTTCGCCCGAGGCCGCGATCGCCCATCTCGGCCTTTCGGAGCTGCATCTGGGCGAGATGAAGTCGCTCAGCGACCAACCGCAGCCGGTGCTGCAGCTCGTCCACTAGGGCACCGGAAGCTCAACCAGATCAATTATTTAATCGCCGATTGTTGATCGAGTTGAGTGCGCGAACACGGGATTCTTCCCATCTTGCCCCGAACTCGCAGGGGCGAATCGCAATGGGCGACGAGGTCAAGTTCCACACCGACCGGGCGATGGCGGAGCTGCGGCTCGCCTCCCAATGCATCGACCGGGAGGCCGCCGAAGCGCATCTGCGCCGCTCCGCCCGCCATCTCGACCGCGTGCGGGCGCTGAGCGGCGCCGGCGCGTCCGCGCCTTCGCCGGTCGAGGCCGAAGCCTAAGGGCGCGGCTTCCGGCCCATCCCTCCGCTGCGCCTGGGGGCGCGCCGCAAGGCAAGCCCTTCTTTGCCTCTTTCCTTCGCCGCCTGCGTCCATGCTAAGCAGGTTGCCGCAACCGCGGAGCCTGAACATGCGCCAAATCGTCGCCTTTCTCGCCGCAGTCCTGCTGAGCGCCGCCGCGCCCCCGCCGGCCTGGCGGCCGGTGCCCGTGCCCGGCGTCGCGGAGCCGTCGGAGACGATCAAGGCCGCGCCGGCCGCAGCCTGGCGGGAGATCGCCCCCGAGAACCTGCTCGTCGTCGAGCTGAAAGAAGGCGGCCGGATCGTCATCGAGCTCGCGCCGGACTTCGTTCCGGTCCATGTCGCCAACGTCCGCGCCTTCGCCCGCGGCGGCTGGTGGAACGGGTCGAGCGTCTACCGGGTACAGGACAATTACGTCGCCCAATGGGGAAATAACGAGGCGAAGGTGCCGTATCCCGCCGGCGTCGTCGCCAAGCCGCCGGCCGAATATTCGCGGCCGCTCGCCGGCCTCGACGTGCGCCCGCTCGGTTACCCCGACAGCTATGCGCCCGTCGTCGGGCACGTCGGCGGTTGGCCGATCGGCTATGACCCGAAGGCCGGGCAGGCCTGGCTCACCCATTGCTACGGTTTCGTCGGCGTCGGCCGCGACCTTGCGCCGGACACCGGCAGCGGCGGCGAGCTGTACGCGGTGATCGGCCAGGCGCCGCGCCACCTCGATCTCAACATCGCTGTGATCGGACGGGTGATCGAGGGGATGCCGCTCCTCTCCGCCCGTCCGCGCGGCACCGGCAATCTGGGCTTCTACGAGGATCCGAAGCAGAATATCGGCATCGCGCGCGCGCGCGTCGCCGCGGACATGCCGGGGGGCGAGCGCCCACATTACCAGGTGATGCGGACCGACAGCCCCGCTTTCGCGCTCTACGTGAAGGGCCGCGCCAATCGCGGCGGCAGCTTCTTCAACCGTCCCGCGGGCGGCGTCGACCTGTGCAACGCGCCGGTGCCGGTGCGCAAGACGCCCTGACCGATGAGCGACGCCGGCCCCGCACGAGGAAGGCCGGCGCGCGGAGACTGGAAAAAAAGCTCAGCTCAGGCCGCGTAGGCCTGCTCGCCGAACATCGGCCGGCGAATCGTGCGGACGATGGCGCCGCCGGCGATCATCGGCGCATTCTCGAGCGGGAGCGCGGTGGTGCAGAAGG
>Ga0070692_10000405_pt1 | contig 12906 bp, 10 predicted proteins | sample KBSK1102metaG_FD_64675 | JGI IMG/M metagenome (GOLD analysis project Ga0070692, IMG submission 64675) | Corn, switchgrass and miscanthus rhizosphere microbial communities from Kellogg Biological Station, Michigan, USA - KBS K1-10-2 metaG | ecosystem: Host-associated > Plants > Roots >...
GCGAGATCGATCCGGCCCCGGGAGATCGCGGTGGCCGTGAGCACGGACGGCGCGGCCGGGATCGCTCCGGGCGTCGGCGTGGGCGTTCGCGTCGGCGTCGCGGTTGGCGGGACCGGTGTCGGCGTTCGCGTCGGAGTGGAGGTAGGAACGACCGGAGTCGGCGTCCACGTCGGCGTGGCCGTGGGAACGACCGGAGTCGAAGTCCGCGTCGGCGTCTGCGTGGCTGTCGGCGGGATGGGCGTGGCAGTCGGAGGAGGCGGTGCACCCTTCAGGATCGTGAACGAGTCGTCGATCGCGCCGGTCTCGCGAAGGAATTTCGCGTCCAGGCGGTTTCCGTCGACGTCGAGAACCATCGAGCCCAGCCGGTTGAGCGAGATGAACATGGCGGGATGGTTGAGCGATCCGCCGCTCGTCTGCCCGCCGCTGCCCGCGACCGCGTAGACCGCCCCCTCGTGCGGAGCGATGTCGGACGAGGGCTTGACGTAAGCGCCGGTCTCCGACGGGCGGCCGCTGCCCGAGTTCAGGATCATCGTCGAGTTCAGCGTGCTCGACGTCCCGTAGTGCCCGTCGAGCAGGTACGACCGCTCGTAGGAGTGGCTGTGCCCGGTCAGGACGAGGTCGACCCCGTAATCCTCCAGGATCGGCAGGATGTTCTGCCGCATCTGCACGAGCTCCGTCTCGGTATCCGAGTCGTGCGAGCCCTTGGTGTACGGGGGGTGGTGCCAGAACGCGATCAGCCACGTCTGCGCGGTCGCGGCGAGATCGTTGCGCAGCCAGGTGGCCATTGCCGCGGTCGGCGAGCGGTCCGAAGTCATGGAGTCGAGACAGACGAAGTGGATGTTTCCGCGGTCGAACGAGTAGTAGTCCTCGGTCCCCGACGCGATGCCGCCCGCTTCGCCGTTCGTCGGCAACGTGAACATCGCGTAGTAGGGGAGCGACGGCGGCGGGTTCGACGATTGAGCCGTGTCGTGGTTGCCGAGCGTGGGCCAGAGAAACGCCTGCTTGAGAATCGTCGGATACATGTTGAACACCGCGGCCTGGTACTCGGCGTCCGTTCCGCTCTCGTAGGCGTTGTCGCCCAGCATCAGCCACGCATCGGTTGCGCGCGTTCCCGCGAACGTGAGGTAGGCGTTGCGGACCGCCTGGGCGCTCGCGTTCGCGGTCCCGGCGTCCCCGATCACCCAGATGCGGGTGGGGACAGCGGTCCCGACGAAGGGGTGCGTCCGGAAGAAGAAGGTGCTGTCGCCGCCGGCGAGCGTCTGGGTGGAGGTGCCGACCGAGTAGTAGTAGACGGTGTCCGGCGAGAGTCCGGAGACCGTGACCGCGTGGTCCGTGACGCCGGACGCTCCGTCCGCGATTCCCGTCAGGCTCGTCGGCGTGAGTCCGTATCGGACCCGGGATTCGGTATTGACGTCCGTGCGCCACCGGACGACGGCGCCGGTCGGCGATCCCCTCTGGAGGTACGGCCCGCGGGTGACGACCGCGGCGGCGGCGCCGGAAGCGTCGAGAAATCCGACCGCGAGGAAGGCGGCCGCGAGCAGCCATTTCTCAGCTCTTCGCATCGGTCTTCTCCTTTTCCGGGCCGGCGACCCGGAGGCTCTCGAGAGAGCTCCGCACCCGCCCCTCCAGTTTCTGAACCGCGCGCGTCTGGCGCAGGCGCGAAGGGAGCGCCTCGATCGCGCGCTGCGCCCTCTCGAAGGTCTCCCGCGCTTCGCGGGATCTTCCGGCGGCGACGAGGATCTCCCCGCGCCGGACGAGACGGGTCTCCTGTCTCGCGCTCGGCGGAAAGACCCGGTCGAGCCGGGCGAGCGCTCCGTCGTAATTCTTCCGGGCGAGATCGAGCTCGATCGCGAGCTCCTCGAGCGAAGCCAGCGGTCCGAGCCGGGCGATCCCCCGGTCGAGCACTTGGATCGCGGCGGACTCGCGTCCGACCTCTCGCAGGAATCGGGCGCGCTCGAAGTAGAGGTCCGGCGAGGGCTGCGGCGCGAGCGCGATCGCCCGGGCGTATTCCGAGTCGGCGTTTTTCGTTTCCCGGAGGAGGACGAGGGTCCGCGCGAGCTCCAACCGCCCCTCGGCGTCCCTCGGCCGCGCGCGGACGTAGCGCTCCAGCACCGGTCTCGCTTCGGCCGGTCGTTCCGCTTCCAGGAGAGCGCGTCCGGCCCCGAGGTCGGCAATGACGAGGCTCGGATCGAGTCGCCGCGCGCTCGCGTAGTCGGCGAGAGCCGCGGAGAACTCCCGGTCGAGGCGATGGAGCTCTCCGCGCCGCAGATAAAGGACGGCGTTGCCGGGCTCCGCTCCGATCTGAAGGGTGAGGGCCGCGATCTGGTTGATGGGTTCGTCATGGGCAGCGGCGCGTCCGGCGCAAACGAGCTCGGCCGCCAGAAGAACGGCAAGAACGCGGGCGCTCCGCCCCCGGAGTGACTGAACTCGGGTGAACATCGTGAACTGTGTTCGGTTCGTCGGATCGTAACATCCGGCGCCGGATCGAGGACTACTTCGACGCCGTAATTTCGGCGCCCGCGACGCCCAGGTCCCGGGAATTGCGCGCGCGATCGATCTCGCCCATGCCCCCCGCGCCCGGAGGGGCGGAGATCTCGTAGGGGCCGAGACGGGAGCCGGGAGAGAGTCTCAGGAACTCAGCCGGATGCGGACGTCTCCACGTCCTTCCGGTAGATCTCGAATGCCTTCTGATACTCCATCACGCGTGCGACCTCTTCGAGAAACTCTTCGCTGTATCCGGCGCGGCGCAGCAGGTGGAAGCCCATCTCCATTCCGGACGTGATACCGCCGGCGGTGATGATGCGTCCGGCATCCACGACGCGGGCGCGGCTGACCCGAACGGCCGGCGCGATCTTCGCGAGCCGATCGATGGGAACCATTCCGGCGGGTGAAGACTCGACTCGATCCGGTTCTTTCCGATTGGTCGCCGAAAGCCCGTCGAGGAGTCCCATCTTTCCGTAAACCCAGGACCCCGTGCAGACGCTGGTCAGGAGCGTCGAGTCCGCCAGCGACCGGACGTAATCGTGCAGGCGCCGGTTGTAAAGCTCCTGGCGGGTGCCGAAGCCTCCCGGAATCAGAAAGGCGTCCATGGCCGGGGCGTCTTCGAAAGAGTAGTTCGGCAGAACCGTGAAACCCGCCTGGGTCTGCACGGGACGAAGAGAATCCGCGATCAGAAACGCGTCGAGCTCCGGATCGAAACGCCGCGCCACGGAAAAGACTCCGTAGGGCGCGGCGAAGTCAACGATCTCGGCGTCCTTGAAGACGTAGATTCCGAGTCGAAACCCGGGTATTCGCGGCGTCTCTGCCATGGGGTCCTCCGGCTGGATCCGGTCGAGCCGAGTCTATGACGCACGTGGCGCGATCGGGTTCGGCTTTCCCCCGAGGCCGCGACTGCCTGGGCACCCTGCGAGGTCCAGCAGTCGGACGGTGCTGTCCGGATGCTACGGCTTCGGAGCGGGGTTTTCGTCGGTCGCCATGCCGAGCCGGGTCAGCAGGAAGGCGTAATCGAAGGCGGTTTCCTGGAGCTTGTCGTATCGGCCCGAAGAGCCGCCGTGGCCCCCCGCCATGTTGATCTTGAAGACGAGCGGATGCGAATCGGTCTTCATCTCGCGCAGACGCGCCACGTACTTGGCGGGCTCCCAGTACATGACCTGGCTGTCGTTGAACGACGTCTTGACGAGCATTGCGGGGTAAGCCCGGGCCGCGATGTTGTCGTAGGGGCTGTAGCTCTTCATGTACTCGTACTGCTCACGCACCCGCGGGTCGCCCCACTCCTCGAACTCGCCCACCGTCAGCGGCAGGCTCGCGTCGAGCATGGTGTTGATGACGTCGACGAACGGAACGCGGGCGATCGCCGCGGCGAAGAGGTCCGGCCGCATGTTGACGACCGCGCCGATCAGGAGTCCCCCGGCGCTTCCGCCCTCGATCGCCAGTCGGTCCCTGGACGTCCACTTCTCGCGGATCAGGTGCTCGGCCACCGCGATGAAGTCCGTGAAGGTGTTCTTCTTGGCGAACATCCGTCCCTCGTCGTGCCACTTCTTGCCCATCTCGCCGCCGCCGCGGACGTGGGCGATCGCGCAGACGACGCCGCGGTCGAGCAGGCTCACGCGACTGGACGAAAAGCCCGGATTGCTGGAGATGCCGTAGGAGCCGTACCCCGTCAGGAGAAGAGGATTGCGGCCGTCTCGAGCGATCCCCTTGCGGTAGACGATCGAGATCGGTATCGAGGTTCCGTCGGAGGCAGTGGCGTGAAGCCGCTCCGAAACGTAACGCGACGGGTCGTACCCTCCGAGAACTTCGGTGCGTTTGAGCAGCCGGCGCTCGCGCCTGTCCATGTCGTAGTCGAAGATCGACTCGGGCGTCACCAGCGACTGATAGCGGAATCGAAAGACGTTCGTGTCGAACTGCCGGTTTTCCCCGGCGAACGCGGCATAGACCGGCTCGGGAAGTTCGATCCGGTGGGACTGTCCCGTCGCGAACGACATCACGCGGAAGTGCCGCAAACCGTCCTGGCGCTCGAGAAGGACGAGGTGCCCCGAGAACACCTCGATCCCCTCGATCATGACGTCCTCCCGGTGGGGGACGATCTCCTTCCAGTTCTGCGGCCGCGGATCCTCCGTCGACATGAGAACGACCCGAAAATTGCGACCCTTGTCGTTGATCCGTACGAAGAAGGCGCCGAGCCGGTGGTCCACCTCGTACTCCCGGTCCTTCTCCCGCGCCGCGATCACCTGGGGCGTGCCATTCGGTTCGCTCGCCTTCAGGAAGCGGATTTCGCTCGACGTGTGGCTGCTCGAGTCGAGGAACAGGTATGCGCCGCTTCGCGACCGCGACACCTCCAGCGTGAATTTCTCGTCCTTCTCCTCGTACAGCATCGCGTCGGATGCAGGGCTCGTACCGAGGACGTGCCGGTGAAGCCGATACGGCCGCTTCGCGCTGTCGTCGACGACGTAGAAGACCGTCTTGTCGTCCGCGGCCCAGGCGAAGGAACTGACTCGGGAGAATTTCTCCGGCGCCACGGTTCCCGTGCGGAGGTCCTTGACGAAGAGCGTGTATTCGCGGAATCCGGTCACGTCCGTCGAATAGGCCAGGAGATTTCCGTCATCGCTCGGCTCGATGTCGCCGATCCCGAAGAACTTTTCTCCGCGGGCGAGCCCGTTGGCATCGAGGATGATCGTCTCCGGAGCGTCGACCGATCCCTTTCGGCGGCAGTAGATGGGGTACTGCTTTCCCTTCTCGGTGCGCGAGTAATAGAGGTAGTCCCCTTTCCGGAACGGCACGGTCAGGTCGCTCTCCTGGATCCGCCCGAGCACTTCCGCATACAAAGCCTGCTGCAGGGGCTCGGTCGGCTTCATCACCGCGTCGGCGTACGCGTTCTCGGCGTCGAGGTGGGCGCGGACCTGCGGGTCTTCCTTCCGGCGCAGCCAGAAATACTCGTCCTGCCGCTTCTCCCCGTGGACGACGTCCACCTTAGACACCTTGCGCGTCACGGGAGGTATGGGGGCGTCGGGGGAGGACGATGCGGCGAGCGCCGGGATTCCCAGCGCCAGCAGGAGTGGCAGAGACATCGGGCCTCCTCATGCGGCAAAAAAGGGGGCGATGATATCGCGCGAGCCTCCGAGATTTCCGTACAATCGGGTTCTTCCGGAGGCACCCATGTCCCACACCCGACGACTCTCCCTCGGCATCGTTCTCACTTTCGCACTGTCGAAGCTCGCCGTCGGCGACGCCGGTCACACCCACACGGAAGGCGATCCGACGAAGCTCGGAAAGGTTCACTTCGAGATCTCGTGTGGAGCGGCGTCGCAGCCGAAATTCGACGTGGCCCTCGCGATGCTGCACTCGTTCTGGTACTCGAAGGCGGAGAAGGCGTTCTCGGACCTGGCCGCGAGCGACCCGGGTTGCGCGATGGCGCACTGGGGGATCGCGATGAGTCGATTCCATCAGATCTGGGAAGCTCCTCCACCGGACGACCTGAAAGCGGGCATCGCCGCGATCGCCGCGGCGCGGGCTGCGGGCGCAAAGACCGAGCGGGAGCGCGACTACGTCGAGGCGCTCGGCGTCTACTACGACAAAGCCGATTCGTTGGATCACGTGACGCGATTCCTGGCCTTCGAGAAGGCGATGGAAGCGCTGGCGAAGAAGTATCCGAACGATCGGGAGGCGTCGATCTTGTACGCGTTGACGCTGAACGGGGTCGCGCTTGCCGTTCCCCCGGACAAGACCTATCCCCGCCAGAAGAAAGCGGGGGCAATCCTGGAGCCGATCTTCCGGGAGATGCCCCAGCATCCGGGTGTCGCGCACTACATCATCCACAGCTACGACTTTCCGACGCTGGCCGACCGGGGTCTCGAAGCCGCGCGGCGTTACTCGAAGATCGCCCAGGACTCCCCACACGCTCTCCACATGCCGTCGCACATCTTCACGAGACTGGGTCTCTGGGAGGACTCGATCTCTTCGAACCTCGCGTCCGCGGCAGCGGCCCGGAAGGATTTCCAGCGGACGACGCCGGGCGCCGACGCCTTCTCCTTCGACCAGCTGCACGCCATGGACTACCTGACTTATGCCTACCTGCAGCTGGGACGCGACGCCGAGGCGCGAAAAATCGTTCAGGAGGCGTCGCGCGCCGAAAGATTCGACAAGGAAAACTTCGCTGCGGCCTACGCGCTGTCCGCCATTCCCGCCCGGCTTGCCCTCGAGCGGCGCGACTGGAAAGCCGCGACCTCGCTGACGTTGAAACCCACGGGATTCGCCTGGAATCGGTTCCCGTGGACGGAATCCACGGTGGTTTTCGCCCGGGCCGTCGGCTTCGCCAAGACCGGCGACGTCGTCTCCGCACGAAAGGAGCTCGATCACCTCGAGAAACTGCGCGACTCACTCAAGGCGGCCGGCAACCGTTACTGGGCCGACGAGGTCGAGATCGTGCGTCTCGAAGGAGCCGCGTGGCTGGCGCGCGCTTCGCACAAGGACTCCGAGGCTGTCGAGCTGATGCGATCCGCGGCCGCGCTCGAGGACACGACCGACAAGCATCCCGTGACTCCGGGTCCCATCCTTCCGGCGCACGAGCAGCTCGGCGATCTGCTGACCGAGCTCGGCAAGCCCGGCGAAGCGCTGACCGAGTACCGCGCCACGCTCGCCGCGTCTCCCAACCGGTTGAACGCGGTCTTCGGTGCGGCGCGGGCCGCGAGGCTCGCCGGGGACGAGTCGGAGGCGCGGGCCGGTTACTCGAAGTTGATCGAGCTCTGCGGCAAAGGGGACGGTGCGCGCGAGCAGGTCGCCGAAGCCCGCGCCTACCTCGAGGGAAGGAAAGTCACCGAGCTGAGATAGCGCCGGGCTTCAGGGACGGGAGCAGGCGTAGATCTCGGCCTTGTGGTCCCCCTCGACCGGCACCATGGCGGCGTTGCCACCGAGACGCGCCGCCTCCTCCTGGAGCTTGCGCCACTGATCGGGCTCGCGGATGTCGTAGGCCTGTTCCGTCCTGGAAATGAGCCGGCATCCGCTCACGGCATTGGGATCGGTCGTCACGATCACGGACGGCGCCGCGACGGCGACCCTGCCCGCGGTCTGGGGAGAAGCCGCGCCGGCCGGAGCGGGTGTCGATTTCGAAGCGGCGCAGCCGACGCCGAGAGCCAGAAGGAGCGTCCAAGCGGTTTTCATTTGTTTCTCCGACTTCCCGGCAGTTTAACGCCGGTTCTCTGACCCGACGCGATAGCAGCTCTCGGCAGAGCCGGCGTCGAGCCGCGACTCACCCGTGGGTCGCGGTTCGGGTTCTGTTCGATAATCGTTTCGGCTGCCCGTAGCTCAGCCCGGACAGAGCAACGGCCTTCTGTACCGAGCGCCGCCGGACGCGCAGCGGCCGGTTCGGCGCGACAAGTCGCGGCGTCGAGCCGCGACTCACCCGTGGGTCGCGGTTCGGGTTCTGTTCGATAATCGTTTCGGCTGCCCGTAGCTCAGCCCGGACAGAGCAACGGCCTTCTAAGCCGTGGGTCGGCGGTTCGAATCCGCCCGGGCAGACCACTTCCGGCCACTCGGTCGAGTCCGACTTTGATCGCGTCCGATCGCCTCCGACGTTGATCTCGTCCGATCGGAATGTCCGGGTTAGAAATTCTCAACCCGACCGCCGCGAACCCCTTCCAGCGAAGACCACGCCTGTGGGATCGGGGACGTTCGGCCCCATGCGTAACCGCTTGAAGAACAATCTCGTTCGCGGCAGCCTCAGCCGTATCGGGGTCGACGTGGCCCAAAAGGTGCATTTGTCACGTCGCGGATGACCTTTCGAGTTACTCAATAGCGATAACAAACGAAACACAGATGTCACAGGACGGACGCAATAAGGCGGTCGCCATGAAAACCGAAGAACTCGCGTCGATCCCCTCCGGCTCCTCGAAGACTTCCTCGAATTCGAAGCGCGTCCCTGGCTGGCTCGCGGTCATCGCCGGCGCGGCGGGACTTCTCCTCACCGCTTCCGCGCTCACGGCGGCTCCCGCGGGCGGTTCGAACGGAGCCGCAACCCGAACCGCCGCGCAACCCTTCCGCGTTCTCGACAAGAACGGCAACCTGGTTGGATACACCGTGACCGAGAACATGGTCGCGCGGTTGGTCGACAACGTCTGGGTCAGCTTCTACATCCATCCCGCCGTCGGGATTTACGACGCCGGCGCGATCTACCTCAACTACCTGACGACGGACTGCAGCGGCCCGGCGTACATCACGCACTACTCGACGTTCTCCGAAGGCACGCGCGTGGGCGCGAAGCTCTACTACCCGAAGGATCAGCAGCAGCTGACGCCACTGTCGGTTCGCATCGCGACGCCGGAGGGCGAGACGGGAACCTGCTCGGCGGCTTCGAACATCGCCGGCGTCTATGGCGTGGCGGCGACCGTCGACGTGAGCTCGTTCGGCCTCGAGCTCCCCTTCACCGCGCAGCAGTAACGGATCGGGCCGGCGCCCGCCGGCCCGGCAAGCCGGCTAGGAGCCCGGAGCGGTGTCGGCCGAGGGGCCGTAGATCGAAGGAACCTTCCCACCCATCGGCCGGATGTACGTCGACAGTTGCCCCCGGTGGTGGATCATGTCCAGCAGAAAGCCCCAGAGCATTTCGTCCGTGGTGGTCTCGTTGATCTGCTTTCCGCCCATGAAGAACTGGACCGGCCGCTTCCAGCCGGCGTCGTCGAGCTTCTCGAGGCGCGACCTCAGCTCGTCGGTGCTCTTCTTCCACAGAGCGCGCATCTTGCCGAAGTCCTGGGCTGGCGCGTCCTCGTACTCGATCCGGCCCGTTTCCAGCATCCGCACGAGCAATTCCTGCTCGCGGGCGAGATGAGTCACCATCTCCGCGGCCGAACGCGACCCGGCCGCCGGCCGATAGTCGAGCCGATCGGGGGGCAGGGCGTCCATCACCTTGTCGAACTTCGGCGCCTCGCGGTTCCACTTGTCGAAGAAGAAATTCTGCTCGGTCACGAAAACCTCCTGGCGGTCACCGGCCGATCGCGGCAACCGAGTCGCGAATTCTATCCGGCGCCGTGGTCCCGGAAAGCCGTAGAGAGGCCGGGAGCGGCGTGGCGATCCCTTCCGCGATCCGGAGTGCCTCTTCCCAGCCCGGAGCTTCGCTGGCGGAACGAAGGTCGCGGTTCCCCGCGAAGTCGAGCGCTTTCTCGTAGGGCCCGCCATGCCTCTCGTACACGTCGGGATGGGCTTCGACGAAGAGTCGACCGCGCTCGTCCCGCGCGACGAGGACGGTGTCGTAGATGATCTCGACGCGGGCGCCGACCGAGACGCGGGAGAAGAGATCCACCGCGTCTTCCGGCGCCAGTCGGATGCATCCGTGGGTCTCGAACCGGTAGATGCTCCGGGGCGCGTTGGTGCCGTGAATGCCGCAGCAGGTCAGCGAAAGGCCCAGCCAGTAGTTGCCGAGAGGGTTTTCCGGACCCGGCGCGACCTTCGTGCGGATCCTCTCTCCCTTGCGCTTCATCTCCTGCTGGATGGAGAGCGGAACCTCCCAGGTCGGGTCCCGTTCCTTCGCGACGACCCGGTAGGACCCGGTCGGCGTCTGCCAGCTGCCCGGCTGGCCGAGAGCGACCGGATACCAGGCCGCCAGTCGCCCGTCCTCGAACAGGTAGAGGATCCGTTGCGGGACGTTGATCAGGATTCCGTCGTCGAGGACCTGCGGGACGATGTGGCGGTTGTCGATCCGGAGCGTCCGCCCCGCGACCAGCCGCTTCGAGACGGACAACCGGTTTCGGGCCGCCAGCGTCTGCGGGCTGACGGCAAAGCGCGCGCCGATTGCGGCGAGCGTGTCTCCGCGCTCGACCCGGTAGGCGAACTCTGCGCCCACCAGGAAGGGCTCCGCAGCTCGGAGCGGAAGCGCAACCGCCGCGGCGGCCGCGAAACAGAGGACCCGGAACACCTTCGCCGACCGCCCCATGGACACGCTCCCGGAGCGGTGGAGTGCGAAAGGCGTGCCGCGGCGGAACCGCTGAAAGCAAAGGGGACTGTCCCATCGCCAGGAATTCGCCCGCCGCCCCGGACTGATTCATCTGCACCATGCACCCTCGGAGCCCTGCGCCTAGAGTCCGGGGAGGAGGCGGGATATGAGTACCGTCATTCTCATCCTGGCCGTCGCCTTCGTTCTCTCCTGGATTCCGATCCTTGTCGTCTACTTCCGCGATCGTCGCCGCGACTCGGGAGAGCGCGTGATTACGTGCCCCGAAACGCGGACCGCCGAGGTCGTCCGGGTCGACGCCGGGCACGCCGCCTGGACAGATCTGGTCGGAGACAAGAAACTGCGCCTGCAGTCCTGCTCGCGGTGGCCCGAAAAAGCGGACTGCGGCCAGGACTGCCTGGCGCAGGTCGAGTCCGCCCCGGATGGATGTCTCGTGCGGGAAAGGCTCACGGCCTGGTACCAGGATGCGAAGTGCGTGCTCTGCGGCATGCCGATCGGGCCGGTGCGCTGGATCGACAACCGTCCCGGACTGCGCAGCTCCGACGAACGCGTGCTCTTCTGGGAGGACGTTCCCGCACGCGATCTGGATCGGACGCTCGAGACTTCCAAACCGATCTGCTCGGACTGCGTGCTCGCCGAATCGTTCCGCTCGAAGTTCCCGGATCGCGTCGTCGACGATCCGTGGCATACGGTCGATCGCAAGAAGGTTCGCGCAGCCGGCCCGACGGCGTAACCGTCGCGCAAATCCGCCGGATCTGGCACCGACCGCTCGGCGTCGAGTGCTCGTGTGCCGTCAAGAAAGGGGGAGCTCCATGAAGGGCTTCGTTCAGGACATCGAGGGCCTCGCCACCCGTAACGACGACTTTCGCCGCGTGCTCTACACGGCGGGGAATTGCCAGCTCGTGGTCATGGCGTTGAAGCCCCAGGAAGAGATCGGCGCGGAAGTCCACGGGCTCGACCAGTTCTTTCGCGTGGAGGACGGGACGGGTGAAGCGGTTCTGGACGGCGTTCGAACGCCCATCCGACCGGGCTTCGCGGTCCTCGTCCCGGCCGGGACGGAACACAACATCATCAACAACGGCCGGGCGCCTCTGAAGCTCTACACGCTCTATGCGCCGCCCAACCATCGGGACGGCACGGTTCACCACACCCGCAAGGACGCCGAGGCCGCCGACGAACATTTCGACGGCAAGACCACCGAGTCGGAGCTCGCCGGGGCGCGGGGCTGAAAGCGGGGGCGGCCGGGATCGAACCGGCCGCCTGCATCTTTGATGTGAGTTGGAGCTAGTCCGCGCCGCGCGGGTGATCGGATAGCCGCGTCTCGAGCCGGCGCAGCTCTTCCTTCAGAACGTCGATTTCCGCCTGCTGACGGCCGATCGTTTCGCTCTGGCTGTCGATCTGCTTCTGCTGCTTCTGAATCTCGTTCAACAACATCGCCGGCATCTCGTGGTACATCACGGTCTCGGGCTCCCCGGCGGAGTTCTTCACGACCAGCTCCGGCAGGACCTTTTCGACCTCCTCCGCGATCAGCCCGAACTGGACCGGGTCGTCCGCGTGACCCTTGTAGCGGAAGCTCACGGGCCTCAACTTCAGTAGCCGGTCGGTTGCCTCTCCCATGTCCCGCACGTCTTCCTTGTACCGCGCCGAGGACACGGCAATGCCGAGCTGACCCGTGTTGCTGATGAGCACCGCCTGGCCGGTGATCGGCGATACGAGAACGCCCGCGACGAAGAGCCGCGTGTGCTGGATGCCGCTTCCGATTCGGATCGTGCCCGATTCGGTCGCAACGCCCTCGTTCCCGAGGTACATATTGAAACCTCCGGCGGTATTGAGTGCTCCGGCGCCCGATCCGATCGCGATGTTGCTACCTCCTCCGGCGGCACCGAGGGCGTTGTATCCGATCGCCACGTTGTCGTTGGTAATTGCGGTCGAGAGCGCCAGATAGCCGAGCGCGGTGTTGCGGTTCCCCGTGTTGTTCAGAAGCGAACCGATTCCGACCGCGGTGTTGTGAAAGCCGGAGACGTTGGCCTGAAGCGACTCCCAGCCGACGGCGACGTTGCCGCTTCCGTCGGCGACGCTCTTGAGCGCGTCGAATCCGACGGCCGTGTTGCCGTCGCCGGAAGTGTTGCTGGAAAGTGCGGAGGCTCCCAGGGCCGTGTTCTGGTCCCCGGCAGTATTGGCGGACAGCGCGCCGTGTCCGACGCCGGTATTGCTCTCCCCCGTCATGGTGAAGTTGCCGGCATTCCGGCCGAGGAACGTGTTGTCGGCTCCAACGCCCGCCGCGGCGTAGTACCCGTTGACGTCCATGATGACGTGAGTCGAGTGGCTCACGTTGACGGTCATCTGTCCGGCTGCCGCGCTCAAGGGGACGACGGCCGCATTGGAGATCGTCTGCGTGGGACCGTAGGTCATGATCGCCGTGGGCGGTGGAGGGTCACCGGTCGCGAATGCCAGCAGGAAGGCGCCCTGCG
>Ga0070692_10000407_pt1 | contig 12902 bp, 11 predicted proteins | sample KBSK1102metaG_FD_64675 | JGI IMG/M metagenome (GOLD analysis project Ga0070692, IMG submission 64675) | Corn, switchgrass and miscanthus rhizosphere microbial communities from Kellogg Biological Station, Michigan, USA - KBS K1-10-2 metaG | ecosystem: Host-associated > Plants > Roots >...
ATTAAGTGGGTCGTTTTGCAAAACTTGCCCATAAATTCCTAAGCCCGCAGTACGCGGGCTTCCTTTTTAACAAATGGGCCCTGCGCATGCGCTAGGGCCCGAGGTATCCGAACAGAATGCCGGAGAGAAGAGCTAGTATCGTAAGGTCGAGAACGAGCTTACCGGCCTGAGCCCGCGCCAGCGGCCAGACAAGAAGAGCGCAGCCAGCCATCGGCAGTAGCACCCAGGCGAGTGAAGAGCCGTACCAAGCGACGGCGGCGGTAGCGCCTGCCAGCAAGAGAAGGCTCGCGCTGATCAGCCGGGAATTATTCTGGCCCAACCGAAGCGGTAAGGTTGCCTTATAGCCAGCGTCAAGCTCGACATCCTCGAGGTCTTTTAGGATCTCTCTCGCCCCAATAATCAAAACAACGATAAGAAACAGAGCTGCTCCAGCTCCAGGGTGCTCAGGGCCCAAGACCAAGCCATAAAGGCTGGGGAAGGCCGAGCAGAGCGCTACGACAGCTAGGGGCAAGCCGAGCCTGGTATAGCTTCGGGTGTAGTAAACCGAGAGTACGATCATCACCAGGGTGATAGCCGCTGCCCAGGCGCTGAAGTCGCGAAGAAATGCCGCTGAGAAGCCTAACGCCACAGCTAGCCCCGTTATGACCCTGAAGAACTTATCGGGATTGTCGTAAGCGAGCCGCTTACCTTTACAGGCGTCGCGATATCGGTCGGCGTAGTCGTTCCAGAGCATGGCCAAACTGCAAGTGAGAAAGGTGACAACCGCACACAAAGCGATCGCCCACGGATGGTAATGTGCTAGGTCTGCCTGGAGTCGGAATCCGGCCAAACAGAGCAAGGTGGCAAACAGACCCATAACGGGCCGAGTAGACCAGAAATAAGCCAATTCAACCTCCTAATCGAACTGATTGATTATAGCTTATAAGTCCAACGCAATTAGCAGCTAAGGCCAAGCCAGCCCCTTGACTTTTTACATCAATCGGCAGAAAATATGTCCAGCTCCTAGGAGCGGTTTTACCCTCAGGAGGGGAATATGAAGAACTCTAACAACACGATCGGTCCCGTCGGGATATTATCCATCTGCATCCTAAGCGCAGCCGTAGGGTTCCTGGCAGCAATAGCGATATTCGTTCCGGGCTTCGCAGGATCCAAAAGCGGCTATTTGGCCGACGCCAGCGATACGATCGGACGACCGACGGTGAAATCAGAGACCGTCATCCTCGGCGACAAGAAGATCGTCATCTCGCCAGATAATCTCATTGATGGCGCTGTAGACTTTGCGGTCAACCGCCAGGTTGCCTACAGCTTCCACTACTACGAGAAGGCGGCCCTGATCAAGACCAACGAGTACGAGTACCCGCCAAACAAGCTCGTCAGGGATCTGCTGAAGATCGCTGGCGTCGAGAAGGTCTGCCTGAGTGCCTACACGATTACGATCTATATAGCCAAGGCCTTCGACACCGGAGAGGTCGAGAAAGCGGCTCTAGCCGTTATCACCACATGGCTTAACAAACCCGGCGTCCTCGAGGACGAATCGCCCAAGCCCAAACCCCAAACGACGAGCAACTACCGCTACGGTGGTGCCTTCATCGCTAGCTCCAACTTCTAATGTTCAGGTATCCTTCCACTATCCCGCACAGCCAATCTGGCAATGCGGGATTTTTTTATTCTAATAACCAAAAAGTAACGAGCCATGGTACTCCAGCGAGATACTTTTTACCTTGCCCGCCGCTAGGCGTAGCGTGCAGGGTAGGGGGATTGGGGCGAAGAAGCTCCAGTGGAGCTTCGGAGTGCGAGCGCAGCAAGCATTACCTTAGTGTAAGGAGTTGGTAGACTAGGGGCTGCCTCGCAATTAAGCCCCTCGGTCCCCAAATGGATAGACGCTGGAAGCGTCGCTCGAAAATTGGTGTTAAGATGGATGCGCCCGTACATTCCCCGTACAAATACCGTAACATATGCTCTTGACACGTGTCCGTACAGGCGTGGTACGGTGGTTCTCTAAGTGTTTAATTCTAAAGGAGGTAGATGGCTAAGAAAAACAAAAAAGATCAGTTAAGCGAACTCGCGCTCAAGCCCGTGGAGATTTCCGCTGAACTACCGAACAACGAGGCTAAAGCGAAAACTGGTCTCAAAGTTAGCCGTCGCTGGACCAAGCCCGGCGAAGACGTCTACAGCACCGTTAGCTGGGACGTTCGGACTTCTTTAATTACCGACGAAAAGGGCAATATCATCTCTCAGATCAAAGATATCTCTGTTCCTAGCTTTTGGTCACAGCTAGCCACCGATATCGTCGCTTACAAGTATTTCCGTAAAGCCGGCCTGCCGACCACCGAAGGCCGGGAAGTGAGCGTCCGTCAGACGGTTTACCGAATCGCTCATTCTTTTGCCGATTTTGGCGAGAAATTTGGCTACTTTGCCTCGAAGGACGATCGGATCTCGTTTGAAGACGAGCTAACCCACATCTTAATTAATCAAAAGGCGGCCTTTAACTCGCCGGTTTGGTTCAACGTCGGTTTGTACCACCAGTACGGCATCGAAGGCCAGGGTGGCGGCTTCTACTGGGACTTTGCCGAAGAGAAAGTGCTGGAAACTAAAAGCGCCTATCGCAACCCTCAATGTTCGGCCTGCTTTATTTTGTCGGTCCAGGATTCGTTGCCGTCAATTTTTGAGCTGATCAAAACTGAATCGCACATCTTTAAGTACGGCTCCGGCTCGGGCGCTAACTTCTCGCCGCTGCGCAGCCGTTTCGAGCGCTTATCCGGTGGTGGCTACTCATCCGGTTTAATCAGCTTCTTGAAAGTCTTCGACCGCGCCGCTGGGGCAACTAAATCCGGCGGTACCACGCGCCGGGCCGCCAAGATGGTGGTCGTTGACATTACCCACCCGGAAATTGAAGACTTCATCGAATGGAAGGTTAAAGAAGACAAAAAAGCCCAGGCTTTGATCGCCGCTGGCTACGAAGCCGACTTTAACGGCGAGGCTTATTCCACCGTCGCTGGCCAGAACGCCAATAACTCCGTCCGGGTGACCGATGAGTTTATGCGCGCCGTTGAAAGCGATGGCGAGTGGCAAACCCGCTTTGGTACCACCGGCGAGCCGTACAAGACTTACAAAGCTCGGGAGCTGATGGACAAAATCGCTCAAGCCGCCTGGCAATGCGCCGACCCGGGCCTGCAGTTTGATACCGCCGCCAACGACTGGCACACCTCGCCCAACACCGACCGCATTTACGCTTCTAACCCGTGCTCGGAGTATATGTTCCTCAACGACTCGGCTTGCAACTTGGCCTCGATCAATCTGGCCAAATTTGTTGACGACAAAGGCCATTTTGACGTTGAAGGCTACCGCCACGCTTGCCGAGTGATGTTTATCGCTCAGGAAATCGCCGTTGATTTCTCGGCTTATCCGACAGAGAAGATCGCTAAAACCAGCCACGATTACCGGCCGCTCGGTTTGGGCTACGCCAACCTTGGCACGCTCTTAATGCTCAAAGGCATTCCCTACGACTCACCAGAAGGCTTAGCCATCGGCGGCGCCGTTTCGGCCATTATGTGCGGCCACGCCTACAAAACTTCGGCTGAGATGGCCGCTGTCAAAGGCCCGTTTGCCGGCTTCGTTAAAAACCGAGCGCCGATGCTCAACGTTATGCGCAAGCATCGCTCGTTTGCCTACAAGATTGATGAAAAGTACTGCCCGGCCAACTTACTGGCTGGTGCCCGGCAAGACTGGGATGAAGCGGTTGCTTTAGGCGAGCAGTTTGGCTACCGCAACGCCCAGGCGACCGTCATCGCCCCAACCGGCACGATCGGCTTGCTGATGGACTGCGACACTACCGGCGTTGAGCCCGACTTTGCCTTGGTTAAATTCAAGAAACTGGCTGGTGGCGGCTCGATGAAGATCGTTAACACTGCCGTCAAACAAGCCTTAGCCAATCTTGGCTACAGCCCTGAGGAGCAAAAGGCGATTATCGACTACGCCATCGGTATCGGCCGCTTTGACGACAACAGCACGCCGGTTAATCGCACCAGCCTCAAAGCTAAAGGCTTAACCGACGAAGAGATTACTAAAGTCGAGAAGACGCTGGGCATTGCCTTTGACATCACTCATTCCTTTAATCGAACTGTTCTCGGTGACGAGCTCTTTGCCAGGTTAGGAATTAGTCAGGAACGCCAAGCCGAACCTGGTTTTTCGCTCCTCTCGGCCATTGGCTTTAGCCGCACCGAGATCGATCAAAGCAACGAAATCATCTGCGGCACTCAAATGATGGAAGGGGCGCCGTATCTTAAGCCCGAGCACTTGCCAGTCTTTGACTGCGCTAATCGCTGTGGCTTTAAAGGCACTCGCTACATCGCTGCCATGGCTCACGTTCGGATGATGGCCGCGGTCCAGCCGTTTATCTCCGGCGCCATCTCTAAAACGATCAACCTGCCTAACGAAGCGACGGTTGAGGACGTCAAGGAAGTTTATATGGAGTCCTGGAAGCTCGGTATCAAGGCCTTGGCTCTTTATCGCGACGGCTCCAAACTTAGCCAGCCGCTCAACACCAAAAAGGAGAGCGCCAAAGACGCAGACAGTCAGACCGTTAAGATTATCGAGAAAATCGTCTACGCCCCGAAGCGTCGTCGGATGCCCGACGAGCGCCGCTCGATTACTCACAAGTTTCAGATCGCCGGCCACAAAGGCTACCTAACGGTTGGCTTGTTCGAGGACGGTCAGCCCGGTGAGATTTTCGTGACGATGGCCAAGCAGGGGAGTGTTATCTCCGGCTTGATGGACGCCTTTGCCACCGCTATCTCGATCTCGCTTCAATACGGCGTGCCGCTGGAGGTTTGGGTCCGAAAGTTCTCTAACAGCCGCTTTGAGCCGTACGGCTTTACCACCAACCCTCAGATCCGGATCGCTAAATCAATCGTCGATTACATCGCCCGCTACCTCGGGTTGAAATTCTTAACGCCGGAGGAGCAAGCGGAATTGGGGATTAAAGCCGACGCTGAGTCTTCAAGCATGCAAGGCGAGTTGAGCTTTACGCCACCAACCACGCCTAACGACGACGAAGATCCGGCCGACAAGGTGGAACCAACGGCTAAAGTCGCCGCTATCGTCGAGGCTGAACTGGAAAAAGCCGACGAAGCAATTACCGCTGCCGACGCCAAAGTCCAAACTGACGCGCCGCCCTGCCCCAACTGCGGTTCGATCACCTTCAAAACCGGCACCTGCTACACCTGTATGTCTTGTGGCTCGACCACCGGCGGCTGCTCGTAGCCTTGGGATTCTCTAATCAAATGAATGAAATGATATCTCCGAGCTCAGATGAGCTCGGAGAATCAAGCGTGAACGGTGAGGAGATGAGAATAATAGATAACATTCCCCACCGGAAAGTTGATAGTGGCTACACTATACGCCAGTGGTTCTCGCACTCAACCGAAGAAAGGGGGCCGGGTCCAGGCTGGGATAATCGTATCAGTGGCTTAGAGTCGATCGGCATTGACCCCTTCACTAAACCGAGCGAGCTGCCTGACGAACCGTACTACCTATGGGAGCCAACCGACAATAAAGAGCGCTAATGTCCATTTACACCAAAAAGGGGGATAAGGGCGAGACTGGCCTACCGGGGGAAAGACGGTTAAGTAAGACCGACCAGCTCTTTGAGACACTTGGTTACTTTGATCAAACTAGCGCCTTGATCGGCCTGGCCGTCAGTCTGATTGGCCCCAAAGACAAAACGCTAATCGATCAGTTTGAGAAAATCCAGTCAAATTTTCTATCCTTAGGAGCCTGTCTAGCCAGTGAGCAGCCAGGCAAAGAAAAGATATTAGACCAGCTGCCCGCCGAAACAGCCGAGCTCGAAGCGCAGATCGACCGATGGGACGAAGTCTTGCCGCCGTTACGTAATTTTATTCTGGCTGGCGGTACGCCGGCCGCCGCCACGCTTCACGTGGCCCGAGTCAGTGCTAGGACGGCCGAGCGTCAGTATCATCGCTTACCTGACGAGCTCAAATTACCGCCGATTAGCCAATATCTCAACCGCCTGTCAGACTACTTTTTTCAGGCCGCCAGGTTCGTTAATCACCAAAACGATTGTCTTGATATTATCTGGCGAAATTAGCCTAAATATCTCTTGACTTGACTAGTTGGGGCTGATACACTTGTCCCAGAATTTGAAAGTGATCTGTGCTTTAACGTCGTTGGCGAAGCGGTGTCTAGGAGAGTGTGCCCCCTCCCATCTTTCCTCGACACCACCTTGCTAACGATGGCTCGGATCGCCTGCCAAATTCAATGGTTTATATCCTTCCCGCCCGCAGCACCCCGCCCCCAACGCTAACGGCCAGCGGCCAGTGCTGAGTCTCGTCTCCGGTTTGCTTAACCCTCTTAGCAGCCGGAGCGGGGCTCTAGTTTTTTATACGGAAGTAAGATAGGTTGAAAATTCATGAAGAAACTTCTCGCCAAGCCAACCGCTTTGGCCTTAATTATCGGTTCGGTAGCGATTCGACTGTTACCGCATCCGCCCAATTTCACGCCGCTAGGCGCTACGGCTATCTTTGGCGGCAGCAAACTGAGCCGTCCCTGGAATTATCTGGCCCCGATCTTCATTCTTTTTCTGACCGATCTGTTTTTAGGCTTTCACGCTTTGATGCCGTATGTTTACGGCTGTTTTCTCTTAAGTGTTTTTCTCTCGGAAATATTTCTCAAAAAATCTGTTACGACGTCTAAGCTGACGGCCCTGGCGATCGCTAACTCACTTATTTTCTTTGGCGTCACAAACTTTGGCGTTTGGCTTCAGGGCGGCTTGTACGCCCACACCGCTGCCGGTTTGATCGAATCTTACGTCATGGGCTTACCGTTTTTGCGCAACATGCTCGTTGGCGACTTGGTCTTCACCCTCGGCTTCTTTGCGTTCTATACGGCCGCCGAAAAACAGCCGAGCTGGCGCAAATTTGACAACCGACTAGCGATACGGTTACTTGGAGACTGGCAGTAAAACAAAGGAGGACTTTTGCAGATGACTGAGACAATTACTCTTTATGACTTTTGGGCGGCTTGGTGTGGACCGTGTAAGATAATGCACCCGATTATCGAGGAGATTGAGAAAGAATTTAGCGGCAAGGTTAAGGTCGTCAAGATTAACGTCGACGAGCCGACTAGCCAGAAGATGGTTGAGCAATACCAGATCGGCGCCATGCCGACCTATATTATCGAGAAGAAAGGCCAGGTCGTTAACTCTTTCGTCGGCGCTCAGGGTAAAACCAAGTTGGTCGAGGCTCTCAACCAAGCTCTCTAATTATTGAATCACCTCATCTCCAGGTTTATAGTGCCTAGAGATGAGTAAGACGGTCGTAAAAATTGCTCGGGGTTTTTACCAACGTCTAGCTAAGCCAATCTTCTTCAATTTTAACCCTGAAGCCGTTCATACTCACGTCGTTCGACTGGGAGAGAAGTGGGGGAGTCGGCCCTTTTTTCAGCGACGTGCTGCGCGTTATTTCGATGTCAAGGATCCAGTTTTGAGACAAACTGTAAATGGCGTGACTTTCAGCAATCCCATCGGCTTAGCGGCCGGATTTGATTATGAGGCCAGGCTGACTCAAGTCTTGCCAGGAATGGGATTCGGCTTTCAATCGATCGGCTCGATCACCGCTAAGCCTTGTGCCGGCAATCCATCGCCCCAACTCGGCCGACTCCCTCGCTCTAGGTCGTTAATGGTCAATAAGGGCTTCCGAAATCTGGGGATAGGGGAGACACTCAAAAAACTTCAGGGCCTGTCCTTTGCCCGACCCGTCGGTATTTCGGTCGGACGGACCAACAACTCTCAGACTACCAGTCTGGAAGCGTCAGTTGAAGATATAGTCGCAAGCTTCAAAGCGATTGAAGTCAGCTCGGTGCCTTTTAGCTACTACGAACTTAATATTAGCTGTCCCAACCTAGGTAAGGGAGCGAGTTTTTACGAAGCTAAAAATTTAAGCTTGCTACTTCAGCGGATTGATTCACTTCGGCCTTCCAAGCCGCTCTATATCAAAATGCCCATTAGCCAGCCCGACCAAGTCGTCCAATCGATCTTAGCGGTAGCCACGCAACACAAGGTCAGCGGCGTCATTATCGGCAACGTTCAGACCGACCGATCTGTCCCCAGCCTCCTGCCGGAAGAAGTAGCTAAGTTCTCGATGGGTAATTTCTCAGGCAAACCAACCCAAGAAAGCTCTGATTATTTGATCGACCTAGCTTACCGGCAAGTCGGCCAGAAGCTGACCATAATTGGCTGTGGCGGTGTCTTTAACGCCGAGGACGCTTACCGAAAAATTCGGCGTGGCGCTTCGCTTGTTCAGCTGATTACCGGTCTTATTTACGAGGGACCACAAGTGGTCGCCGAGATTAACGCTGACCTAGTGAAGCTATTAAAACGCGATGGCTTCAAAAACATTTCGGCCGCTGTTGGCTGCGACACCAGGCCAAAGTAGCCCGCACATTTAAGCCAGATCGGAAAAGATCTCGCAGAGCTCGCAGCCTTGGTCAAATGAATCCCGGCTGTGTTCGAAGACGTCGGTGGCTAAAATCTCCCGGTAAGTCTTTTTGATATCTTCGGCTAACTGATCGGTTTCCTCTGCCGTGATCCGGAAAGACTCTTCTCGGAAAGTGTATTTATCGTCCAAAAACTTTAAGGCCAGTTCTGTTGCTGTGTAGGGGAACTGTCGGTCTAATTTGGTTAAAAGCGAGTAAAAGACTAACTGCTCTTTGAGCAGGCCATCGGTGTTCTTAGTCTGTCCGAGGATTTGGTTGCGAGTTTTAGCTTGGGAGCCGGTCTTGTAGTCGACGATTTTGACTGTCCGGGCGACTGGGTCGATCGGATCGATTCGATCAAACTTACCGGTCAGCCAAATATCATCAAGCAAGACGTGATGGGACCGTAAATTGTATTCCACCCCAACCGGAATAAAGAGTTCGGTCCCTAAATGTTGATAATAGGCCCGGAGTAACCGTTCAGCTCCAATAATCACAGCAGGCTTGCCGACAAAATTCTCCACCTGACCAGCGGCTTGGTGAAGATAGCTTATAAGCGTGTCTTGACTGGGAAGTGATTTTCGAGAGCGGTACTGTTTATAGAACAGCTCTAAAGCCCGGTGCAGGATCGAGCCGTAGAGTAGGCGCGGATCAGGCCGGGTCGGAAAGCGCAAGACAGAATTGAGTAAATACTGCTTCGGGCATTTTTTGTAGGTTTCGTAGTCAGTAAAGGAAAACGGATTTTCAGCGATCAACTCACGGACGACAGCTTTTTCTTGCTGGCGCAGGACAACCGGCGGAACAGGGGAGAGGGCAGTCGTTAAAATCTCTTTAGCTTGCTTGGCGTCGCCTTGGTAGTCGACGGGGGTAAGATATTTGGTAACCTCAGCCACAAATTGGCTCGGCAACAGCTCGCGACCTTCTTCGTTAAAACGGGGGTAGCTAACCATCAGGCAATTCTTCGCCCGAGTCATCGCTACATAGAAAAGTCGTCGTTCGTCTTCCAGCGGCGATTCGTTCCAAGTGGTAAGTCCAGCCAGGGCTGAAGGGAGTCTAATTAGCTCGCGCTTGCCGCGATCGTTCCAGACATCATTAGAAGAATTGGGCAGGAAAACAGAATCGAACTCCAAGCCTTTAGCGCCGTGGACAGTTGCGACAAAGACCCCATGGACGGTCGGCGCTAAGCGATGGATCGGTAGCCGAACCCGATAATTGCGTAGTAGCGAAACAAAATCTAAAAACTCCAGCAAAGAAGCGTTGGGGTGCTGGATGCTAAAACGCTTAACCTCGCCGAGAAAAGCCTTCAACACTTCCATCCGTTCTAAAGCGTTACTACGCTGACTGACTTCTTTAAGGATGCGGGAGTTACAGATGACGTTTTCAGCTAGCTCCAGCAGTCCTAAGGCGTGCTGGCCGGCCGACCAATCGCTAATGGTAGCCAGGCTTTGCTGGACAGTCTCTAGCTCGTCCTTAGATAAGACCAGCGATTGGATCGCTTTAGGCAGATTCTTGAGTTGGTCAAAAGAACGAGCTAGACGCGCCAGTGTCACCGGCGAGAGGGGACTAACCAACCGCAACGCCGGCGCCAGTATAATCGGGTCACTGGGGTCAGCCACCGCCCGGAGTAAGAGCAAGACCTGCTGAATCTCGGGTTCGGTAATTAAATTAGACGTTTCAACGCCGGCCACCGGCAAGCCTTTTTTGAGAGCAAACTCTCGAAAGGCCTTAACTTCGTCGTTGCGACGGAAAAGAACAGCAATGTCATTAAAATCGACGTTTTGGTTGTGACGCTGCTTAATTTGATCGACCACCCAGTCAAACTGAGCGTCATCAGTCGGAAAATTACCGAGAATAAGCTGGCTCTTTTTGCCTTCCCGCGTCGCCGATAAAGTCGGCTGAACGTCGGGCAAGAAATTAACCAGTTGGTGCTCGTTGTGACTAATTAGCTCGGCGGCAGCGGCCAGGATCTGAGGGACCGACCGGTAGTTCTCTTCGAGCGAGATAATCTTTAGCTGCGGATACTTTCGAACGAAATAAAGCATATTAGCCACCGAGGCGCCCTGGAAACGGTAGATAGCTTGCTTGTCATCACCGACCACGCATAGATTTGGATTGGGAAAAAACTCCGCTAGAGCTTCGACCAAAGCGTTTTGAGCGTTATTGGTGTCCTGGTACTCATCGACTAAAAAATATTGATAGCGCTCTTGGTAGTAGGCTCGGACGTCTTGCTCTTGGCGCAGGCCGTTAATGGCAAATAAAATCATATCCTCGTAATCGTAGAGATCGCGCTCTTTGAGGGCTTTTTGATATTGCTCGTAGACTTTCGCTAGCTCGAGATTAAGATCATGGGTCCGTTCAATCGTCTGACGCTGCAAGGCAGTCAGCTTTTTAGCTGCCAATCGCTCTTTAGTTTCTACTTTGGTTAGTTGTCGTAGTTTTTCCGGAGAGACGTCTTCTTGCTTAGCTTTGCGGATGGCCTCGCCGATCGCGGCGACATGAAAGGTCGGGGAGCGTAAAGGCCGCAAAACTACCAGCGACTGATTCTTTTCGACGATCTGATGAATAATCTGCAGTCGTTCCAGCTCGCTAACTTGCATCGCCTCGACGGCAAAACCAAAAACATAGGGGAAGGTAGTGATGACATCGTTAGCGAAGCCGTGAAAGGTTGAGATGGTTACTTGGTAAGCTTCCGGACCGATAAATTGCTCGAGCCGACGCCGTAGCGCCGTCACCCCAGCCTCAGTGAAAGTTAAAGCCAGGATATTACGGGCGGATAAGTGCGTCTTAGTTAAAATCTGAGCAATTCGCAACGCTACTACTTGGGTTTTACCGGTGCCCGGGCCAGCGACGACCAAAACCGGGCCTTCGATTGTTTCGACGGCTTCTTTTTGACGAGGGCTGAGCTTAGCCATCTCCCGAGCAAAACGGTCGTTCTTCATCGCTTGTAGCTTAACCTAAGGGTGAGAAGCGGCCAATAGAGGATTGACATGAGCGCCGAAACCTTCGATAATAACAAGGTCAATCGATGCCTTGGCTGCTGGACCTAGCTGGTAAACAGTCGGACATTCCGATCAATCAACAGCTCTCCAGCGGCACTATCCATTCCATTCCCATTCATACCCCCGGGCTCAAAGCTTACCCAAGCCAAGAGACCGGGTTTTCTCTATAATGGCTTCATTATGACTGAACCGTCCTTGCTAGCCGAAACGGCCGATCATTACGTCATCAACAAACCGGCTGGTTATTCAGTCGAGCCGCACGACCGCTATCCTTCTATAACGGACTGGCTGGATGAGCATTATGGGATTAAACACATAATGTCAGCCGAGACTCGCTATGGCATCGTTCATCGGCTCGACGTCGAAACTTCCGGCGTTTTGATTTGGGCTAAAACTGCTCCGGCCCAAGAAGACCTCCAGAAGCTCTGGCAGGGGAGACAGGTCAAAAAAACTTACCTAGCGCTAGTAGCCGGCGAGACTCCGCCTGAAGGAACCATCGAAGTTAATCTCGAGCGCGATAATCGCGGCGACAAACAACGGGTAGCGCTGCTGCCTAGCGTTAAGTCGAGGCCGGCCATTACCGTTTACCGTCGAGTTGCGGTAGGCTCCTCGACTTCGCTCGGAGTAAAAGATAGCCCGGGCCAAAAAATAAGCCTGGTTGAGTGTCAGCCGGTCACTGGCCGAACCCATCAGATCCGGGTTCACTTACAGTTTCTGGGCCACCCGATTATCGGCGACAAAGTTTACGGTACTAAGCTGACCGAACGCCTAGCTAAAGAGCTCCAGCTCGAGCGTCACTGGCTCCATGCCCAAAAAATCGATCTCGACGGCCAAGAGTACCAAGCGCCGCTACCAGCAGACTTGGCTCAAAGCCTCCAGCTGACCGGCATCGATCAATCGTCGCTCTAAGCTTTTCTCGAGGGCGTTTATCTGTTAAATTTAATCGATGCGACAAGCAGTAATTATGGCTGGTGGGGTAGGGACGCGGTTGTGGCCGATAAGCCGGCAAGCCACACCCAAACAATTCCAAAAACTCGTTGGCGAGCAAACGTTGCTGCAGCAGGCCTTCGATCGGATTAACCAGGTTTTGCCAGTCGGCCAAATCTGGGTAATGACCGGCGAGTCATACGTCGATCTCGTTCGTCAGCAATTACCCAATCTAAACCCCAACCATATAATTGCCGAACCAGCCGCTCGCAACACCGCCCCAGCCACCGCTTTAGCGACACTACGGGTTCTTCAAGAAGACCCTGACGCGGTGATGTTTGGCTTACTACCAGCTGACCACTACGTTGGTAAAGCCAAAGTGTTCGGCCAAACGGTAAAGGACGCTTTTGACTTCTTGGAAGATAATCCCAGTTTCGTCGTGACCATTGGCATTCACGCCAGCGAGCCGGCGACTGCCTATGGCTA
>Ga0070692_10000409_pt1 | contig 12896 bp, 9 predicted proteins | sample KBSK1102metaG_FD_64675 | JGI IMG/M metagenome (GOLD analysis project Ga0070692, IMG submission 64675) | Corn, switchgrass and miscanthus rhizosphere microbial communities from Kellogg Biological Station, Michigan, USA - KBS K1-10-2 metaG | ecosystem: Host-associated > Plants > Roots >...
AACCCCGCGCGCATTCTCGGGATCGCGAAGGGGACGCTGGCGGCCGGCGCCGACGCGGACGTGACGATCATCGACCCGGACGCGGAGCGCACCGTGGACGTCACGCGGCTCCTGTCGAAATCCCGCAACACCCCCTTCAACGGCTGGACGCTGCGCGGCTGGCCGGTCGCCACAATCGTCGGCGGACGCCTCGTCCACGAGCACTCCTCCGCCGCGACGCGCTGATCCCCATGGGTCGTTCTGCGCGTCTGGCGGCGGCGTGCCTGCCCGCTCTCCTGGTCGCCTGCGGCCGGCCGTTCGACCCCGCCCACGAGGACGTCGTCCTCGTGGTCGTCGACACGCTGCGCGCCGATCACCTGGGCGCCTACGGCTACGGGCGCGGCACGTCGCCCCGGCTGGACGCCCTGGCGGGCCGTGCGACCGTCTTCGAATCGGCCTGGTCGGCCGCCCCCTGGACCCTTCCGTCCATCATGTCGATCATGACATCGCGCTACCCGTCGAACCACAGGGTCGAGAACGACGGGATGAAGCTGGCGTCCGACGTCCCGACCCTGGCCGAGACCCTGAAAGGGGCCGGCTACGCCACCGGTGGGTTCGTCGCGCACGTCTACGTGTCGAACGCGTTCGGCTTCGGCCGGGGCTTCGAGGTCTTCGAGGATTTCGGCCTGTCGCAGCCCGGCTACCGTCTCGAGGCCGGCATGGAGCCGACCGCCGACCGGGTGACCGACGCCGCCCTCGCCTGGCTCGGGAAGCAGGGAAAAAGGCCGGTCTTCCTCCTGGTCCACTACTTCGATCCGCACTGGCCGTACGATCCGCCCGAGCGCTATCGCGCCCTCTACCCGGGCGCCTATGCCGGCCCGCTCGACGCCCGTTACGACTCGATCTCGAAATACCTCGATCCGCTCGTCGCGCTGCCGGCGGACTACCGGCAGTTCCTGATCGACCGCTACGACGGAGAGATCCGGTTCGTCGACGATCAGATCGGCCGCCTGCTCGACGGGATCGCGGCCTCGGGGCGCGCGGCACGCACCTGGGTGGTCGTGACGGCCGATCACGGGGAGGAGTTCAAGGAGCACGGCTCGATGGGACACGGGCGCAGGCTTTACGAGGAGTCGGTCCACGTGCCGCTCGTCATCGGCCGGCCGGCGACCGGAGCGCCGGAGGCGGCGGCGCAACGGGACGCGGCAGGGAGGGTCCCGGTGCCGGCCGGCGGGATCGACCTGTTCCCCACGATCGCGGCGCTCGCCGGCGTGCCGGCCCCCGCGGGCCTGCAGGGGGCGAGCCTGGTCCCCCTCCTGCGCGCGCGGCCGCCGGGGCCGGCCGCGCCTGCGCCGGCGTCCGACCGGCCGCTGGTGTGCGAGACCATCCGCCTGAACGCCCACCTCAAGGCGGTGCGCCGCGACCGGCTGAAGCTCATCCAGTCGATGGACGAGAACCTGGCCGAGCTCTACGACCTGGCGGCGGATCCGCTCGAGCGCCGCGATCTCGCGGCGGCGCGCCCCGACGACCGCCGGGCCCTGGCCGAGGCGATGTTCTCGCAGGTGGATTTCCTGTCGGGAGGCTGGAACGTGCGCTGGAGCAGCGACGGCCGCAAGCGCAGCTTCCAGGGGCAGCTCCGGACGAAGGGGATCTTCCGGACCATCGTCCCGCTGTTCCGCGATCGCGGCAAGTACGTCCTCGAATCGGACCACGCACTGAATTTCTCGGACACCGGCCAGGCCGGGGCGAGCGGGCTGGCGTTCACCGTCGCCCCGGACGACTCGCCGGTCGAGTTCTACCTCCTGATCGACGGGCGCCCGGTCCTCGAGCGCGTGTTCCTGGGGGGAAACGCGGTGAACCCGAGTCTCATGCCGTTCCAGCTGGAGGGAAAGCCGACGATGGAGGCGGCGTTCCGCAAGCCGCCGCGCGCCGACGGCCGCGACCTGGGCTTCTACGTGTGGCGGCTCCGGCCGGCGGCCGCGGACCAGGCGATCGTTCTGGACGATGAGATCCGGGAGCGACTAAGATCCCTCGGCTACATCAACTGAAGGAGGGGGGACGCATGGCGGTGCCGGGGGCGGGAGTCGGGACGGTCGAGTCTCGGATCGAGGCGGCGCTTCGCGTGCTCGCCGCGCCGCTCGCGGCGGTGCTCGCCCTGGCGGGCCAGTACGTCGTCTCGCTGAACCGCGGCCTCAAGGGGAGCCTTCTGCCGGGCGGGGCCCTGCTCGGCCTGGCGATCCTACTCTTCGTCGCCGGCCTGGCGCGACGGCGCCGCGAGCCGGGCCCCGACGCCGGCCAGACGCCTTTCGAAGGCGGGCCCGGCGCGCGCCGCCCGCCCGCGAACCTGGAGTGGGCCCTGGTCGCCCTCGTCCTGCTCGGCGGCCTCTACGTGCGGATCTATCGCATCGATCTCGTCCCCTGGGGACTGAACAACGACGAGGCGATCAACGCCCTCGAGATCCAGGACATCTCGGCCCGGAGCGGATGGAGCACCGTCCTCGGAGCCCGGAGCCTCACGATCCGGGGCCTCAACCGGGAGACGATGTTCCACTATCTCGGCGCGTTCTCGTTCAAGTTCGCCGGGATTGAAATGAATCTGCTGCGGGCCGTGCCGGCGGTGTTCGGGCTGTCGCCGCGGCTGATCCAGGACCCGCTGATGGACATGGTCATCCCGCTGCGGGCGGTTGCGATCGCCGCCGGCGCGCTGACCCTCCTGGCGCTCTACCTGTTCGCGCGCGACCGGTTCGGCTGGCTCGTCGCCCTGCTGGCGACGGCGTTTCTGGCCTTCTCTCCGTGGCACATCCTGTACAGCCGGGTGGGGGAGAGGGCCGTCCTGGCCCCCCTGTTCGCCATCGCCACCGTCGGCTTCTTCCTGAAGGCCCTCGACTCCGGCCGGATGCGCGACCACGCGGCCTGGGGCCTCGCCATGGGGCTCGGCTTCTGGAGCTACACGTCGTTCCGCGCCATCCCGATCGCGATGGCGGCCTTCGTCCTCCTGCGGCGCCCGCTCGGCTGGGCCCCGGAAGGATTCGGCGATCCGCGGGCGCGGCGCGCGGCGCTCGCCGCGGTCGGCATCGCGGCCGGGCTCCTGGCCGTCCAGATGCTCGCGTCGCCGGTCGGCGTCCTCGGGTACCTGACCCGCGGCGCCTACGCCACCCTGGTCACGCCGAAGGCGAACTATGTTCTGAATGTCGTCTGCTCGCTCGGGCTGGCCCACTTCATCCCGGGGCGCTACGCCGTCATCCAGAGCGAGGCCTTCATCAGCGACGGCATGAGCACGACCTACGGCCTGATCGGCCTGGCGCCGGAGACCACCGTCGTGGCCGCGCTGTCGGCGCTCGGCCTGGCCTATGCCGCCTGGCGCGCCCTGCGCCGCCGGGACGCCGCCTGCGGGCTTCTCGTCCTCTGCGTCCTGGCGCTCGTCGCCACCGTCGGAGTCGCCGGCCCCAGCCTGACGCGCATGCTCGGCAACGCCCCCTGGCTGTGCCTGTTCGCGGCGCTCTTCGTCTGCCGCATGGCCGCCGACCTGGCCGCCATCCGTCCGCCGATCACCGCCTGGGCCGCCGGCCTCCTGATCGTGCCTCTGGCCGCCTGGAGCGGCGCGCAGGGCTTCTCGAACTATTTCCTGCGCGCCGGGAAATCGGAGCAGGCGATGCAGAACTTCGGGGCCGCGCAGACGATCATGGGGATGTTCGTCCGCGCCCTGCCCCCCGACCGGCTGGTGTACGTGCTGCACACCCTGCGCGTCGACTCCCTGCGGTACCTGATCGGCGACCGCCCCGGCGTCTACCTGATCAGCGATCCCTCCACCATCGACCTGGACGGCGTCATCAAGTCGCCCAGGAGCGCGACCTTCGTCATCGAGTTCGCCCGCCCGTTCGCCGAGGCGATGCGCTACCTGATCATGCGCTACCCGCTCGGGGACGCCACCCAGATCGCCGACGCCCGCCTCGATCCCGACAAGATCATCTTCTACACGTTCACGCTCTGGAAGGACGAGAACGGGCAGGCGATGCCGCCGCCCGACGCCTTCGCGCCGGGGGCGCCGCCTCCCGGGCCGCCGTCCTTTGCCCCACCGCCCTCTTGACATTCACCTGATTTACACCTAACCTGTCTGTCGGCCGGGGGACCGGTCTTTCGGGACCGTCTCCGGGGGGAGCGCGCCCAGGCAGGGACCCCGGCCGCGATCTTCATGCATCTTGATTGCGGGGCACCAGCCCCCGCCGGGAGTCCGAAGATGGCGCGCGCGCAGGCAGGGCGGACCGGCACTCTCACGAAAAGACAGCAGATCGTCTTCGAGTTCATCAAGGGCTACATCCAGACGCACGGCGTCTCCCCGTCCTACGAAGAGATCCGCGGGCACTTCGGCTTCGGCTCCTACAACTCCGTCCAGAAGCACCTCAAGAGCCTGGTCGCGAAGGGGTTCCTGAAGACCCCCTGGGGGAACCAGAAACGGGCCCTCATGCTGGCCGAGCCCGGCCCGACCACGACCGTCCTGAGCCTTCTCGGGCGGGTGGCCGCCGGCCGCCCGATCGAGGCGATCCAGAACCCCGACACCGTCGAGGTCCCCGAGATGCTCCTGCGCGGCGAGGACAACTTCGCCCTGCGCGTGGTCGGCGACAGCATGGTGGACGAGGGGATCCGGGACGGCGACATCGTCATCGTCAAGAGCCAGCGCGACGCCAAGAACGGCCAGACCGTGGTCGCCCTGATCGGCGACGAGGCGACCATCAAGCAGTACTACCGCCGCGGCGCCCGCATCGAGCTGCGCCCCGCCAACCCGCGCATGTCGTCGCTGATGGTGAACGAAGATGATCTGCAGCTGCAGGGGGTCGTGGTGGGGCTGATCCGGAAGTTCGACCGGTGAGCGGGACGGGAGGCGACATGAAGACTTTCAACGCGGTCATCGAACGGGATCCCGAGTCGGGTCTGTACATCGGTCGCGTGCCCGGCTGGCCGGGAGCCCACAGCCTGGGCGCCAGTCTCGACGAGCTGGAGAGAAACCTGCGCGACGTCGTCGAGATGCTCCTCGAGGACGGCGACCCGAAGATCGAATTCGAGTTCGTGGGGGTTCAGACGATCCGGGTGGCGTAGTGGACGCTCGCGAGGGCAGGCAACCATGAAGTGTGAGCATACGGGTGACTTCAGCAAGACTGACCGGAAGGTCATTTATGACGTGAACACCCATGGATGGCACGTGATGATCGTTACACCGGACGGGGCGAACCCTGGCTGGGCCTACTCAATTGGCCTGTTTCACAGTTTCCGGCAGCCGGAAGTTCTTGTCTTCGGCCTCGACGGTGAGTTGATGCACCAACTGATCAATCATGTCGGGCGCGAGGTGCGCAATGGCGTTCGATTCGAGGCCGCACGCGAGTATGCGGATATTATCGAACGATTGAAATGCACGTTCCGAGTGGTGAACCCGGCGTGGTACCGGAATGTTCTTGGCTATGCGACTTGGTTCTACAAGGGTTCGCGGTTCCCCGCCATGCAGCTATTCTGGCCCGATCGGTCGCAGCGGTACCCATGGCAGACGGAATTCGAGGCGAGGTTCCTCAGGGACCAGCCTCTTCTGTTCCATGCAAGTCCTGACGACGCACGAGCTGTCGAGATGCTTGCATCGCTAAGACGTGCACCAACGGAGTCGAAGTGATCACGTGGCCGCGGGACCCAACCACCGTGCAGCCGGTTTCCAAGGGTCCGTCCTCCTCAAACGCCCCTGTGTCATGACCTTGTCCTCATGGACCGCAGCGTCCTCAACGTCGACATCGCCGCCTTCCCGATCGCCGTCGAGAGGGTGATCGAGCCCCGCCTGCGCGGGCGGCCGGTGCTTCTGGCGCCCCCCGGGTCGGCGCGGGCGCCGGTCCTCGCGGTGTCGCAGGAGGCCGTGCGGGAGGGGGTGCGGGCCGGGATGCCGCTCCCCGTGGCGCTCAGGCGCTGCCCGGGGGTGGCGGTCCTGCACCCGAACGAGGCGCTCTACCGGAGGGCCACGGGGGCGCTCCTGTCGCTTCTCGGCGGGTTCTCCCCCCTGATCGAGCCGGCCGCCCCGGGGCAGACGTACCTGGACCTCACCGGCACGTCGCGCCTGTTCGGCGCGGCGCAGGACGCGGCGGCGCGCATCCGCCGCGAGATCGAGGCGCGGCTGCGGCTCAAGCCGACGGTCGGGCTGGCGACGAGCAAGCTGGTGAGCCGCGTGGCGGCGCGGGTGATCCGGCCGGACGGGCTGTGCGACGTCTTCCCGGGATCGGAGGCGACGTTTTTGGCCCCTCTGCCGGTCGGGCTCCTGCCGGCGGCGCGCGGCGAGACGCGCGAGCGCCTTCTGGATCTCAACGTCGGGCGGGTCGCCGATCTGCTGCGCTTCTCGCCGGCGCAGCTCGGGGTCGCCTTCGGGCCGCACGGCGGGCGGCTGCGCAGCCAGGCGCTCGGGATCGACGCCTCGCCGGTGCGCCCGCCCGAGAGGGCCCGGGCGGTCGTCGAGGAGGAGACGCTCGCCGAGGACTCGAACCACGAAGCGGATCTCTTGAGGTCGCTCTTCGGCCTGTGCGAGCGGGCGGGGGCGCGGCTGCGGCGGCTCCAGGCGCGGGCCTCGCGGCTCCGGGTCACGCTGCGCCACAGCGACGACGTCCTGGCGCGCCGCGAGGAGCGGCTGCCCCTGCCCATCGCGGCGGATCTTCTGTTGTTCGCCCAGGCGCGAGGGATCTGCGACCGGGCCCGGGCGCGGCGGGTGCGGGTGCGCTGGATCGAGCTGCGGTGCCTGGAGGTCGCGGGGGCGCCCGGGCAGCTGGAGCTGTTCGGTCCGGCGGCTTTCGGCGAAAGGGGCCGGGACGGCGGCGCCGCCGGCACTTTGGCTGAGGCGATGGACCGGATCCGCGGGCGCTTCGGCGGCCGGGCGATCCTCTCCGGGAGGATGTTCGCGGGGCCGCCCCGATGAGCGATCCTCCCCCCTTCGTCCACCTTCAGGTCCGCTCGAACTACAGCCTGATGCGCGGCGCCTCGAGCCTCGAGGCGCTGTGCGCGGCCGCGGCCGGGCACGGCATGCGGGCGATCGCCTGCACCGACGTGGACGGGCTGTACGGGGCGGTGCGCTTCCGGGAGATCGCCCTCGACTGCGGGCTCTCGCCCATCCTCGGGGCGGAGGTGACGGCCCCCGACGCGCGGCGCCTCGAGGCGGGGGAGAGGGCGACGCTCCTGGTGAAGACGGCGGAGGGATACGCGAACCTCTGCCGCATCCTGACGCGGCGGCACCTCGTCCCCGGCTTCTCGGTCCTGGACGCGCTCAGGGGGGACACCCGGGGGCTGGTCGTCCTGTCGCCGTCCCTGGCCGTGCTGCAGGCGGCGCTCGAGGCGCGCGGGCCGCGCGACCTGCACCTGGCGCTCGGGTCGTCGGCGGCGCCGTCGGCGGCGGAGGGGACGTTCCACCGGCTGCGCGCCGCGCGGCGGCTCGGCATCGGGCCGGTCGCGGTCAACGACGTGCACTTCGTGGACCCGGGCGGCTTCGACCTGCACCGGCTGCTGCGCGCCATCGCCCTCAACACCACGCTCGACCGCGTCCCGCCGGAAGAGCTCGCCTCGCCGCAGGCCTGGCTCAAGCCGCCCCGCGAGATGGAACGCGCCTACCCGCACTGCCCCGAGGCGGTGGCGGCGACGGCGCGCCTCGCGGAGGAGTGCGTCCTCGACGCGCCCCCCTGGGGGGCGCTCGTCTTCCCGCGCTTCGCGGACCTGACGATCGACGGCGTGCGCGAGAGCGGCGACCCGTTCGCCCTGCTTGAGGCGCGCTGCGAGGAGGGGGCGCGCTGGCGCTACGGCGCGGTGACGCCGCAGGTGCGCGCCCGGCTCGATCACGAGCTGGCGATCATCCGCGAGAAGAATTTCGCCGACTACTTCCTGGTGGTGCAGGAGATCGTCAGGCGCTCGCCCCGTACGTGCGGACGAGGGTCGGCGGCGGCGTCGATCGTCTCGTACGTGCTCGGCATCACGCACGTCGAGCCGATACGGCACGACCTGTACTTCGAGCGCTTCCTGAACCGCGGCCGGGTCGACCCGCCCGACATCGACGTCGACTTCTGCTGGGACGAGCGCGACGACCTGCTCGACTGGGTGTTCGCGACGCTCGGCGAGGAGCGCACGGCGATGATCGCCAACCACGTCACTTTCCGGGCGCGGGCGGCGGTGCGCGAGATCGCCAAGGTGCACGGCCTGCCGGACGCGGAGATCGCCCGGGTCGCCTCGGGGCTGTCGCGCTACTGGGGGGCGGAGACGGCGCTCGAGGCGACGCGGCGGTCGCCCCTCTTCCGGGGGGTGGAGCTCGATCCGAAGCAGGGAGGAGCGCTGGGGCGGCCGCCGTGGCCGGAGATCCTGCAGGCGGCGGCGCGGCTGGAGGGCTTCCCGCGCCACCTGTCGGTGCACTGCGGCGGGGTGGTGATCGCCCCGGACGGCGTCGACCGCCACGTCCCGGTCGAGCGGGCGGCGAAGGGGGTGCGGGTCATCCAGTGGGAGAAGGACCAGGCGGAGGAGGCCGGCCTGGTCAAGATCGATCTCCTGGGGAACCGGTCGCTGTCGGTGATCCGCGACGCCTGCGCCGCCGTGCGCGAGCACGGCGGGCCGGACCTGCCGTACGGCTCGTTCGATCCGATCGACGATCCGCGCACGCAGGAGAAGATCCGCGACGGCGACACGATGGGCGTGTTCTACGTCGAGTCGCCCGCCATGCGTCAGCTGCAGCAGAAGACGCGCCGCGGCGACTTCGAGCACCTGGTGATCCACTCGTCGATCATCCGGCCGGCGGCCAACGACTACATCCGCGAGTACGTCCGCCGCCTGCGCGGCGGGACCTGGACGTCTCTCCACCCGATCCTCGACGACGTGCTGCGCGAGACCTACGGGATCATGTGCTACCAGGAGGACGTGGCGCGCACGGCCATCCGCATGGCCGGCTTCAGCGACGCCGAGGCGGACGGCCTGCGCAAGGTGCTGTCGAAGAAATGGGCCGGGAAGAAGGTCGAGGACTACCGGCAGCAGTTCACCCGGGGGGCGGGGGAGCGCCGCATCGCGCCCGGGATCGTCGGGGAGGTCTGGCGGATGATCCTGTCGTTCGCCGGCTACTCCTTCTGCAAGCCGCACTCGGCGTCGTACGCGCTCGTGTCGTTCAAGTCGTGCTACCTGAAGGCGCACCACCCGGCCGAGTTCATGGCGGCGGTCCTCAGCAACGGCGGCGGCTACTACTCGACCTTCGCGTACGTCTCCGAGTGCCGCCGGATGGGGCTCCGGGTCCTCCTGCCGGACATCAACGAGAGCGGCAAGGCCTACACCGGCCGGAGCGCGCCGCCGGAGCGTGACTCGCCGCCGGAGCGCGCCGCGCAGGCGGAGCGCGACGCGCGGGCGGAGCAGGGCGCGCCGGCCGGGGAGGCGCGGGGTGCCGTGCGCGTCGGCCTGATGCAGATCAAGGGGCTGCGCGACGAGGCTCTCGAAGCGATCGTCGCCGAGCGCAAGGGGGGCGGGCCGTTCGCCTCGTTCGACGAGTTCCTCGGGCGCGTGCCGATCGACCCGTCGGACGCCCGCCTGCTCATCCGCGCCGGCGTGTTCGACGGCGTCGGGTTCGGGGCTGCAGGCGCCGCCGCGCCCGACCTGGCGGTCCGGCCGCGGCTGCACTGGCGGCTGGCGGAGTGGGAGGCCAGGACGGAGGGGAGGCGCTCGGCGGCGCGCTCTTTGTTCCCTCCCGACCTCGGGCCGCTGCCGGATCCGCGGCCGTACGACGAGGGGCGCCTGCTCGAGGACGAAGCGGACGCGCTCGGCTTCCTGGTCAGCCGGCACCCGCTCACGCTGTACCGCGGGCACCTCCTGGCGCTGCAGCGGGCCGGGGTCCGGCCGGTGCGGGCCGCGGCGCTGAAGGAACACGTGGGGAAGAGGGTGACGACGATCGGCTGGCTCGTCACCGGCAAGGTCGTCACCACGAAGGAGGACGAGCCGATGGAGTTCATCTCCTTCGAGGACACGACCGCGATCTACGAGACCACGTTCTTTCCGCGCGCCTACGAGCGCTTCTGCGGCATGCTCTCCGCGGCGCGGCCGTTCGTCCTGAAGGGGACGATCGAGGAGGAGTTCGGGGCGGTGGCGATGACGGTGGAGGAGGCGGCCTGGCTGGACCGGGTGGCGCCGCGGCCGATCAGCGGCGGCGCGCCGGGCCCCGCTGTCCCGCGGGCGGCTCCGACAGGACGATCGTCGCCTCGCGGCGGCGCCCCTCCCGGACGAACTCCAGGTCCGCCCGGTCGCCCGGCCTGAGGCGCGACAGCTGCGTGCGGAGATCGTTGTCCGTGGCGACCGGCTTGCCGCGGAACGAGACGATGACGTCGCCGCGCCTGAGGCCGGCCGCGGCGGACGGGCCGTCCGGATCGAGCGACGCGACGATGGCGCCGCGCAGGTCGCCGAGGTCGAAGGCGCGGGCCATCTCCGGCGCCAGGTTCTGGACGGCGATCCCGGCGTAGCCGCGCACCACGCGGCCGTTCTTCAATATGCTTTCGAGCACGTCGCGCGCCATGGAGGAGGGGATGGCGAAGCCGATCCCCTGGTAGCCGCCGGATCGCGAGTAGATCGCGGTGTTGATGCCGATCACCTCGCCGCGCGTGTTGACCAGCGCCCCGCCCGAGTTGCCCGGATTGATCGCCGCGTCGGTCTGGATGAAGTCCTCGTAGTCCGCCAGGCCGAGGCTGCCGCGCCCGATGGCGCTGACGATCCCCATGGTGACGGTCTCTCCCAGCCCGAACGGGTTGCCGATCGCCAGGACGACGTCCCCCACCTCGAGCCGCTCCGAGTCGCCCATGACGGCGTGCGGCAGCGAGTCCTTCTCGACGCGCAGGACCGCCAGGTCGGTGCGCTGATCGGCGCCGACGATCCGGGCCGGCATCTCGCGCCCGTCCCCCAGCGCCGCCTTCACCTCCTGGGCCTGCTCGACCACGTGGTAGTTGGTCAGGATCGTCCCCTGGTCGTCCACGATGACGCCGGAGCCGAGACTCATGGCGCGCTGATCGCGGGGGACGACGAGGCCGGGGAACTCCTCCCCGAAGAAATCGCGGAAGAACGGGTCGACCAGGAACGGCGAGTACTGGTAGGTGCGGATGACCTTGTACGACGAGATGTTCACCACCGCCGGCATGACGGCGCGGGCGACGGCGGCGTAGCCGTCCTGGGAGGCCCGCAGCGGAGCCGCCGCGACGGCCGGCGTCCGGGGACTGGACGACCCGCGTGGATCCCCGCTCGAGGCCGGCGCGCCGACCGCCTCGCCCGGCCCGCCCGCCGCATCCCCGCGGCGGACGGCGGCCGACACGAGGGCCAGCAGGGCGGCCCCGAGGCAGGCGCCGGCGAGCAGCAGGCTGACGGCCGGGACGGGTCTCGTCGCTCCGTGCGGATCCACGAAGGTCCGGTTCATTGCATCCCCCTGAAAAAGGATGTAATTATACCCTCCGCCCTCGGGTGGTTTCGAGGGACGAAAGGCGGTCGCGATCGTGCCGGAGTCCTGGGATCTGACGAGCCCCCTGGTGAGCGACTTCGTCGTCAAGGCGCTTCTGGCGATCGTCTGCGGCGGGCTCATCGGGGTCGAGCGCGAGATCAAGGACAAGCCGGCCGGCTTCCGCACCAACATCCTGATCTGCCTGGGGTCGATGCTGTTCATGTGGCTGTCTACGAAGGTCGCCATGGTGATCGCGTTCGACAGGCCGAGCGACCCGGGCCGGATCGCCGCGCAGGTCGTGACCGGAATCGGCTTCCTGGGGGCCGGCACGATCCTCCATTCGCGCGGGCGGATCATCGGCCTGACCTCGGCGGCGATGATCTGGCTGGTCTCGGCGGTCGGGATGACCATCGGGGCGGGCTACGGCCTCATCGCCCTGCTGACGACCGGGATGACTCTGGTGGTCCTCGTGGGGCTCGGGCTGGTCGAGAGGCGGGTCTTCAGCCGCTGCACCTACCACGACTGCCAGATCGCCTTCGACGACGACAACGGGCGGACGCGCCGTGAGATCGAGGTCGTCCTGCGCTCGCTCGGCCGGCCCATCGAGTCGTTCCAGATACGCCGGGCCGACGACCACCTCGTCCTGACGGTGCCGTACTGCGACTCGCACCCCGAGCACAAGAAATTTCTCGGCGAGCTCTGGAAGATCGAAGGGGTGCGCGAGGTCCGTCCCCTGCGCTGAACGACCCTCAGAAGATCGTGTCGATCGGGATCCCGGCGGGGATCTCGACCCCCAGCCGTCGTGCGGTGTCCCGGTTGAGCAGGAGATCGGGATCGCCCGCCCCCCGCGTGCCGATGTCCGCCGCCAGGAGCGCCCCGCTCAGGATCCTGCCCGCGAGCCGCGAGGTCTCCTTGCCGAGGCGCTCGTACGAGGCGCTGTAGGAGAGCAGGGCGCCGTGCTCCGCCCATTCCGGGGTCGGGGCGGCCAGGGGCACGCGGCTCCTGATCGCCCACGAGGTGATGGTCTCGCGGGCGCCCAGGATGGAGGTCAGCTCGTCGTCGGGCACGATCAGGGCGTCGATCCGTCCCCGGAGGCTGTTCAGGGCGGGCAGGAGGTCGCCGACCGAGCGGCAGAGCCGGAACTCGACCTGGACGCCGCGGCGCTCCGCCGCCTCGCGCAGGTCGTGCGCGAGGAGCGACGAGGTGTCGGCCTGGTAGACGATTCCCACGCGCTTGAGGGCCGGGAGAACGGCCGACACCCGCTCGATCAGCCGATCGGCATCCGGCTGGATGGACAGGAGGCCGCTCGAATCGGTCTTCAGGTCGTGTCGTCTCGGATCGGTGATCAGGGTGGCGACCGAAGGAATGTCCCGGATCTCGCGACGCACCAGCCGGGCGGCCCGCAGGCCCGCGGTCACGATCAGGTCCGGCTTCTCGGCCCCGACACGGCGGACCGTCTCGGCCTGGTCCC
>Ga0070692_10000425_pt1 | contig 12771 bp, 10 predicted proteins | sample KBSK1102metaG_FD_64675 | JGI IMG/M metagenome (GOLD analysis project Ga0070692, IMG submission 64675) | Corn, switchgrass and miscanthus rhizosphere microbial communities from Kellogg Biological Station, Michigan, USA - KBS K1-10-2 metaG | ecosystem: Host-associated > Plants > Roots >...
CGGCGCGTGTCCGGTCTCCAGGAACCGATGACCGTCATGCGCGGGGCCGCCTACGGCGCGGCCACCGACGCACCGTACGAGCCGCTCGTGCGAGCGCTCCGGCCTGCGCTCGAGGAGCTGTCCGACGATGACCTCGCCGACGTCCTCGGCCCGGCGGCGGATGAGATCGTCCGGCTGATCCCGGGCCTGGCGTCGAGGGTCGACGGCCCGCGCACGGCCGGGCCGCGACTTAGGACCGTCGTCCCCGAGCGGCGACAGCCACGTCTGCTGGAGGGCGTCCTCGGCGTCCTGGGTCGGCTCGGCGAGCGGCGCCCGGCCCTGCTGATCATCGAGGACCTGCACCGTGCCGACGCCGGCACCCGGGCGCTCGTCACGTTCCTGGCGAGGATCGCGCGTTCGCACCGGCTCGCGATCGTCGCGACCTATCAGGCCGACGCGATCCGCCGCGAGGACCCATGGTCGCTCGATCTCGTGGGCCTCGCCGCGGCACCCCGCCCGCCCTCGACGCTTACCTTGCCGCCGCTCAGCCGCGACGAGCTTGCCCGCCTGATCGCGGCCATCGAGGAGGAGCGACCGTCTGCGAGCGTCCTTGTGGTCGTCGCGGAGCGGTCCGGCGGTCGGCCGCTCGTCGCCGAGGAACTGCTGGCGGCTCGCCGCGAGCTCCCCGGCGTGTCGCTGACGTCGTCGTTCCAGGACCTGGTCCTGGCGCGGATCGCGGCGCGGTCCCCGGAAGCGCGTCGTGCGCTGCGCCTCATCGCGCCGGCCGGTCGCCCGTTGGGTCGGGCGGGTTTGGCGGCGATCGCCGACGCGTTCGAGGCCGAGCTCACCGGCGGGCCCCCTCGCTCGTCGAATGCCCCGCGTCGTGGAGACGGTGTCCTTGACGCGGACCTGACGCACGGGCTCGACGAGGCGATCGAGTACGGCTTCGTGCGTGAGGACGACGACGGGCTCGCGCTGCGTCACGAGCTGGTCGGGCAAGCCATCGAGGCCGACCTGCTGCCATCCATGCGGATCCGACACCACATGGCCGTGGCGCGGGCGCTCGGCGACCAGCCGTTCGTCGGCATCCACCACTTCGACGTCGCCATGGATCCGGTCGCCCTTCGTCACGCCGCGATCGCGGCAGCCGACGCGGCGGCGTCGGTCGATGCCCCGCTCGATGAACTGCGGGCGCTGGAGCTGGCGATCGCGGCCGGCAGCGCGACGGGGGTCACCTCGAGGCAGGGCGGTCGCCGGCGCAGCGACCCGCCGGTCCTTCCCCCAGCCGAGCTGAACGCCCGGGCCGCCGAAGCGGCATTCGCCGCGGGACGGCCGGTCCGCGCAGCGGCCTATCTCGATGCGGCGATCGGCGCGACGGACGGGAGGCGTGAGCGGGTGCGGCTCGGCCTGCTCTACGACCGTCTGGCCCACTTCCGGCGAGCGGCCGGAGATGCGGAAGGCTCGCTCGCGGCACGTCGTCGCGCCGTCGACCTCGTGCCCACGACGCCTTCTGTCGCGCGGGCCAGGGTCGTTGCGGGCCTCGCGCAACTGCTGATGCTTGAGGGCACGTTCTCCGAAGCGGAGAAGCACGCGCGCGAGGCGATCCGCGTGGCCCGCGCATGCGACCCGCCCGCCCGTGGGTGGGAATTGCATGCGACGACGACGCTCGCGGTGTCCCTGGGATGGCGGGCAGATCCCGAAGCTGCGCTCGCGATGCTTTCCGAGGCGCGCCCGATCGCCGAGGAGATCGGCGACCTCGACGAGTTGTTCCGTGTCCATGCGAACCAGACCACGGTGCTCGAGCTCGTGGGCCGACGCGAGGAGGCGGTCGACGTCGCCAAGGCAGGCATCGCCGCAGCGAAGGACGCCGGGCTGGACGCGGTCTACGGCAACGTGCTCCGCGGGAACGCCGCCGACTCGCTGTTCCTGCTCGGTCGCTGGGATGAGGCTCGGTCGATGAGCACGACCGCGCTCGAGTGGCTACCGAGCGGCATCAACTTCCTCAACGTATTGGTGTCCCTGGCGACCGTCGAGATCGAGCTCTCCGCAGGCGAGGCCGCCGGGCGGTTGCTCGGCCAGACGCTCCTCGAGCTCGAGGCCGTACGCGAGGCCCAGCTCGCTGTCCCACTGCACCTGGCTTCCGCCTCGTTCGCGCTGTGGCGCGGCGACCTCGCGGATGCTCGACGTGCGACGGATCTCGGGTGGGAGCTGGTCCGCGACACCGAGGACTGGATCCTTGCGGCCCGAACCGCAGCAGCGGCCATCGAGGTCGAGGCCGCGAGCGCCGCGGAGGCGCGCGAGGGACGCGATCTCGCAGGGCTTGCCTCGGCTCGTGAGCGGGCCCGAGAGGTGATTCGCGCCGCCGAGACGATCGTGAAAAAGCACGGTGTCGATCCGGCACTCGGCTCGCGGCGGCTCGCCGATGCGTGGCTCGGCACGGCCCGCGCATATCGACGGCGCGTCGAGGGCCGCGACGATGCCGTCGTCTGGCATGAGGTCGGCGACGCGTGGGGATCGCTGCACATCCCGTACGAGGGGGCTCGTGCGCGCTGGCGCGAAGCCGAGGCGCTCCTCGGTTCGGGCGCTGGTCGTGCGGGACGCGCCGACGCCAAGGCCCCGCTGTCGGACGCCGTCGGGATCGCGCTGCGACTCGGTGCGCTCCCGCTGCTGAAGGAGCTTCGCGAGCTCGCCGGCCGCGCCCTGATCCCGCTGCCGGCGGAGGTGGATGCTCGCCTTGCGGGGCCCGAGGACCGTCCACGTGACCTCGTCGGCGTGATGGCCGGGTCCGCGCCCGTCATCGCCGGCCCGGCGGCGACCGCCGACGCCAATGGCCAGGGCGACCGTTCGGAGCTGGTCGACGCGCTACGTCAGAGCGGTACCGATACGGCACCGAAGCGCGACACGTTCGGCCTCAGCGGCCGCGAGCGCGAGGTGCTCGTCCAGATCGCCCGGGGCCGGACGAACCGCGAGATCGGCGAGCGGCTCTTCATCAGCCAGAAGACGGTCGGTGTGCACGTCGGCAACATCCTGTCCAAGCTCGGCGTATCGGGCCGGGTCGAGGCCGCGGCCGTGGCGATCCGCCTCGGGCTCACCGAGGGCCGCTAGCGGACCACGCGCGCACGCGCGCACAAAAGGAGAGACCCGGAGGGAGGTCTCCGGGTCTCGATGAGGACGATCGCCGGCCAGCAACGTCCGGCGAGCGAGATTCGGATTCGGTGGTCGCGGTGGCGACCTGCGTGCGGCCTCCGCGGCCGCTGGCGATCACCAGCGGCGAGCGGCGACCAGCACGATGGCGATTGCGATGATCGGGCCGAGCGTCACCATGAGGTGCCAGGCTCGATCGATGGCGGTTCGCTTCATCTGGGCGGGGGCTCCGGTCTTCCCTGTGGTGCGTCGGTCGCACTCGTCTGGGGAAGGTGGAGGCTAGTCGCCATATGGTCCCGAAACAATCCGGACGATGGTACGGGTCGGGTACTAGTCCCCTGGTACTGGTCGGCACCCGACCCACGCCGACGCGGTAGCATCTCCTCCGAACCCCGACCGCGGTCATCCGCGCCCATCTGATGAGGTCCCCCGAACCGATGCGAAGCGTGCGCTCCCTGTCCGTCATCGCGGCGTTCCTCGTTGTCGCCGCCGCCTGCACCTCGGCCGCGCCGGGCTGGACCTATGCGCCCGCTCCGTCCGCCACGCCGCTCCCGAGCGTCTCGCCGAGTGGCTCCGCCGGCGCCAGCGCCTCCGCATCGGCTTCGGCGTCGACGGCACCATCTGCGTCCGCGTCTGCGTCGGCTTCTGCCTCGGCATCCGGTGGCGGTGCCGGGGAGACGCTCAAGATCGCCGCCCAGAACATCGCGTTCGACACGACCCAGGAAGCTGTGCCTGCGAACACCCCGTTCAAGATCGACTTCACGAACAACGACCAGGATGTCCCGCACAACGTGGCCATCCACGACGCGTCGAACACCGAGATCTTCAAGGGCGAGATCTTCCCGGGCGTCGCCACGAAGACCTACGACGTGCAGGCCCTGCCCGCCGGCGAGTACACATTCGTCTGCGACGTCCATCCGAACATGAAGGGGAGTCTCACCGCAGAGTGACGACGCCAGGCGAGCAGATCGCCTATAGCGACGCCTACGCGCAGTCGGTCGACGCCACCGTCCGTCATGTCGAGATCGGCGAGTCGACGCTGGTCGTCCTCGACAGGACGGTGTTCTACCCCGGTGGCGGCGGGCAGCCCGCCGACCGTGGGCTGATCCTCCGGACCTCTGACGGCCGTGGCTGGTCGGTCCGCAGCGCCCGAAAAGCAAGCGGGGAGATCGTCCATGAGCTCGAGGCCGGGTCGGGCGACCCGCCGGCGGTCGGCGACGTGGTGGAGGTCGATCTCGAATGGGCGCGCCGATACGCCTTGATGCGGACGCACACTGCGCTACACGCGCTCTGCGGCGTCGTCTGGCGTGACTACGGCGCGCAGGTCACCGGCGGGAACATGGAGCCAGGCGCAGGGCGGATGGATTTCGAGTTCGCATCGATGTCGGGCGATCTCGTGGATGCCATCGAGGCGGCCGTGAACGTCGAGCTTGGCGCAGAGCGTGACGTGCGGGTGGACGTCCTGCCACGAGCAAAGGCCTTTGCCATCCCCGATCTGATCCGCACGAAGATCAACCTGCTTCCCGAGGGGATCGAGGAGATCCGGACGATCGAGATCGTCGGGCTCGACCTCCAGGCCGACGGTGGCACGCATGTGGCCAACACGCGCGAGGTCGGCCGCATCCGCGTCACGGGCTACGAATCGAAGGGGCGCATCAACAAGCGGATCCGGATCGAGCTCGTCGACCCGGACTGACGCCTTCGCGCAGGGTATGGTCGGCCATCGATACGGTGGTCGTAGGAGGGTGGCAGGAGCGTGGATGGCCTGATCTTCGGTGCCGTCGTCGCCGCGCGGATCCTGGTGCCGCTCGCCATCCCGAAATTCCCATTGCCCGCGATGCTGGCATCCCTGGTGATCGACGGCCTGGACCAGACGATCTTCCAGACCTTCACCCACCTCGACCTTGAGGGTTACCAGACCTACGACAAGGCGCTCGACGTCTACTACCTCTCGATCGCATACGTCGCGACGCTGCGGAACTGGACGAACCACACGGCCGTCGGCGTCAGCCGCTTCCTCTACTACTACCGGATGATCGGCGTGGTGATCTTCGAGATCACCCAGATCCGCGCCGTCCTGCTGATCTTCCCGAACACGTTCGAGTACTTCTTCGACTTCTATGAGGGCGTCCGGGCGAGGTGGGACCCGCGCAAGCTGACGAAGGGGCTGATCGTCGGAGCCGCCGCGTTCATCTGGATATTCATCAAGCTCCCACAGGAGTGGTGGATCCACGTCGCGCAGCTGGACGCGACCGACCTCATCAAGACGCAGATCTTCGGCGTCGCCAAGGACGCCTCGTGGATCGACGCGATCGCCAACCGTCCGCTGGTGATCGTGGCGCTGGTCATCGTCCTGGTCGTCCTCGCCTTCGTCGTGCGCTGGCTCTTCACCAAGCGACTGCCACCCGCCGACTACCCGTGGACATTCGACGCTGACAAGAATCAGCCGCCGGTCGATCCCGCACGGATCGAGGCCGTCCGACGTCGGCTTGCCGAGCGCTTGTTCGACCGCGAGCTCGTCGAGAAGGCCGCGTTGATCACGCTCGTCATCGTCATCTTCGGCCGGATGCTCCCGGGTGTGGACGCGACGCCACTCCAGACCGCAGTCGGTGTGTTCTTCATGATCGTCGCGAACACGCTGGTCACCGAGGCGCTGGTGAGGCAAGGGGCGTCGTGGTCATCCGCGGTGCGCCAGTTCACCGTGATGCTCGCGATCAACCTGCTGATCGTCGCCGTCGGCCAGATCATCCTGGCGTCGCTCACCGGTCGGCGTCTCGAGCACGCACTCGTCTTCGCCGGCCTGATCACGCTGATCGTGACCCTGTATGACCGTTACCGACCGATCCACGTCGCCCGCTTCGAGAGCCACCATGAGTGACCGCGGGCCGCTGGATGGCCGAGTGGCCCTCGTGACCGGGGCTGCATCGGGGATCGGACGGGCGACCGCGGTGCGGCTCGCGGCGGATGGTGCCGTCGTCGGCTGTCTCGATCGCGATGGCGCCGGTGCGCGGGTCGTCGCCGCCGGGGTCGCGCAAGTCGGTGGACGAGCGGTCGGCTTGGCGGCCGACGTCACGGATCCAGTCGCGGTCGCCGCCGCCGTCGATCAGCTCGCGGCTGAGGTCGGCCATGCGACGATCCTCGTCAACAACGCCGGAGTCCCGGGTGGCGGCCGATTCACGGACGTCACGTTCGAGGCGTGGCGACGCGTGCTTGATGTCCATGTCGACGGCACATTCCACGTCACCCAGGCCGTGCTGCCCGGGATGACCGAGGCCGGCTGGGGTCGCATCGTGAACATCTGCTCGGAAGCCGTCTGGCTCGGTAACCAGAGCGTCCAGTACGTCACGGCGAAGGCGGCGCTCGTCGGGTTCACACGCGCGCTCGGATACCAGCTCGCACCGTCCGGGATCCTCGTCAACGGCGTCGCACCCGGGCCGGTCGACACGCCGATGCTCCGCGACAACGACGCAGAGGCGATCGAAGCCGAGCTCGCGAGCGTCCGGATCGGCCGGTTCCTCGAACCCGAGGAGATCGCCTCGACCGTCGCCTTCCTCGTCGGACCCGGTGGCGACGGCTACGTCGGCCAGGTGCTCTCGCCGAACGGCGGCACGGTCTTCATCGGGTGACCGCGGAGATGGACGCTGGAACACCCGCGACGGCCGCGGTGGCCGCCGCCGGGATCGCCCATCGCGTCGTCCGCACCGATCGTGCCGGGAACGCAGAGGAGGCGGCGACCCTCCAGGGCATCCCGTTGGAGGCGCTGCTGCGGACCATCGTCGTCCGGCGCGGCGATGACGACTACGTGTTCGTGCTCGTGCCGGCAGGACGCCGATTCGATTGGCCGAAGCTTCGAGGCCACCTCGGGGTCCGCCGGATGACGCTGCCCGACGCCGAGGAGGCGCGTGCCGCGACGGGTTACGAGCGCTACACGATCACCCCGTTCGGTTCGACGCGTGCGTGGCCCGCCATCGTCGACGCGACCGTCATGGATCAGCCGGTCATATCGGTCGGTGGCGGCGCCTTCGGCGTCAACCTCCATCTGACGCCCACCGACCTGGTGAACGCCCTGGCCGCGGACGTCGTCGACGTCTCGGTGGCGGATCAGTAGGGAGCGAGGACCGGCTCGTCGCTCATCGAGGTGCCCATCCGTCGTCCGGCCGTCTGGCCCATCTTGCCGACGGGCGTGATGCCGACGGCCGCCGCGAGCCCGAAGGGCGGCATGTTGCCGTAGAACGACTCCGCGGTCCCGCGTCCGACCCGATACGTCTCGTGGAAGATCCCGACGTCGCCGTTGTCGCGGACGAGCCTGTTGAACTCGCGCCATGCCGGCAGGTGGGCGTGGTCGCTCGCTCGGGCGAAGGCCTCGAGCTGCTCGAACGAGCGCCAATATTGGACGCCCATGATCACGCGGCCGGCCCAGAAGCTCTGGACGTGGAGCAATCCGAGGTCCGGATCCGCGCCCAGCTCGCGAAGCATCCGAGGCATCGCCTGGAAGGCCGGCAGCCACGAGCGGATGCGTCGGAGACGGTTGATCCGCATCCCGATGATGAAGACGACGACGTCGTCGTCGAGCGCTGCGGTGTGGCGACCGTTGATCACTTCAGCCATGGTCGGTGACTTCCTGTGCAGCGGGACGGTAGTGGGGTCACTCGATGTGAACACTGTCCACTTTACACCGGATGTGAACGATGTCAACATCAGCCGCGACCATGCCTGCGACCGCCGTCAAGCCCTATCACCACGGCGACCTTCGCCGGGCCCTTGTGACCGCGGCGACCGAGCTGGCGGCGGCCGGCGGGAGCGAAGGCGTCGCCCTGCGCGAGGCGGCTCGCCGGATCGGGGTATCGCCGAGCGCGGCGTACCGCCATTTCCCGAGTCGTGACGGGTTGCTCGCCCACGTCGGCTCGGAGGCCCGCGAGGCGTTAGCCCAGCGCATGCTCGCCGCGACGGCCGGGATCCGCGGGTCGTCTCCTCGTTCGGCGAGAGCTCGATTTCGAGCCACCGGACGCGCGTACATCGAGTTCGCGCTTGACGAGCCCGGCTTGTTCGAAGTGGCATTCCGGCGATGCCCGCCCGCCCTGTACGTCCCGGACGATCCGTCGCCGTATGCGGTGCTGTCGGATGCGCTCGATGCGCTCGATCGTGCCGGACTGCTCGCCGTGCCCCGAGCCCATGCCGAAGTGCCGGCGTGGGTCGCCGTTCACGGCGCAGCCATCCTGCTGGGGGAGGGGATGCTGCCGCGTGACGACCGCGAGTCGATCATCGAAGCGACCATCGACATGGTCGGAGATGGTCTCTTGAGGCCACAGCCCCGCGCGTAGACTGCGCCGATGATCGACTTCGGCGTCGATTGGGCCTATGCCATTCGGCTGATCGCGGCAGCCACGCTCGGGGCGCTGATCGGGCTCGAGCGCGAGATCCACGACCACCCGGCCGGTATGCGCACGCATCTCCTGGTGTCGCTTGGGTCGGCCGGTTTCACGGTGTTATCGATCGCGGCGTTCCCGGCGCCGGGTGCCGACCCGGCACGGATCGCGGCCCAGATCGTGACCGGCATCGGGTTCCTCGGGGCCGGCGCGATCCTCAAGGAGGGCGCGACGATCCGGGGACTCACGACCGCGGCCAGCCTGTGGGCGACGGCGGCGGTCGGCATGGCGGCCGGTGCCGGGGCCTGGCTCACCGCGGTCTCCATCACGGTGATCGTCATCGTGTCGCTCTGGCCGTTGCGGCGCGTCGCGGAACGGGTCATCGGCCGTGATCCACATATCGTCCGCATGCGGCTATTGGTCGCGACGCCCGAGGCGTTGTCCAGTGTCGTGGCGGTCATCACGCGGAACGGAGGAAGCGTGTCGCACCTGGCGACGACGATCCGTAAGGGCAATCGGCTCGTCGCCGAGGTCGAGGTCCGCGCCCGAGATCTTGCGTCGGGGGCGGCGCTGACAGCTGCCGTCGCCGACGTGGCGGGCATCGAGATCGCCGAGAGCAGCTCGCAGGACGAGTGAGCTGTGGCACGATCGGAGCCATGAGGAGGCCCCACGTGCCGCGGTCGGTCCCGCGGACGCGTCCGTTCATCGACTCGCCGGTCGTCCGGCGCGTCGCGTGGCACGTCAAGCGGATGGCCGGGCAGCTCGACAAGCGCTTCTTCATGTCGCTCGCGCAGGGCATCATCGGCTTCGTTCTCGCGGCAGCTGTGCTCATCACCCTGTTCGAGAAGTCGTGGACGATCGAATCGGTCTTCGACTCGTTCAACTGGGGTATCGCGACGGTCCTTGGACAGGGCGATTCCAGCTACGTCACCTCGCCTGCGGGTCGACTGATCGGCTGGTTCCTGATCCTGTTCGGCGTCGCGATGCTCGGGATGATCACCGGCGCACTCGTCGCGATGGTCATCGATTTCCTGCTGAAGGAGGGCCAGGGGTTGGGTGCGTCCGGATACAAAGGCCACATCATCGTCTGCGGCTGGAATACGACGGCCCGTGACCTCGTCGACGAACTTCGCGGCGACGAGTACGCGACGAAGGTCGTGGTCCTCGCCGATGTCGACAAGAACCCAGCCGGCGACGGCGTGTACTTCGTGCGCGGCGATTCGACGAACGAGGATGACCTCGCGCGCGCGGGCATCGAGCACGCCGCAGCGGCGCTCGTATTCCCCCGGGATGCGTCGGACGAGGCCGACATGCACTCGATCCTTACGGTCCTTGCCATCGAGCACGCATCGCCCGGGGTCCGGACGGTCGCGGAGGTCAACAATCCCAGGAACGAGCAGCATTTCCGACGCGCGGACGTCGACGAGCTCCTCGTCACATCGAAGATCGCCTCGCATCTGCTGGCGCGGTCAGCGTTGTACCCGGGCCTCTCCGGCATCGTGACCGACATCGTGTCCGGCGGCGAAGGGTCCGAGCTGTACCGTGTCTCGCTGCCGGAGGACTACTGCGGGATGACGATCGACGATCTCGCGGCGAAGCTCCGGCGCGACCATCGGGCCACGCTGCTCTCGGTGAACCGGGGCGGGCACTCGTTCGTGAACCCCGACACGGCTTTCATCCTGCAACCCGGTGATGACGCCGTCGTGGTCGCGGACTCACTCGGATCGCTGGCGCCTCTGGAGGTCGCCGACGCGACGGTCGTGCCGGCGACCGCCGCGGTGGTGCCGTCGGCTTAGGGACGACGGCTGCGGGGCGGGTTCCGGCTGCCGATCTCCGCCAGATGACCGCCATCGCGACCTCGTGATCGTCAGCCGTCGCCCGCGCCCGCCTCGCTCCCTGCGCCCCGCTCATATGCAGCGATCGCGGCACGGGCATTCGGATAGACGTTGGTCGCGCCGACCCTCTCGGTGAGCCCATAGGCGTCGAGCAGTTTGCGCACCGGATCGCTCACCTCGGCCAGGGCGAGCGTGACACCCGTATGCGCCAGCTCGTCGTGCACCTGGCGCAGGGCGTCCGCGCCCGAATAGTCGACGTCGCCGATCGCGCCCGCGTCGATCACGACCCATCGTATGGGCGCGGCCGCGCGTTCGACCGCGCCGACGATCTCCTCGGTGAAGCGCGAGGCGTTCGCGTAGTAGAGGCTCGCGCCGAACTGATAGATCAGCAGCCCAGGCGCGAATGTCTGGCCTTCGGAGAGCGGCGTGTGACGCAGGTAGTCGCCCCCCTCGACGAGGAGCGTGTCGGTCGAGCGATAGCTGTGCGAGACGTGCTCGATCACGGACAGGAACATGGCGAGCAGGATGCCCTGCTCGACACCGACGGCGACGACGACGACTGCGGTGATCGCAGCAACCAGGAACTCGCCGGGCCGAAGTCGCAGGATCTCGGCCATGCCGCGCAGATCGACGAGGCGCAGGCCGATCAGGAACACGACCGCTGACAGGACGGCGTCGGGCATGTACGCGAGCGGCCCGGTCAGGAAGAGCAGCACCATGAGGACCACGGCGGCCGCCGTCAGTTGCGCGATCTGGGTCCGTCCACCCGCGCTGTCCACCATCTCGGTCTTGGTCGGGCTGCCGTTGACCACGAATGTCCCGCTGATCGCGGCCGCTGCATTGCTGAGCCCGAGACCGACGAGATCGACGTTCTCATCGAACCGGTCGTCGTAGCGCATGGCGTATGCACGCGACGTCGCCGCGCTCTGGGCGAGGATCACGACGACGAGGGAGATCGCGGTCGGGAGCAGCATCGCGACGTTGCCGACCGACATGACATCGGTCGGGAGGCCGATCGACGGCAAACCGCCAGGCACGTCACCGAGGACCGCGATGCCGCGGGCTTCGAAGTCGAACGCGTAGCTCGCCAAGATCGCGATGACCACCGCGATGAGCGCGCCCGGGACCGCCTTGTTCACGCGATCGAGGCCCACGATCGTCGCCACGACCAAGACTGAGATCGCGAGGGTCGCCGGGGCCGTCGCGCTCGGGATGAGCGCAACGGTGGCGATGAACTGCTGGACCGTGCTGCCGGACTGGCTCGGGATCCCGAACATCCCGCCGAGCTGCCCCATCGCGACCTGGATACCCACGCCCGTGAGGAACCCGATGAGGACGCTCCGCGAGAGGAAGTTGGCGATGAACCCGAGTCGCAGCCACCGCGCGAGGATGAGCAGGCCGGCGCACAGCAGCGCCGCAAGTGATGTCATCTGGACGTATTCGGCCGAGTTCTGCGTGAACCCAAGCGCGACGAGCGCCGTCGCGAGGATCGCCGCGGTCGCCGAGTCGGCGCCCACGACGAGATGGCGCGACGACCCGAAGATCGCGAACACGATGATCGGCAGGAGGATCGTGTAGAGGCCCGTGATGATGGGCGTCCCCGAGATCCTGGTGTAGCCCATCACCTCGGGGATCGCCAGCGCGGCGAGTGTCGCCCCGGCGATCACATCCCTGCTGAGCCGACTCCGATCGATCGGCAGGATCCCGCCAAGGATCTGCGGTGCCGAACGTGTTCGCGATGCCCCGTCAGTCAGTCCATCGCCCTCCGCGGGCCCCCCGTTGGTGCCGCCGAGCGAGCCCGCCTAGAGCGCCTTGACCGCGGCCATCAGAGAAGCGAGACCCTCCTTGGCGTCCGCGAAGAGCATCCCGGTCTTGTCGTTCGTGTACAGCTCGTTGTCGATGCCGGCATACCCCTTACCCATCGAGCGCTTGATCACGATGATCGACTTCGCCTTGTCGACGTCCAGGATCGGCATCCCTGACACCGGCGTCCCCGACCGCCGAGCGGCTGGGTTCGTGACGTCGTTCGCGCCGATGACGAGCGCCACGTCGGCTCGCTCGAATTCGGGGTTGATGTCCTCCATCTCCTTGAGCTGGGGATAGGGGACATTGGCTTCGGCGAGGAGGACGTTCATGTGACCGGGCATCCGTCCGGCCACGGGATGGATCGCGTACTTCACGTCGACGCCACGCTCCTCGAGCATGTCGGCCAGTTCCCGAACGGCGTGCTGTGCCTGGGCCACGGCGAGGCCGTAGCCAGGGACGACGATGACGTGCTGGGCATAGGCAAGCTGGATCGCCGCATCGTCGGCGCTGATCGAGCGGACCGAGCCGCCCTCCGCTCCGACGGCGCCCGCGGCTTCATCGCCGCCCCCGAACCCGCCGATCATGATGTTGATGACCGAGCGGTTCATCGCGTCGGCCATCAGCTTGGTGAGGATCGCGCC
>Ga0070692_10000431_pt1 | contig 12718 bp, 8 predicted proteins | sample KBSK1102metaG_FD_64675 | JGI IMG/M metagenome (GOLD analysis project Ga0070692, IMG submission 64675) | Corn, switchgrass and miscanthus rhizosphere microbial communities from Kellogg Biological Station, Michigan, USA - KBS K1-10-2 metaG | ecosystem: Host-associated > Plants > Roots >...
GACGTCGTCGAAGAGATCGTCGGCGAGATCGCGGACGAACACGAAGAAGACGAGGCGACGATCGTCGACCTCGGCGGCGGCGAATACATGGTCAGCGGCCAGCTGCGCGTCGAAGCGCTCGAAGAGCTGCTCGACGCCGATCTCGAAGGCGACGACTACGAGACGGTGGCCGGCCTGATCTTCACCTCCACGGGCCGCATTCCGAAAGCGGGCGCGGTGATCAAGAAGAACGGATTCCAGTTCATCGTCGACCGCGCCGACCGCCGGCGCATTTATCGCGTGCGGGTGTCGAAGGATCCGGAGTGGACCGTCGAGGATGAAGAGGAGAGGGAATCCCGTGGCTGAAACCAAACCCGCGCGCAAGGCGCATTTCGGTGTCGTCGCGCTCGTCGGCCGTCCGAACGCCGGCAAGTCGACGCTGCTCAATCGCATCCTCGGCCACAAGGTCTCGATCGTCTCGGCCAAACCGCAGACGACGCGCAACCGCATCGTCGGCATCCTCAACGACCCGCGCGGGCAGATCGCCTTTCTCGATACGCCGGGGATCCACCGCCCGCTGCACAAAATGAACGTGCGGATGATGGAGCACGTGCGCGCCAGCGTCTCCGAGGCCGATGTGGTGGCGGTGCTGATCGACGCAAGCCAGCCATTCGGACACGGCGACGAATTCGTGCTCGAGATGATGCGCCAGCAGAAGGCGAGCGGCGGGGAAGGGAAGCGCTTCGCCATCCTCAACAAGATCGATCTGCTGAAGAAGAACAAGCTGCTGCCGCTCATCCAGCAGTACAACGAGACGGGACTGTTCGACGAGATCGTTCCGGTATCGGCATCGACCGGCGACGGCGTCGAGCACCTGGTCAACTCCTTCTTCGAGAGCGTCGGCCTCGGCGATGCGATCTATCCGACCGAAGACTTCACCACGCAGCCGGAGCGCTTCTTCGCCGCGGAGATCGTGCGCGAGAAACTGCTGGCGCATACCTCCGAAGAGTTGCCGTACACGACTGCCGTCGCGGTCGACCGCTGGGAAGAGGAAGAGGAGAAGAACCTCATCAAGATCTACGCGACGATCGTGGTCGAACGCGAGACGCAGAAGCCGATCATCATCGGCAAGCGCGGCGAGATGATCAAGCGGATCGGCACCGAGGCGCGGGTGGAACTGGAGTCGATCCTGGGCGCCCGCGTCTTCCTCGACCTCCACGTCGCCGTGCACTCCTCGTGGCGCGAAGACGAGCGTTTCCTCGGCGAATTGGACTGGCCGCTTTCCTGATTTTTGTACGGCCTGCGCTTGTAAAGAGCGGGTGTAGAATCCCCGGGCTTCGTCCACCAGGTCACAAACAATTGAGGGGAGATCATATGCAACTTCGGAGGTTGTTCTGGTGTCTATTGGTGGTCTTTGCAACCACCGCAGCTTTTGCCCAGCAAACGGGCGCCGTCCACGGAAGAGTCACAGCATCAGACGGTTCGGCATTGCCCGGCGTCACCGTCGAAGCCCGATCGAACGTGTTGCCGCAGCCGCGTGTGACGGTAAGCGACGGCAGCGGCGACTATCGTCTGCCGCAGTTGCCGCCTGGAACGTACACGCTGCAGTTCACGCTGAGCGGAATGCAGACCGGAACGCGCAACGCCCAGGTTCTGCTCGGCCAGGACGCGGCGATCGACGTGAAGCTTGGCGTGAGTGGTGTATCCGAGAACATCACGGTAACCGCCCAGGCCTCGCTGGTCGACAAACAGTCGACCACCCTGCAGAGCGGCCTGACGAGCGAACAGATCAGGGCACTGCCGGTCACGCAGAATTACAGCGATCTGCAGAAGTTCATCCCTGGTGTCATGTACAACCCGGACACCTTCCGCGGTCCGAGCGCGGGCGCGAGCGGACAGGACAACGTCTACATGTTCGACGGGGTGAACATCACCATGCCGCTGTTCGGCATCCTCAACGTCAACACGTCCGACCCCAACAATCACGACGTCGCCCAGGTAACCGTCATTCGTGGCGGCGCGAAGGCGGTCGATTTTGCCCGGGCGGGCGGCTTCGTGATCGATACGGTCAGTAAATCAGGGACGAACAAGTTCTCCGGTGAAGTGGGCTATGAGCTGTTGAATAAGAACTTCATTGCGGACCAGAACCACGCGTCGGTTTTGACGTACCAGCAGGACCGTTCGTGGGCGAACGCCAACATCGGCGGCCCGGTGATTCAGGACCGGCTCTTCTTCTATGGGTCGTACTACAAGCCCGACTTCAAGAAATCAAGTCAGGCCAACGTCTATGGAGACCTCCCGCCATACGCGCTCAAACGCACGGATAAATTCGGCAAACTGACGTTCACTCCGATGTCGTCGTGGTTGCTCAATGGAAGCTATCGCGACTCCCATACGACGGAAACGCCGACGTCCTTCGGTTCCACGCAGGCGTCGACGACCGGTACCGATTCGGTGAATGGACTGAAGATCGGCACGCTGGAAACTTCGTGGATCATCAGTCCGAAGAGCTTCGCCACGGCGAAGTTCTACGATTTCAAGAACCCCGGAACCGGTACCGCGTCCAATACCGCCACCGTCGTTCCGAACTTCACTAAGGGAACGCATCTCGACATCAACAATCTCCCGACGCTGGGGCGGTTCATCGTTCCGACTCCCGTCAATGCCGCACAGACCGCGTTCGTCCAGCCGTACATTACAAAATACGGATACGTCTGCCCCTCTGATGCGGCGCAGGCCAAAGCGCTTAGCTGTACGCCGGGTGTAATCACCGGCGGCGGCACGCTGGGCTTCGGCCAGTTCTCACGCGACGACGACAGTTTTTATCGGAAGGCGGCGCAGGCCGCGTATAACTACACTCTCGGCACCAACGTCACGCACGACCTGCACGTCGGATATCAGCATTACAAGGATTCCGAGGATCGCTTCCAGCTTTCCAACGGATGGGGTTTGATTTCAATCCCCGGAAACGCCGGTGCGGATGCGACGTGTCCGGCCACCGCGTGCGGCGTGGCGACCCCCGCGTTTTTCGTCGCCCAGGTCAGCCAGCAGGGCGCTGCCGGCGTGCCGACCATTCATTCGGAGATCGTTTCGCAGAACGTCGAGCTCAACGACACGATTCACTTGAACAACTGGAGTTTCAACATCGGCGTGCTCGATAGCCAGGACACGCTCTATGGACAGGGACTGGCAAAGGCCAACAACGTCGCCGGTTTTATCGCCTCGCCCGGCACCAAGTATCTGATGCACCGCTTCTCCTGGTCGGACATGGTGCAGCCGCGGCTCAGCGGAACCTGGGCTTATAACGGGCGCGACACGGTGTGGACGAGTTTCGCGCGCTACATGCCGCCCGCAAACTCGGATGCGCGCGCCGCGTCGTGGGACCGCAATCTCGTGGCCCAGCTCAAGGTCTATTTCGACAAAGACGGCAATGAGATCGGTATCTCGCCGAACGCGTCGTCATCCGGCAAATGGTGGGAGGACGGCATCAAGCATCCCGAGATCAAGGAGTACATGATCGGCACGAGCCGTCAGCTGGGACAGCGCTGGACGGCGCGCCTCTACTCCCGTTACCGCAAAGGAGCGCATTATCTGGAAGACACGCAGAACACCGCGCGCAGCGACTTCCAGGCTCCCCCGGGAATCCCGACAGGTCCGTACGTTCCGAACCTCGGCACGGTGACGACACCGGGCACGATCCGCAACGCCATCACCAGTGGCTCGTCGTACGTCATTGCCAACCTCGACGGCGCATTCACGAAGTATTACGAAGCCACGGCGGAGTCTGAGTGGCATGGCGACAAGCTGACGCTCAATGGCTCGTATACGTGGAGCCACTATTACGGCAACTTCGATCAGGACAACTCGTCGTTCAATAGCGCCAATGACGCAGCCGTGTTCATCGGCTCGTCGAACATCGGTGACGGTGCCGGACGCCAGTTGTGGAACTTCAAGTACGGCAATCTGCGTGGCGACCGTCGTAACAATGTGAAGCTGAACTCGACGTACGCCCTGCCGTGGCATGCAACGCTTGGCGCGTTCGCTTATTATCAGTCGGGCCAGCCCTATCAGCTCGAAAGCTATCTGCCATACACGAATCTCACCGGCAACACGAGCGACACGAACCGCTATGCGGAACCCGCCGGAACTCGCGTGTCGCCTTCGCATCACCAGATGGACCTGAATTACACGCAAAACGTGCCGATGAGTCGCGGTCTCAATTTTCAGTTGCAGGTAGCGGTCTTCAATGTCATGAATTCGCAGACCGGCTATGACTATGAGACTCGCATCTCGAACCCGAACGCCTTTATCAAGAGGACGGATGCCACGGCGACCTCAACGCCCGTGATCAACATCCCCGACTCTATTTCCGATGCAGCGCTACAGAAACTTCTGACGCCGGGCGTGACATTCGTGCGTGCGGATTGGGCGGTCAAAGCTCCGCAGCCGAAGACGTTCTACGCGCCGCGCCGGTATCAGTTGACGGCGCGCATTCAGTTCTGATTTTCGGATCTTCCCGGAGGGTGGGTCGAACGGCCCGCCCTCCGTTTCTTACCGGAATAAGCGCTCCCGCGCGATGAGCTCGCGCGTCAAGCCGTCCGCGTGGGCGCGGGCGGCGGCGATGCGGTCCGGCGCATCCGGCTCGTGCAGAAGAACGCTGACCTGCGCGCGTTTGAAGAGCGCCATCGGATAGTTCGGATCCGACGGCGCGACGCGGTCGAGCGCCGTCCGTGCATCGTCGAAACGCCTCAACGAAAGATAGAGAACGCCGAGCTCCGTGTCGTGCTTGAACGCGGCACCCGCGAGAGCGCGCGCTTTCTCGAACGATTCGATGGCGGGCGCGGTCTGGCCGAGTTCCATCTGCATTTCGCCGAGGCGGGCAAGTTCGGCGGGAGTCGGGGAGCGGAGTGAGTAGACCTTCTGGCGCAGGCTGACGGCATCGGCGATCCGGCCCTGCCGCTCGCGCAGCAGCGCCAGCGCCTCGAGCGCGGGAACCTTGTCCGGCGTTTCGGCGACGATGCGTTCCAGCATCGGTACCGCCTTCGACCACTCCGACGTGCGCGCGTAGTGCAGCGCCATGTACGTGCGCACGTCGGGTGAATTCGGTGCGATGACTTCGGCGCGGCGATACGCGGCGAACGCAGCCTGCTCGTGGCCGAGCGTCGAATGCGCCGTAGCGAGTCGCAGCGCCGCGTCGAGGTTGTGCGGATCCTTGACCAGGATCTGCTCCAGCAACGGAATCGCCTGCGCGTACTGCTCGCGAACGAACAGCCGCGCCGCTTCGTCGAGTACGGGGAACATCGGCGCCATGTCCGCCGGCCGCGGCGCGTCCGTGCGGACGACCGGCCTGGCGACCGAGCTGACGTACCCCAACGCCGCCAGCTTGCGCTGTTCCTCGGCGGAAAGATTGGAGGCGCTCTGCTGCGCATCCATCGAGGGAATCGGATACTCCTGCAGCGCCGCGCGCGACTGGCGGGAGAGGTTCGCGCCGGCGGCGAGATCGTGCGTTTCGCCGGGATCGGCGGCGACGTCGTAGACCTCCAGCTTGCCCGCCAGGATCGCCTTGCGGCTGCCGTCGACGGCCATGACCTGCGGTTGCCAGCCGTAGTCGAGGAACGGCTTCATCGCCTCGCCGACGACGACTTCCGCGTCGCTCTTCAGCAGACTGTTGGCGGAATCGATCCCGGCCCAGTCGAGGATCGTGTGAAAGATTCGCCGCGTGCTCACCGGCGCGTCGCTCACGCCGGAAGCCACGCGCGGTCCGATCAGCACGAGCGGCACGTGCATCGTCGCCTGGTAGAGCAGATCGCCATGCTGCTGCTCCCCGTGCTCGCCCAGCCCTTCGCCGTGATCGCCGGCGAGAACGATGGCGATCGGTCCTTTGACCTGCTGCTGGAACGCCGCCGCCAGTCGTCCCAACTGTGCGTCCATATAACCAACCTCGCCGTAATACGGCTGCTTCGGATAACGGCTGCGAAACGGCTCCGGAGGCGTGTAGGGGTAGTGCGGGTCATAGTAGTGGACCCAGAGAAAGAGAGGAGCTCGGGTGTCGGGTGTCGGGTGTCGGGTGTCGGAGAAACTACCCGTTTCCGACCCCCGACTCCCGACTCCCGACCCCCGCAGAAACTCGATCACGCGATCCGTCGTCTCCTGCGCCGTCCGCTCCGGACGTCCGCCCGGCGCCTCGTCGTCGTAGAGGTCGAATCCGCGCGCCAGTCCGAAGCGGCGTGCCAGCGCGAAGGACGATACGAACGCCGCAGTGCGATAGCCGGCGGCATGCAATTTCTCGCTGATCAGCGCTTGATTGTCCGCGACATGGCGGGCGTTCTCGTGGACGCCGTGGCCGGCGGGGTAGAGGCCGGTCAGCATCGACGTATGCGACGGCAGCGTCTGCGGCACCGCCGCGTAGGCCCAGCGGAAGCGCCGCCCGCGCGCCGCCAGTGCATTGAACGACGGCGTCGTCACGCCCACCGCCTCGGGACCGATGGCATCGGCGCGCGTGGTGTCGAGCGTGACGAAGAGAATCGACGGCCGCACCGCAACCGGTGGCGCGGCAGTCTCCCTGTGACATGCCACGGCCGCGGCCGCGATCAGAGCGATGGACGCGAGTGCTTTCCGATTCATCGGCGCTACTTCTAACACGACGAACCGGGACGCCGCTCCGTAATGAGTGACAATAACAGGAGACCCGATGCACTCCCTTTTCCTCGCTCTCGCCGTCGTTGCCCAGATCGCCGCCGCCGCGAATTTCCCCGACGCGATCTCTTCCGAGCAGCAGGTCTCCGCGCCCATCTTCACGTCGCCCGCCGGAAATCAGCAGACGCTCGCCATCGCCTCGAATGGGACGATCGGCTTCGCCGTCTGGTTCGATCAGCGCAGCGGACATACCGATCTCTACGGCTCCCGCATCGACGCGAACGGCGTCTCGCTGGATCCGGCCGGCATCCTGATCTCCACCAGCGTCACCGGCGGCACGGTGATCTGGAACGGCAGCCAATTCGTCGTCGTGTCGCAGCGCGGCAGCGATGACCAGTTCATCTTCGTCACCACCGATGGCGTCATCGTCGATCGCAAGATGATCACGCAGTTGTACATGCAGATCGCGGCCACGATGGGATCCGGGCCCGACGCCCGCATTCTCTTCGTCGGCTTCGGAATGGCGACCATCGTCGACAGCCACGCCAACGTCGTCATGGCGAACATTCATCTGGCGATGCCGGCATCGCAATCGCTTGCCGTCGCGGGTGCGGGGACGAACGAGTTTCTCATCCTGCACACGAATCTCGTTCCCGGCCGCCATCTCTTCGCCGATCGCCTCGACCGCGACGGCAATCTCCTCGGCACCATCGACACCGGCGTCGATCTCAACGTCATCGGATCGACTCTCGCCCTCGCCGGCGGCGACAACGATTACCTCCTCGTAGGCCGCGGTCCGTACGAGCGCGAAGTGCTCGCCGCGCATCTCGATCGCAACGGCATGCTGACGTCGTTCCGAAGTTTTGTTGCCTACGACGCCTCGATGCGGGTGCCGGGCAACCCGAGCGCCAAACCGGCGGTGTTGCGGGATGGCGATCACTACGAGGTCACATGGACGACTTCCGAGGCTAACGGCGAGGCGCACACCTGGCGCGTCGCCGAGTCCGCGGCGGCAAACGCGCAAAGCGTTCCGGCGCGCATCTATGACTGGACGGGCATGGGCTACGGGACGACGATCGCGAAAATCGCGTCGCAGCCTGTCGTCGTCACCGACGCGCTCCGTTCCGGCGTATCGACGAGCATCGATCCGGTCGTGACGGCCGGCGGTCCATCGCATCCGCTTCTCTCCACGTCGGCAACGCTGCAGACGATGCCCCAGGCGGCCGCGTCGGGCAATGGTTACGCGGTGATCTGGAACGAGTTCGGCCCCGACGGATCGACGCACCTCTACCTCCGGCGTTTCCAACCGCCTGTGAGCGCGGCGCCGGTGGAAGTGGCGTCGAACGCCGCCGGTCACGAGATCAAGGCGCGGATCGCCGCGGCGGGCGATGTGTATGTCGTCGCCTGGTCGCCGGTCGAAGCGCTATCTGGCCACCCCGACTACGTCGTGCGGCGCATGTCCGCAACGACCGGCGAGTGGCTCGATGACGAGCCGGCTCCTCTTGCGGCCGGCGTCTACGAACTCGTCCTCGGCGCGAGCAAAGACGGCGTGCTCGCCGTCTACACGATCGGCTGCACGTCACAGCCCTGCCTCCGCACCCGTCCGATTGCGACCGACGCAGGGCCTCCGATCCGGCTGCCGGAGACGATTCCCACCAGCAGCCCCGCCTACGAGCTTTCGATCGCCAGCGACGGGCATGATTACCTGATCGCCTGGAACGACAATGTCTGCGTTTTTCCGTGTGACGTTCCCTTTCCTTCACGTCTGCTCGCCGCGCGCGTCGGCAACGACGGACGCCCGCTCGACTCGAAGCCGATCGTGCTCGACGACGTCGATTCGTTTCCGCACTATCCGTCGATCGCCTGGGTCGGCGCCAGCTACGCCGTCGCCTGGCATGCCGGCAGTCAGACTTCCGGACGCCACGTCAGCGCCGCGGGCGTCGCCGATGCGATTCGCAAGGTTTCCATCGCGCACGCGCCGCATCTCGTTGCATATGGCAGCCGTCTCCTGCTGATCGCCACCGAACAAGCTGGCGATGCGGTCACCACGTCGGGCCTCGGCATCGCCCCGTCGTCGCTTATGGCCGTCGGCGATCCGTTGCTTTTGGCCGTGTCGCAGCCATCGGCGGCCGCGCTTCCCTACGGCATCGTGCTCGCGTACGTCCGCGTCGATCCCAAGGCCGGCAATGCCACGCGCGTGTTCACCAGGATCTACGGCGAGGCGCCGCGCCGCCGCGCCGCGAGGTAGCGAACGCGGCGGCTGCGGCTAGAATCGCCGCATGCTCAACTACATCTGGTTCGGCCTGATGGCGATCGCGCTCATCGTGGCGATCTTCACGGGCAACGCCGCCGCGCTCACGAAAGCATCCGTCGACTCTGCAAAGACGGCGGTCGAAATCTCCCTCGGGCTCGTCGGCATCATGACGCTCTGGCTCGGCGTGATGCGCGTGGCCGAGCAGGCAGGACTGGTCTCCATGCTCAGCCGGATTCTGCGGCCGATCAGCAGAATTCTTTTCCCCGAGGTCCCGCCGGATCATCCGGCGATCGGGGCGATGGTGATGAGCGTCTCCGCCAACATGCTCGGCCTCAACAACGCCGCCACGCCTCTCGGCATCAAGGCGATGGAGGAGTTGCAGACCTTGAATCCGGATAAGGAGACCGCGTCGAATCCGATGGTGACGTTCATGGTGCTGAATACCGCTGGCGTACAGTTCATCCCCACCACGATCATCGGCGTCCTCGCCGCGGCTGGTTCGATCGCGCCGACGTCGATCATTCCGACGACGCTGATCGCAACGTTGTGCGGCGCGGTAGCAGCGGTGACGACGGCCAAACTGCTGCAGCGATTCTTCCCAACCCGAACTTCGACGCCCGACTCCCGCCTCCCGATCCCCGAGGTCAGCGAATGATCCGCGAAATCCTGCAAGGCATCTCGCTCTGGGCCATTCCGGTGCTGCTCGTCGGCATTCCGCTGATCGGCCTCATTCGCGGTATCAAGGTCTACGACGTCTTCATCGAAGGGGCGAAGGAAGGCTTCCAGGTCGCTATCCGCATCATCCCGTTCCTGGTCGGCATCCTTGTCGCCATCGGGATGTTCCGCGCCTCGGGGGCGATGGACATGCTGACCAACGCGCTCCGTCCGCTCCTCAGCCGCACCATTTTTCCGCCCGAGCTTTTTCCGCTGGCGATTCTCCGAACGCTCAGCGGCAGCGGCTCGCTCGCGCTGACGACGGACGTCATCAAGCGCTACGGCGCCGACTCAATGCTCTCGCGCATGGCCGCGACGCTCTATGGCAGCAGCGAGACGCTCTTCTACGTCCTCGCCGTCTACTTCGGCGCCGTCGGCGTCAAGAAAACGCGCCACGCCATTCCCTCGGCGCTGGTAGGGGACACCGTCGCCGCGATCGTCGCCGCGGCGGTCTGCATCTGGATGTTCCGCTGACGTCTACGCCACGCTGTTGACGTCGTCGCGCTGCCAGCGGCGCTGTATTTTCTTCACCTCGTACGTTCCGAGCCCGGTGATGATCAGGCCTGCGCCTAGGAGGACGAGGAGATGGATCGCCTTTCCGGCCACCTTCAGCGCCAGCGCGGTGATCCACCCTCCGATGAAGAGACCGCCGAGGGTGAGCAGACCGGCACGGATGGCCACGCCGCGCGCCGTGTCGCGAAGATCGAGCTGTTCATTGTTGTCCATGCCTTCGACGGAGCAACGTCCGCGCCCGTTCGGAATGAGCGCGTCTGCGAGCATCTGCAGGGCGCTCTGTTTACTATCGTGATGATGCTACGAAGGCTTCTCGCCGCTTCGGTCCTGGTGTGCAGTCCACTTGTCGTCAGCGGTGCGGAACTAGCCCGGACGGCCGGGTGCGGCCTTCTTACCATTGCTGGCAAGAGCGAAACCTCTGTGCTCCTTGAACCAAACAACAGCGAAGCACCGCGCCCCGTGATGTGGACGCTCGGCTCGACGTTAGCGCGATCGATTCACATCAACGTGCCCGGAACGATTCTCGGCGACCTTCCGGGATCAACGAACGGAATCTGGTTCGCGAGCCAGCAGTCGGATGGCGAACTGCATGTGTACCGGCTTGCCGCTCACAATGTTTTGCACGCGGAGGGCACGCTCCATCCCGAAGGAACTGCTACGACGATCTCGTGGGCGGAAGACGGCCGCGGGGGAGCCTGGCTTTTCCTGGAGACGCTGAGCGGGGAGAGACACTTCATTGAAGCGTTTTGCAGAGAGCGATCGAGATGGCGCGCCAAGGGCGTCGTGGCGGCAGGCAATCTGCTCACGCCGCGCGGCATTCCGGGCGAGCATTCCGTCATCTGCGGTCATTGGCTGTTCTCCGCCGACCGTCCGCCGCGGCGGATTCCAGTCGAGGGGCAGCCTGATCTCGCCGAAACATATCCCGGCCGCGATTCGCACCTAACCCAACTAAGCCTCGATGACCTCTCCGTTCGCACGAGTGAGGACGGAGGTTCTCATTGGGTGCTGGCACCGGCACCGTGGCCCGCTGGAGAGCACTTCGCGTTTCCGCCGGAAGCGATCGACCGCTCAGGTGATGCGCCGACGATTCGCTGGGTCGCGGGGGGACGCCTCGCGATCGCGCGCTTCTCGGGTGGCAGATGGTGCAAGGTCCTCGAGACCTCAGTTGAAAACGTGCATGGTCTCAGCGGACCGGCAGCGACGATCGGAAACCGGCTGGTGCTGTTCGCCGATTGCTATCGCACGGTACCGGGCGAAGCGGATTCGATCAGGCTTGGCGTTGTGAGTAACGGATCCGTCAGGGTAATTACGGTGAAGGTGCGGTAGCCGGGGCCTTTCCGCGCGACACTGCGTAGATGAGCGCGCCGGCGAGGATGGCGATGCCGGCAGCGAGGAAATTGAACGCGCTCAGCGTCAGGAACAGCGCAAGCGAGATCAGCGTGCCGAGGATCGGGACGATGAGTCCGGGCGTGCGGAAGCCTTCGTTGAGCTTGCGCAGGAACGGCACGGCGGCGCAGGTGAAGAGGTACGTCGTCAGGCGCGCGACCGCGGAGAGCATGGCCAGCTTGGCGAACGATCCTCCGCAGGCGAGGGCGGCGGCGAAGATGACGTGAATCAGGATCGCCACGGTTGGCGTGCGGAAGCCGGGGTCGACGTAGCTGATGGCGCGCAGCCTCGGGCGGCCGAGGGAGATCGCGTAGAGCATGCGCGAGCCTTCGAGCACCGTTCCGGAGTTCGTTCCCGCCATCGACAGCAACGCGCCGAGGGTGACGATGATCGCGCCGAGTGGGCCGATGAGGGCAGCGGCGGCGTCGGCGATCGGCGTGGCAGTCTTCGAGAGGTCGGGAAGGGCCGACATCGCACCGAGCTGGGCGAGCACGTAGATCGCGGCGATGGCCAGCGTTCCGACGAGCAAAGCGCGCGGCAGTTCTTTGCGCGGATTGCGGAACTCGCCGGCGGGAACGCCCATGTTCTCGAAGCCGGCGTAGGCGAAGAGCATGAAGAGCGCGGCGCCGCTCCAGTCGGTTCCCGGTCCGGGAATCGTCATCGACGCTGGAATCGGGTTGTGCCGCCAGGCGATGAGCGCGACGACGATGAAGCCGACCAGCGGAATCAGCTTGCCGAGGGTGAAGACGTAGATGGATGCGGCGCCGTATCTCACGCCGACGTAATGAATCGTGGTGAGGATGGCGATCGAGATCAGGATGACGGCGATGCGCGCGACGTCGGTGCCGAGCGCGGGGAAGATGCGCGCCAGCGAGACGACGAAGCCGTTCGACAGCGCGGCCAGCGAGGTGACGCGCGCCAGCCAGTTCATCCAACCGGTCTCGAATCCGATGAAGTCGCCGAACGCGGTCTTCGCATAGAGATACGCGCCGCCCGGCTCGCTGAAATGGCTCGCCGCCTCGGCGAAGCACAGGACGAGAATGAAGACGGGGAGCGCGAAGATCAGCGGCGCCCAGAGCGAGAAGGGACCGAGCAGTTTGTACGACTCGGTGGGCAGCAGAAAGACGCCGCTGCCGACGACGGCATTGATGCACATCGCCACCAGGCCCCGGAACCCGACGGCCCGGACGAGTTTTTCAGTTGAGCTGTCTTGCATGGATAGACTGATTTCACCAC
>Ga0070692_10000433_pt1 | contig 12696 bp, 12 predicted proteins | sample KBSK1102metaG_FD_64675 | JGI IMG/M metagenome (GOLD analysis project Ga0070692, IMG submission 64675) | Corn, switchgrass and miscanthus rhizosphere microbial communities from Kellogg Biological Station, Michigan, USA - KBS K1-10-2 metaG | ecosystem: Host-associated > Plants > Roots >...
GGCGTCACGGACTCGCGGATCCGGCTCCAGGACGCGGAGCGCGACCTCGCCAACCAGAAGGCGCTCTTCGACTCCGGCCTGATCGGCAAGGACGCGTTGCGCATCGTGCAGAACCGGCGCGACCTCGCGGCGCAGGCGCTCAAGGCCGCGGAGATGCGCTTCCAGATCGTCCAGGATCGCGGCATCCCGATCTCCGGCAACTCCTCGTCGCAGAAGGCGCGGGTCACGAGCCCCATGAACGGCGTCATCATCAAGAAAGGGGTCGAGCTCGGACAGACCGTGACCTCGGGCGTCTCCTCTTTCAACGAGGGCACCGCGCTCTTCACGGTCGCGGACCTCAAGTCGCTCATCATCCGCGTCAACCTGAACGAGGTGGACATCGCAAAGGTCGCGCTCGGGCAGCCCGTCCGAGTAACCCTCGACGCATACCCGCAGAAGGTCTTCACCGGCAAGGTGACGTTCGTCTCCCCCGCCGCGGAGCTCGTCGAGAAGATCAAGGTGTTCAAGGTCGAGATCGCGCTCGATGAGCTTGGCGACCACTTCAAGACCGGCATGAGCGCGAACGTCGAGATCCTGGGGGAAAAACGCAACAAGGCGGTCTCGATCCCGCTCGAGGCCCTTCAGCGCCGGGAGGGCGAAACGATCTCGTACCGGTTGAAGCCCAACCTGAAGCCGCAGCAGGTCTCAGCGGCGCGGGAGGGCCTGGCCGGGCGCAACAAGTACATCTGGCTCTCCGACCACTGGAAGGACTACTTCGACGTGGTGCCCGTCAAGGCCGGAATCGCGACGCTCGAGCGCGTCGAGATCGTGGCGGGTCTGATGCCCGGCCAGCAGGTGTCGCTCGAGGACCCGACGAAGAAGAAGGTCGAGAAGGACGATGAGAACAACTAGCGCGAGCCGGGCGCGATGACGCCGATCATCGAAACGAAAGGGCTCACCAAGACGTTCGGCTCGAACGGCGTGGCGGTCCACGCGCTCCGCGGGATCGACTTCAGCGTCGGCCGCGGCGAATTCTTGAGCCTGATCGGGCCGTCCGGCTCGGGCAAGTCCACGCTGATGGCCATCCTGGGCTGCCTGGACACGCCGACCTCGGGGTCGTACGAGTTCGATGGCGAGCGGGTCGACGGTCTCTCGGGATCCGAGCTCGCACGCATCCGGAACCAGAAGATCGGTTTCGTCTTCCAGCAGTACAACCTTCTGCCGCGCGCTTCGGTGCTGCGCAACGTCGAGCTGCCGATGCTCTACGCCGGCGTTCCCCGCAAGGAGCGGCGCCGGCGCGCCACGGAGCTCCTCGAGCGCGTCGGCATCCCCGAAAAGGGGAAGCAGTTGCCGGGAACGCTCTCCGGCGGGCAGCGCCAGCGGGTCGCCGTCGCTCGCGCGCTCGCGAACCGGCCGGTCATGCTCCTCGCCGACGAGCCCACCGGCGCGCTCGACTCGAAGACCGGCCACGAAGTGCTGGAGCTCTTCTCGGAGCTGCACCGGCAGGGCAACACGATCCTGATCGTGACGCACGACCTCGAGATCGCTTCGCTCGCGAACCGGCAGGTAGAGATCCACGACGGCCGGATCGCGAGCTCGACCGAAAAAGTGGCCTGAGGCCGGAGACGGGTTGAGACTCTTCCGCTTCAGCGGCGCTTTCCGGGAACGGCTTCGGAACTCGTGGGTCGAGATGCGCGAGAATCCCGCGCGCTCCGCCCTTCAGGCGCTCGGCGTCATCCTCGGGGTCGCGTCGGTGCTCGGCGGCTTCTCGATCTCGGACAGCCAGCGCCGCCGCTCCGACGAGCTGTACGTCCGCCTGGGCGGCCTCGACAAGCTGAACGTCCAGCCCAATCCCCTCGTCATCGACGGAACTCCTTCCGCGCTTCAGACCGCGAACCTCGGACTGCGGCGCCAGGACGCGGACGAGGGGGGCGACCTCGACAAGAAGATGGTCGCGGGCGTCAGTCTCCGGAAGGACGCGCGCGCGCGCGTGCGATCGGCGTACGCCGACCAGGAGCGGCAGATCTGGGGCATCGGGGGGGAGTTCCTCGCAACCGAGGGCTACGAAATCATGCAGGGCCGAAGGTTCTCCTCGGAGGACCTGGCGTTCGGCGCGCCGGTGGTCATCCTCGGCAGCGAAGCGGCGCGGACTTTCTTCCCCTACGGCGACGCGCTCGGCCAGACGATGCGCGTCGGAGACGTGCCGGTCCAGGTCGTCGGGCTCCTCGAGGAGCGCGTCTTTCGCTTCCGCGACGGCCAGGAAAACATCTTCGCCTGGCGCAACCGGATCGTCGCGCTGCCGTCGACTCTCATCACCCGCCGCTTCCAGGGGGACGCCTACCAGCGCCTCGACCGCGTGACGTTCAAGATGCACGACGTCGACGCACTCTCCGCGTTCTCGAAGAGCCTCTCGGACCTCCTCAAGGCGAACCACCGCCAGCAGGAGGACTTCCGGCTGGATGACGTCGCCGCCCGGGTGCGCAAGCGCCGCAAGGAGGGGGACGCCTACAACATCATCTTCTGGCTGTCCGGGCTCCTCTCGATCCTGGGAGGCGGCATCGTCAACGTCAACATCCAGATGGCGTCCCTGAAGGAGCGCATCCGCGAGGTCGGCGTGAAGATGGCGATCGGCGCGTCGGGCCGCGAGGTGTTCAAAGAGTTCCTGACCGAGGCGCTCCTTCTCTCAGGGCTCGGAAGCACCCTGGGCCTGCTGGCCGGCATCGGCTTCTCGAAGATCATCACGTCGGCGATCGGGATCCCGCTCTACATGAGCCCCAAGAGCTTCCTCTTCGCGTTCCTGCTCGCGATCGCGTTCGGCTTCCTCTTCGCGCTCTATCCCGCATTCAAGGCCGCGCGCCTGTCGCCGATGGAAGCTCTTCGGTATGAGTAGCGAGGTCCTCGTCTCCCGTCTCCCGTCTTCCGTCTCCGGGCCCACGGGTCTTCCCTTCCGGGCGAGACTCGCGCTGTATGGGGAGGTGGTCCGCGGTGGCCTGATCGAGTTGTGGGCGCACAAGCTCCGTTCGCTCCTGACGCTGACGCTCTTGATGCTCGGGGTCTTCGCGCTGGTCGTCATGACGTCGGTGCTCGACGGGGTCATGGACCGCATCACGACCGGCTTTGCGGGCATGAGCTGGGACGGAACGATCATGCTCGCGCCCAAGGCCCCGCAGACGACCGAGGAGCAGAAGCGCTTCGCGATGAGCCCGGGGCTGCGCTTCGAGGACCTGCCGCGCCTGACCGCGCCGCACCCGAGCGTTCTCGCCTTCCTGCCGCGAGCGCAGAAGCGGTCGGCGGTCCGCGTGCCGGGCGGCTCGGAGCGGCTCTGGATCGTTGGCGTGACGCACGACTATGGCCGCTGGATGAACCGGCCGGTCGGGTTGGGGCGCGGGCTGACGGAAGGGGACGAGAAGCGGCGGTCGACAGTCGCGGTTGTCGGCGCGACGCTCGGCGCGAAGCTGTTCGGCGGATCCGACCCGGTGGGCCGCGACATCACGGTCGAGGGAGTCCGCTTCCGCGTGGTCGGCGTGCAGGCGCCCGGCCAGATCTTCAGCGACGAGAACTACTACGACGCCAACGGGATCCTGATCCCGATCGAGACGTTCATGGACCGGATCGACCCGGACCACAAGCTGGTTCACGTCGCCGTGAAACTGCGCGCCAAGCGGGAGATGAACGAGGTTTCCGCGATGATGATCGGGCGCGCGAAGCAGGCCCATCACAACATCGAGGACATCGAGATCACCGACCTCGAGTCGGAGCTCGCGCGGTCGTACCAGAACTTCCTCGACCAGATGCGCGGCTGGACGATCGTGCTCATGAGCCTCGCCGCGACGGTCCTGCTCGTGGGCGGCGTCGGCGTCCTCTCCGTCATGCTGATTTCTTTTTCCGATCGGCGGTACGAGATCGGCCTGCGCAAGGCCATGGGCGCGTCCGACCACGAGGTGCTCATCCAGTTCCTCCTGGAGGCGCTGGTGCTCGCGGCGGTCGGCGCGTTCGTCGGCACCATCGCCGGCGGCTTCGTATGCACCGCTCTGTCCTCGAAGTTCCCGTACGGCCTGGTGGTGAACCCGGTCGGACTGCTGATCGCCTGGGCGACCGCCCTGGCGCTCGCGCTCGTGTTCGGGATGTACCCCGCGATCCGGGCGTCGCGCCTCTCGCCGATGGAGGCGATGCGCTGACGATCGCTCGGGGAAAAGCAAAAGCCGGGGCATGCACCCCGGCTTTTTCACGATACGGCGAGACGGCTACTTCTTCGGGGCGGGCGTCGGGCTCATCGCGGGAGCCGTCGACTTGGCGTGGTGATGCATCTTCTTGTGATGCTTCTTCACCTTCATCTTCTTGACTGCCGGCTTCTTCTCGGTGGTGGTGGTGGTCGTCGTCGTGGTGGTCGGCGGCGTCGCGGCCGCCTGAGCGATCAATCCCGCCGGAACCGCCAGAAGCGAAACGAGCGAAAGAGCCCGAACGAACGATTTCTTCATGTCAACCTCCTCGCGCCGCTCGAGAGATTCGAGCGTTGCGAGACGCAATGTAATGACCCGTCGGTGAATGCGGCATGAACGCAAAAAAGCGCCGCGCGGCGGGCGGAAAAGCCCAGGAAACCCCGGGAGAACGGGCGAAATCCGCTTTCTCCCAAACCTTTTCGAAAACGGTCCGTCTAAGCAATCGGTGTCGCGCAACGAAGGACTTCGTACTTCCCTGGCGCTGTGCCTGTCGCTCGCCGCGGGGCCGATTCTCGCGGCCGGCGCCGAGCAGGCGCCTCCCATTCCCATCACGCGGGCCGCGGGACCGATCGCCATCGACGGCAACCTGTCGGACGCGGGCTGGCAGGGTGCGACAAAAGTATCCACCTGGTACGAAACGAACCCGGGCGACAACACCGAGCCCAGGGTCAAGAACGTCGGCTACCTGACTTACGACGAGAAGTTCCTCTACGCCGGGTTCGAGTTCGACGACCCGGAGCCCGGGAAAATCCGCGCGCCCTACGGGGACCGCGACAACGTCCCGAGCACCACGGATTACGGCGGAATCATCCTCGACACCCAGGGCGAGGCGCGGCGCGCAATCCTCTTCCTGGCGAACCCCCGCGGCATTCAGTACGACGCGAACACCGACGACGCGACGGGCGAGGACAGCTCCCCCGACTACTACTGGGACTCCGCCGCGCGGATCACCGCGACCGGCTGGGTGCTCGAGCTCCGGATCCCGTTTTCCTCGCTGCGCTACAGGAAGTCCGACCCGCAGCAGTGGAACATCAACTTCTACCGAAACCGGCCGCGGGACTTCCGCTACCAGTACTTCTCGATGAAGATCCCGCGCGGCAGCAGCTGCTTCATCTGCCACTCGAACCCCCTGACCGGCCTGACCGGTCTGCCTTCCGGCGGCCACCTCGTGGTCGCGCCGTACGCGACCGCGAGCCAGGACGCGGCCCCGAAGGGCGACGTCCTCGGCGAGCCGCTCGAAAACGAGTCGGTCCAGGCGGACGGCGGGCTCGATCTGAAGTGGACGCCCAACGTGAACACCGCGATCGACGCGACGATCAACCCCGACTTCTCGCAGATCGAGTCGGACGTCGCGCAGATCGGCGCCAACGAGCGGTTCGCTCTGTTCTTCCCGGAGAAACGGCCGTTCTTCCTGGAGGGGATCGAGCTCTTCTCGACGCCGATCCAGGCGGTCTACACGCGCACGATCACGTCGCCCCGCTGGGGCGTCCGCGCCACTGGTCGGATGGGACGCACCGCCTACACGGCGCTGGTCGTGGACGACCGCGGGGGCGGAAGCGTCATCCTGCCGGGGCCCAACTCCTCGGACCTGGCGGACCAGGAGTTCCGGTCGATCGCGGCGATCGCACGCGTGCGCCACGAGGTCGGTCAGTCGTTCGTAAGTTTCCTCGCGACGGACCGCGAGATCGACGACAGCGACGGCGGCGGTTACAACCGCGTGTTCGGGCCGGACTTCCGCTTGAGCCTCTCCGACGCGGATGTGATCTCCGGCCAGCTCCTGTTCTCGAGCAGTCAAACGCCGAACCGGCCGGAGCTCGCCGAGGAGTGGAACGGGCAGAAGCTCTCGAGCCACGCCGGTCTCGTCTGGTGGCAGCACTCGACCCGCACGTTCGACTTCATCACCCAATACAACGACTTCGGCGACGAGTTCCGCGCCGACAACGGCTTCGTCCCGCAGGTGGGCTACCGCGAGAACTACGGGGAGGCGGGATGGACGTTCCGGCCCACCGGGGCCGTCCGGCGGCTGCGCACGTATCTCATCGCGGACTACCAGGCGCAGCAGGATGGGGCGCTCATCTTCCGGCAGATCTCCCCCGGCATCGGCATGGACGCGTTCCTGAACTCGTTCGTCCGGCTGCGCGTGGGGTTCGACAGGGTGCGGGCCGGCGCGAAGACGTTCGAACGTACGCAGCTCATCTACCAGATCGAAGCTGCCCCGTCGCGCGTGTTCAACCGTTTCGGGGTCAATGGCTCGATCGGTGACGAGGTCGACTTCGACAACTCGCGGCCCGGGACCGGCTGGAGCCTGAACGGGTTCGCGGTCGTGCGGCCGACCGATCACCTGGAGCTGCGGTTCGACGGCAGCCGCAGGTATCTCGACGTCGATACCGAAGACGGCCGGAGCGGGCGCCTCTTCACGGCGACAGTCGCACGGCTGCGGACCCAGTACACCTTCAACGCCCGGGCCTTCGTTCGGGCGATCGGCCAGTACGTCTCGACGAAGCGGGACCCGTCGCTCTACACCTTCGAGGTCGACTCGAAGGAAGGGGACTTCAGCGGGTCGATCCTGCTCGCCTACAAGCTCAACTGGCAGTCCGTGCTCTTCCTCGGATACGGCGACACGCGGACGCTCGACGATGACGACAGGCTCCAGAAGGAGACCCGGCAGATCTTCCTCAAGATCTCGTACGCGTTTCAGCTGTAGACTGGCTGCCCTCTGCGTGGTACATTGGTACTATGGTACCAAAACAGAGAAAGACGGCACCTGCCGCCCCCGAGGTCGAACGGGTCCAGACCGGCGTCCGGCTCGAGAAACGCATCCTCAAGGTCTTGAAGGCGCTCGCCGAGCTGAAGGACTTGTCCCTGGGCGACCTGATCGAAGGGATCGTCCTCCACGCGTTCGAGGGGAAAACCCCCTTCAACGCGGAGACTCTCCGGCAGATCGCGGAGCTCCGGCAGATCTACGGGCTGGACCTGAAGGCGGCCGACAGCCACCGCCTGCGGGAGCGGGCGCGGTGAACGACCGGGTCTTCCTGGCGGCGTTCGAGAACGGCACGCTGCCCGAGGACCGCTTCCACCATCCCGACCACGTCCGGGCCGCGTGGCTGCTCCTGCGCGAGGAGCCGCCGGCCGCCGCGCTCGCGCGTTTCTCCGCGGCGCTGAAGCGGTTCGCCGAGGCGAAGGGCAAGACCCGGCTCTACCACGAGACGATCACGTGGGCGTACGTGCTCTTGATCAACGAGCGCGTGCAGAGGAGCGGCGGCCGCCTCGGCTGGGAAGACTTCGCCCGGGAAAACTCGGACCTCCTGACGTGGCGGCCGAGCGTGCTCGACCGCTACTACACCGCCGAGACGCTCGGCTCCGAGCTCGCCCGGCAGGTGTTCGTGCTACCCGACCGCTGAGTCGGCGAGCAATTCCGCGAGCGCGCGGATCGTGAGCGGCGCGCAACCCTCCGCCTTGTTGTTGACGAGGACCGACACCGGGATGGCCGCGTTCACCGCGCGGCGCGCGAGCGCGACCACCTGGGCGCGCATCTCGTCGTCCGGGTCGCCCAGCTTCTCGAAGGGCTTCAGCGCCTGGCCGCGTTCGGCGTACCGCGTCCCGGGGGGCAGCAGCAGCCGAATGACCGCAAACGGCGCGGCCTCGATCGGCACCGTTTCCGCCTGAGCGGCCGGCATCGGCATTGCGGTGACGTAGTTCAAGACGTGCGCCGCGCCGTGCCGGGCGAGAACATCCCGGTATCCGGGGGTCAGGAGCGCGGCGTCGCGCAGCTCGACGGCGTACCGGAAATCCCGGGGCAGCGCCGCGAAGAATCGGTCCAGCCTTTCCGCGAACTCGCGCGGACCCGGCGCAAGCGACGTTGGCGGGAACTGCAGCACGAACGGGCCCGCGTGGTCGCGGAATACTTCGGCGAAGGGCTCCAGCATCTCTTCAAAGAACAGCCGCGGGTTCAGGAAGTCGGGGTTCGGGCCGCGGGCCGCCGCCCTCGAACGCGCGGGAAGGACCGCCGACGTCACGGCCTCCGGCGCCTTCGCGCAGCAGGGAAACCCGGGGGGCAGCTGCTCGGCATATCGGAGAAGGTCCTCGCGCGGGATCGGCGCGTAGTAACTGCGGTCGATCCCGACCGTCGTCAGCAGCGGGTGGCGCGCGTATTCGCGGAGCCCCTCGCGCGCGAGCTCCGCCACGCTCGCGCGGCGGGAGTAGACGATCCCGGCCCAGTCCGGAAAGCTCCACGTGCTGGTTCCGAACCGGACGTTCGCGGGAAGGCGGGCCGCGATCTCCGCGGCTTCGGCGTGCTCCCGGTCGAGCCGCTCCTTTTCCGGCGATCGACGAACCTCCCGCGGCGCGGGCGCCGGAAAGAGGTCGAGCTGCGGCGTCGTCTTCGGATCGGCCACGCCCGATTCTGGCACCGGCGGGGCGTGGTAGCTTGCCCCGCACTTGACCACGGTCACGCGCAACCCCTGGTTTCGCGCGGGCGACGCCAACGCGTTCTTCGCCCTGATGTTCGACAACGTCGCGAACCTGGTGATCCTGGTCGCGATCCTGGTGGGAGCCTTCAACTTCCCGAGGGACCTGGTCCTGCACCGCATCGTTCCGGGCACGGCGGTCGGCGTTCTCGTGGGCGACCTCATCTATGCGGCGCTCGCGCGGCGGCTCGCGCGCCGGACCGGCCGTTCCGACGTCACGGCGATGCCGCTCGGGCTGAACGCCCCCTCGGTGTTCGGGATGTCGTTCGCGGTGCTCGGCCCCGCGTACCTCGCCACCGGGGACGCCGTCCTCGCCTGGAAGATGGGGATGGCGGTCACGGTCCTGGTGGGCGTGTTCAAGATGGGTTTGTCGTTCGCGGGGAATGCGGTCCGCCGGGCGATGCCGCGCGCCGGGCTCCTCGGCTCGATCGCGGGCGTCGGCATCGCGCTCATCGCGTTCCTGCCGTTCTTGAAGATCGTCGCGAGCCCCATCGTCGGCTTCGTCGCGCTCGGGATCGTCCTGGTGACGCTCGTCGCGGGACGCCGGCTGCCCGGCGGATTGCCCGGCGCTTTCGTCTCGGTCGTCGTGGCGTTCCTCCTCTACGAGGCGCTGCGATTCTTCGGGTTCGTCCCCGCCCCCGGCGCGGCCTCTGCCGCCTCCTCGACGCTCTCGCTCGCGGTTCCCTGGCCGAGCCTCGCGTTCCTGGGAGGTCTCACGCTCGCGTGGGGATATCTCCCGATCGTCCTGCCGTTCGGCGTGATGACGATCATCGGCGGCATCGACAACACGGAGAGCGCGGCAGCCGCGGGCGACGAGTACGACACGCGAGCCATACTGATGACGGAGGGGCTCGCGACGTTCGTCGCGGGGCTGTGCGGCGGCGTCGTCGAGAGTACGCCCTACATCGGCCACCCCGCGTTCAAGAAGATGGGCGCGGGCGCGGGCTACGTCGTGGCCACCGCGCTGTTCGTGGGTCTCGGAGGCATGCTCGGCTACCTCCCGTTCCTGATCGACTGGATTCCGGCCGCCGCCGTCGCACCGATCCTCGTGTACATCGGCCTCGAGGTCATGGCGCAGGGCTTCCTCGCGACGCCGCGCCGCCACGGCCCGGCGGTCTCGCTCGCGGTCCTGCCCTCGATCGCATTTCTCCTCACGCTGGAGATGGGATCGCTCGTGTCCGCCGCGGGCGGAGCCCTCGCGAACCTGTCGGGTGAAGTCGCGAGCACGTACCGGGCGGTCAAGCTCCTCGGCAACGGCTTCATCGTGACGGCGCTTCTCTGGGGAGCGGCGGGGGCGGAGCTGATCGACCACCGCTTCCGGCGGAGCGCCATATTCTTCTTCACCGCCGGAGTCCTCTGCCTCTTCGGCGTGATCCACTCCCCCCGGCCCCAGGGGACGTTCTTCCTGCCGTGGCAGACTCCGGACACGACGCCGTTCACGTTCGCCGTGGCATACCTGGCACTCGGGTTGATCGTGCTGGCGGCGCCTATGCTGACTCGCGGAGAAGCTCCTATTCTTTCGGAGGATTGAAATGACGACGACCCCCCCGGTCCGGATGCTCTGCACCTACCGCCCGCGAAAGGGAAAGGAGAAGGAGCTCCTCTCCCTGGTGAAGAACAACTGGACCACTTTGAAGCGTGCGGGTCTCGTCACGAAGGATCGCGCCATCGTCTACCGGGCGACCGACAAGAAGTCGGGGCGCGTCTACTTCGTGGAGAGCTTTTCCTGGATGAACGGCGAGGCATCCGACGCCGCCCACCGGAACCCGGAAGTGATGGCCGTGTGGGACGCGATGGGGGCGCTGCTCGAGGGAATGGAGCTCGCGTCGATCGAGCCCATCAGCGACAAGCGATAGAGCCTCAGCCCTTCGGCAGCGCCGCCCGGATCTTTCTTCCGAACCGGACGGCGGCGCGGCGCACGGACTCCACGTCGATCGTCCGCACGCGGCGCCGTTCCATCAGCACCTTTCCCTCCACGATCACGGTCTGAACCGCGTCCGCCCGCGCCGAGTACACGAGGTGCGACGCCGGGTCGAAGAGGGGGACGGCGTTCGGCCCGGACAGGTCCACCACGATGAGGTCCGCGCGCTTGCCCGCCTCGAGAGAGCCGATCTGATCCTCGAGGTGGAGCGCCTCCGCGCCGCCCATCGTGGCCATCCGCAGGACCGCGTGCGCCGGCGCCGCCGTCGGGTCGAGACCCGCGGCCTTGTGCAGCCGCGCGGCCGAGCCCATCTCGCCGACCATGTCGAGGTCGTTGTTGCTCGCGGCCCCGTCGGTGCCGAGGCCCAGGCGGATTCCCGCCACGAGCATCTTCGGCACCGGCGCGACGCCGCTCGCGAGCTTCATATTGCTCTCGGGGCAGTGGACGACCCCGACGCCGGCGTCGCGAAGGAGCGCGATCTCCTCGTCGTCCACGCGGACGCAGTGCGCCGCGACGAGCGACGGCGTGAGGAGACCATGCGCCGCGAGGTGCCGCACGGGTGACGCGCCGTAGCGCGCGCGGACCATCGCGAGCTCGCCGTCCGACTCCGAGAGGTGGGTGAGGACGGGCGCCGAGTATCGGGCCGCGAGGTCGACCGTCTTCCGGAAGGTCTCGGGCCCAACGGTATAGACAGCGTGCGGCGCCAGCGCGGGCGTGACCCGCGGGTGCCCCGCCCAGTCGGACAGGAACCTCTCCCCGCGCGCGAGCCCCTCCCGCGCGGTCTTCGCGTCGGGCGTCGGAACGTCGAAGATGCCCTGTCCCGGGACCGCCCGCAGGCCCGACTCGTCCGCAGCGCGCGCCACCTCTTCCTCGAAGAAGTAGCCGTCCGCGAAAGTCGTCGTCCCCGAGGCGATCATTTCCCAGCACGCGAGACGCGTCCCCCACCGGACGAAGTCGGGCGACACGAAGCGCTTTTCCAGCGGGAACATGAACTTCTCGAGCCACGTCAGGAGGTCCACGTCGTCCCGGACGCCGCGCAGGAGCGTCATCGCCGCGTGCGTGTGCGCGTTGACGAGGCCCGGCAGGACGAGGCCTCCGCCGGCTTCGATCGTCCGGCGCGCGTGGTAGCGCCGCTCGATTTTCTTGCGAGGACCGACCGCGACGATCGTGCCGCCGCGGATCGCGACCGCGCCGTCCGCGATGACCGTGTCGCGCGGGTCGATCGTGAGGACCGTGCCGCCCGCGACGATCCGGTCGGCGCGCTCGGGGGGGTTCACTGCCGATCCTTACAGACCCAGCGCTTCGCGGAACCTCTCCTCGACACGCCGGAGATCCGGCGGTGCGATTCGTCCGAGCCGCCGAGTAATCGTGTCTTTGGATACAGACACGACCTTGGAAACCCGAGCCGTACTGGGATAGCGAAGACCCGCCTTCTTCCATTGCAGCAGCGGCAGATCCCCCGGGCCGGGCCGCGTGAAGTAGCGGGGCTGGCTGCTGATCGGGCAGACGACGACGTCCGGAAGCCTGCGATGAAAGGACTCCGAGCTCACCACGACCGCCGGACGACGTTTCGCACCGGACAGATCCGAGTATTGAACTTCGACGACGACCACCCCGCCACGGCTATAGGTAGTCATAGAGGGAGTCATCTTCCCCGGCCCAGGCGTCTGCCAGACGATGCCGGGCGAGCTCTCGCCAACCGAGCTCCTCGAGGTCAGCTTCGTGCAGCGACTGAATCAGGGCGTAGGGCTTTCCGTGCAGCGTGACGACGATTGGCTCCTTCTCCCGGCGCGCCCGCCGCAGGTAGAGCGAAAGCTGATTCTTGAGCTCAGCCACCGTCGCGAAACGCATCTCGTCTCTCGCCTCTCTGGCCATAACTATAGCTATATTGTCGTTGGCTCGCGGACCGACGGGCGGGCTCACCGGCAGGGGTGGAGCTGGCCCCGGATCGCGCCCCCCGGAAACTTCCGGCTGTGAAGCTTCACGTAGTACTGGGACGGATTCGCGAGGACTTTCGCCGACAGGTCCGCATCCACCGCAACGGAGCCCTCGAACGCCGTCCCCTCGAACCCGGGATTCAGCTCGATCGCCATCGGACCGTTCACGCCGG
>Ga0070692_10000435_pt1 | contig 12689 bp, 15 predicted proteins | sample KBSK1102metaG_FD_64675 | JGI IMG/M metagenome (GOLD analysis project Ga0070692, IMG submission 64675) | Corn, switchgrass and miscanthus rhizosphere microbial communities from Kellogg Biological Station, Michigan, USA - KBS K1-10-2 metaG | ecosystem: Host-associated > Plants > Roots >...
TCCGCCGAAGAGGATCCGGCAGAGCGCCAGAAGGCCGATGGCCTGCCAGAAGGTGATCGTTCGAAAATTGAAGAGCGGCGGCAGCAGCCAGTTCCAGAGCATTTTCACGGCTTCGCCGCCGATAAAGATGAACAGCACCATCCCAACGATCGCCAGCGGGGCGATGTAAATCCAACGTTTCCTTCTCATGATCAGTCCCTCATCCTTTCGTCAGTTCGTCATAGATGCTTTGCAGCCGCTCGCGCAGGTGGAGCACCGCGTAGCGCTTGCGCGAGAGCAACGTGTTCACGTTCACGCCGGTCTCGTCTGCGATTTCCTTGAAACTGCGCCCGTCCAATTCGTGCGCGATGAACACCTCGCGCTGCTCGTCCGGTAGTTCGTCGATCGCCAACTCCAGCTCATCGAGAAGCACGCTGCGCGCGTAGAGCGCCTCGGGTCCTGCGTTGGGCGAAGGGAGCAGGTCTTCCAGCGGGAGCAACTCGTCGTTTTCGTCCGCGATGTCGCCGAAGTTCTCCGGCTTCTTCTTGCGAAAGAGATCGGTGATCCGGTTGCGCGCCACGCGAAACAGCCAGCCGGTGACGTGCTCGATCGGCATCAGCAGCCGGTTCGCCTCCACCAGTTTGTAGAAGACGTCCTGCAGAACGTCCTCGGCATCGAGCGGGTCGGGTACGCGCCGCCCGATGAAGTCGCGCAACCGGGACTGCTCCCGCCTGACCACGTCGGAGATCCGCTGGTCCTGTTCGATTGCCATCCGCAGGCTCGCCGCGTCCTTCATCTACGTTGGTAGACGAATGAAGCGCGCGGATATTGTGGACGCGATCAGTGACGGTCAGCGGCGCTTGCGAACTCTTCCAGTTTGCGAAGACGCAGCGTGGGATCGGAAGCGAAATCCTGCCGCAGCCAGCCGAGGTGTCCGTTCCCGAAGATCACCAGGATGCGATCGTCCGGAGAGGTCACCAGCTTCGTGACGTTGTTGAAGATGCGCGCGTTCCGGCGATACCACTCCGCGAGCAGATCCGGACCGGCATAGTCGCCAGGCTCGCCGTAGCGCGCCAGTTGAAAGTAGTAGCCGACGTCCTGCGCCACGCGCGCGTCGGAGTTCATGAAGAGCAGCGTCTGGAGCACCGTGTGCGTCTGCAGGTACTCGCCCTGCGTCTTCACCATCGCTCCCCAACCGCCGTTCATGACCTCGTCCAGCTTGTCCGACTGGCCTTTCGCTTTGGCGAAATTGACGACGCGTGGATAGGGGAAGTCGCCGTCGGCGTCGACGGCATAGATCGCAGTGTGACCAAGATCCTTGGCCAGGCGGAGCCCGATCTGATCGATTTCGTTCGCCGTCAGGACGTACTGGCCGGCAAGGTACTTCGCGTAGCGCTCGTTCAGCTTTGTCTGCGAATCATTCTCGACCGCGACCTTCGTCGGCTTGAATTTCGCCAGCACCGCCGCCAGTTCGGCGATCTCTTGCTGCCGTTTCGGCGCGAGAACGTCATCCGCATGCGTGTTGAAGATGTCATGTCCCGGATTGGCCATGTGGTACACGCCCAGTACCAGCACCTCGGCGCGCCTCGCATCCTGCGCCGCGGCGGATAGCGCCATCATCGTCACTGCCATGAGTCCGAGGATCGTGGTCCGCATCAGTCGTCTCCTGGGATCGTTTAAACGGCTTCCTGCGAAAAAAGTTAGCGAACTCTCAACCGAACCTTAATCGAAGTGTTCCTGTGGCGACCGTACTCTGCGGCCTCGATGAGCGGTTGGTGCACTTTCATCGTTGTCTCTGTGATCGCCGTGAATGCAACGGCCGATTGCACCGGTTGGGCGGCGTTTCGGTCGCCGGTGCGTTACGCGTCATCCGCTGACAAGGCCGTGTTCGTGCGCGATCTGGACGGCGATGGCGCGCCGGAGATCATCGCGTCCGGCAATCAACTCGAAGAGCTGGGAGCGTTCTCGATCCTCCCCAACCGAGGGGATGGAACGTTTGCCGCGGAACGGCTGGTGCCGAGCGGTTTCGGAGAGACGCTGCAGGACATCGGCGATCTCAACGGAGACGGCATCCCTGACCTCGTCGTCTCCAATTACTGGGCGAATGGCATCGCGGTCTACCTCGGCGAAGGAGGTCTCCGGTTCGGCGCAGAGATGCCGTATGGAACTGCAACTCACGGCGGTCCGTCGCTGATCGCTGACTATGATCACGACGGCACGCCGGACGTCGTCAGTCTTTCCTTCGGCTCCGGAAATCCGGTTCGCGTGCATCTTTTTCGCGGGATTGGCGATGGGACGCTCGCGCCGAAGACCACGTTTCAGACCCAGCTCGCGAATGGTGAGTGGCCTTCGGCGCGTACGCTCAATGGAGTGCTCGAGATTCTGGCCGGCGATCGTTCGGGACATCTCGCAATCCTGAGTTGTTCGACCGAGAACGTCTCCGTGTCGACGATCGCGGCAGGCCCGGGATTCGATCTGAGCAGCACGTTTGCCGATGTGAACGGCGACGGGATCGCGGACATCGTCGATACGAACCTGACTGAATCCGCGTACGAGCCGATCTTCGTCACCCTGGCCAACGCCGACGGAACGTTTCGCGCCCGAACGCAGGTCGCGCATCCGCGGAAGGTGAGCCTTCCAGTTCCGGTGCGCGTGAGGGATATGGACGGCGACGGCCACGCCGATCTCATCGTCAACGATTTCCAGGCAACGAACCTCTACTCCTACCGCGGAAACGGAGCCGGCGATTTCGGAGAAGGGATAGCGATCGATGCGGGCGATCCGGTCAACACGTTCGACATCGCCGATGTGAACGGCGATGGCTATCCCGACATCGTGACGGCGAACAACGACCACACGATCTCCGTGATTATGAACAGCGGCCCCTGTCCTCCCTCGCGCCGGCACGCCGTGAAGCATTGATTCGTGCCGCGCACGTTACGATACGGCTCGCCATGCACACGAAGGCTCGTCCGCGAACACGCCTTAGCGAAGTCAACGCCGCGTTCAGTTGAGTCGTCCATCCGCCCCTGTGGCCTGCTATAGTTCCGCACTCAGCCGATTTCGGAACATCAGGAGATTCAATGTCGGAAGCAGTGACGACCCCTTCGGCCGCCGGAAGGATTCTTCGTGTCGGGATTCTCAGCGCCATGGCGAAAATCGATCCGCGCGAGGCTGTGGACAACGTCAGCGGGATGATCCTCGGCCAGATCTTCGAGGCGCCGTACGCGCTCGATGCGGGCCAGACTACCGTCCGCCCGCGGCTGCTCGAGCCACTGCAGCGGCGCGGACCGCTGCAGTACTCCGCGGCCGTGCGCAGCGGAATCCGCTTCTCCGACGGAACCCCGATGACGGCGGCCCTCGTGGCCCGTTCGCTGAACGGAGCGAAGGCGCTGGCAAACAAAGCGATCGTCGAAGCGAAGGGCGATCAGGTGTGGTTCACGCTGAGCGTGCCCAACCCGCGATTCGATCTCTGCCTGACGCAGGGGAACTGCGCGATCGTCCTCGATCGCGGCGGGGAGCTCGCCGGTACGGGACCGTTCATGTTCGAAGGGCGGCCGGACGAGCGCGCACTTCAGACTGCGCTGAGCATTCGCCTCGTGCGCAATCCGCATCATGGCCACGCGAACGGCGTCGACGAACTGCAGTTCATCCTGCGGCCGGCGGAAGTGGACGGCTCGCCGCGCATGCTGGTGGAAGCGTTGCGCCACGGCGAGATCGACGTCACGAACGCGTTGAGCATGCGCGACCTCTCCGCGCACCAGATCGCCGGAGTAACGCCGGCGCAGCAGCCAGGCAACTCGACCGGCATCCTCTTCTTCAACACCGAGCGCGCCATGCTGATGGACGCGAAGGTCCGCCGCGCCATCGCTCTCGCGCTCGACGTGAACGAGATCGCCTCCGCGTCGTTCGATCGCAACCCTCTCGCCTTCGTCGCTCCGACGCTCCTCCCTCCGATGATGGGACGCAGCATCGGCATCCCGGTGAAGGATCGCGATCAGGCGCGGCGCATGCTCGAAGGAAACATCATCAGGCTCTCCCGCCTCTCGCTGCTCGTCCCCTGGGCGCCGCGGCCGTACATGCCCAAGCCGCTACCGGTAGCCATGCTCATTCAGAAGCAGCTCGGAGAGATCGGCATCGCCGTCGATCTCCGCCAGCCGAAAACGGGCGAGGCGTTCTTCGATGATCTCGAGCGCGGCAACTACGATCTGGCGCTCGCGGGCTGGATCGCCGATACACCCGATCCGGCCGATTACTACGAAGCGCTGCTCTGGTCAAAGATGGCAGAGGGCGACAACCATTCGAATCACAGCCGTTGGAAAAATGCCGCCGCGGACGAAGCGCTGATGCGATTCCGCGACGCTCCGACCGACGAGAACAAGCGCCAGCTCGACAGTCTCGTGCGCGAGGAAGCGCCGCTGGTCCCGCTGATCTACGGCCAGTCGCTGGTCGTCCATTCGCGCAAGATCAGGAACGTGTCTGTTTCCGCGACGGGGCTTCTCTCGCTCGCGTCCGTGACGATGCAGGCGTAGTCAGTGCCCGAACAGCGCGCTGCCGTGAAAGTGCGTTGGCAAGTCCACCGCTGTCGCGAGGCACGTTAGGATGAGACTCGTCATGCAGGTCGACATCTCCGAGCTCGAAGTTCATCGCACATCGCTCACCGGCCCACTGCTATCGCATGCTCGGTTCGGCTACGGATGCCGAGGATGCGGTGCAGGAGACGTTCGTCCGGGCGTGGCGCGGGCTCGATCGTTTTGAAGGACGCGCCTCTGTGCGCACGTGGCTGCACCGGATCGCCACGAACGTGTGTCTCGATGCGCTTTCCGACAGCTCGCGGCGCATGCGGCCGATCGAGGAGCTGCCGCCCGGATCGGTCGACTCGCCGCTGGAGACGCTCGATCGCACGCATTGGCTGGAGCCGGTGCCGGATGCGCACGTGCTTCCGGCGGACGGCGATCCATTCGAGATCGCGTCGCTGCGGCAGAGCATTCGCCTGGCATTTGTAGCCGCGCTGCAGCATCTCCCGCCGCGGCAGCGCGCCGCTCTCCTTCTCGCCGAAGTCATCGGCTGGTCCGCCGCGGAGATCGCTGACTGCCTCGACACGTCGATCGCCTCGGTCAACAGCGCGCTGCAGCGGGCGCGCGCGACGCTGGATAGCCGGAACGTGCCGGTTCCGTCCGAGCTTACCGACGACCAGTGGGACGTCGTCGACCGCTACGTGGACGCGTTTCAGAACTACGACGTCGACGCACTCGTCAGCCTTCTCCGTGACGACGTGACGATGTCGATGCCGCCGTACACGCTCTGGCTGCAAGGCCCGGAGAATGTTCGCGGCTGGCTCCTCGGACGCGGCTCGGTCTGCCGTGGATCGAAGCTCGTGCGCGTGCAGGCGTCCGCGGCGCCCGCGTTCGCGCAGTATCACCTGACTGCCGACGGCGTCTATCAGGCGTGGGCGCTCATCGTGCTGGATCTAGCCGGCGACCGCATCAGCGCCTGGAACTCGTTCCTCGACACGGAGAAGCTGTTTCCGCTGTTCGGCCTGCCGCTGCAACTCGCCTGAAGATTTTTTTTCGGCGACCGATGAGTTTCGCGGCGATCCGCTGTCTATACCTTCGAAACCAAATTCGAAGGAGGAAGCAGCGATGACCACAACATTCTTTTCTGACGTTCACGAGCAAAGCGCAACGACCGCGTCGGTGTGGACCGGCCGCGTATTCAGCGGGATTGCCGTTCTGTTCCTGGCGATGGACGCGATGATGAAAGTGATGCGCATCCCCGCGGCCGTGAAGGGGACGACGGCGCTCGGATATCCAGCCGGCGTTCTCCTGCCGCTCGGCATCATCCAACTCGTCGCCCTCGCGCTGTACCTGATCCCACGGACGCGCGTGCTCGGCGCGATTGTGTGGACCGGCTACCTCGGCGGCGCGGTCGCCACGCACGTACGGATCGGCGATCCACTCTTCAGCCACATTCTGTTCCCCGTCTACGTCGCCGCCTTGCTGTGGGGCGGCTTGTACTTGCGCGACATCCGTCTGCGCGCGATTCTGGAAGGAGCGAAGTAGTCATGACCACGAACCAATCCCGCAAGCTGTTCGTCAACATCGCCGTCCGCGATCTCGCCAGGTCGATGGAGTTCTTCTCCAAACTCGGCTTCACCTTCAACAAGCAGTTCACCGACGACAAGGCAGCGTGCATGGTGATCAGCGACGAGGCGTTTTTCATGCTGCTCAGCGAGCCGTTCTTCCGCACGTTCACCAGCCGCGAGCCGGCCGACACGGCGAAAGTCACAGAGGGGATGTTCGCGCTGTCGTGCAACAGCCGGGCGGAAGTCGACGAGATGGTGCGGCGCGCCATCGACGCCGGTGGCACGCACGCCAAAGATCCGATCGATCACGGCTTCATGTACGGCTGGAGCTTCTACGACCTCGACGGCCACCACTGGGAAGTGCTGTGGATGGATCCGAACGCGATCCAGTAAGGGGAAGGCGATACGAACTTGACACCCTAACCCGTGCAGCCGTAGGGTTTTTGCCTCTCTCTCATCAACGCCTCCGGGCATCGGCCTCACGGCCGGAAAGGAACCTTATGAGCGCTGCTCTCAGTCGTGTTCTTCCGCTGTTCGTGTTGTCACTTCTCTTGACGGCATCCGTTGCATTGGCAGTCGATCCTCCGGTGATCGTGGCCTGCGTCAATTCGGGCAACGGCGATTTGCGTCTGGTGGATGCTTCGGTGGCGTGCCACGCCAACGAAACGCGCGTGACCTGGAACGTTACCGGACCTGCGGGCCCCGCTGGACCTGCCGGACCTGCCGGACCTGCCGGGCCCGCAGGACCTGCCGGTCCCGCTGGAGCGGATGCCGGCGGTCCGCCGTTCGTCTGGGCATGCACGCCGGTGAACTATGGGAATGCCGAGCGCAGCGATGCCACTCTGCACATTTTCAACGCCAGCGCTTCGACCGCGAACGTGTCCGTTCACTTCCTCAACAAGGACGGTCTGAACCTGGCAGGCGTCAATGTTCCCGCGGCCTCGCCGTCGCCCGATCCGCAGCCGACATACCCAGGGCAGACCGGAGCGGCTACTGTTGCCGTGGCACCTTCGAACACGCTCGTCGTCCCGTTCAAGTCACCGTTCGGCGTGCCGGCAAACGGTGGCAACGTCGCCGCCACGATTCAGGTGACGTCGGATCAGCCGATCGCCGTCGGCGGCAGCATCTTCTTTTCCGGTCTGAGCGTTCTCCCCTGCAGCTACGTGCACCGCTAGGCCGGCACGGCCGGCAGCGTTGGTTGCCCAAGGCTCGTCCGGCATTTTCGCTTGATCATCCGGGCGCGCGGTCTTCCCAAGACCTGAAAACGGCCATCGCTATGATGGCCGTTTTTTATCGAATATCAATATTTTACTTGACGAAATCCGATAACGAGCTTATTGATATTCGATATATCAGGGGTGCTGAATGTCCCGACCAGTTCAATCAACCGCCGCACTGCCGATCGCCTACGCCACACTTCGGATCCTCATCGTCGCCAACTGGCTGATGGCCGTCGTCATCCTCGCTCTGCTGTTTGCCCTGCCGAACGAGCAATGGATCATGAAGGCGTTCAAGCTCTCGCCGTCGCCGGACGCCGAGCGGGTGGTGATGGGCCTGCGCGTGATCGCGGTATTCGGTCTCGCCGCGATACCGCTGCACTACATCGTTCTCAAACGGCTGCTGGCGATCGTCGAGACGGTGCGCAGCGGCGATCCGTTCGTCGCCGCGAACGCGGACCGTTTGAAGGCGATCGCCTGGGTGCTGTTCACGCTGCAGATTTTCAGCATCGTCATCGGCGCGATCGCCAAAGCCGTTTCCAGTCCGGCGCATCCGCTCCATCTCAATGCCGGCTTCTCGGTCAACGGCTGGCTCGCCGTGCTCTTCACCTTCCTACTGGCGCGTGTTTTCGCGGAGGGCGCGCTCATGCGCGAAGACCTCGAAGGGACGGTGTGACGTGGCGATCGCCGTCAAGCTCGACGATCTGCTTCACGACCGGCGGATGACGCTGACCGAGCTCGCCGACCGGGTCGGAATGACGCTGGCCAACCTCTCGATCCTCAAGACCGGCAAGGCCCGCGCGATTCGCTTCTCGACGCTCGATGCCATCTGCGAGGCGCTGTCGTGTCAGCCCGGCGACCTTCTCCGCTTTGAGCCGGCAACGCCGGCCGAAAGTGGCTAAACTCTCTCATCCGAAAATCGTTTCGATTGAGAAGCGCGGCGCGTTGCCGCGGCGATCGGTGGTCGATGTGAGCGAATCGGTGATCACCGTGTCGGCGTTGACGCGCCGCTTCGGGGCCAGGACGGCGCTGGCATCGGTGAGTTTGTCCGTGCCGCGCGGAGGCGTCTATGGCCTCGTCGGCGCGAACGGCGCAGGCAAGACGACGCTCATCAAACACATCCTCGGATTGCTGCGGGCGGAGAGCGGCTCGGTGCGCGTCTTCGGCCTCGATCCGGTGGCCGATCCGGTCGGAGTCCTGTCGCGCATCGGGTATCTCTCCGAGGAGAACGACCTGCCGGGTTGGATGCGCGTCGAGGAGCTGATTCGTTACCAGCGCGCGTTCTATCCGCGATGGGACGATGCGTACGCCGAGGAGTTGCGCAAAGCATTCGCGCTCGACGCAACGGCGAAAATCAAGACCCTCTCTAAGGGCCAGAAAGCGCGGGCAGGGTTGCTCATCGCGCTGTCATACCGGCCGGAATTGCTCGTGCTGGATGAGCCCTCATCCGGACTCGATCCCATCGTCCGCCGCGACATCCTCGGCGCCGTCATTCGCACGATCGCGGACGAAGGCCGCACGGTGCTCTTCTCCTCGCACCTGCTGGAAGAGGTCGAGCAGGTGGCGGATCACGTAACGATGATCGCCAACGGCGCGATCGTTCTGAGCGCGCCGCTCAGCGAGATCAAGGAAGCGCATCGCGTTGACGGACGGCTGCTGTCGCTCGACGAGATTTTCGTCGCGCGGATCGGGAAGGCTTGATGCGTTCGGCCGCCAGCGCAATTGCGTGGCAATTCCGGCAGCAACATCGCTGGGGACTGATCGCCATCGCCGGCTACCTGTTCGTCCTGGCGATGGCCAAGCTCGTCATCGTCGAACGAGCACAGCGCATCAACCTTGATGTCGAGAGTTTCGCCTTCGTCGTGGTCGTTCCTCTGACCGCGACGTGCCTCTATTTCCTCTCGGTGTTCAGCTTCGGTCTTTCCGGCGACCTCGCGGCGCGCGAATCGATGTATCCGGCCCGGATGCTCGCGCTTCCGGTAACGACGTCCGCGCTGGCGGGATGGCCGATGCTCTACGGCGGCGGAGCCATCGCCATTCTGTGGTTCGGCACGCGGCCGTTCGCGCCGTGGCCTTCCGGCGTCGTCGTGCCGGTGCTCTGGCCCGCGCTGCTGGCCGCATCGCTTCTTGCCTGGACGCAGGCGTTGACGTGGATGCCTTACCCCTTGCGCGGTATGCGCGTAATCGTCACCGTGCTTTGGCTGGCCGCGATCGATGCCGTCATCATGCTGGCGCTCGATTTAAAAGCTTCCGAGCCGGTGATGCTGGCCATCCTCGCCCCGCACGTTCCGCTCGCCTATCTCGTCGCCCGTGCAGCGGTCGCGCGGGCGCGCCGCGGCGACGTGCCCGACTGGCGGGGACGATTCGGATCGATTGCGGACGTCTCGCCGCGAACGCGCGATCCGTTTCCGTCGCCTGCACGCGCGCAACTGTGGTTCGAGTGGCGGCAGTACGGCCGCTCGCTTCCGTGGCTGGTCGCGATTCTGCTGCCGTTCGAGCTGGCGCTGCTTTTCCCCTTCAGCCACACGCCGGACCTCATCTACGAAATGCTTTTCGTCGTGCTTTTCACGCCACCTTTCATGGCCGCGTTCGTCGCCGCGACCGCCGCCCGATCGGGTGTGGCGTCGAGCGATGCCTACGGGATGCCGCCGTTCATCGCGGCGCGGCCGCTGACGAACGGAGCGCTGATCGCCGCCAAGATGAAGTCGATGGGCTGGAGCACGCTGGCCGCGTGGGTGCTCATCTTCGCCGCCACTCCGCTAGCGTTGCGATTCTCCGGTGCGGCGCCGGTGGTGATGGAACGCATGCATCGCCTGGTCGAAGTGGTCGGGATGCCGCGCGCGGTTGCGATCGTGCTGCTGGCAGCGGCGCTTCTGCTGGCGTCGACGTGGAAGCAACTCGTGCAGAGCCTGTACATCGGCATGAGCGGCCGCGAATGGGTCATCAAAGCCAGCGTGTTTGCGGCGGTGACGTTCCTCGCCGTCGCTCTCCCCCTGGCGGTCTGGATCAGCGGGAGCCGGAAAGCGATGGCCGTGTTGTTCACCAGCTTCCCACTGATCGCGGCCGTTCTGGTTTTCTTCAAACTGTCCGCGGCTGTCTGGATCGCAGCCCGGCTCCATCGCAGACAGCTTCTGAGTGGCCGCACGCTGATCATCGGCGCGGTCTGTTGGGACGTCGCCGTCTTCGCGCTTTACGGCCTGTTGGTGTGGATCGTTCCGCTCGTGCTCATCCCGAGCCACGTCCTCGCGCTGGTGGCGATCCTGGAAGTGCCGCTGGCCCGGCTCGCCGCGGCACCGCTGGCGCTCGAGTGGAATCGGCACCGATGAACAGCAGGAGAGTCATCGCCGCGGTCGCGATTGTGATCACTCTGCCGGTCGTGCTGGCGACGTTCAAGGCGATCTCGTTCCGCGCCCGGAATCGGAACAACGGCTTCCTGATCTCCTCGGGCGAGAAGCGGGAGTATCTGCTCCACGTCCCGCGCATCTACGACCGCACGAAGCCGGCGCCGCTCGTGATCAGCATGCACGGCGCCGGCGGCTGGCCGAAGCAGCAGATGAACCTGACCGGTTGGAACCGGCTGGCCGACAGCGAGGGCTTCATCGTCGTCTACCCGTCAGGACTCGGCGGGGCGGGGCCGCGGGTCTGGCGCGTGGGAAATGATTACGCGAAGGACGTCCGGTTCATCGCGGAGCTGATCGACAGGCTGGAGGCGGCGTACAACATCGATCCGGCGAGGATTTACGCGAATGGCTTTTCCAACGGCGGAGGCATGACGTTCGTGCTGTCGTGCACCATGTCCGATCGGATTGCAGCGGTGGGGATGGTCGGCGCCGCGCAGACGCTGCCGTGGAGCTGGTGCACGGAACGCCGCGCGGTCCCGATGATCGCGTTTCATGGAACCGAGGACCGCTTCGCCTTTTTCAACGGCGGCCAGTCGTGGGTCGCCCCGCATCCCTTTCCGCCGGTCCCGCTCTGGACCGCGAACTGGGCCCGGCGAAACCGCTGCGCGCCGAAGCCGGTCGAGGCGGCCGTGGCGCCTGACGTCACGCGCCGCGAATACACGGAGTGTGCTGACAACGCGGCCGTCGTGCTCTACATCGTGCAGGGAGGCGGGCATGTCTGGCCGGGTGGCGGACCGCTTCCCGAGTGGTTTGTCGGATCGGACAGCCGCAGCATCGACGCGACGGCGACGATGTGGGCGTTCTTTCGTGCCCATCGGCTTGCGAGCAGGTAGTGATTGCTGTCTGAAACTTGCATACACTTCGAAACCTATGAAACCGAAAAACACGATCTGTCTCTGGTTCGACAAAGACGCTGAAGCAGCAGCGCGCTTCTACGCCGACACCTTCCCGAATAGTGAAGTGACCGCCGTTCACAAAGCTCCCGGCGATTATCCGGGCGGGAAGAAGGGGGACGTGCTGACGGTCGAATTCACCGTGGTGGGCATTCCCTGTCTCGGTCTCAACGGCGGTCCGACGTTCAAACACAGCGAGGCCTTTTCGTTCCAGATCGCGACGGACGATCAGGAAGAGACGGACCGCTACTGGAATGCGATCGTCAACAACGGCGGAGAGGAAAGCGCCTGCGGCTGGTGCAAGGACCGCTGGGGTCTCTCCTGGCAGATCACCCCGCGCGTGCTGACCGACGCGCTCGCGGCGGGCGGCGATGAGGCAAAGCGCGCTTTCCAGGCGATGATGACGATGAAGAAAATTGACGTCGCCACGATCGAAGCCGCGCGGCGAGGCTGACGGCGCTGGCTATCCGGCCTTGCGATCGAGCCAGGCCTTGATCCTCGTCCAATACTGATCGCGCCACGCCTGTTCCGTTTCGGGGATCAGCTCCTTCGGAACGCCGCGGTGCACGAGCACAAGCTGCGTCCCTCCGTCAGGCGTCGGCGTCAGCGTGACCGCGGCCATCGAAAAAACCCCCTCGGGGAATCGGCGGTGGCGCCACGCCTGAACGATGCGCCGCCCCGGCACGAGATCGACGTTGATCCCGGTGACATCACGATCGCCGAGGGTGAACGTTCCGCCGACTTTCCTGCTGATGTCCGCTGCGCGGCCGGTGAACGCGGCGTGTTTTCGCGAGTCGGCCAGCAGATCGTAGACCGTCCCCGGATCGGCTTTGAACTTCACGCGCTGCTTGATGGTCTTGCACATGTCTCTACTCTGCCCCATATGGAGTGCGGTGGCAAAGCCACCGCTTTGGGAGGGGGGAGTGGCCCGCTGCTCAAAAAGCGGTGGCTTTGCCACCGCACTCCATACGCTGCCTACACGTAGTTCTCGCGCAGCATCTCCGCGGCGGATGCGTCGAGTTGTTCGTCGCGGCGGATCTCGTCGAAACGGCGCACCAGGTCTTCCGCGCGAACGTGGCGCCGCAGCGGGCCCGCGTAGTCGGCCAGGACGCTG
>Ga0070692_10000437_pt1 | contig 12684 bp, 7 predicted proteins | sample KBSK1102metaG_FD_64675 | JGI IMG/M metagenome (GOLD analysis project Ga0070692, IMG submission 64675) | Corn, switchgrass and miscanthus rhizosphere microbial communities from Kellogg Biological Station, Michigan, USA - KBS K1-10-2 metaG | ecosystem: Host-associated > Plants > Roots >...
CCGACAGATTCGCATCCAAAATAATTTTGAATTGTGTTCAGATAGTTGGATGCGGCGTCCGATCGGCGCGGAGATGGAAACGCTAAACTCCAGCGTGCAAGCACTTAACTCGTTCAGTCGGAATTCCGGACGTGGCATTCGCATTGCTGAATCGGCGGACGTGCCCCGCATTTCCCGAGCTCTCCTTCTGGCCCTCGGCCTCCTCCTGACAGCCGCGGTCTGCGGGCTCGCTTTCGTTTCGTTCAGCCGGAAAGTCGCGACCTTCCGCACCGCCGGCTTCGCGGCGGATCGCGCGGGGGACGCGCTCGTCGTCCGCTCCGTCGAAACAGGTGGCGCCGCCGAGACCGCGGGCCTCCGGCCGGGCGACCGGATCGTCCTCGCCGACGGCCGCACCGCCGCGTCGCTCGAGTGGCCCGAGAAGGCGCTCGCGCGGCCGCCCTTCCCGCACCACGTCGTCGTCGTCTCGGGCGGCTCGATCAACGCGCGCGCGATTCCGGAGCCGCCGGTTCGCCCCGACTACACGTACCTCTTCCTCGCGCTCGTCGGCGTTTTCTACCTGGTCATCGGCCTCTTCACGGTGTCGCGGGAGCGCGCCCCGGCCTCGCGGGTCTTCTGGGCGCTGTGCCTGTCGTCGTTCGCAATCTACGTGTTGACGCCCGCGGGGCCGCACGACTCGGTCTGGCGGCTGTCGTGGCTCGCCGAGGACTTCTTCCGCGCGTTGCTCCCGGCGCTCCTCCTCCACCTCTTCCTGATTTTCCCGCGCCCCGTGAAGTCGCGCCGTCTCGCGCCGCTCCTGTACCTGCCGGCGGCCGCATACGTCGCGGCGCAACCCGCCCTGCTGACGATGACCGGCCCGCAGACCGCGCGGTTTGCGGAGCTCGTGACGCGGTTCTGGTTCCTCTACTTCGCGGCATACGCGGCGGCCGTCGTCGTCCGCTTGATGAACCTCCTTCGCGTCCGCGATACGCCGGACGCCGAGAAACAGACCCGGTGGATCGCGCTCGGCGTCACCGTCGGTCTCGCGCCGTTCGTACTGCTCTCGGCGCTGCCGCGCGCTCTCGGGTTCGCGTCGCCGCTCCTGTCGACGGTATCGGTCGTTCCGCTCGTCTTCATCCCGCTCGCGTTCGCGTGGGCGATCCTGCGGTGGCGGCTCTGGGACGTCGAGATCTACGTCCGGGAAGGGGTCGCGGCGACGGGCGCGGTCCTGCTCGGCGGCATGACCTACGTTCTCCTGAACGCTCTCCTCGACCGAACACTCGTGGGAATGGCGGAGGCGGGCAAGAACGTGATCGCGTTCGCCTCCGGGATCGTGCTCGCTTCCCTGCTCGTCCCGGTCAAACGCCGCCTGACCGACGCCCTGGAAAAGATCCAGTATCGCGAGACCTACCGGGCGCGCCGAGCCCTCCTGGATGTCGCGCGCGACTTCTCGACCCCGCGGCCGAAGGAGGAGCTGGTCGACGCGGTCGTGCACCGGGTCGAGGAAGGCCTCCACGTCGTTCCGTGCTCGCTCTTCCTGCTGGAGAACGGGGAGGGCAGCACCCCCGAGGGCGTATTCCTCTCGGAGCGGCTGAGCGCCGAAGACATCTGGCGGCTCCGGGCATCCGCGTTCGGCGGGGACGAGCCGCCCGCCGCGCAGCACCTGCACGCCATGGGATACCGCACGTTCTTCGCGATGCGCTCGGGCGGCAAGCTCGCCGGCGCGCTCGGAGTCGGACACAAGGACGGGCGGATCCCTCTCTCGACCGAGGACGAAGCGCTCCTCTCGGCCGTCATGGCCCAGGCCGGGCTCGCCTACGAGAACGCGCGGCTCTACGGGGCGCTCGCCGACCGGCTCGAGGAGATCCGCGCGCTCCAGAAGTACCAGGAGAGCGTGATCCAGTCGTCGTCGTCCGGGATCGTCGTCCTGGACGGCTCGAACCGCGTGCACTCCGCGAACCCCGCCTTCGAGCAACTCGTGGGGCGCCCGGAAGCGGAGCTCGCCGGACGGACGTTGGACGAGATCCTCCCGGGCGTCACGCTCGAGAGCCCGCCCGAGGACGGCGACGAGAAGTCCCTGGAGGGCAAGTTCACGGGGCCCGACGGAGTCGAGCGCGAGCTGCGCGTTTCGATCTCTCTGCTGCAGGGAGAACCGGATCGACGGGTCGTTCTCGTCGACGACGTGACCGGCCGGCTGAAGATGGAGCGCGCGCTCGCCGAGCGCGAGCGCCTCGCCTCTCTCGGCATCCTCGCGGCCGGCGTGGCGCACGAAGTCAACACGCCGATCGCGGGACTCTCGTCCTACGCGCAGCTCCTGCTCGCAGAGACATCGCCCGGAGACCCGCGCTACTCCATCCTGAAGAAGATGGAGAGGCAGACTTTCCGCGCCGCCCACCTCGTCAACAACCTCCTCGAGTTCGCGCGGCCGCGGGCGCGCGCCAACATCCGTACCGACCTGCGGGCGGTGCTGGCGAACGCGGCGGAGTCGGTCGAGACTTCGTTCGGCGGCCGGCGGCTCACGATCTCGGGCAACGGCGGATCGCCCGTCGAAATCCTCGGGGACGCGCGCGAGTTGGAGCAGGTGTTCGTCAACCTCCTCACCAACGCGCGCGACGCGTCCCCCGAGAACGGTGAGATTTCCTGCGAGGTCACCCGCGAGGATTCGTCCGCGCGCGTCGCGATCCTCGACCGCGGCGCGGGCGTCGCGGTCGATGCGGGAGATCGTCTCTTCCAGCCGTTCTACACGACCAAGAAGAGCGGCGGCATGGGGCTCGGCCTCGCCATCTCCCGCGACATCGTCCGCCGCCACGGCGGCGAGATCGGGCTCGCGCCGCGTGAGGGCGGCGGCACGGTCGCGTGGGTGACGCTGCCGCTCGCGGGCGAGGGGCGCAAGCCTTGACGCGCGACGTCCGCATTCTCGTCGTCGACGACGAGGAGGTCATCCGGGACGTCCTCGGCACGCTCCTGGAGCGCGAAGGCTACGACGTTTCGGTGGCGCCCACCGCGGCCGATGCCCTGAACCTCTTCGAGAGCGAGCCCTACGATCTCGTGCTCCTGGACCTCATGCTGCCGGACCGGCCCGGGCTGGAGCTGATGCGCGACATGCGCCGGCAGGACCCGGACGCGGTCATCGTCATCGTGACGGCGTACTCGTCGATCGAGGGTGCGATCGAGGCGATGCGCGACGGCGCCTTCCACTACATCCCCAAGCCGTTCCAGAACCAGGAAGTGCTCCTGACGGTGCGCAAGGGCGCGGAGGCGCGCCGCCTGACCGAGGAGAACCGGCGCCTGAAGGAAGAGCTCTCCAAGCGCTACGGCCTGGGCCGCATCGTCGGCAAGTCCGACGCGATGCGCAAGGTGTTCGACCTGGTGCGTCTGGCGGGGCCGTCGAAGTCCACGATTCTCGTCGAGGGGGAAAGCGGCACCGGCAAGGAGCTCGTCGCCCGCGCGATCCATACCCACTCTCCCCGGTCCGGAGCGCCGTTCGTGACCGTGAATTCGGGCTCGATGCCGCCGGATCTCCTCGAATCGAACCTGTTCGGCCACGTCCGCGGCTCGTTCACGGGCGCGGTCGCCAACAAGAAGGGGCTGTTCGAAGTCGCCGAGGGCGGATCGATCTTCCTCGACGAGATCGGGACGGTCGGCCTGGAGACCCAGGCGAAGCTGCTCCGCGTCATCCAGGAGAAGGAGTTCATGCGGCTCGGAAGCGTCGAGACGCAGAAAGCGGACGTGCGGATCATCGCCGCGACCAACGTCGACCTGAAGAAGATGGTCGGCGAGGGACGCTTCCGGGAAGACCTCTACTACCGGCTCTGCGTGATCACGATCCCGATCCCTCCGCTGCGGGATCGTCGCGAGGACATCCCGCTCCTCGCCGACCACTTCGTGCGGCTCTATGCGTCCGAGAACAACAAGCCGATCTCGGGGCTGGAGCCGGAGGCGATGAAGGCGCTCCTCGACTACGACTGGCCGGGCAACGTGCGGGAGCTCGAGAACGCCATCGAGCGCGCTGTCGTACTCTGCTCGGCCGGGTCGATCGGGCTCGACCTCCTGCCCGAGACCGTCCTGCAGCCGGGCCGCGGCGAGGTCCTCATTCGCCTGCCGGAGAACGGCTCGACGTACCGGGACCTGATCGAGGAGTACGAACGCCGCCTCATCCGCACCGCGCTGCGGCGCACGAACGGAGTGCAGAAGCGCGCGGCCGAGCTCCTCAAGCTGAAGCCGACCACGCTCCACGAGATCATCAAGCGGCTGGAGATTCGCGACCAGTAGCCAGTTCTCCGTTCTCCGCTTCCCCAGAGCTACAATCCGCGCGCGAAAATGAGAAGAGCTGCGGCGGGCCTCCTGGCGATCCTGGGTCTTGCGGCGCTTGCCGTCGCCGCGGAAGACCCGGTTTTCTCGTCTCTCGGGATCCCGTCGAACTACGCGCCCGGGCAGATGGACCCCCGTGTGCCGACTCCCGAGAAGGTTCTCGGATTCCGGATCGGGGACCGCTTCGTCACGCACGGTGAAGTGTCCGCGTACGTGCGCGCGGTCGCCGCGGCCGTCCCGGATCGCGTCCGGGTCGAGACGTACGGCCGGACGCCGGAAGGCCGCGACCTCCTCCTCGTGATCGTGACGGCGCCCGAAAACCTCACGCGCCTCGACGACCTGTCTGGAAAGATCCGCGCCCTCTACTCGCCGTCGACCGCCCGGCCCGCCGCGGCGCCGGCCGACCTCCCGCTCTTCGCCTGGTTCTCGTACGGCGTTCACGGCGACGAGGCGTCCAGCCCCGACGCCGCAGTGGCGACGCTCTACCACCTGGCCGCGTCGCGCGACGCCGAGACCCTGGAGGTCCTCCGGCGGGTCGTGCTGACGATGGACCCGATGGTCAATCCGGACGGGCGGATGCGCTACCTCGCGTGGCTGTCCACGGCGTTGACCGGCGCTCCCGATCCGAACCCGGACGCCCGCGAGCACCACCCGGCCTGGCCGCGGGGCCGCACGAACCACTTCGGCTTCGACCTCAACCGGGACTGGGCGTGGGTCACGCAGGACGAGACCCGCGCGCGGATCGCCCGATATCTGAAGAGCCCGCCGCAGGTGCACGTGGATTTCCACGAGATGAGCCCGGAGAGCTCGTACTTCTTCCCGCCCGCCGCCGAGCCGCTCCACGCCGGCCTCCAGCGTGACTCGGTGCGGTGGCTCGGGGTCTTCGGGAGGGAAAACGCGACGGCCTTCGACGCGCGCGGCTGGACCTACTTCGTTCGCGAGACGTTCGACCTTTTCTATCCGGCGTACGGCGACTCGTGGCCTTTCTTCAACGGCGCGATCGGGATGACGTACGAGATGGCAGGCGGTCCCGGCGGCGCGCTCGCCTACCGCCGGCGGGACGGCTCGATCCTGACGCTGAAGGAGCGGGCCCTGAAGCACTTCACGACGGGCCTGACCACGCTGAAGACCGCGGCGGCCCATCGCGACGAGCTGCTGCGCGACTTCGCCGCGGCTCGCGCCGCGTCGCTCGGATCCGCCGACCGCTACTACTCCATTCCGGCGGACCAGGATCCCTACCGCCTCCGGCTCTTTCTCGACACGCTCCGCGCGCAGGGGATCCAGGTGAAGCGGTCCCGCGGCGCCGGAAAGGACGGGGGCGGTGCGCTGGTCGTCGACGCCGCGCAGCCGTCCGGCGCGCTCGCCTCCGCCCTCCTCGATGAGAGAGCCGAGCTGCCCGCGAAGTTCCTGGAGCAGGAGCGGACCAAGTTTCTGCGGCGGGAGGACGAGGGCTTCTACGACGTCACCGCCTGGTCCCTGCCCGCGGCGTTCGGCCTTCGGGCGGCCCGCGTCTCCGGCCGGATCCCCGCGGCGGACGACGCGCAGATCCAGCCGGGAAGCGTCGAGCGGTCCGGCGCCCGCCTCGGCTACCTCGCGCGCTCCCCGGGCCTCGCGGCCTTTCCGATCCTCGCGAAGTGCGCCCAGAACAAGATCGTGGCCTCGATCGCGGCGAAGGGATTCCGGCTGGGCGGCGGCTCGTACGCGGTGGGCACTCTGTTCCTGCACCGCCAGGGCGCGCCGGCGGAGCTGGATGCGATCGTCGCTGACCTCGCCCGCGAGACGAGCGTCGACTTCGTCGGCGTGGACTCGGCCTGGACGGACGAGGGCATCGCGCTCGGATCGGAGCGCTTCGTTCCCTGGAAGGCGTCGCGGGTTGGCCTGCTGACCGGCCCCGGGATCGACCGCTCCTCCGCGGGCTGGGCGCTCGACCAGTTTTCGCGCGTCTTCCGGTATCCCCTCTCCGTGCTCGACGTCGACTCGTTCGACGAGGCGGAGCTCGCCCGCTACGACGCAATCATCGTCCCGGACGCCTCCAACCGCATCGCCTCCATGCTCGCGAAGGAGAGCGGCGAAGCGCTGCGCGCGTGGGTCAAGGCGGGCGGCGTCCTGGTCGGCATCGGCGGCGGCGCCGGCGTGCTGCGGGAGAAGGACGTCGGCCTCTCCCAGGCGTCGGAGTGGAAACCGCCGCGCGAGAAGCAGTCCGACCGGAAGGGCACGGAGGAGTCCTCCTCCTCCGAAGAGTCGAAGAAGCCCCCGGCCGAAGAGCCGAAGAAGCCCGCGGCGGCGGCGCGGCCGACGCCGGCCGACGAGGCCGACCTGGAGAACCGGCGCATCCGGATTCCGGGAGCGATCTTCCGGACGCGCGGCCAGTCCGATCACTTCCTCCTGTTCGGGAGCCCGGAGCCTCCGCGCGTTCTCCTCTCGACCGACGCGCCCCTCGTCGCGCCGCCCGACCCGTTTCAGACGGTGCTTTCGATCGAGCGGGACAAGCCGCTCGCTTCCGGCCACGCCTGGCCCGAGGCGGTGGACCGCATGGCGGGAACCCCCTGGCTGATCGCCGAGCCCGCCGGCCGCGGCTGGGCGATCACGTTCCTGGACGACCCGAACTTCCGAGGCTTCTGGCTCGGGACGTCCCTCGTGTTCGGGAACGCGGCGGTGCTCGCCCCGAGCTTCCGGCCCTAGAAGAGCGTCAGTCCTTCCGAATCCGCTCCCGGAGCGTCCGCGCGGCGCCCCGGATTTCGGCGGGCTCCGGCTTCAGTCCGCCGACCGTCGCATCCTCGCGGCGGTAACGGACGACGCCGTCGACGACGGTCGCCGCGACGTTCTCGCGCCCCATCGAATAGACGATCGCGCCGTACGGCTCTGCCGACCAGTCGTCGGGCAGCGACCAGCCCGTCTCGGGATCCAGGATCACGAAGTCCGCGCGCGCGCCGGTTTCGAATCCGGCGGGACCGCCGAGATCGAGCGCGGCGGCGCCTTCGGCCGTCGCCATCCGGACCACGTCGAATGCGGAGAGCGCACCGGCCCGGCCTCCGACGCCCGGCAGGAGCGCGGCGAGACGCATCTCCCGGAACGGGTCGAGGAGGTTGTTGCACGCGGATCCGTCCGAGCCGAGGGCGACGCGGACGCCGGCGGCGCGGAGCTCCGGGATCGGGCAGACGCCCGAGCCGAGCTTCAGGTTCGAGGAGGGGCAGTGCGCGACGGAGGTCCCGCGCCGGGAGAGCAGCTGGAAGTCCGCCGCGTCCGCGTGCACCGCGTGCGCGAGACACGTCCGCGCTCCCAGAAGTCCCACGGCGTCCAGGTAGGGGACGTTCGCGAGACCCGTCCGCTCCTTCACCAGCGCGACCTCGCTCCGGTTCTCGCTCGCGTGCGTATGGACGACGAGGCCCCGGTCGCGCGCCAGGTCCGCGGCGCGGCGCAGGAGCGCGTCCGTGCAGGAGACCGCGAACCGCGGGGTCACCGCCACCCGCAGCCGGCCGTTCTCCTTCCCGTGCCATGTCGCGCGCAGCCGCTCGGTCTCGGCCAGGCCCTCCTCCGCGGGCGCGCGGAGGTCCGGCGGTGTCGTGGCCGGATCGTCCATCAGCACGTTGCCGCCGGTGTAACGGACCCCGGCGGCGGCCGCCGCCTCGAAGAGCGCGTCGGAGTGGCGGATCGTTCCCATGTCGAGAATCGCGGTGACGCCGGCGGACAGGCACTCCGCGATCCCGAGACGCGCCGACACCGACATCGTGTTCTCGTCGTGCGCGGCTTCGCCCGGCCAGACGTGCGACCGGAGCCACGGCAAGAGCTCGAGGTCGTCGGGACCGTTGCGCAGGAGCGTCTGGCAGAGATGCAGGTGCGCCTGGACGAATCCGGGCAGAACCCACCTTCCGCGGGCCGCGACCCGCTCGACGGGGACGCCCGCCCGCTCGGACTCCCCGGCCAGGAGCCCGGCGTCGCCGCCCGTCGCGCGGACGCGGCCGTCCTCGAGAAGAAGGTCGGTGTCGCTCTCGATGTCGGCGGGCGCGGTCAGGCCGAGAAGGGTCCCCCCTTCGATCAGCAACCGCGTCATGGGATCGGGTTACGCCGGGATGCGCCGGACCATCACGAGCGTGCGGTCGTCGGCGAACGGCTCTCCCTGGGCGTGGTCTTCGAGGTCCTTCAGGAGCTCTTCCTCGATCTCCCCCGGGGCCTTCCCGACGCGGGCGCCGATGAACTCCTTCAGCCTGGGGAATCCGAACTCGTCCCCGTCCGGACTGTTCGCCTCGGTCACACCATCCGTGTAGAGGAAGAGGAGATCGCCCGGCGCGAGCTGCAGCTTCGAGGACGTGTAGGGCTTGCCCGGGAAGAGCGCGAGCGGCAGGCCGTGCGAGGAGAGCTCCTGCATGGACTTGTCCGTCCGAAGCAGGATCCCGGGATTGTGACCGGCGTTCGTGTACTCGAACTCGCCGGTCGAGGGATCGAGCAGCACGAGCACGAACGTGATGAACCGGTCCGTTCCGGCGCGCCGCGAGATCGCCTCGGACAGGCGCCCCGTCATCTCGGCGACCGGCACGGACTCGTCCGCCCACGCGTGGAACGAAGCCTGGAGCGACGCCATCAGGAGCGCCGGTCCGACGCCCTTGCCGCAGACGTCCGCGATCGCCATGTAGACCTTCTTGTCCTGGCGGACGCGGAAGTCGAAGTAGTCGCCGGAGACCTGGCGCGAGGCGGTGTTCGAGCCATGGAGCTCGTATCCCGGAATGCTCGGCGGGCTCTCCGGCAGGAGCCTCTGCTGGATCTCCCGGGCGAGGGCGAACTCCCGGTCCATCTGCTTCTTCTCGGCGGCCTCCGCCATGAGGCGCGCGTTCTGGATCTTCGCGGCCGCGACGTTCGCGAGCGACGTCAGGAGGCGCAGGTCCGCCTCTTCGAACGAGCGGTGGCCGACCTGGCTGTCGACGTAGATGAGGCCGACGACCTCCCCCTCGTTCTCGAGCGGCGCGGCGAGGACCGACTTGATTCCCGAGAGGCGGATGGAGTCGGCCAGCGACACGCCCGAGCCCGTGGAGGTGTCCATGAGGATCAGGCCGTTTCTCTTCTCGACGACCTGCGCCACGAGCGTCTTCGACAGCCGGATGTCGTCGGCGGACATCCCCTCGGCCACGCGCACGACCGCCGGAATGAGCTCGTTCGTCACGCGGGACCGGAGCAGGACGACGCCCCGGTCCGGCATCAGCGTCTCGAACACCTTGTCCATCAGGAACTTCATGAGCTCGTCGACCGAGACGTCCCGGAGGAGCTCGATCGTGAGCTCGTTGACGACCCGGAGCGACTCGATCAGCTTCGAGAGCTGCTCCGCCGGCAGGCGCGGATCGGTCTCCTGGTGCTGGGCGCGCAGCAGCTCTGCGGACGCCTTCAGGATCGTGTTGTCGAGGGCATCCGCGCCGCCCGCCTCGATGCGGACGCGCGTCGTGGATTCCGACTCGAGCTTCAGCGTCACGCCGCCCAGGGTGATCCGATCCCCGGCCTTGAGCGGCTGGGGCGCGGCGAGCCGCTCGCCGTTCAGGAAGGTCCCGTTCCGGGACCCGAGGTCCTCGACCTGCAGGCCCCCGTTGTCGTCCTTCACGATCCGGGCGTGCTGGCGCGAGAGCATCTTGTCCGAGATCGGAAGGTCGTTCATCGACGAGCGGCCGATCGTCGTGACCGGCTTCTCGAGCGGGAACTTGCGCGCCGCCATCCCGGGCGCACTGACGTAGACGTAAAACACGGTGGTCGAGGGATTCTAACCGCTTCGTAAACCGTGAACTCGGAGCCGTTCGTCGAAGGCCCGGCCCGTTCGTGTCCCGTGTCCCCCGTCCCCTGTCCCGGAGGCCCGGACTTGCAGGGCTCCCCCGCTTCCCGTAGAATGCGCGGTTCCATGAAGAAGAACCTTCACCCCGAGTATCAGGAGGTCAACGTCCACTGCGCCTGCGGCGAGACGTGGACGACCTCTTCCACGAAGAAAGAGCTCCGCCTGGAGATCTGCAGCAAGTGCCACCCGTTTTTCACGGGCAAGCAGAAGCTGGTGGACTCCGCGGGACGCGTCGAGCGCTTCCGCAAGCGGTACGAGAAGAAGGCCTCGAGCGCCGCTTCTTAGATCCGTGACGGCGCGGTTCCCCCCGCTCGCTCTTCCCCTCTCCGCCCTCTAGGCGCACAATCCCCGTTCGCTCGTTCCGGCTCCGGCCGGGAACTGGCTATTGAGAACTGAGCACCGTCATGTTCGAGAAGCTCGAGGAAATCCGCCGCAAGTACGAAGAGGTCCGGGCCCGGCTCGCCGACCCGGAGTTCGTCCAGGACCATCGCGCCGTGCGGGACGCGCAGAAGACGCTCTCCGAGTTCGAGCCGATCATCGCGAAGAACGAGGAGCACCGCCGGATTTCGCGCGAATTGGAGGGGGCCCGCGAGCTCGTCGAGTCTCTGTCCCCCGGCGACGAGCTCCACGCGATGGCCGCGGCCGAACGGGCCGAGCTGACCACGAGGCTGGAGCAGATCGAGGGGGAGCTGAAGATGCTCCTCGTGCCCCGGGACCCCAACGACTCCCGGAACGTGTTCCTGGAGATCCGCGCCGGCACCGGGGGCGAGGAGGCCGCCCTCTTCGCGGCGCAGCTCTTCCGGATGTACCAGCGCTACGCCGAGGCGCGCCGCTGGAAGGTCGAGATCGTGGACCGGGACGACACCGGGATCGGCGGCTTGAAGGCGATCACGGCGTTGATCGAGGGGGACGGCGCGTACTCGCGCCTGAAGTACGAGAGCGGCGTCCACCGGGTCCAGCGCGTGCCGGAGACCGAGGGGTCCGGCCGGATCCACACGTCCGCGGCAACCGTCGCGGTCCTGCCCGAGGCCGAGGACGTGGACGTCAAGGTCGAGGAAAAGGACCTTCGGGTCGACCGGTTCTGCGCGTCCGGACCGGGCGGGCAGGGGGTCAATACGACCTACTCCGCGGTCCGGATCACCCACCTGCCGACCGGGGTCGTCGTGCAGTGCCAGGACGAACGCAGCCAGATCAAGAACAAGGCGAAGGCGCTCCGCGTGCTGAAGGCGCGCCTCCTCGAGATGGAGCGCGAGAAGCAGGAGGGCGCGATCGCGGCCGAGCGCAAGAAGATGGTGGGCAGCGGGGACCGCTCCGAGAAGATCCGCACGTACAACTTCCCGCAGTCGCGCATCACCGATCACCGGATCGGATTCACCACCCACCGGCTGGTCGACGTCCTGGACGGCAACCTGGACGAGCTCGTCGAGCCGCTGTCCGCGCAGTTCCAGGCGGAACGCCTTCGCGAAGAGATGGCGCGGGCGTAATGAACGTCCGCGGCGTCCTGGAAGCCGCCGAAGGGGTCGCGCGGCGCCACGCGGCCGAAGCGACTCCCTGGGAGGCGCGACTCCTGCTGGCGCACTCGGTGGGGCACGGCCGGCCGCTTCACCTGGATCCGCTCCAGGAGCTCCCTTCCGAGGCGGAGACCGTCTTCCGGGAGCTGTGGCAGCGGCGCGTCTCCGGGGTGCCGGTCCAGCACCTGGTCGGTGAGTGGGACTTCTTCGGGAGGCCGTTCACCGTGGACCCGCGGGCGCTCGTTCCGCGGCCCGAGACCGAGCTGCTCGTGGAGACGGCGCTCACCGAGGCCCCCGGCGCCGGGCGCGCCCTCGACCTCGGCACGGGAAGCGGGATCGTCGCAGTGACCTGGCTCCTCGAGCGACCGGGCTCGCGGGCCGTCGCCGTCGACGCCTCGACCGACGCCCTCGCGCTCGCTTCGGAAAACGCCCGCCGCCACGCCGTGGCGGGCCGGCTGCACCTCTGCGCCAGCGACTGGACGTCCGCGATCGCCGCCGGCGCGAGCTTCGACATCGCGTTGTCGAATCCCCCCTACCTCTCTCTCGGCGACGCTCCGGGGCTCTCCCCCACCGTCCGCGACCACGATCCGGCGGCGGCGCTCTTCTCTGGAGAGGACGGCCTCGACGCGATCCGGCGCCTCCTGGACGTTCTCCCGCGCCACCTCGAACCGGGACGCCCTTTCGTGTTCGAGATCGGGGCGGGCCAGGCGGCGGCCGTCGGCCGGGAAGTCGCCGCGCGGCCCGCCTGGCGCCTCGAGAAGATCGTTGCGGATCTCGCCGGCATCCCGCGGGTGGCTGTCGCGCGCCGGGCTTAGCCTCCGTGGACAAGTTCGTCATCGAAGGGCCCGCCCGCCTCTCGGGCGAAGTCGTCATCTCCGGCGCGAAGAACGCCGCGCTCCCCTGCCTCGCCGCCACGATCCTCACGGCCGACGCGGTCCGCTTGACCAACCTGCCGCGGGTCGCGGACGTCCGGACGATGCAGAAGGTGCTCGCGCACATCGGCGCCTCGATCGACGCGGAGCCCGACGCGGTCACCGCGACGGTCTCCCGGATCGACTCGGCCGACGCGCCGTACGA
>Ga0070692_10000443_pt1 | contig 12618 bp, 10 predicted proteins | sample KBSK1102metaG_FD_64675 | JGI IMG/M metagenome (GOLD analysis project Ga0070692, IMG submission 64675) | Corn, switchgrass and miscanthus rhizosphere microbial communities from Kellogg Biological Station, Michigan, USA - KBS K1-10-2 metaG | ecosystem: Host-associated > Plants > Roots >...
CGCAACATCGAGGAGGGCGGCTCGCTCTCGATCATCGCCACCGCGCTCATCGACACCGGCTCCAAGATGGACGAAGTGATCTTCGAGGAGTTCAAGGGCACCGGCAATTCCGAGATCGTGCTCGACCGCAAGGTCGCCGACAAGCGCATCTTCCCGTCATTGGACGTCGGCAAGTCCGGCACCCGCAAGGAGGAGCTGCTCGTCGACCAGGCGACGCTTGCCAAGATGTGGGTCCTGCGCCGCATCCTCATGCAGATGGGCACGGTCGATGCGATGCAGTTCCTGCTCGACAAGATGAAGGACGCCAAGTCCAACGAGGACTTCTTCGCCTCGATGAACTCCTAGCGGCGAGCGCGCCGGATGTTCGATTTCGCGGACATCTTCACGGCGGCCGGGCTGGTCGCGCTCGGCCAGGTGATCCTGATCGACCTCACCATGGCCGGCGACAATGTCGTGATCATCGGCACGCTGACCTCGGGCCTCCCCGCCAGGGACCGGCGGCGGGTGATCATGCTCGGCGTCGCGATGGCGCTCGTGTTCCTGATCGCCTTCGCGCTTGTGGCGACCCAGCTGCTCCGCGTGACCGGCCTGCTGGTCGGCGGCGGGCTGCTGCTGCTCTGGGTCGCCTACAACATGTACCGCGAGCTCAGGCCGCGGGCCCCGGACGTCGAGGCCGACGATCCGGACACCGCGGTCGTCGAGGGCCCGCCGGCAAGCAAGACCTTCCTGCGGGCGGCGATCCAGGTGACGATCGCCGACCTGTCGATGAGCCTCGACAACGTCCTCGCGGTCGCCGCCGCGGCGCGAGACCACCCGGCCGTCCTGTTCATCGGCCTCGCCTTGTCGGTGACGTTGATGGGCCTCGCGGCCAACCTCGTCGCCAGGCTCGTGCAGCGCTTTCACTGGATCGCCTGGGGCGGGCTGCTGATGATCCTCTACGTCGCGGGCCGGATGATCTGGGACGGCCTCCACCAGGTCGGGCTGCTCTCCGCCTAGGGAATCAGCACCGTCGAGCCGGTCGTCGCGCGGGATTCGATCGCGCGGTGGGCCTCGGCCGCGTCGCGGAGCGGGAAGCGGGCGCCGATGCGGATGTCGAGCACCCCTTTCTCGATCAGCTCGAAGACGCGGGCGGCGGAAGCGCGGATCTCCTCCGGAGTGCGGCAATAATCCGCCAGCGTCGGGCGGGTCACGAAGATCGAGCCGGCGCTGAGCAGATCGAGCGCGGTGAACGGCGGCACCGGCCCGGAGGCATTTCCGTAGGTGACGATGAGGCCGCGGCGAGCAACCGAGCCGAGCGAGGCGGACCAGCTGGCCTTGCCGACGCCGTCGAGGACGATCGGCACGCCTTTGCCTTCGGTCAGCGAGCGGACCTCCGCGGCCAGAGCGTCGAGCGGAGAGCACAGGGCATGGTCGGCGCCGAGCTCCTTTGCCAGCGCCGCCTTTCGGCTGTCGCCGGCGTGCGCGATCACGGTGGCGCCGAGATGCTTCAGCCACGGCACCAGGATCGACCCCACGCCACCGGCCGCGGCGTGAACGAGCACCGCTTCGCCCGGCTGTACCCGCGCGCAACGCTCGACCAGATATTCGGCCGTGCATCCCTTGAGCATCGCCCCGGCCGCCTGCTCGAAGGAAACCGCGTCCGGAAGCTTCACCAAGCGGTCGCCGTCGACCAGGCGGTGTGTCGTGTAGGAACCAAGAGGCCCGGTGAAATAGCCTACCCGGTTTCCCTCCCGAAAATCCTCGACGCCTTCGCCAACGGCCTCGACAATACCGGCTCCCTCATTACCGAGGCCGCCTGGCAGCGGAACCGTGTACAAGCCGGAGCGGTGATAGGTATCGATGAAATTGAGCCCGACAGCTTCGTTTCCGACCAGCACTTGGCCGGGCCCCGGCCGGGGGATGTCGATCGCTTCCGGGTGCAACACCTCGGGGCCTCCGGTCTCCCGCAGGACGAACGCGTAGGCCTCGCTCATCCGACATGCTCGGCGAAGAAGGCGTCGGTGCGTTCGTCCGCCAACCGCGCCGCCGCGTCGCTGCGGCGCCTGCCCATCTCGGCCGCGAAACCGTGATCCTCGCCGGGATAGTCATAGAGCGTGACCCGCGGGTGCGGATCGAGCGCGTCGTGCATCGCCTGTTGCTGCTCCGGCGCGACGAAATGGTCGGCACCGGCAATGTGGAGGAGGAGTGGCTTCGCGATGGCATTCCGCTCGTCGAGGATATTGGGCAGGCCGACGGCATAATAGCCGACGCTCGCATCGGCGTCGGTGCGGGCGGCCGTCATGTAGGCCAGGCGCCCGCCGAGGCAGTAGCCGACCACGCCGACCTTGCCCCCGTCGGGCAGGCGGGCGCGGGCGGCGCGGATCGTCGCCTCGATGTCCTTCACCCCCTGATCCTGGTCGAACCTGCCCATCAGCTCGAGCGCGCGCTTGAATTCGGGCTCGATGTCCGGGTCGAGCTCGATTCCCGGCTGGAGGCGCCAGAACAGGTCCGGAGCGAGGGCAAGGTAGCCGTTGGCGGCGAAGCGGTCGCACTTGCGGCGGATGCCTTCATTGACTCCGAATATCTCCTGGATGACGACGATGGCGCCGCGCGGGCTGCCTTGAGGCTCGGCCGCATAGGCCTCGAAGCTGCCGCTGCCGTCGAGCGTCTCGATCCGCACCATCTGCTCTCCTCCTTGTCTGGCGGCGCCTCTATACACATAGGAACACGGCGCAACAGGAGGCAGCCCATGAAGATCAGCGTCGACGTCGACTGCACCCCCGAGGAGGCGCGGCGGTTCCTCGGCTTTCCCGACCTGACCCCGGTCCACCAGGCCTATGTCGAGCGGATGACCAAGGCGGTCAGCGAAGGCGTCACGCCCGAAGCCTTCACCGAGCTGGCGCGGCAATGGGGGCCGATGAACGAGGCGGGCATGCAGATGTGGCGATCGATGCTCGAGGGCATGAGCGGGCGGCGTGACGGCTGATACGATCTACGCGCTCTCCTCCGGCAGCCCGCCGGCGGCCGTCGCGGTCGTCCGGATCAGCGGCCCTCGTGCGGACGCGGCGCTGCGGGCGCTCGCCGGGAGGCTGGCAGAGCCTCGGGTCGCGACCCTCGCCGCGTTGCGCGGAGCCGGCGGGGAGCGGCTCGACACGGCCCTCGTGCTTCGTTTTCCCGGCCCGGCGAGCGCGACCGGCGAGGATATTGCCGAGCTCCACCTTCATGGCGGGCGGGCGGTGGTGGCGTCGGTTCTCGCCGCGCTCCGCGCACAGCCAGGGCTGCGGGAGGCCGTGCCGGGCGAATTCACACGCCGCGCCTTCGAGAACGGCCGCATCGACCTGACCGAAGCGGAAGGTCTCGCCGACCTGATCGAGGCGGAAACCGAGTCGCAGCGCCGTGCCGCCATCTCGCTCGCCCGGGGGCAGCTCAGCCGGCTGGTGGAGGGGTGGCAGCAGCGGCTGAACGACCTTGCTGCCCAACTCGAGGCGGTGATCGATTTTTCCGACTCGGGCGAAGTCGGCGAGGCGCTGCCGCCGGGGTGGCGGGAGAACGCCGAGACGCTGCGCAGCGAATGGGCCGAACATCTCGCTCGACCGAGCGTCGAGCGGCTGCGCTCCGGCATCCGGCTGGTCATCGCGGGGCCGCCAAACTCCGGAAAGTCGAGCCTGCTCAACTGGTTGGTGGGGCGGCAGGCGGCGATCACCTCGGCCATCGCCGGGACGACCCGCGATCTGGTCGAGGCGCCCGCGGCGATCGGCGGCACACCCTTCGTCATCGTCGATACCGCGGGACTGCGGGACAGCAATGACGAGGTCGAAAGCATCGGTATCGCGCGTGCCCGCGAGAGCCTCGCGTTCGCCGATCTGATCCTGTGGCTCGGAGCGCCGGGCGATTGCCCGCAGCCGGAGCGCGCGCTGCTCGTCCAGTCCAAGATCGATATCGCACCCCGTGACGAGGCGGCTGAGGTGCACGTGTCCTCGGAGACTGGCGAGGGTATGGACCGGCTGGTGGCACTGCTGATCGCGCGGGCGAGCCAGCTTCTGCCGCCCGAAGACCAGGTGGCAATGAACGCCCGACATCGTGAGGCCCTCCGGGTGGCGGCCGATGGGCTGCAGCAGGCGGTGGAGCTCAACGATCTCGTCCTCGCCGCGGAGGGTCTCCGCGTCGCCCGGGGCGCCCTCGGCCGGGTCACGGGGCGCGGCGGCGTCGAGGAGCTCTTGTCCGCCGTCTTCAGCCGCTTCTGCCTGGGCAAGTAGCCGCGCCTCTTCATTGTTTCACGTGGAACATGTAGGGGCGGCGCGGTGACGCAGAGCTTCGACATCGTCGTAATCGGAGGCGGCCACGCCGGCTGTGAGGCCGCGGCGGCAGCGGCGCGCATGGGCGCGTCGGTGGCTCTGGTCAGCTTCACCCGCGCCCAGATCGGCGCCATGTCCTGCAACCCGGCGATCGGCGGGCTCGGCAAGGGCCATCTCGTGCGGGAGGTGGATGCGTTCGACGGGCTGATCGCGCGTGCCGCCGATCATGCCGGCATTCACTACCGGATGTTGAACGCCAGCAAGGGGGCAGCCGTCCGCGGGCCGCGGGTCCAGGCAGACCGTGCCCGCTTCCGTGCCGCGATCCACGAAATGTTGGGCGCGCATGACGGCCTGACCATCATCGAAGGGGAGGCGGCCTCTCTCGATCTGGACGGCAGCAGAATCGCCGGCCTCTGCCTCGCGAGCGGGGACGCCATTCGGGCGAGAGCCGTGGTCCTCGCCACCGGCACCTTCCTCGGCGGCAAGCTGCACTTCGGCATGACCAGCCGCTCCGGCGGCAGGGTCGGCGAGCGGGGAGCAACCGCGCTGGCGGCGCAACTGCGTCTTCTCGGCCTGCCCCTCGCCCGCCTCAAGACCGGGACGCCGCCGCGTCTCGACGGGCGGACGATCGAATGGGCCGGCCTGGAGCGGCAAGAGAGCGATGCCGAGAGCTGGACGATGTCCGCGCTCACCGCCGCACGGGCTGCGCCTCAGCTCTTTTGTGCCGTCACCCGCACGACGCCCGAGACGCACGCAATCATCCGCGCGAACCTGGACCGGTCTCCCCTTTTCGCGGGAGCGATCAGCGGCACCGGGCCGCGTTACTGCCCGTCGATCGAGGACAAGGTCCACCGCTTCGCCGACCGCGACGGCCACCAGGTCTTCCTCGAGCCGGAAGGGCTGGACGACGCCACCGTCTATCCGAACGGCATCTCGACCTCGCTCCCCGTGGACGTCCAGCGGGCCCTCGTGCGATCGATGTCCGGCCTCCAGCGTGCCGAGATCCTGCAGCCCGGCTACGCGGTCGAGTACGACCATGTCGATCCCAGGATCCTCGATTCGACGCTGGCGGTGCGCGAGGTCGAGGGGCTGTACCTTGCCGGTCAGATCAACGGCACGACCGGCTACGAGGAGGCGGCTGCGCAAGGCCTGGTCGCCGGCCTCAACGCTGCCGCCTGGGCCGGAGGAGGCTCGCCGGTCCTGTTCGACAGGAGCGAAAGCTATATCGGCGTGATGGTCGACGATCTGATCCTGCAGGGCGTCACCGAGCCTTACCGTATGCTCACCTCGCGCGCTGAATTCCGGCTGCGGCTGCGCGCGGACAATGCCGAGGCGCGCCTCACTCCCAAGGCCCGCGAACTGGGCTGCGTCACGGAAGAGCGGCGGCGGCACTGGCAGCGCCGCCAGGAGGCGCGGGAGGCGATCGAGGCGGTGCTGGCCCGCCCCGTCCGCGCCGCGGCTTTGCACGCCCAGGGCGTCGCCGTTCGGGACGACGGTACCGCCCGTCCTCTCACGGAATGGTTGCGATTCCCCGATCTGACCGCAATGGCGCTGGGTCGCATGGCGCCAGAACTGGCCGCGGCCCCGCGGGCGCTTCTTGACGAGGCGGTGGCGGACCATCGCTACGCGCCTTATGTCGAACGCCAGCAGGCGGAGGTGGCGCGGCTGCGGACCGACGAGGCGGTACGCCTCCCGCGCGACCTAGACTTTGCTGCGGTTCCAGGGCTGTCCAACGAGATGGTGGAGCGCCTGTCCCCCGCGCGGCCGGACACGCTCGGCGCCGCCGGGCGGGTGCGCGGCATAACCCCCGCCGCACTGGCGGCGATCCTGATCCATATCCGGCGCCGAGCCGCGTGATGCCCGAAGAGGAAGCGCAGACCGCGCTTGGTGTTCCACGTGAAACATTGCGCCGGCTGCACGCCTTTGCCGCGCTGTTGAAAGCCGAAAATGAGCGGCAAAACCTCGTCTCGCGCAGATCCATCGATGCGCTGTGGGGGCGGCACATCTACGATTCGGCGCAGCTTGTCCGTTTCGCTCCGGCGGACGCCCGGACCTGGCTCGACCTCGGCACCGGGGCGGGGTTTCCCGGCCTGATCGTCGCGGCGTTGCACGAGGCCCGCGTGACAATGATCGAATCTCGAAAGTTGCGAGTCGATTTCCTGCGCCGGGCGGCGGTGCTGCTCGGAGTCGACGCGAAGGTCGAGATCGTCTGCGCCAGGGTCGAGAGCCTGCCGGACGCCGCGTACGACGTGATCAGCGCGCGCGCCTTCGCGCCCCTCGACAAGCTGCTCGCGCTCGGCGAGCGGTTTTCCACTGCCGAGACGGTCTGGATCCTTCCGAAGGGCCGCAACGCGAATACGGAACTGGAAGCCGCGCGCGCTTCATGGCAGGGTAGCTATCGTCTCGAACCGAGCCTCACCGACGCCGATGCGCGGATCATCGTCGGCCGGGGCGTTCAACGCAGAGCGAAGGGAAAGCGGAGCCGATGATCCGGATCGCCGTGGCCAACCAGAAGGGCGGGGTCGGCAAGACCACGACGGCGATCAACCTCGCCACCGCGCTGGCGGCGACCGGCTGGCGGCTGCTGCTCGTCGACCTCGACCCGCAGGGCAACGCATCGACGGGCCTGGGCATCACCCACGCGCAACGCGGCCTTTCGAGCTACGACGTGCTGACCGGACAGGCGGCAATCGACGAGGCGGTGATCCCAACCCGGGTGCCGCGCCTCGATCTCGTTCCCGCCACCGTCGATCTCTCCGGCGCCGAGATCGAGCTCGTCGCATTGGAGGAGCGGACGCATCGCCTCGATCGCGCCCTAGACCCGGCCGGCGCGCGCTGGGACGTCTGCCTGATCGACTGTCCGCCGAGCCTCGGGCTCCTGACGATCAACGCGCTCGTGGCGGCCGAATCGATCCTGGTGCCGCTCCAGACCGAATTCTTCGCTCTGGAGGGGCTCAGCCAGCTCCTCCAGACCATCGAGCGGATCCGTGCCCGCTTCAATCCCGAGCTCTCCATCCTCGGCGTGGCGCTGACCATGTACGACCGTCGCAACAACCTGTCTTCCCAGGTCGCCGACGATGTGCGCGCCTGCCTCGGCAAGGTGGTGTTCGAGACGGTGATCCCGCGCAACGTGCGGCTTTCCGAAGCACCCAGCCACGGCATCCCCGCACTGATCTACGATCATCGCTGCCCCGGCTCCGAGGCGTACATGCAATTGGCGCGCGAGCTTATCGGACGGCTACCCAAGCCGGCGGCGGCGGCATGAGCGACGAAACCCCCGCCCGCAAGCGTCCGTCCGGCCTCGGCCGTGGCCTCTCCTCGCTTCTCGGCGAGGTAGCGCAGGAGGCGCCGGTCGCCACCGGCGGCAATGCCGGCGGGGCGCCCCAGCGGGGCGGCATCCAGATGATGCCGGTTTCGTCCATCGAGCCGCACCTCGACCAGCCGCGACGCCATTTCGACGAGGAGGCGCTCGAGGAATTGGCCGAATCGATCCGCGCCCGCGGCCTCATCCAGCCGATCGTCGTGCGGCCGCACGGCCATCGCTACCAGATCGTCGCCGGCGAACGGCGCTGGCGGGCGGCGCAGCGGGCGCGGCTCCACGAAGTCCCGGTGATCGTGCGGGAGTTCACCGATTCCGAGACGCTCGAAGTCGCCCTGCTCGAGAATATCCAGCGCCGCGATCTCAACGCGGTCGAGGAAGCGGAAGCCTATAAACGGCTGATGGACGAGTTCGGCCACACCCAAGAAGCGCTCGGCAAGCTCGTCCACAAGTCGCGAAGCCATGTCGCTAACTTGTTGAGGTTGCTCGATCTTCCCGAGTCGGTTCGGGCGCTGGTGGCGACCGGCGAGCTCAGCATGGGTCATGCCCGCGCGCTGGTGACGGCGCTTGACCCGGAGGCGGCGGCGAAGGATGTCGTCGCCCGCGGCCTCTCCGTCCGCGACACCGAGAAGCTCGCCAAGTTCGGCAAGCCGGGCCGCGAGCGCCAGCCCAAGCTGGAATATAAGGGTGCGTCGGCCGACATCGACGCGCTCGAGCGCCAACTCGGCGACATGCTCGGCCTCAAGGTCCAGATCGCCCACCGCCCCGACGGCGGCACGGTCGCGCTTCACTATTCGAGCCTGGACCAGCTCGACATGATCTGCCAGCGCCTCAGCGGCGAGCGTATCTAGTCGCGATCTCCCGTTTCAACCCGTCACCCCGGACTTGATCCAGGGTCCACCTTCATCAACGGCGCGCAGGTGAACGTAAGAAGGTGGATTCCGGATCAAGTCCGGCATGACGAAGAGGATTCGACCCGAAAGCCAACCACGCTCTAACGCAGGCGCGCCGCCTGGCGGCAGATGGCGAACAGTTCCTCGTCGACCGCGACGGGGCCGAGGCCGCCGGAGGCCTTGAGAGCGCGCTCGGCGGCGACCAGGCGGCTGAGGCTCTTGGCGAGAAGATCCGCGCGCCACCGCCCCAGCTGCCGCGCGACGGCGGGCTTTTCCTTCCAGAACAAAGACTTGCCTTGTGACGCCATGACGGCATCCGGCGTCGCTCCGCGCTCCACGGCAGCGCGCATCCGGGCGAGCAGGCTCATCCGCCGAAGCACGGCGCGGATCAGTGGCACCCCTTCAATCCCCTGGCTCGACAGACGGAGCAGCTCGGATTGCAGCAGTGCCGCGTCGCCACTTCCGACGCTGTCGACGAGCCGGCTGAGATCGCCCTCCTCCGCGGCGGCGCCGACCGCGTCGAGCGCATCATGGTCGAGCTCGCGCGGACGCTCCGGCGCCGCATCGAGAAAGGCGGCGAGCTTGGCCAGCTCCTGGCCAAGTACGGCACGATTCCCGCCGCATGCGTCCGCCAGTCGCCGGGCGACGTCGGGACGCACAATCAGGCCCTCGCTGCGCCCCATCTCGGCGGCGAGTCGCTCAGCGTCCTGGCCTTCTGGCGCATAGCTCGCGAAGGCCATGGCGTCGGGCCGCGCGAGGGCAAGCTTGAGCAGCTTCGAAGCCGGCTTCAGCGCGCCGGCGATGAGCAGGACGGGGTTTCCGGCGGCCGGCGCCTCCGCCAGCGCCTCGACAGCGGCCAGGCACTCGTCCCCGGCGGGGTCGACCAGCACGTAGCGGGCGCCGCCGAACAGTGAGATCGAGGCGGCCTCGTCGGCCAGCCGGGCAGGGTCTCCGCGCAGCTCGGAGCCGCTGAGCTCCACCCGTTCGGCTTCCCCGCCAAGCGCGCCGGCGACGAGCTTCGCAAGCGCCCGCGAGCCGCTGTCGTCGGGGCCGTAAAGGAGGAAGAAGCGCTGGTCCCCGGGGCTGCGAAGGGCGCGCTCGATCTGCGCCCGGTTCGCCTTCACCGGGCCGGCCCGCCCTGGTTGCGGGCGTAGAGCGCGATCCGGGTGACGATCTGGTCGGCGACCAGCTTGGAGAGGCGCTCGAGGGCGGTCTGCTCGGCCGCAACGGTGGCATATTCGGACGAGACGACGTCGATGCCGACATCCGACCCCGCGGTGGCGTCGAGAACGACCGTGCCCCTTGCCTGCTCGATCAACCGATAGCGCGCGCGCAGCGTCCGCCGCTCGCGGGTCGGCGCGTCGTCGGAGCGGATGCCGAAGGCGGTGATGTTGTCGTCGAGCAGGACTTCCAGCCGGTAGCGGGCGCTGCCGTCCGTCCGCCCGCCGAGCCGGTCCTCCAGCGCCGTGCGCACCAACCAGCCCGACTTCCCGTCGATCGGAGCGACGGAAACAGAGTGCAGCGACTGCGCGACCGGGCCCGCGCCGCCGCCGGCGTACAGCGGATGCAGGCCGCAGCCGGGGAGCGCCAGCGCCATGCAGAGGGCAGCCAGGCGCCTCATGCGACGATGTTCACGAGGCGATCCGGCACCACGATCACCTTGCGCGGCGCCTTGCCCTCGAGCTGCCGGGAAACCTTGTCGGAGCCGAGCGCCAGCGCCTCCAGCGCCTCCTTGCCGGAGCCCTTAGGCGCCGTCAGCGTGTCGCGCAGCTTACCGTTGACCTGCACCGCGATGGTCACCTCGTCCTCGACCAGCAACGCGGGGTCCGCCTCGGGCCAGGGCGCGTCCGCGATGAGGCCCTCGCGGCCCATCGCCGTCCACGCCTGCTCCGCCAGATGGGGGACCATCGGGGCGGCGAGCCGAACCATCGCCTCGACCGCAGCGCTGCGGGCGGACGAGACCGGCGCCTTCTCGATGGCGGTGGCCAGCTCGTAGAGATTGGCGACCGCCTTGTTGAACGAGAGGCTCTCGATGTTCGCGCCGACGGCAGCGATGGTCTGGTGCAGCTTGCGGGTGAGCGGCCGATCCTCGGCCGCGTCGCCCTCGCCGCCCAGCCAGGACGAATGTCCGCGCTCCGCCTCCTCCGCCGCCAGCCGCCACAGCCGCTGGACGAACCGCCATGCGCCCTGAATGCCGGCTTCGCTCCATTCGAGGTCGCGTTCGGGGGGACTGTCCGAAAGCATGAACCAGCGCACTGCGTCGGCGCCGTACTGATCGACGATCGGCTCGGGATCGACGGTGTTGCGCTTCGACTTGGACATCTTCTCGATGCGGCCGCGCGTCACTGGACCGGCGTGGCTCTCCGCCTCCTCCGGCGTCAGCCACCGCCCCGCGGCATCCTGGAAGGTGACGTGGGTCACCATGCCCTGCGTGAACAGGCCCTGGAACGGCTCCGCGATGTCGAGCCGGCCGGTGCGCTGCAGCGCCCGCGTCCAGAAGCGGGCGTAGAGCAGGTGCAGGATCGCATGCTCCACCCCGCCGATATACTGGCCGACCGGCAGCCAGCGCTCCGCCACCTCCCGGTCGAACGGCTTGTCGTCCGGCTGGCTGGCGAAGCGGATGAAGTACCAGCTCGAATCGACGAAGGTGTCGAGCGTGTCGGTCTCGCGCCGCGCCGGGCCGCCGCAGGACGGGCAGGCCGCATCCGCCCAGGTCGGATGGCGATCGAGCGGGTTGCCGGGAATGTCGAAGGCGACGTCGTCGGGCAGCACCACCGGCAGCTGCTCGCGCGGCACCGGTACCGGGCCGCATGTCGCGCAGTGGACGATCGGGATCGGCGTCCCCCAGTAACGCTGGCGCGAGACGCCCCAATCCCTGAGCCGCCACACCGTCGTGCCCTCGCCCCAGCCATCCTCCTCGGCGCGGGCGATGACGGCGCGAATGCCCTCCTCCGCGGTGAGGCCGTCGAGGAAGCCGGAATTCACCAGCCGGCCCGGGCCCGTATAAGCCTCGTCGCCGATCGGCTCGACGGCCTCCTCGGGTGTCGGAGCGACGACGCGAGTGACGGGCAGACTGTACTTGCGGGCGAAGTCGAGGTCGCGCTGGTCGTGCGCCGGGCAGCCGAAGATAGCGCCGGTCCCATAGTCCATCAGCACGAAGTTGGCGACGTAGAGCGGCAGCTTCCACCCGGCGTCGAACGGGTGCAGGACCTTGATGCCGGTGTCGAAGCCCTGCTTCTCCGCGGTCTCCAGCTCGGCCGCGGTGGTGCCGCCCTTCCGGCATTCCTCGACGAAGGCGGCGAGCGCCGGGTCGTGCGCGGCAAGCTCGGTCGCGATCGGATGATCGGGCGAGATCGCCGCGAAGCTCGCGCCGAAGATCGTGTCCGGCCGCGTCGTGAACACCTCGAAGCCGGTGATTCCGGGAAGGTGCGATGCCAGCTCGAAGCGGAACCTCAGGCCCTGGCTCTTGCCGATCCAGTTCTCCTGCATCAGCCGCACCTTGTCCGGCCACTGGTCGAGCGTGTCGAGCCCGTCGAGCAGCTCCTCGGCGAAGTCGGTGATCCTGAGGAACCACTGGCTGAGCTTGCGCCGCTCGACCAAGGCGCCGGAGCGCCAGCCGCGCCCGTCGATCACCTGCTCGTTGGCGAGCACGGTCATGTCGACCGGGTCCCAATTGACCTCGCTCTCCTTGCGGTAGACCAGCCCCGAGTCGAACAGGTCGAGGAACAGCGCCTGCTCGTGGCCGTAATAGGCCGGGTCGCAGGTCGCCAGCTCCCGGCTCCAGTCCAGCGCGAAGCCGAGCCGCTTCAGCTGCGCCCGCATCGTCGCGATGTTCGACCAGGTCCACTCCCCGGGATGGACCTTCTTCTCCATCGCCGCATTCTCGGCCGGCATGCCGAAGGCGTCCCACCCCATCGGATGGAGCACCTCATGGCCCGTCATCCGCCGGTAGCGGGCGAGCACGTCGCCCATCGTATAGTTGCGGACGTGGCCCATGTGGATGCGCCCCGACGGATAGGGGAACATCTCCAGGACGTAGGAGCGGGGCTTGGCGCTGGTGTCGGAGGCGTGGAAGGTTCCCCGATCCTCCCAGACCTTCTGCCAGTGCGCGTCGGCCTCGAGCGGGTTGAAG
>Ga0070692_10000444_pt1 | contig 12606 bp, 11 predicted proteins | sample KBSK1102metaG_FD_64675 | JGI IMG/M metagenome (GOLD analysis project Ga0070692, IMG submission 64675) | Corn, switchgrass and miscanthus rhizosphere microbial communities from Kellogg Biological Station, Michigan, USA - KBS K1-10-2 metaG | ecosystem: Host-associated > Plants > Roots >...
AGGTACTCCGACCGCATCCCCAGGTCGATCTTCATCTTCCCGACCGCCCCGATCGCCTTGTTCAGCCCGGCGACCCCCTCCTTGACCGCGACCAGCGCGTCGTTCAGGTTCTTGTGGGTCTCGTCGCTCTGCACGAGCTTGCCGACCGTGCCCTCCCCTTCGCGGATCCGGCCCGTGATCTGGTTCAGGTTGTCGGTGGTCGTCTCGAGCTTCTCCGAAATCTCGCGGATGTTCGCGATGCCGCTCGAAACGTTCCCCTGGTTGGAGGCGACGACGGAGTCGACGCGCGCGACCAGGTCCTTCATCGCCGCCGAGAACGCCCGGAAGTTCGCGATCGTCGCGTCGACGCCGACGCGGTTGGTCTCCACCATCGAGCGCACCTCCTGGCTGATGAGGCGCATGTTCTCGACGATGTCCGCGAGACGTTCCTCTCCCGCCGCGCCGCCCAGCGAATCCTTCAGGCTCTTCGTGATCGACTTGATGTCCACCTCGATGTCGCGGGCGAGCTTCGTGATCTCGTCGAAAGAGACCGGAACGCCGCCGACGATGACCGCGTTGTCCGGCAGAGGGGAGGCGCCGAACGGCCCCGGCACCAGCTCGACGTACTTCTCGCCGAGTAGTCCGCGGCTCTCGATCGACGCGGACGCTCCCTGCCGCAGAGCCACGTTCGGATCGAGATCGACGTCCACGAGCGCCTTGCCCTCGACGAGCCGGATCTTCGAGACCTTGCCGACGCTCACTCCCGCCACCCGGACGGCCGTCTTTTCGTCCAGGCCGGCCACGTTCTGAAATTGAACCGTGATCTTTCGCGGGGCGCCGCGCCCGAGGCGCAGATCTTCGATCTTCCAGATGAGGAGACCGGTGATCGCGAGAACGACCAGGAAAAATGCGCCGACCTTCGCCGCCGTGCTCATGGGACCTCCGAAACAGCGGGGCTCTCTTCCCGCTGGAACTCTACCGTGAGCGGCCCCTTCGCGCTTCCCTGCACGAACTGGCGGACCGCCGGATGATCGGATCTCAGGAATTCTTCGGGAGGCGCCTCGAACAGGATGCGTCCTCCGGCCAGGAGAGCGATCCGGTCGCCGATCTTCCGTGCGCTCTCCATGTGGTGCGTGATCGTGACGATCGTGACGTCGAGCCTCTCCTTCATCTCGAGGATCACTTCGTCGATGACGTCGGTCATGATCGGATCGAGGCCCGTGTTCGGCTCGTCGAACAGGAGGATCTCGGGCCGGTGGGCGATCGCGCGCGCGAAGCCGACGCGCCGCCGCATCCCGCCCGAGAGCTCGGAGGGGCGCTTGCCCTCCACGTTCGGCAACCGCACGAGGGCGAGACACTCCCGGACGCGCTCACGAACCTCCGCCGGCGGGCGCCCCGACCGCCGCAGCGGAAAGGCGACGTTGTCGAACACGGACATCGAGTCGAAGAGCGCTCCCTCCTGGAACGACATCCCGAACTCCTTGCGGACCTCGGTGCGCTCCCGGTTGGAAAGGGCCCAGAAGTCCCGCCCGTCCACGAAGATCCGGCCGGAGTCCGGAGAGACCAGCCCGATCAGGTGCTTCAGGAGAACGCTCTTGCCGGTGCCGGACGGCCCGACGACGACGAGCGACTCGCCGTCGGCGATCGAGAGGTCGATTCCGTCGAGCACCACCTTCCCGTGGAACGACTTGCGGAGGTCCTCGACCCGGATCTTGGCGCCGTCCCGCGGCGGAGTTGGAGCTTCGGCCATCAGAAGAGCAGCTTCGTGAGAAAGAAGTCGGCGAGGAGGATCGAGAGACTTCCGCCGACCACCGCGCGCGTCGTCGAGCGCCCGACCCCTTCCGCGCCCCCCTCCGTGTAGTAGCCGCGCACGCACGCGATCAAGGAGAAGATCAGGCCGAACACTGCGGCCTTGATGATCCCGGAGGTCACGTCGGAGAGCTCGAGAAACTGGAACGAGTTGTCGACATAGGTGATCGGGTTCGCGCCGAAGAGCTGCACCGCGACGAGGTAGCCGCCGTACATGCCGACGAAGTCGCCCACGATCACGAGCAGCGGCATCATGAGGATCGACGACAGCACCCGGGGCACCACCAGGTACTGGACGGGCTCCGTTCCGAGCGCAGTCAGCGCGTCGATCTGCTCGGTGACGCGCATCGTGCCGAGCTCCGCGGCCATCGCGCTGCCGACGCGGCCCGTCACCATGAGCGCGGTCAGGACCGGCGCGAGCTCGCGGGTCAGGGAGAGCGCGACGACGCTTCCGACGAAGCCCTCGGCGTGGAAGCGCTGGAACCCGTGGAAGGTCTGGAGCGCCAGAACCATCCCGGTGAAGAGGGTCGTCAGGAACACGACCGGGATGGAGTCGACGCCCACCCGGACCATCTGGCGGAGGTGCTCCGGACCGTCGTAGGGCGGCCGGACGGACCACCCCGCGGTCTGCCCCAGCATCTGGAAGAAGCGGCCGAGTTCCTCCAGGACGTGCAGGAGTATCCGGCCGATCGCCTCGAGGAACTTCACCGCCGGTGCACCCGGGGAACGCGCGGACCGATTCCGCAGAGAATCTCGTACGGCAGGGTGTCCGCGGCGCGGGCGAGGTCCCAGGCGGTGACCCGGAGCGCACCATCGGACCCGAGACAGATCACCCGGTCCCCGGTCCGGGCGCCCAGGCCGGTCGCGTCCACGAGAGTCAGGTCCATGCTCACCGCGCCCACGACGGGCGCTTCTTTCCCCCGCAACAGAACGCGCACTCGCCCCGAGAAGGATCGGCGGAAGCCGTCATGATAGCCGATCGGCAGCACGGCAATCGTCGAAGGACCCGGCGTCACGAAGCGGCCTCCGTAGCCGAGCGGGATGCCCGGCGGAACTTCCCGGAGCGACATCACGCGGGTCTCGAGCGTGAGCGCGGGTTCGAGAACGTCGTCGTCTCCCGACGGCGAAACTCCGTAGAGCGCGAGACCCGGCCGCACGGCGTCGAGCCAGGATGCAGGATGGAGCAGAACTCCGGCCGAGTTCGCCAGGTGAACCATGCCCGGAGCAACCCCGTGGCCCGCGAGGGCTTCGACGCCGGCCCGCAGGCTCTCGATCTGCTCGCGCGTTCGCGGAGAATCCGGATCCTCGGCGGATGCGAGGTTGCTGAACGTTCCGGCAACGCGGAGTCCGCGCGCGCCGCGCAGAATCTGCGCCAGCTCGCCCAACTCCTCGGAACGGAAACCGATCCGTCCCATTCCGGAGTCGAGCTTGATCTGCACGGGCAGCGGGTCTGTAAACCCCGCCGCCGCCCGGGCGAAGGCCAGCGCCTGTGTCCGGTCGTACAGGGCCGGCGTCAGGCCGTAAGCGCGATGCGCGGACGCGTCGGCGGGGTCCGAGAAGTTCAGGAGCAGGATCTCGCCCCCGACTCCCGCCCGCCGGAGCGCCACACCCTCTTCGGCCACGGCCACCGCGAAGGTGCGGGCGCCCTCGTTCTCGAGGCGGCGCGCGATCGGGGCGGCTCCGTGGCCGTAGGCGTCGGCCTTCAGGACCGGGATCAGCCGGCGGCCGCTGCCGATGCGGCCCTCGAGGAGACGGTAGTTCCGCACGATCGCTCCGAGGTCGACCGACGCGAACGTCGGCCTCACGAGCGCACCGGGGCAGGTTCTCTCGTCACGGGCGAAGGATGTCAGAGCCGGAACCGCGCGAGAAGCTTCGTCTTCCGTCTCCCGCCTGCCGCCTCCGGTCTCAGAACGGTTCGAGCGCCGGCCCCGCGTAGTCCGCGAAAGTCATGTGGTCCGGCAGGAACACCAGCGGGAAGTCGCCCGTGGGCCCGTTGCGCTGCTTCGCCACGATGACGTCGGCGATGCCCTTGCGCTCGGTGTCCTTGTCGTACATCTCCTCCCGGTAGAGGAAGACCACGAGGTCGGCGTCCTGCTCGAGCGATCCGCTCTCGCGGAGGTCCGCGAGCTGCGGGCGGCGCTGCTCGCCGGTCCGCCGCTCCGGCTGCCGGGACAACTGGGAGAGCGCGATGATCGGAACGCGCAGCTCCTTCGCAAGCAGCTTCAGCCCGCGGGAGATCTGCGAGACCTCCTGGGTCCGGTTGTCGAACCGCCCGTGCCCCATCATCAGCTGGAGGTAGTCGACGACGAGAAGGTCGAGGCCGTGCTCGCGCTTCAGGCGCTGGGCCTTCGCCCGCATCTCCGGGACCGAGAGCGCCGAGCCGTCGTCCACGAAGAACCGCGCGCCGGCCACCTTCGACTGCGCGATCACGAGACGCGTGATGGCCTCGCTCGACGCGTAACCGTCGCGGACCTTCTTCGCGTTCACGTCCGCCTCCGAGCAGAGGACGCGGAAGCCGATCTGCTCCTTGGACATCTCGAGCGAAAAGAAGCCGACCGACCGCCCCTCGCGAATGGATACTTGCTGCGCCACGTTCAGTGCGAGCGACGTCTTCCCGACGGCCGGACGCGCCGCCAGGATGATGAGGTCAGTTTCCTGGAGGCCGGAGGTCATGCGGTCGAGCTCGCGGAATCCGGTCGCGAGCCCCGAGACCGCCCCGCTCCTCTCCTTGGCCTCGTCGATGACGTCCAGGGTGTGGCGGGTGATCTCCCCCATCTTCTCGAAGCCGCCCGAAACCGCACCCTCGGCGATCTCGAAGATCTCGCCGGTGACGTCTCCCAGGAGCTTCTGTGCGTCTTTCTCCTGCGCCAGCCCCTCGCGGACCATCTTCTGGCCCGCGCGGATGAGGCGCCGCATCGTCGATTTTTCCTTGACGATCCGCGCGTAGTGCTCGACGTTCGCAACGTCGGGCACCCCGTCGAGGAGCGACGACAGATAGGTCGCGCCGCCCGCCTTGTCGACGGCTCCCGCGCGGGACAGCTCCTCGCGCAGCGTCAGCACGTCGATCTCCGCCGAGCGCTGCGCGAGCTCCGTCATCGCCCGGTAGATCCGGCGGTGCGTGTCGGGGAAGAAGTCGTCTTCCTTGAGGATCGGGAAGACGAAGGCGAGCGAGTTCGGATCGAGGAGGATCGCTCCGAGAACGGACCTCTCCGCTTCGAGGTTCTGCGGGAGCCCCTTTTCCGTCGTGGTCTCTTCGAGCATCGGGGAAGTGGAGCGCATTCTTCTCGCGCTCTCGAGAGCTGTCAACGCTCGGAGAATTTCCGCATCCATCCGGCGGGGACCTCCCGGCGGCGGGCGCTGCGAAAAAAAATTCTTTTCCGCAGAGCCGCTCTTTTCCGCAACGAGGGTCCCTCGCGGGAGGGACAGATGATGTCCGAGAGGTCGGAGAACCGGTTCTCAGTTCTCCGTTCTCCGCCGACAGCGGCGCCTCTTCACCAGACGAACGCCTTGCTCGCCGCGCGGATGAGTCCGACGACCGTCGGCCAGCCCACGATCTCGTCGACTTTCCCGCGAACGGCCTCGACGCCGCCCTCGGAGTCGACCGCCGAGGCGGAGCAGGCGAGGTATCGCACGCGTCCGGTCCCGCGGGCGGACGCGAAGAGCCCCGCGGCGGTCTCCTCCTCTTCGGAATCCCCGATCTCGCCCGAAACGAGAAGATCGAGCGCGGCCGCGAACCAGACGAGCGTCACCGAGACGTCGAGCGAGGCCGCAGACGCCGCCATCGCCGCGGCCTCGCGCAGGCTCCGGGCCTCCGCCCGGTGGAGCAGGATCACCCAGCTCTCGCGCGGGGCGCCGGTCGTCGCGGTCATCGGAGCCGGATGCGCGCCCGGAGCGCCTCCAGCATCCCGCGGTCCCCGGAGACGCCTCCCGGCGCCTTCTTCCCCTCGAGCGTTCCGTGAAAGTCGCTGCCGGCGGTCACCCCGAGCCCCAACTCCCGCGCCCGGGCGGCGAAACGTTTCTCTTCCGCGGGCCCGTGGTCCGGATGGAAGACCTCGACGGCGTCGAGGCCGTGCGCGGCGAGTCCCGCGATCAGCCCCTCGGCGTCCCGGTACCACACCGAGTGCGCGAGCGAGCAAACGCCGCCCGCCTCGTGGACCGCGGCCAGCACCTCGGGCGCCGCCCACTTCTCGGTCGGCACGTACCAGGGGTGCTCGTCCCCCAGGAAACGGTCGAAGGCCTCGTCGTTCGACGTGGCGTAGCCCGCGCGGATGAGAGCGCGCGCAAGATGCGGCCGCCCCCAGACGCCGTCCCCCACGTCCTCGCGGATGGCGTCGAGGTCGATCGCGAATCCCGCCTCGCGGAGCTTCTGCGCCATCCGCTCTCCGCGGCTCCGCCGGTTTTCCTGGCGCACCGCGAGGTTCTCGTTGAAGGCGAGGTTGTTCTCGTCCACGAAGAGGGCGAGGATGTGGACGTCGTCCTGTCCCGCGAAGCTGGCCGAGATCTCGGCGCCGGGGATGAGCTCGATCCCGACCCGCTTCGCCTCTTCCCGCGCTTCCGGGAGCCCCTGGAGCGTGTCGTGATCGGTCAGCGCGAGCGCGCCGATGCCGGCGGCCGCCATCCGCCGGACGAGCTCCGCCGGGGAATCGAGGCCGTCGGAAACCGTCGAATGGCTGTGGAGGTCGACGCGCAAGCGCTCCGATCTTACGCCGTCGACGGTCTCCCGCATGGTTCATAGAATCGCGGCGTGGATCGTAACGAGGTGGCGCGCATTCTCGAGGAGATCGCGGGAATGCTGGAGCTCAAGGGGGAGAACCCGTTCAAAGTCCGCGCGTACGACGCCGGAGCGCGGGCGATCCGCGGCTTCACGGGCAACCTCGGGGAAGCGGTCCGCACGCGGGAACTCCTCTCGGTGCCGGGGATCGGGGCCGGCCTGTTCGCGAACATCTCCACGCTCGTGTCCGAGGGCTCGCTCCCCTACTACGACGAGCTTCGGGCCTCGTTCCCGCCGGGCCTTCGCGAGTGCCTGCGCGTTCCGGGCTTCGGCGCGCGCAAGGCGAAGGTCCTCCACCGGGAGCTCGGGATCGACTCCCTCGCGGCCCTCGAGGAGGCGTGCCGGGACGGCAGGGTCGCGAGCGTCAAGGGCTTCGGCCCGAAGACCGAGGAACGAATCCTCCGCGGCATCGAAATGCTGAAGACGACGACCGGGCTCCACCGCTACTCGGCGGTGCGCTGGCGCGCCGACGAGCTCGCCGCGTCCCTCCTGGGAACCGGCCTCGCCTCGCGCGTCGAGGTCGCGGGCAGCGTCCGCCGCCGACGCGAGATCGTCGGCAATGTCGACCTGGTCGCGGCCTCCGACCGGCCCGCCGAGGCCGCGCGCGCCTTCCGCGACGTCGCGGGAGTCTCGGAAGTCGTGGCCGCGGAGGAGGGGAAGATCTCGCTCCGCCTGGGCGAAGGTCTCGTCGCGAGGCTCACCCTCGTCCCCGGGGAGGAGTTCGCGGCCGCGCTCCTCCATTCCACGGGATCGCGCGAGCACCATGCGCAGCTCGCCGAGCGGGCGAAGTCACGGCGCCGGACGCTCGACCCGACCGGCATCTTCGCGGGCGGGAGCCGGCCGAAGCGGCTCGCGGCGGCGACCGAGGCCGAAATTTACGGACATCTCGGTCTCCCGTTCATCGCGCCGGAGCTCCGGGAGGGCAACGGCGAGGTCGAGGCGGCGGCGGGCGGCCGGCTGCCGCGGCTCCTCGAGGCTTCTCACATCCGCGGTCTCATCCACGTGCACACCACGGAGTCGGACGGGCGGGCCTCCCTCGAAGACATGGTCGCGGCCGCGCGCGACGCCGGTTACTCGTGGGCGGCGATCACCGACCACAGCCAGAGCGCGGGCTACGCGGGCGGGCTGACGCCGGAGCGTGTCCGGCGCCAGCGGGACGCGATCCGTGCCCTGCAGCCGTCCTTCCCGGACTTCCGGATCTTTCACGGGACCGAAGCGGACATCCTGGCCGACGGCTCGATCGACTACGGCGACGAGTTCCTCGGGTTCTTCGACGTCGTCGTGGCCTCGGTGCACTCGCGCTTCGGGCTGCCGCGGGACGAGCAGACGCGTCGGCTCGTCCGGGCGGTCGAGAACCCGCGCGTCGCGGTGCTCGGGCACCCGACCGGCCGCCTTCTCCTCACGCGCAAGGGCATCGACGCGGACATGGAGGAGGTGCTGAGGGCGGCGGGCCGTTCCGGCTGCGCGGTCGAGATCAACGGGTCCCCGCACCGCCTGGACCTCGACTGGCGCCTCTGCCGGCCGGCGCTCGCCGCCGGCGCGGTCTTCTCGATCGGCCCGGACGCCCACTCGATCCGGGAGCTCGGAAATGCCGAATACGCCGTCGGGATCGCGCGCAAGGGCTGGGTCACGCGCGACGACACGCTCGGTGCGAAGACCGCCGACGAGCTGGCGGCCTGGCTGGAAAAGAGGCGGGGGTCGCCGCTCCCGGGCTGAACCGAAAGCCGCTCTCTGCGGCCTCACCGCGTTCGATTTGCGACGGAATTACAGGAATACACGATTGACCCCAACTACCATTGCCGCATGAGCACGAGACCATCGTGAAGCGCCGGACGCTCTTCATCCTTCTCGTTCTCGCCGCCGCGGCCGGCGGCGCTTACTGGTTTCTCCGAGCCCGCGACCGCAATCAGCCGCTCGAATTCGCCGGCACGATCGAGGCGCGCGACGCGGAGGTGGGATCCTTAGTCGGCGGCCGCGTCTCATCGGTTCTCGTTTCGGAAGGGGACACCGTGAAGGCGGGACAGCCGGTCGTCACGTTCGAGACCGACCTCGGCGCCCTCCAGATCCGCGAACAGCGCGCGGTGGTCGATCAGGCCCGCGCCAATCTCGCGAAGGTGCAGGCGGGACCGCGGCGCGAGGAGATCGCGCGCGCGAGGGCGCAGGTGGAGAACGCGGCGAGGGAGGAGCGGCGGTTGAAGAACCTCCTCGGCCAGGGCCTCATCCCGCGTCAGCAGTACGACGACGCGGCGACGGCCGCGAAGACCGCCGAGGAGACGTACCGGGAGCTCGCGCGCGGCAGCCGCGTCGAGGACGTCCACGCCGCGGAGGGCGCCCTGGACGAGGCCGAGCAGAAGCTCGCCTACCTCCTGCGCCAGAGCCAGGAAACGGTGGTGAAGGCTCCGGCCGACGGCGTCGTCGAGTCGCTCGACCTGCGTCCCGGGGACCTCGTGCCGGCGAACCAGCCGGTCGCCCGGATCCTGGAGCCGGGTCAGCTCTGGGTGCGCGTCTGGGTGCCCGAGCCGCTGCTCGGCCGAGTGCGCGTCGGAGAGGCCGGGACGATCCGGGTCGACACCTTCCCGAAGCGCGAATTCCACGGCAGGGTCGTCGAGATCCGCCAGCAGGGGGAGTACACGCCGCGCAACGTCCAGACCCTGAAACAGCGCATGGATCTCGTCTTCGGCGTCAAGGTGGCGATCGATCCGACGCCGGACCTGAAACCGGGTATGGCCGCGACCGTGCGGCTCATCGACGGAGACCGATGACCGAGAGCTCCAACGGAATCGAGGTTCACGGAGTCTCCCGGGACTTCGGAAAAGTTCGCGCGCTCGATCGCGTGTCGCTCGCCGTGCCTCGCGGAGAGATCTACGGCCTCCTGGGACCGAACGGCTCCGGAAAGTCCACGATGATCCGGATTCTCTGCGGCCTTCTCGCCCCGACCGAGGGCTCGGCGCGCGTGGACGGTCTCGACGTGGCCACGCAGGGGGAGGAGATCCGCCGGCGGATCGGTTACGTGCCGCAGAAGTTCTCGCTCTACGAGGACCTGACCGCGATGGAGAACCTGACCTTCTTCGCGGAGGTCTACGGCCTCTCGGGGGCCCGGCTCACGCAACGTCGAAACTGGGCGATCGAGCTCACCTCGATCGGGCCGTACGTCGACCGGCTGGCGGCGCAGCTTTCCGGCGGCTGGAAGCAGCGCCTCGCTCTCGCCGCGGCCCTCATGCACGAGCCCCGCGTCCTGTTCTTAGACGAGCCCACCGCCGGCATCGATCCGGTCGCGCGGCGGGAGCTGTGGAACCTGCTGTTCACGCTCGCCGCGGGAGGAGTGACGCTCCTCGTCAGCACGCACTACATGGACGAGGCCGAGCGGTGCGGGCGCGTCGGCTACCTCTATCTGTCGAAGATGCTCGTCGAGGGGGACCCGAAGGACCTGACCCGGATTTCGGAAGTCACCCCGCCGGGGACCCGCCGCGTCGAGGCGGAGTGCGAGGCCGGCGTCGCCGCCGTCATGCAGCACGCGCGCGCCCTCCCCTACGTCGAGGACCTCACGATCTTCGGCAACTCCCTCCACATCCTCATGAAGGCCGAGATTCCGGACGACCGGATCGCCCGCGATCTGGAGGCCGCCGCCGGCGCGCCCGTGAAGGTCCGGCCGATCGACGCATCGCTCGAGGACGTTTTCGTCCGGCTGACGGAGATCGAGAGGGGACGGCGCGGCGAGGCCGGAGTCGAAACGGCAACCGAGCACGCGGGGGCCGCCTGATGCGCGGTTTTCGCGCGGTTCTGCGGAAGGAAGCGAAGCAGATGATCCGGGACCGGGGCACGCTTCAGTTCGCGCTGATGGTGCCGGCTCTGCAGCTCGTCCTGTTCGGCCTGATCGACACGAACGTGCGCCACGTCCCGACGGCCGTCTTCGACCAGAGCCGGACCCAGGAGAGCCGGCAGCTGATCAGCGAGCTCGTCAACACGAGCCTCTTCGACGTCGTCGAGGCCGTCGGCTCCCGGGCCGAGCTCCGCGAGCGGATCGTCGCCGCGCGCGCGTCCGTCGGCGTCGAGATCCCCCCGGACTACGCGCGGAGGCGGCTCGCGAACCGGCCGGCCGACGTCCTCGTGCTGATCGACGGATCCGACTCGTCCATTTCGGCGCAGGCCCTCTCCGCCGCCAATGGCGTCGCCCTGGCGACATCCCTGCAGGAGCTCGGCGCGGGGAGCAACCTCCAGAACCTCTCGATCCGGATCCATCCGGTGCTGCTCTTCAACCCGGACTCGAGGAGCGCAAACCTGCTGATCCCGGGTCTCGTCGCAATTCTGCTCACGTTTTCCGGGACGCTTCTCGCCGCCTTCGCCATCGTGCGGGAGAAGGAGCGCGGAACGCTCGAACAGCTGATGGTGACGCCCGCATCCCCGGTTGCCGTCGTGCTCGGCAAGCTGATTCCGTATCTGGTGCTCGCGTTCCTGCAGCTCATTCTCATCCTGGTCCTGATGACGACGGTCTTCCGGGTGCCGATCCACGGCAGCGTGCCTCTGCTGTTCGCGCTGTCGATCGTCTATCTCTTTGCCCTCCTCTCGCTCGGCCTGCTCGTTTCCTCCTGGTCCGGGACGCAGATGGAGGCGATTCAGCGGACCCAGATGTTCCTGCTCCCGTCGATCATGCTTTCGGGCTACATCTTTCCGCTCTCGTCCCTGCCGGCGCCGTTGCGGGTGTTCGCGCAGCTCCTCCCCGCCACGCACTTCATCAAGATTTCGCGGGGAATCATCATCCGCGGCGCCCAGTTCCTCGACCTCTGGCCGAGCGTCGCCGCCCTGCTCGTGCTCGCGGCGGTGCTCGTCGCCGGGTCCACGCGCGCCTTCCGCAAGACCATCGGCTGAGCCGTTCGCTAGAATGCGTTCGATGGCCCATCCGCCGCTGGACCCCGAGACCGAATTCGGCGTTCCCTCGATCGACGACGTCGGAAAGGTCCGCGAGATCGCCGGTCACGTGCGCGCGATCATCGAAGCGCTCGGCCTCGATCCTTCCGACCCCAACCTCCAGGAGACCGACGAACGCGTTGCGAAGATGTACCTGGAGATGTTCCACGGCCTCTCCGAAGGCGCGGAGCCGCGGGTCACGGTCTTTCCCAACGAAGAGCGGTACACCGCGATGGTCATGGAGAAGGACATCCCGTTCTACTCGATGTGCGCGCACCACTTCGTCCCGTTCTACGGGCACGCGCACGTCGCCTACATCCCGAACGACCGGATCGTCGGTCTCTCGAAGATCCCCCGGATCGTGGAGTTCTATGCCCGCCGGCCGCAGCTCCAGGAGCGGCTGACCGAGCAGGTCGCCGCGTTCATGGCGGAGAAGCTGGCGCCCCAGGGGGTGATGGTGGTCATCGAGGCGCGGCACCTCTGCGTCGAGATGCGCGGGGTCAAGAAGCCGGGCGCGCTGACGGTGACGTCCGCGATCCGCGGCATCTTCTTCAATCGGCCGGTGCGGGAAGAGTTCCTGGACCTCCTCAACCGGCGGGGGTAGGCGTCTCCTTTTCCGCGTAGGCCCGCAGCCGCCGGGCCGCCCCGAGGCCGTCGAGTGTCCGGACGCCGTGCCAGGTGAGGTCGTCTCCCGGGACGAAGAGACGCCGCGACCGTTCTCCGAACTCGGCCGCGATTTCCGCGCCGTGCTTGTCTTCGCGAAACGGGTAGGGCTCGCTCGGAAAGAGATGGACCCACGCCCCCCGGGCGCGCGACTCCTGCGGCGTCGCCGTCGGATAGCGCGTCGGCGCGTCTCCGAAGACGTTGACGCCCCCGGCCAGGCGGAGCAGGTCGGCGAGATAGGTGTCGTCGGAGACCGTCATCCAGGGATCGCGCCAGATCCAGCAGGCGTATCGGAACCGGCCGGGGGCCGGGTCGGCTTCCAGGGCGGCCAGCGCCCCCTCGACCCGGACCGCGAGCTCCTCCGCTTCCGCCTCGTTCCCGAGGCTCCTCCCCCACTGCCGGATCGCCCCGGGGACGTCGGCGACGCGCCGCGGAAACGAGACGTCGACCTCGATCCCCTCGGCCCGGAGCGCTTCCAC
>Ga0070692_10000446_pt1 | contig 12573 bp, 10 predicted proteins | sample KBSK1102metaG_FD_64675 | JGI IMG/M metagenome (GOLD analysis project Ga0070692, IMG submission 64675) | Corn, switchgrass and miscanthus rhizosphere microbial communities from Kellogg Biological Station, Michigan, USA - KBS K1-10-2 metaG | ecosystem: Host-associated > Plants > Roots >...
TCTTCCAGTTGCCGACGACGAGTTTCCTTCGCTGCATTCCCCTGACCCTCGCTGGTTTCGAAGCGCCGTAGCCGCGCCGCGCTTGTAGGCGCAAGCACTCCCCCGTAAAGCCCGCGATCGACCCTTCCTTGCCAAAGAGATTTTGCCCGAATGCTCAGCTCCTTCCGCCGCATGTCCAAGTCGTCGATCGGCACCGGCATCATCGGGATCGTCGGCCTTTTGATCGTCATCGGTTTCGCCGCCGGCGACCTTCAGAGTTTGAGCCTTGGGAGCAACGCGCTTCCCGCGAGCGATCTCGCCAAGGCGGGCTCGCAGGAAGTCAGCGATCGCGACATGAGCTCGACGATGCAGCGCCGCCTCGCGCAGGTTCGCCAGCAGAACCCGGAAGCGACTTATGCCGACCTCGCCGGCGACTTCGATCCGCTCCTTCAGGGGCTGATCGACCAGGCTGCGATTCAGGCGTTCGCCGACAAGCACGGCCTCGCCTTGTCGAAGCGGCTGGTCGACGCGGAGATCGCCAACATTCCCGGAGTGAAGGGGCTGAACGGCCAGGTCAGCACCAAAGGCTATCAGGCGTTCCTCGCCCAGCAGCAACTCACCGACCGCGAAGTCCGCGGCTTCATCTCCGGAAGCCTGCTCGAACGGCTGATGATCACGCCGGCTGCAACCAGCGCCCGCGTGCCGATCGGAATGGCGACCCCCTACGCCTCGATGCTTCTCGAGCAGCGGCAGGGCCAGGTTGCACTTGTTCCGATCTCAATTTTCGAAGCGGGCCTCAATCCGACCGACGCGCAGCTCCAGCAATATTATACCGCCAACCGCTCCCGTTACATGGTGCCCGAGCAGCGGGTGTTGAAGATCGCGCCGATCAGCGACGATCTGGTCGCCAACGTCTCCGCGAGCCCGCAAGAGGTCGAGGCTTATTACAAGGCCAATCAGGATATCTACGGCGCCAAGGACATCCGCACGATCAGCCAGGCGGTGGTCCCCGACCCGAAGGTCGCGGCCGGGATCGCACAGCGCGCGAAAAGCGGCCAGAGCTTCGTCGAGGCTGCCAAGCCCGCCGGCCTCGGAGCCGCCGACGTTGCCCTCGGCGAGGTGACTCGAAGCGACTTCACCGGCAACTTCGGAGACAAGGTCGCGGCCGCCGCCTGGGCCGCGCAGCCCGGGGACGTGGTCGGCCCGATCCAGTCGCCGCTCGGCTGGCACGTCATCAAGATCGAAGGGGCGAAAACCCAGCCCGGCAAATCACTCGATTCCGTCCGTGGCGAGATTTCGCAAAAGCTGACCGCCGACAAGCGCAAGAACGCGCTCGCGGACCTCGTCAACAAGATCGAGGACCAGCTTGATGGCGGGGCGAGCTTCGACGAGGCGGCGAGGAAAGCAGGCCTGACGATCACCAGCACTCCGCTGATCACCGGAAGCGGCGAGGCTCGCGGCGATCCGTCGTACAAATTCCCGGCGGAGTTCGCGCCCGCGCTGAAATCGGGCTTCGAGATCGCTCCGACCGACGAGCCGGTCGTCGAGACTTTGCCGGACGACAAGGGCTTCGCGCTGGTCGCTTCAGCGCAGGTGGTCCCGGCGGCGCCAGCCCCGCTCCAGACCGTCCGCGACAAAGTGAAGGCAGACTGGGTCCACGGTCAGGCGCTCCAGAAAGCGCAGGCGTTCGCCAAGGCGATCGCTGCGAAGGCCACCGGCAAGACCTCGCTTGCGGACTCGGCCAAGGCGGCCGGAAAGGCGCTCCCGCCGGTCCAGACGGTCACCTTGCGCAGGATCCAGCTCTCGCAGATGGGCGACAAGGTCCCTGCCCCGCTGCGCGCAATCTTCTCGACCGCCGCCGGAAAGACGCAGGTTGGGCCAGCTCCGCAAAATCAGGGCTTTTTCGTCGTGAAGGTCGACAAGATCGTTCCAGGCAACGCTCTGAACCAGCCGGGGCTGATCTCCGAGGTGCAGAACGAGTTCCGCGAGCCGCTCGCGCAGGAATATGCGCAGGAGCTGATCGCCGCGATCCGCCAGGGAGTCGGGGTGCGCCGCAACGAAAGCGCGATTGCAGCGACCAGGAAGAGGATCACGAGCCCCGCCGAGTAAGCGCCGCGGCCCGCTTGACGGCGGCAGGTTTGTTTCCTACACGTTCCCCATTCGTTCCACTATGGGGGCAACGGAATGCTGACCGCCAAGCAACGCGAACTTCTTCTCTACATCCAGCAGCGCCTGAGCGACACGGGCGTGAGCCCGAGCTTCGACGAGATGCGCGAGGCGCTCGAGTTGAAGTCCAAGTCGGGAGTCCACCGGCTGATCTCTGCTCTGGAGGAGCGCGGTTTCATCCACCGGCTTGCGAACCGTGCGCGCGCTCTCGAGGTGGTGAAGCTTCCCGAATCCGCGGCGCCGCCGACGTCGGCGAATGTCGTTCCGCTTCGCCCGGCCGCAGCGGCGGCGGCCAACGACACCATCGAAATCCCGCTCCACGGCCGGATCGCAGCCGGCACTCCGATCGAGGCGCTGCAGGGCACCGAGGGCTTTGCCGTTCCCGCGGCCCTGCTCGGCCCGGGCGAGCATTACGCGCTCGAGGTTTCGGGTGATTCGATGGTCGAGGAAGGTATTCTCGACGGCGACTTCGCGCTGATCCGCAAGGTCGACACGGCCCGCGACGGGGAAATCGTCGTCGCTCTGATCGACAATGAGGAAGCGACTCTGAAAACCTACAGGCGCGAGGGGCGGACAATTCGGCTCGACCCCGCCAACGCGCGCTACGATCCACAGCGCTACGACGAAGACCGGGTGCAGATTCAAGGACGGCTGAGCGGCCTGATCCGGAGATATTGAGAACTTCGCGGCGGGGTGTATCCGGGCCTGAGTGAGGAGAGTGACATGAAAACCCCCCGCTTCGATTATGTCGAATTGCCAGCAGCCAAGCTCGACGATGCGGTTGCCTTCTACGAGGCGGCGTTTGGCTGGACGCTGACGAAATTCGGACCGACCTACGCCGGGACGACGACCGGAGACACGGATATCGGCCTGCAGGGCGATTTGGCCGAGGCTCCCAAGGCACCGTTGCCCGTGATCAAGGTCGACGATGTCGCGGCGGCGGCTTCGGCGGTCGAAGCGGCCGGAGGCGAGATCATCCGCCCGGCGTTCGATTTCCCGGGCGGGCGCAGGTTCCACTTCCGCGACCCGAACGGGAACGAGCTCGCCGTCTGGCAGATTTCCGGCGAGTAGAAGGTTATTCGGCCGTCGTCGGGTCGATGACGCTTCGGACCTGCGAAATCCTGTTTGCCGGAAACCCTCCGCGCTGGGCGTGCTCCCGGATGACGTCTTCGTTCGGCGCCCGGTAAAGACAGTAGATTTTGTCGTCGGTGACGTAGCTGTGGACCCACTGGATCTGCGGCCCGAGATCGCGCAGGACATCGCAGCTGGTCTGCGATGCATTCTTCAGATCGGACGCACCAAGTTTGCCCACTCCGGGCATGTCCCGTTCGATGACATATTGCGGCATGCTGCTTCCCCTCTCGCAACCACCCGCCGCAGGCCATAGCTTATTTCGCGGAAGTGGTCGCCCACGGATGCTGGCCGACGCGGTCCGCCACCGTGACCACTCGCGGCTGCGCCCCGAGATAGATCGCGATGCCGCCGGTCCGCTCCAGCGAATGGCGGTCGAGCCTTAGCCAGCCCGGATTGCAGCCGCGCGGAAGCCATCGGTCGGACACGACGATGTCCGCAGCCCCGCACGCCTTCACCAGGTCGCGCCATTCGATCCACGCCGACGAGCGGGTCGCGAGCACTCGCCAGCTTCGGCCGCCGCTTCGAACGTCGGCGATGCAGGAATCATGCGAGCAGGCGGCGAACGGAGCCTCCTCGAGAACCAATGGATCGCCGTCGAAGCCGGAACTCTCCGCGAACACGCTTCGGATGAAATCGCCACTTTGGTTGCGAAGAATCCTCGGCGTCCCGTCGTTCGCGACAATTGCGAGATGAGTACCGTCCCCGGTTATGAGCAATTGCGGCACCGGCGCGGCAGCCGCGGCCGTCGCTCCAATCGCCATCGGGATCAGGCCGGCAAGCCGTATCCGCGAGGTCCACAGACACAGCCACAAACCACCGGCGACGATCAGCGCGAACGCCCAGCCGGGCATTTGCGCGAGCGTTGCAACGGCGCCGCTGGCCTTCCCGACGGTGTGAGCGAGCCACAACAGGAGATCGATCGAGAGGCCGGTCAAATACCAGAGTGGCTCGCCGAGGCCGATCGAATCGAGCAGGAGCGCGGCCGCCTCCAGCGGCATGATCACGAAGGTGGTCAGCGGAATTGCGATGAGGTTGGCGCCGATGCCGTAAAGACCCGCGCGGTGGAAATGGTAGAGCGCCAGCGGGATCAGCGCGACTTCGACGACGAGGCCGGTCGCGAGCATCGCCAGCAGAGCGCGGCCGATCCGGGCGGGCACGCCTTCGTCACGCTTCATGAAGAAATTTCGCGACCATCGAGTCGAATGGAGGGCGATGATCGACGCCACCGCTGCAAAGCTCAGCTGGAAGCTCGCTCCGGCAAGCGACTCGGGCTTGATCAGGAGGATTGCGAGCGCGGCGACGGCGAGCAGCCGCATGCTCAGCGCCTCTCGCCCAAGCGCGATTCCGGCAAGGACGAGAAGCGCGACGATGCAACTCCTCACGGTCGGCACCTGCGCTCCCGTAAGCAAAGTGTAGGCGACGCCCGCGACTGCACCGACCGCGGCGGCGACGAGCACGAGGTTGAACCGAAGCGCGAGCCGCTCCGACAAAGCGAGCAGCTTCAAGGTCAGGAGCATCGCCGCCCCGATCGCCGCGGCGATGTGAAGGCCGCTGACGCTTAGCAAATGCGTAAGTCCGCTTCGCCGCATCGCGTCGGCATCGTCCTGGCCCACCGCATTTTGGTCGCCGTTCGCAAGCGCGGTCGCGATTCCGCCGGCCGGCCCCGGAAGGCGCTCGCGGATATGCCTCCCGAGACGGTTGCGGAGCTGGTCGAGCCCGCTGTCGTTTCCGGGCGCGAGCACCTCCACCGGGTCGAAGGCGCGCCCGACCGCACCGATCTGACGGAACCAGGCGTCGCGGGCGAAATCATAGGTTCCGGGAAGCGCCATCGACGGCGGGCCGGTGAGCCGCGCCCTGAGTCGGACCTTTGCCCCCTCGGCTAGCCCCGCGGGCACATCTTCGGAAGGAGCGGAGACTCGCACTCGTGGCGGAAGCTTCGTATCCGACGGAGCGACGGTAAGTCGGACATCTCCCTTCGCGACGAGCGGCTCGATCCTCTCAACAATCGAATCGAAAGTCGTGATTGTAGGGCGGCTGATGCGCGGACCGGCAACCATTTGCGAGCGCGCCCAGACAAGCGCGCAGCCGAGCGCCATCGCAAGCGCGAACCAGCCGATCGCGCGCTCCGCACGGCCGCCTCGGATCGTGAAACCAGCAATCGCAAGTCCGGAGGCCATAGCCAGAAAGGCAACCCATTGAATCTGAAGGTCGAGAGCGAACCAGGCGGCGATTCCCGTTCCGAAGCCGACCACGGCCCACGGCGGCAATTGGGCGCGCTCCGCCTCGAGAAAGGCTTCCAGCCTTTCCCGACCCGCAGAAATCCGCGCCCTCCAATAGCCCCGAGCCCGCTGTGGAAGAGGCGCACCCTCTATGTTAGGGGCGCTCGTCCATTGCATTGCACTACTGAAACAAGAGGATTTGGCGCTTGAGCGCAAGCGGTTCGAACGTCGTCACCCGGTTTGCTCCGTCGCCAACCGGATTTTTGCACATTGGCGGAGCGCGAACGGCGCTGTTCAACTGGCTCTTTGCTCGCCACCACGGCGGCAAATTCCTGCTTCGGATCGAAGACACCGACAAGGCCCGATCGACCAAGCCCGCGATCGACGCGATCCTCGACGGGATGCGATGGCTCGCCCTCGATTGGGACGGGCACGAATATTATCAGTCGCAATTCCAGGCCCGGCACGCCGAAATCGCTCGCGAGCTGCTCGAGCGCGGCCACGCCTACCGCTGCTACATGACCCAGGAGGAACTCGCTGCCGAGCGCGAGAAGGCGCAGGCCGAGCGGCGACCGTTCCGGATCAGAAGCCCCTGGCGCGACCGACGCGACGGGAACCCCGAGGCACCCTTCGTCATCCGATTGAAGGCGCCCCAGGAAGGCGAGACCGTGATCGAAGACAAGGTGCAGGGCCGGGTCGAAGTCCAGAACGCCGAAATCGACGATTTCGTGCTGCTCCGCTCCGACGGAACCCCGACGTACATGCTTGCGGTGGTGGTCGACGATCACGACATGGGGGTTACACACGTGATCCGCGGCGACGACCATCTCAACAACGCGTTCCGCCAGCTCGCAATCATCCGCGCGATGGGCTGGGAGGAGCCGATTTACGCGCATGTGCCGCTGATCCACGGCCCCGACGGTGCAAAGCTCAGCAAGAGGCACGGGGCGCTGGGGGTCGACGCCTATCGCGACGAGCTTGGGATGCTTCCGGAAGCGGTTTCGAATTACCTCCTCCGGCTCGGCTGGGGCCACGGCGACGATGAGATCATCAACCGCAAGCAGGCGGTTGAGTGGTTCGACCTCGACCATGTCGGGAAATCGCCATCGCGATTCGACTTCAAGAAGCTGGAGAATCTCAACGGGCACTATATCCGGGAAGCCGACGACGAGCGGCTCGCGCAGCTTGTCGCGCCGCGGATTGGAGGCCTTACGACCGATCAGAGAGAACTCCTTGTCCAGGCGATGCCGGAACTGAAAGCGCGGGCGCACGACCTGATCCAGCTCGCCGATGGCGCGAAATTCCTGTTCGACAAACGGCCGCTGGCAATCGAGCCCGGGGCGGAAGATCTGTTGACCCCAGAGGCGCGCGTTCTGCTCAAGGCGGCGCACGGAGCGCTGTCGGCGCTGGAGAGTTGGGAGCATGACCGGCTCGAGCAGGCGATCCGCGACGTTGCCGAACGCGAGGGCGTGAAGCTCGGGAAGCTCGCGCAGCCGCTTCGCGCCGCGCTGACCGGACGGACGACCAGCCCCGGCATTTTTGACGTGCTCGTCCTGCTGGGGCAGGGCGAGAGCCTGAACAGAATAGAAGACCAGATCGTGGAGCGAGAAGAATGACCGACGAAGTCACCCTCAAACTGCCCCAGGGAGACCAGGAATATCCCGTCCTGAAGGGCTCCGTCGGGCCCGAAGTCATCGATATCCGGAAGCTTTACGGCCGGACCGGAATGTTCACCTACGATCCCGGCTTCACCTCGACCGCGAGCTGCCAGAGCGCGATAACGTACATCGACGGGGAGAAGGGGATCCTGCTCCACCGAGGCTACCCGATCGACCAGCTGGCCGAGAAGTCGAGCTTCATGGAAGTCGCCTATCTTCTGATCAACGGCGAGCTTCCGACCCAGGGCCAACTCGACACCTTCAGCTACACCATTTCGCGGCACACCATGGTGCACGAGCAGCTGATGACCTTCTTCCGGGGATTCCGGCGTGACGCTCACCCGATGGCGATCATGTGCGGAGCGGTCGGCGCCCTTTCGGCCTTCTATCACGACAGCACCGACATCACCGATCCGCAGCAGCGGATGGTCGCTTCGCACCGGCTGATCGCCAAGATGCCCACACTGGTGGCGATGGCCTACAAATATTCGATCGGGCAGCCGTTCCTCTTCCCGGACAACAGCCTCAGCTACACCGGCAACTTCCTGAGGATGACCTTCGGCGTCCCGGCCGAACGCTACGAGGTGAACCCGATCATCGAGAATGCGATGCGGCGGATCTTCATTCTCCACGCCGATCACGAGCAGAATGCATCGACATCGACCGTCCGGCTTGCCGGATCGTCGGGCGCCAACCCGTTCGCCTGCATCGCCGCCGGGATCGCCTGCCTGTGGGGTCCGGCGCACGGCGGAGCCAACGAGGCCGCGCTCAACATGCTCCGCGAGATCGGGCGCCCCGAGAACATCCCGAAGTACATCGCCCGGGCCAAGGACAAGGACGATCCGTTCCGACTGATGGGCTTCGGCCACCGCGTCTACAAGAACTTCGACCCGCGGGCGAAGGTGATGAAAGCGACCGCGGACGAGGTGCTGAAAGAGCTAAACATCACCGACCCGGTGCTCGACGTCGCCAAGGAGCTGGAGCGGATCGCTCTTCACGATGAATATTTCATCGAGAAAAAGCTCTATCCGAACGTCGATTTCTATTCGGGCGTGATCCTCAACGCGATCGGCTTCCCGACCGACATGTTCACGGCGCTATTCGCGCTTGCCCGCACAGTCGGCTGGGTCGCGCAGTGGAACGAGATGATCTCCGACCCGGAGCAGAAGATCGGCCGGCCGCGCCAGCTCTACGTCGGGTCGACGATGCGGGATTACGTTCCGCTCGGAAAGCGCGGCTAGGCTGCGGGCAGCACAAGGGTAAAGCGCGATCCCTGCCCGGGCGCGCTTTCAAGTTCGATATCACCGCCCATCGATCGGGCGAGCCGCCGCGCGATTGCAAGGCCGAGACCGATACCCTCGCCCGCGGGCGCGCTGGTCTCATAGGGCTCGAAAATTTTGGCCTGTTGCTCGGGCGCGATTCCCGGGCCTTCGTCGGCGACATGGACCCGCGCCGAACCACCTGAATTCCTGAACGAAATCGTGATCGCGGTGCCGGGCAGCGAATGCCGGACCGCGTTTCCGATCAGGTTGACGAGAACCTGGATCACGCTCCGCGGATCACCCCTTGCGAGCAGCATGTCCACTGGCTCGACGCCGATGACGATCGATCGCTCCCGGGCCGCGGTATCGACCAGTCCGACCGCTTCGGCGGTCAGCACCGAGAGATCGACCTGGTTCGCCGCCGAGCTTTCCGCGTGCTCCGCGAGCGAGCGGATGACCGACAGCAGATGCCGGGCCGCGGTCGCGATATCTGTCGCGTAATCGGCATATTCCTGGCGAACCGGCGTTTCCGACTGGCCAATCATCTGCTCCGCGGATCGAACAATGCTGTCGAGCGGGGAGCGAAGCGCGGTCTGTATGGCGCTGTCGAGGACCGGGTGGGCCGCGCCCTCCGCGCCCACCAGCCTTGCCGTTCCATCGAAGCCCGCGAATTCGCCGGACGGCCCGATGATCGCCTGACCGTCGAGAATGAGCTTTGCCCCGCTTCCGCGAAGGCTGACGGGCTGGCCGGAAAAGTTACTTCTTGAAGCGAGCGCGTCGAGAAGCGGCATCGCGCCGTCGTCGCTCTCCTCGAGCCGGAAGGTCTTGGTCAGCGCCTCGCCTTCAGCCATCGCGCCATCAATCGCGAGCTCCGCCAATGCCGGTGCAATGCTCGCAATGCGCAGATGCTCGTCGACGGACCAGCCAAGCGGCTCAGGCTCCAACCGTTCATGTTCCACGGCACCAATGGCCGCAAGTCGCGGGCCGGTTGCGGGACGAGCGCTCCAACGGTCAATCGTCAGTGCGACCTCTTCCGCTTCGGGAACGGCGCGAACCCACATGTCGATATCCTGGTCCTTGCCCGCGGCGAGCACCCGGCGCGAGACGGGGATCCGGAGGCGGGCCGCGATCCTTGCGACCTCGGCGAGCTGCGGGATCGCAACGGTCGCGCCCAGGCGCGATCCGGCTTCGACCTGGAGCCGTTCGAGTTCGCGGTCGGCGGCGATCAACCGCCCCTGCGCATCCACCCGGCCGAGGATCGGGGCGGGATCAGACGGAAGGCTGGCCATCGTCCGAATCCAGTGCGCGGATTGCCGAGCGGTAAGCAGCGTCGAGCCGCAACCACTTGCGGGCCGAGTCCACTTGCTCGTCCGCGAGATCATCAAACGCGCTCATCGCGCTTTCCGGATCGCCGGCGACGACGCTCGCCGTCCCGAAAATGATTTCACCCGCAAGGTCGCGCGGAAGAGCGCTCATCCGGAGCAGCAGCGCAAAGCGCCGCGACCCGCCCAGAAAATGGTCCCACGCCGTTTCGAAACCCATGCCGGAACGGCGCGCAAGCGCTTCCACAAGCAGAGCCACCTCGCCAGAGTCGAGCGACGAGCGGAGAAAGCCGTCGTCCAGCCGGCCGGCGCGGTCCAGCGCATGGATGAAGTCGAATAGCCGGGCCTCGAGCCGATTGCCTTCGTCGTGCCTGGCCAGGAGTGATCGAAGCGCCTCGGCGAGCCGGTCGTCGGCGATCGTGGGCTGAAGGCGCTTTGCGAGTTCCAGGCGGAGAGTGGCGGCAATCGCATTGACGAGCGCGACCGCGGTCTCGGCGGACAGGTCGTCGAAGATGATCTTCGGGCCGTCGAAACGGTCGCGGCGGCGCCCTTTCGCGAGGATGACCGCCATCGCCGCGGCCGAAACTTCGAGATCCTCCTCCGCAACGAACGATTGCAGCAGCCGCGAAGAATTCGATGGCCGTCCGGCACGAATTCCCGCGGAAACCCGCTCTTCTTCCGCGCGGCGAAGAAGCAGGCCCACGAGTTCGGGAATGTCCAGCAATCCCGCCTTCCAGAGGCGATCGAAATGCTGACCGCCTTCGTCGTCATCGCTGGCGGCGGAGCCAAGCAGAACGGCGAATTCATCGGCGAGGCTGGTGACGAGATCGCCCAGCATCCCGGTCATCAGCGCGCGTTCCTGCTCGGTCAGGCGCGCGACGGGGTCGAGGAAGAAGTCGGCCCGGACGAGGGGCAAGCGCCCGCTTCCCGCAACGCGTGCGGCACTACGCCCACCGTCGTCGCCGGCGGCGGCAATCGGCCATTCGACAGGCACCATCGCCAACCATTTAAACAGAGGGAGTTAACGCTCGGTCAACTCCGTGCCAATCCGGTGGTTCACATGCTGGACGACAAAAAAGCTCACCCCGGCGTAGACAGCGAGCGCGACAAGATAGCCGGTCCACGCATTGAACGCTGCGAACGGCAGTGCGGCGAGAATGGCGTTGCGTCTTGAAACCAGCCAGATTTCGCCGGGAAATTCGAGCTTTTCGCGCTCGATCCGGGCGGCCTCGGCGAACGCTGCGGCAGCCAGTGCCGCAACGAGTGCGCCCCACCCCGACCCATTTTCCGATTGCCACCAGCCAAGCGCGATCACCGCCAGGCCCGCTGCGGGCCAGAGAAGACGCTTTGCGAGCGAGCGAGCGGGCATCGGGGTCAGCCGCAACGATGCAAGCCGGCGGGCGATCAGCGGCAGAGGCGTGGTCAGCACGAGCAGGACGAGCCCGACCCATCGCCAACCCAAAGCGAAGGCGACGACGGACCCGAGCGAGAGCAGGAGCGCCGACTGAACCAACATCGCCGGCCGAACCCGGCTTTCGACGAGCTTCTCTGTCGCGAACTCCTCCACATGCGGGAGTATGTAGCGGCTGGCCCAATCGCGCCGCGAGCCACGCGAGGCGACGAACAGGCGCCGCTCCAGATCGGCGAGATCTTCCGGCTTTTCCGCAAGCAGCGGCTCGCCCGCCGACGCCGCGATCGGAACGGTCCGGGCGCCGGACTGGAGCGCCCGCCTCAGCAATGTAGACTGAAGGTCCCAGTCGCCGAGCATCGCCGCGGTCGCCCCGACCATTTGCGAATCGACCAGCGCAACGCCCGACCAGCGGCTTACGCCATCGATTCGCTCGAACTTCGAGTGGCCCTCGTCGTCAGCAACGGTGACGATCACCGGCTCCTGTTCCTCGACAATCCCCGCCAACAGCTCCGGCGACGGTGCGAGGCCGTCGGCGATGAGGAGGATCAGCTCGCCGGCCTCGAACCGGCTCGACGCCTCGGCGGCATCGCCGACGGTGACGACCGGGAGCCCTTCCTGCTGAAGCCCCTGGAGAACTTCGTTGAGGGCGATTGGAATCCGCTCGACCACCACCACGATCGGTGCCGCTCCGGCCGCCGCCGCGCAGCGCACCTGATATTCGAGCAGGGTCCGCCCGGCGATCGGGATTAACGCCCGAAGCGAACCGCTGTCATCCTCCGAATAAGCTGCGATCAGCGCTCCAGGCGCCATTCAATTCCCCTCGGCCCCGCTGTACGATCCCGGTGTACCCCCAATCCTTCTAATCGCTTTCTTGAGCGAACAAAGATGGTAAACTGCCGATCATGACCGCAACCAGCCCGCAAACCGCCCCTCCGAACCTTCCGGAGAGGGAGGCGACCGCCCCCTCGAGCGAAGAGACGGCCGCGGCCGCCGGTTTCGACCAGATACAGTGGGACGAGAGCCGCTCCGACGAGTCGCCGGCAACGGCCGGAGGCCGGACCGTGCTCGCTGGTGCGCTGATTCTCCTGGCGGTGCTGTGGATTGCTTATTCGGCCTGGTCGGCTGGGCGTGCGCTTGGCGCGGGAGCCGTCACCGCGCCGGCGATTGCCCAGTGGATCGCGGTCGCCGCAGGCCCGCTCGCACTCCTCGGCCTCGGGTGGCTGATGTTCGGAAGGACTCGCCGCAGGGAAGCGGAGCGCTTCACCCGCTCGGTCGTCACGATGCGGACCGAGGCGCGGTCGCTGGAGGGACTGCTTGCAGTGCTGTCACAGCGGATCAACGACAGCCGGTCGGAACTGACGATGATCAGCACGCATCTGATGCAACTCGGCGATGAAGCGACCGGCAAGCTGGGCGGGATTA